>Ga0074045_10000945_pt1 | contig 28460 bp, 29 predicted proteins | sample BogForMeECP23OM2_FD_94442 | JGI IMG/M metagenome (GOLD analysis project Ga0074045, IMG submission 94442) | Bog forest soil microbial communities from Calvert Island, British Columbia, Canada - Bog Forest MetaG ECP23OM2 | ecosystem: Environmental > Terrestrial > Soil > Wetlands ...
CGATCTTGCCCGAATACCCCAGCACTTCCGCCGCCACCACCGCGGTTTCCAGAGCCCGCCGCAAGGGGCTGGAAACGATCGACGCGGGCCGCACTCCCGCCGCGCCGGCGCGTCGCAGCACGCGGCGCAGCTTCTCCTTGCCTTCCTGCGTCAGCGCGCGCGCCGCATCGGGCTGCCCGGGGCGGGCGTCTTCGGCGATACCGTGGCGCAATAGATAGATCTGCATTCGAGTCAGCGCTTATTGTACAACCGGACGCATCGCGAGGCCCCGCACCAGCACTCCCGCCAGTTCCGCGATCAGCAGCGAACCCGGATTGTCCGGCCCCCAATCGGGTTGGGCAATGCCATCCACGGTGATCGCCATCGCGATCCGCCCCGACTTCGAATATACAATCCCAACATCGGACCGCAACGCATCGAGCGCCCCAGTCTTGTTGGCGACATCCAGATCGCCGAACGGGCGCCGGATGCAGGTGTTGTCCTGGCAGCGTTTCATCACCGCGATCATCTCGCGCGACGCGTCCGCGCTCACCACTTCGCCGCGCTCCATTCGTTCCATCAGCGTCACCATGTCGCGTGAGGTGGATACGCCCATGCCGTACTTCCGGTTCTTCTCGAGCTTGCCCGCCGCCGAGAAGCCCGCCGGTCCGTTCTTGCCCAGTATCTTGCGCAACGAGCGCGTTGAGCCGAGGCCGATGCGGTCCAGATAGGCGTTCACGCGGTCGGCGGGAAAACGATCGAGGAGCATGTTAGTAGCCGTGTTGTCGCTGAGCGCCATCATCAGGTGCATCACGTCCACGAGCGGCAGTGGCAGGCCGTTCGAAAGCTCGCTTTCGATCACGCCCGCCCCAGGCACCTTCTCGGCATCGGTGACGGTCAGCCGCTCGCTCCACGTGAGTTCGCCACGGGCGACCGCGTCGAACAGCGCCGCCATGATGGCAATCTTGATGGTGCTGGCGGTGCGCACCGGCTCGTTCTCGCGGATGCCGATCGTCTCCCCGCTGTCCAGGTTCTTGGCGTAGAGCGAAACCTCACCCGGAAAGCCGGCGATGCGCCTGGCCAGATCCGGGATGGCAACGTTGCCGCGAGGTCGCTCGCTGACCGCCTGTGCCACTGCGGTGCCGGCGAGCAACAGCAGAACCGCCGCAAATTCCTTTCGCATCATGCGTTCGATGATAGCGCAGGACCTAGCTCCAGTTGTTCGGGCGCGTGAGTTTCGCCGTGCCTCTGACGCAAGCCGCACATTCTCTTCCGCCCCGTTTCCTGGGCCGATTTGCCTACGATTGGTCCGCTTCAGTTAGGCATCAAGCCGATGTGCGAAACACCGATGCCGCGTGCCAGATCGACGGTTTCGGCGACGCGGCGGAACTCGATCTCGCCCTCGCCGCGGACAAAGACTACGTTGGCGGCGCCATTGCGGAACAGGCTCCTCAGACGGCTCTCCAGGGCGGCCTGCGAAAGAGGTTCGCGGTTGAGGAGATACAATCCGTCTGGCAGGGCGGTGATCACAAGGTCCTGCCTGGCCTCCGGCGGCGGGCCGGGTTGGGCCGGGTTCTGCGGCACCAGTGCGTCCAGCCCGAGCGGCGTCAGCGGCGTGATCACCATGAAGATAATCATCAGGACAAGCATGACGTCGATCATCGGCGTCATGTTGATGTCCGCTTTCACGCGATTCGCGCTGCCAATCGACATGCTCATATGTGGTTCCTCGGTCTATTGGACACGGCTGGCGGGTAGAAAGTTCCCGTGACGCGGCAGCGAGAGCGTGGGGAAGGATCGGTGGGCTCCGAACGGGAACTAGGAGCGGTACGAACTACGCTCCGCGGCGCGATAATGGGTATCATGCAAAACATCCTCCCGGTGGCATGTTTTATGGCGGGGTTTCTGCTGGCGTGGTTTGTGCTACGAGCGCGCCGCCAGGATACGGCAAATGTCTTCCAGGCGCTGTCGGCCGAGGCGCTGGCGCGGAACAATCAGGCGTTTCTCGATCTGGCTCGCTCCAATCTGGCAGAAGCGCAGACCGCCGCGCGCGGCGACCTGGAGAAACGGCAGCAGGCGTTCGCGGAGCTGGTTTCGCCGGTACGCGAGTCGCTCGATAAGGTGGATGCGCGCATCCAGGCGCTCGAAACGGCGCGCGCCTCCGCCTACGCCGGATTGCAGGAGCAGGTGCGCGGCCTGGCCGAAGGCGAGCGGGAGCTCCGCGCCGAAACCGGCAAGCTGGTGACGGCGCTGCGTTCGCCGGCCGCACGCGGCAACTGGGGCGAGATGCAGTTGCGCCGCGTGGTCGAAATGGCGGGCATGGTGGATCGTTGCGATTTTCAGACCCAAGCCAGCGTCACCACGGAAGAAGGCCGGCAGCGGCCCGACCTGCTAGTTCATCTCCCGGCCGGAAAGACCGTGGTGGTGGATGCCAAGACGCCGCTCGATGGCTACTTGCGCGCCATCGAAGCCGCGAACGAAGCCACGCGCAAAGAGTGTCTGGCCGATCACGCGCGGCAGGTGCGCGCGCATCTCAACGCGCTGAGCCGCAAATCCTATTGGGAGCAGTTCGACCAGGCGCCGGAATTCGCCGTGCTGTTCCTGCCCGGCGAGTGCTTCTTCAGCGCCGCGCTGGAGGCCGACCCCTCCCTGATCGAGTTTGGCGCGGGGCAAAACATTATCCTCGCCACGCCCACCACGCTGATCGCGCTGCTGCGCGCCGTCGCCTACGGCTGGCGGCAGGAGAAACTCGCCGAGAACGCCGCGGAAATCGCCGCGCTGGGCAAGGAACTGCACAAGCGGCTCTCCGATATGGGCGAGCACGTGGCGCGCATGGGCAAGGGCCTCGAACGCGCGGTCGAGGAATATAACGCCGCCGTGGGCTCGCTCGAGAGCCGCGTACTGGTGAGCGCGCGACGCTTCGCCGAGTTGAAAGCCGCGGCTGAGGGAGTCGAAATCGCGGAACTCGAGCCGGTCACAAAGCGCGTGCGCCGGATCGAAGAAGCCGAACCGGACCCTATCCCGCCACCTCGATTAGAATAGAAGACGAGTGCCCGCCAAGACCTTCTACCTGGAAACTTTCGGCTGCCAGATGAACGCGCACGACTCCGAAAAGGTGGTCGGCACGTTGATCGCCAAGGGCTACGCGCGGGTTCCCACGCCGGAAGAGGCCGGGCTGGTGCTCTACAACACGTGCAGCATACGCGATAAAGCCGAGCAGAAGGTGTACCATCGCTTGCAGCAGTTCAAGCGCAGCGGCAAGGACAAGATCATTGGCGTGCTCGGCTGCGTGGCACAGCAGGAGGGCGAACGCATTTTCGAACGCGCGCCGCACGTAGGGCTGGTGTGCGGCTCGGCCAGTTACAACAAGCTGGGCGAATTGCTGGTGCAGATCGAAGGCGGCGGCCGGCACGTCACCGGATTGAGCCTGGATACCGACGCGGCCTTCGACACGCCCTTCACCTGCCGCGACAATCCGCACCGCGCTTACATCACCATCATCGAAGGCTGCGACAAGAGTTGCGCCTACTGCGTGGTGCCGTTCACGCGCGGCCCGGAGCGCAGCCGCGCCAGCCAGAGTGTGATGGAAGAAGCCCGCCGACTGGCCGCGGAAGGTTACAGCGAGATCCAGCTCCTGGGGCAAAACGTCAACAGCTATCGCGATCCAACCCTGGCCGATTGGGACTTCGCCACCTTGCTCGGGCGCGTCGCCGAAATACCGGGAATTCGCCGCGTGCGCTACACCACGTCCCATCCACGCGATTTTGGCAAGAACATCGTGGAGACCATGGACGCGAATCCTGCGATCTGCGACCACGTCCACCTGCCGGTGCAATCGGGATCGACCAGCGTACTGGCCAGAATGGACCGGCTCTACACGCGCGGCGAATATATGCGGCGCATCGGCTGGCTGAAGAGCGCGCGCCGCCACTATTCCATCACCACGGACATCATCGTCGGCTTTCCCGGCGAGACCGAGAAGGATTTCGAGGACACGCTCTCACTGCTCGACGAAGTCGCATACGATTCCGTGTTCAGCTTCAAGTATTCTCCGCGGCCGAACACGGCCGCCCTGCGCTTGGAAGACCACATTCCGGATGAAGAGAAGCAGCGGCGCCTCACCATCGTGCAGGAAAAGCAGCGCGCCATCCAGATCCGCCGCAACGCCGAGCTCATCGGCAGCGTGAAGGAAGTGCTGGTGGAGGGCCACCACAAGGCGCTGGCGCAGTGGATCGGCCGCACCTCGGACAACCGCACGCTGAATTTCACCCACCCCGAAGATGGCGCCGCTTCTCTCGCCGGCCAATACGTGTCGGTGCGCGTCACGCGCGCGGGCCCCAACTCCTTGGTCGGTGAGAGCGCATCTGTGGTGTAATTGAGTTGGGAGGCTGGCGGTATGGAAGTCGAAATGAAAATTCGCGGCCTGATGATGGACCCGGTCACCAATATGCCCATCGTTATCCTGCGGGACGTGAGCGGCAACTCGGTACTCCCGATCTGGGTTGGCGTGTACGAGGCGAACGCCATCGCGCTCGAAATCGAAAAGGTTTCCACCCCGCGGCCGATGACTCACGATCTCATCAAGAGCCTGCTGCTCGGCCTCAACACAGCCCTGCGCAAGGTGGTGGTGAGCGAGTTGAAGGACGACACGTTCTACGCTGTCATCTGGCTGGATCGCGACGGGGAAACCATCAGCGTGGATTCGCGCCCCAGCGATGCGCTGGCGCTGGCGCTGCGCCTGGATTGCCCGATTTACGTGGAAGAGACCGTGCTCAAGTCCTCCAGCAAGGCCACCAATACCTCGGAAAAAGACAACAAGGAAGAATTGAAGCGGTGGCTCGATGGCCTCAACGACGAGGATCTGGGCCGCTATAAGATGTGACGCCCGAAACCGCCGCTCGACTGGCCGGTTGCGGAATCCAGTTGGCCGCCGAATCCCCGCAGTACAGCATGTTCACGCGAGGCTACTGTGTGGCGCTCGTGGCTCCGGGCGCGGCGGGAACGGGGATCGGCAGTACGGGAATTATGACGGAAACCGGCCTCGCGTTTCTGGTTTGGCGCGATGGCCGGCCGTATCTCACCGCCAAGGGCCGTGAAATCCCGGCCAGCCCCGCGCAGGTGGAAGAGACGAGCAAGTTTGCTTTGGATTTGAAACGCGCTTTGGGCGCGGACACGGGCGAAGCGTAGTGCGCCACGCGCCCATCCGCGCGGAATTGGTTATCTCACAAGAACGCATGACGATCGACGAACAGCTTTCTTACCTTCGAAAAGGCATGGCGGAGATCATTCGCGAAGAGGATCTTCGCGAGCGGCTGGTAGCGGCCGCCGCAGCCGGCCGCAAACTGCGCATCAAAGTCGGCTTCGATCCCACGGCGCCCGATCTGCACCTCGGCCATACCGTGCTGCTGCGCAAGATGAAGCACTTTCAGGACCTCGGCCACGAGGTGATTTTCCTGATCGGCGATATGACCGGCTTGATCGGCGATCCGACCGGCCGCAACGTGACGCGCCCGCCCATGACGCGGGAAGCGATCCTCGAAAACGCCGAAACCTACAAGGCGCAGGTGTTCAAGATCCTCGATCCGGAAAAGACCGTGGTCCGCTTCAACAGCGAATGGCTGGGGCCGATGACGTACGTCGACATCGTGCGCCTGGCCTCGCATTACACCGTGGCGCGCATCCTCGAGCGCGACGATTTCTCGAAGCGGCTGCGCGACGGCATTTCGATTTCGATGCACGAGATGCTCTATCCGCTGGCGCAGGGCTACGATTCGGTGGCGCTCCATTGCGACGTGGAACTGGGCGGCACGGACCAGAAATTCAACCTGCTGGTGGGACGCGAACTGCAACGCGATTTCGGGCAGCCGCCGCAGATCGTCGGCACCACGCCCTTGCTCGAGGGCATCAACGGCGTCGACAAGATGTCGAAGTCGCTCGGCAACTACATCGGCATTACCGAACCGCCCGACGTGATGTTCCGCAAGGTGATGCAGATCTCCGACGGGCTGATGTGGCGCTACTACCTGCTGCTCACGGATAAGACGGAAACCGAGATCGCGGCGCTGCGTGCGCGCGTTGCCGATGGCTCGCTGCACCCGATGGAGGCCAAGATCGCGCTGGGCAAGTCGATTGTCGCCGATTACCACCCGGCGGCGGAGGCGGAACGCGCGGCCGCCGTCTTCGACAATGTGGTGCGCCACAGGCAGGTGCCGGCCGAACTCGAAACCTCCAAGCTGCCCGAGGGAGTCGTGAAAGACGGCGCGATTCGAATCGACAAGCTGCTGGCCCGCATCGGCCTGGCTGAGTCGGTGAGCGATGCCGTGCGCAAGATCAAGGCCGGCGCGGTCGAGATCAACGGAGTAAAATGGACGGCGCTGACGTGGGCGGAATCTGCGCCCGAGCTCCTGATTCAAGTCGGCAAGAACTGGCGAAAGGTCGTCCGGTAAACCAGCCGTGCGTAAACTCTACTTGTGGAAACTCAAGCGCCGGGAGATTCAGCTCGGCGACCGCACGCTGCTGATGGCCGTGCTCAACCTCACACCGGATTCGTTTTCCGATGGTGGCAAGTACTCCGACCCGGATCGCGCTTTCGCCCGCGCCATCGAACTGGAAGAGCTGGGCGCGGACATGATCGACATTGGCGCGGAATCCACGCGGCCCGGATCGGCGCGTATTTCCGCGGCCGAGGAGATGCGCCGCCTGATCCCTGTGCTCAAGCGGTTGAAGGACCGGCTCACCATTCCCGTTTCGGTGGATACGTACAAGGCCGAGGTTGCCGAACGCGCACTGGAATTGGGCGTCGACGTCATCAACGACCCTTCCGGCCTGACTTTCGAGCCGCAACTGGCGCGCGTCGTTTCCAACCACGATGCCGGCCTGGTGATGAACCACATGCGCGGGCGGCCGGATAACTGGGCCAGGCTGGGACCCATGCCGGATCCGGTGGCGGGCATTGCGCGCGACCTGGGTGCCGCGGTCAGCCGCGCCCGTCATGTCGGCATCAGCCCTTCCAAGTTGGTAATCGACCCTGGCCTCGGCTTCGGCAAGCGCAAGGAGCAGAATGCGCTCATCCTGGCGCGTCTCTCCGCGCTCGCGGCCATCGATCTGCCGATCATGGCCGGCCCTTCCCGCAAGAGTTTTCTGGCTCACGAGGACGCCGAACAGACCAAGTTCGCCACCGCCGGCGCCGTTGCCGCCTGCGTTCTGGGCGGTGTCCACATGGTGCGCGTCCACGACGTGCGCGAAATGCGCGCCGTCACCGACCTGGCCGACGATATCCTCCGCGCACAGGCGGAATGACCGCCTGCGGCGCATCTCCTGTATAATAGTCGCGTTGGGAGCCAAGCCCCGCTGGGATGCCGGACATCAAGAAGAAGCTGCAAGACGAAATCGTCACCCTCGAACACGAGTTGCATGTCGAACTGCCCAGGGAGATCCGCACCGCGCGCGCGCACGGCGATCTAAGCGAGAACGCCGAGTATCACGCCGCCAAGGAACGCCAGGGGATGGTCAACGCGCGCCTCAACCAGCTCAAGCGGCGGCTGGCCGAGATGTCGATGATCGACCTTTCGAAAATCCCGCACGACCGCGTCGGGCTCGGTTCCACGGTGGTTGTGCTCGATACCAAGCGCGACGAAGAAGTGACGTACAATCTGGTAACGGTGGAAGAGGCCGACGCGGCCAACGGCAAGATCTCCACCACGTCGCCGATCGGTCGCGCCTTACTCGGCAAGGAAGTGGGTGACGTGGCCCGCGTGCAAAGCCCCAATGGTGCCAAGGATCTGGAGATCCTCAAGCTGACCACCATCCACGACGTGGTGGAGTGAGATGACTTTCACCGGCGGAATCGGCAGGTTCTGCGGCGCCATCATCGACCGCATCGTGCGCTGGCTGGCGCTGTCGCGCATTCATCCGAACGTGCTCACGTTTCTGGGGCTGGTCATCAACATCTGGGCGGCGTGGCTGCTGGCGAAAGGCAGCTTCCGCTGGGCCGGCCTGGTGGTCATCGGCGCCGGATTGTTCGACATGGTGGATGGCCGCGTCGCCCGCGCCACCAGCCAGGTAACCCGCTTCGGCGGATTCTTCGATTCCGTGATCGACCGCTACTCCGATTTGGCGCTGTACATGGGCCTGCTGGTCTACTACGCCTCCATCAACCGCTTCTTCTATATCGTGCTGACCGCGGTCGTGATGACCGGCTCGGTGATGATCAGCTACACGCGTGCCCGCGCCGAAAACGCTATTCCCAAATGCAAGGTAGGCTTCCTCGAGCGGCCCGAGCGCGTTGTGCTCATCATCATCGGCGCCCTGTTCCTTCGCATGGCCGCCGTGCTGTGGGTGATCGCGGTGCTCTCCAATCTCACCGTGGTGCACCGCATGATCTATACCTACCACGAAGCCAATCGCCTGGACGAAGCCCAGATGCGCGAAGCCCACACGGAATCATCCACGGTCTCGTAGGATCCGGCCACGAAAAAGGTAGGACAGACGATCGGTTTTTGTCGTCTGTCAACTCTGCGTGCTGTGGCAAGTTCTGACAGACCACCAAGAGCGATGGTCTGTCCTCCCTGCGCCTCGATTGCGAAGACCTGTGGTGGCGCGCTCAAGCGCACTGCTCGGTGAAGCGGACCAGGGCTTCCAACTTGCCGCGGGCGGCGCCGGAATCGAGCGAGACGGCTGCCACGGCGGTGCCTTCCAGGAAGGTCTCCACCTGGGCGGCGGCGACCAGGCACACCGCACTGTTGGCGATCACGATATCGCGATGCGGGCCGCGCTCGCCCGCCAGCACGGCGCGGGCGATTTCCAGGTTCCGCGCCGTGTCTCCACCCTTGAGCTCGGCTGGAGCCGCCGTGCGCACCGCGAAATCGTCCGGATCGAGCGTGCGCTGCTTTGTCTGCCCTTCCTGAATCTCGTAGACCAGGGTGGGACCGGTGGTGGTCACTTCGTCCAGACCGTCGAAGCCGTGCACCACATAACCGCGCACCATGCCCAGCCTCGCCAGCGCGCCGGCCAGCAGTTTCGCGGTCTCCGGCGAAGGCGCACCCACCACCTGGACGTTGGCCACCGGGTTGGTGAGCGGACCGAGCAGGTTGAACACCGTGCGCATCCTCAAATCGGCACGCACCGGGTGGGCGTGTTTCATGGCGGTGTGGATGGATTGGGCGAAGAGAAAGCCGATGCCGATTTCGCGGATGGCGCGCCCGGCATCGGCCGGCGATATGGTGATCTTGACGCCGAGTGCTTCGAACATGTCCGCGCTGCCGCAACGGCTGCCCGCCGAGCGGTTGCCGTGCTTGGCGACATGAACGCCCGCGCCGGCAACTACGAACGCCACCAGCGAGGAAATATTGAAGGTGCCCTGCCCATCGCCGCCGGTGCCGCAGGTATCGAGCAGCACAGCGCCGGGAAGGCCCACGTCGACCGGCACGGCCATTTCCCGCATGGCGCGGGCGAAGCCGACCAGTTCCTCCGCGGTGGTGCCCTTCATACGCAGCCCCATCAGGAACGCGGCCAGTTGCGGCGCACTGGCCTGGCCGGCGAGAATCAGCCACATGGCAGCCTGTGAATCGGCTTCGGACAGCTCCTGTCCGGCCGCGATCCGCTCGATGTATGGAAGAAGAGACATGTTATATTGACCTATCGGCGCTCAGCGTAATACTAACACCGCATTCCCATGAAAATCCACGAGTATCAGGCCAAAGCTATTTTGGCCCGGTTCCACGTTCCTGTGCCGCGGGGCGAGGTGGCAGCCACCGTGGAGGAAGCCGACCGGGCGGCGAAACAAATCGGCCGCAGCGTGGTGGTCAAGGCCCAGATCCACGCCGGTGGCCGCGGTAAGGGCGGCGGCGTCAAAGTGGCCAAGGACGCCGCGGAGACCGCCGAACTAGCCCGCAATATGCTGGGCATGCGCCTGGTGACGCACCAGACCGGTCCGGCCGGGCGCATTGTGAAGCGGTTGCTGATCGAGGAAACGCTGCCCATCGAGCGCGAGCTGTACTTGGGCATCGTGCTCGACCGCGTGCAGGGCAAGCCGGTGTTCATGGCCTCTGCGGCGGGCGGTATGGAGATCGAGGAAGTCGCCGCCAGGACGCCGCAAGCGATTCTGAAGGAAGCTTTCGACCCGGCGGCCGGCCTGGCGCCGTTTCAGGCGCGCAAGCTCGCATTCGGCATCGGCATTCCGCAGGCCAGCGTGAATGCCGCCGCGGCGGCGATGACCGCGTTGGCCCAGGCCTATGTAGCCACCGATGCCACGCTGGCGGAAATCAATCCGTTCATCCTCACGGCGGACGGCAAGGTGTTCGCGCTCGATGCCAAGATCACGCTGGACGACAATGCGCTGTACCGGCACAAGGATCTGATCGAGTTGCGCGATCTGGACGAAGAGGATCCTCTGGAAGTCGAAGCCTCGCGCTTTGGCCTGAACTACATCAAGCTCGACGGCACGGTGGGCTGCATGGTGAACGGTGCCGGCCTGGCCATGGCGACCATGGACATCATCCAGTTCGCCGGCGGCAGCCCCGCCAATTTTCTCGATGTGGGCGGCGGCGCCAGCGCCGACCAGGTGAAGAACGCCTTTCGCATTCTGCTCGCCGACTCGAGCGTGAAGGCGGTGCTGATCAACATCTTCGGCGGCATTCTGCGTTGCGATACGCTGGCCACCGGCGTGGTGGCTGCGGCGCGCGACCTGCACATCGCGGTGCCGATCGTGGTGCGCATGGAAGGTACCAACGTGGAAGAGGGCCGGCGCATCCTGCTCGATTCCGGCTTGAATTTCACCGTGGGCGCGGACATGCGCGACGCGGCCGAAAAAGCGGTCCGCCTGGCCGCGCAACTGGGTTAAGCGATGAGCGTACTGGTAGACGAAACGACGCGCCTGATCGTACAGGGATTCACCGGCCGCGAGGGCACCTTTCACGCGCAACAGTCCATCGCGTATGGAACCAAGGTGGTGGGCGGCGTGGTGCCGGGCAGGGGCGGCACCACGCACATGGACCTGCCTGTGTTCGATACCGTGGCCGAGGCGGCCAAGGCCACCGGCGCTAACGCTTCGGTGATTTTCGTGCCACCGCCGTTCGCGGCCGATGCCATCATGGAAGCCGCCGACGCAGGCCTGCCGCTGGTGGTGTGCATCACCGAAGGCATCCCCACGCTGGACATGGTGAAGGCATGGCGATTCCTGCAAGGCAGCCGCACGCGGCTGATCGGGCCCAACTGTCCCGGCATTATTTCGCCGGGCAAGTGCAAGGTCGGCATCATGCCGGGCTCGATTCACTTGCCAGGGCACGTCGGCGTGATCTCGCGCTCGGGCACGCTGACCTATGAAGCGGTGGGCCAGTTGAGCCATCTTGGCATAGGCCAATCCACTTGCATCGGCATCGGTGGCGACCCGATCATCGGCACCAATTTCGTCGACGCGCTCGAACTGTTCAACGCCGATCCGGATACCCACGCCATCGTGATGATCGGCGAAATCGGCGGCAACGCGGAAGAGACCGCCGCGGCATTCGTCAAGGCACACGTCAAGAAACCGGTAGTCGGCTTCGTGGCCGGCCGCACCGCGCCGCCGGGACGCCGCATGGGCCACGCCGGAGCCATCGTCGCCGGCGGCTCAGGGAAAGCGTCGGACAAAATCAAGGCCATGCAGGAAGCCGGCATCACCGTTTGCGAATCGCCGGCCGAAATTGGAGAAAAGATTAAAAGCCGATTATGAGCGTTGAACGCACTTTTTCCATCATCAAACCGGACGCCGTGGCGGCCGGCCACGCGGGCGAAATCCTTGCCATGATCGAAGCCGCTGGCTTCAAGATTCTCGCCCTTCGCATGACGCGTCTGAGCGAAGCGCAGGCACGCGGTTTCTACGCCGTGCATGCCGAGAAGCCGTTCTACGCCGGCCTGGTCAAGTTCATGACCGAAGGCCCGATCATCGTAATGGCGCTCGAACGCGAAAACGCCATCGCCGCCTTGCGCGAAGTCATGGGCGCCACCAACCCCGAAAAAGCCGCCGAAGGTACCATTAGAAAGCGCTTCGCCACCAGCATCGAACGCAACTGCATCCACGGCTCCGACGCCCCCGAAACCGCCGCCGTCGAGCTGGGTTTCTTTTTTGGCACGGCGGAACTGCTGTAGGGGGGTGGCTGTATGGAAGAGCACCTGAACTGTGCGGTTAAGACTGACTGACCTTATTGATCGATTCTATTTAATTTCGGCCAAGTTTGTGGGCCCAAGCCCGGCAGGCCCCGGAAGCGCGGTATCATTCTTCTGTGATACGTCGTTTTTACGTCCATAATTTCCGCTGCCTAGAGAACTTCGAGCTGCTAATCTCGCGCCAGTCGTCGGTACTGCTAATTGGGAACAACGGTTTCGGCAAGACCACAGTTGGGGTTGCTCTGGAGATCTTACAGAGAGCTGCGCGAGGCACGAACCGGGTAGGCGAACTGGTAAAGCCGAAAGATTTTACCCGCGGACGTACAGATGTGCCGATGAGATTCGAGATCGAGGTCGAGCTGGACGGCATGACCTACGAATACGGGATCGCTTTCGAATTACCGGAGCGGTTCAAAGAGCTGCGGGTACTCGAGGAGAAGCTCGCGGTTAACGGCAAGCCCATCTATACTCGAGAGCAGGCCGAAGTTCATCTCGGCGCCAAGCAGGTGCAAGAGCTCACCGCGAGGGAACTTATGATAGGGGCGCACTTCCGTATCGACTGGCACTTGGTGGCCTTGCCGATTGTCCAGGAACAGTCGCAAAAGGATCCGCTGTTTGTATTCAAACAGTGGCTTGCTCGCATGCTCATCCTTCGGCCGATACCCCAGTTGATTCAAGGAGACTCCGACCACGAGACGCTCCAGCCGAACGCTCAGGTCACCGATTTCGCCGCGTGGTTTGCCGGCCTCCTGGCGCTCGCCCCAGCTGCCTACTCGACGATCGACGACTATCTGAAGCGGTTAATGCCCGACCTGAAGGACATCAAGAATCCGGTAATAGGCAAGGACTCTCGAAGTCTTGTCGTCCAATTCTCTGCGAACCAGGGAAGCCCTAGCATACTGGAAAGCCTGACCGTCCCCTTCGAGGATCTGTCCGACGGTGAGAAATGCTTCATGATATGTGCCTTGGTTCTGGCAGCAAACGATGCCTATGGCCCCCTGTTTTGCTTCTGGGACGAGCCGGACAATCATCTAGCACTGCCCGAGGTTGGGCATTTTGTGTTGGCTCTTCGCAAGGCATTCCAGCGTGGTGGCCAGTTCATCGCGACATCGCACAATCCAGAGGCGATTCGCCGTTTTTCCGACGAGAATACGATAGTTCTTCATCGCAGGAGCCACCTTGAGCCCACCACCGCCCGCAGGTTGGACGAAATGCAGATAGAGGGCGACCTTGTCGGCGCGTTGATTCGCGGCGACGTGGAACCATGACCAACCGGTATCACCCGCACGTCCTCGTGCTACCCGAAGACGACGCCAACAGCCGATTGGCCAACGGCTTTATCCTGGGTTTGGATCAGTCCGTGTTGGCGAGGATTCAGGTGCTTCCGGAGGTGGGCGGCTGGAGAGCGGTGCTGGACACCTTCGAGGTGGATCTGGTCGCTAGAATGGATCGCTTCACCCAAGGGTATCTGGTTCTATTGATCGACTTCGATGGCGAGGACGGGAGGCTGGACGATGTGAAGCGCAGGATTCCCGAGCGTCTGAGCGATAGAGTCTTCATCCTCGGTGCCTGGACCGAACCGGAGGCGCTCAAGAGAGCCGGTCTCGGCTCCTACGAAACCATTGGTGCCGCCCTGGCCAACGATTGCCGCTACGGTACTGACACGAGCTGGAGTCACGCCCTTCTTCAGCACAATGCCGATGAGATCCACCGTTTGCGCCAGCACGTTCGACCAATCCTCTTCTAAACCGGGGGACCAATTGCACGGCAATACCGGCGGCATGCCTGATCTGCGTAGCTTTTGGAAACGCCTGGATCATGGCCAGAGCGTACGTTCGTGGGTCCCAAAAGTGTCGTTCCATTACCGTGGTAATATCAGGCATGGCAATCGCTCATTCGAAGCTCACGGCGCAGGGACAGATATCGGTCCCCGCCGGTGTTCGGCAGAGGCTTGGCGTCGGTCCCGGCTCAGTCCTGGAGTGGGACGAGGATGGCGAGAACATCGTCGTGCGGCGGTCGGCCCGGTTCTCTTCCGAGGATATCCACCGGGCGCTGTTTCCCGGGCAGGCGCCGGAACCGCGGACGGTCGATGACATGAAACGGGGGATCCGGCAGCGCATCCGGAATCGTCATGCGCGCGGTTGACGCCAATGTTCTGGTCCGGCTGATTACGCGAGACGATCTTCGTCAGGCCAACTCCGCCGACCGCTTCGTCGAAAAGGGCGCCTGGGTGTCCGTCCTCGCGCTGGCCGAAGCCACCTGGGTCCTCGCCACGGTCTATGAGTTCAGCGCCTCCGACATTGCCACCGCGCTTGGCATGCTGCTGAACCACAAGGATCTGACGCTGCAGGATTCAGACGTCGTGGCGGCTGCGCTGGATCTCTTTCGCTTGCGGCCTACGCTGGGTTTTTCCGACTGCCTGATGCTCCACCTCGCGCGTAAGGCCGGGCATTTGCCGCTCGGCACAATCGACCGTGCACTGGCAAAGAGCGCGGGAGCACAGAAGCTGTAGAGCGTTTGAACATTCGGATCAACGACCAGTGGCGGATCTGTTTCCGTTGGGTCGGCCTCGATGTAGTCGATGTGGCGATTGTGGACTATCACTCGGGGAAGGTGAACCTTGCGGCTTCCACCCCTGTTCCCTCCTGGTAGAATTGGAGGGTTCCATCATGCCGCTGGATTCGACGGAAGGGTCGCTCAAGCAGCGGGGAGTTCGCCTCACCCGCCAGCGGCAGATTCTGCTCGAACTGATCGACCGCACCGGCGCGCACCTGGACGTCGAACAGCTCTATCGCATGGCCAAGGAGCGCGACCCGAAGATCAACCGGGTCACGGTCTATCGCACGCTGAAGATGCTGAAGACGGGCGGGCTGGTGGACGAGCTCGACCTGATGCACTACGGCGGCGACCAGCATTATTACGAAACCCGCCTCAAGCAGGAGCACGCTCACGTGATCTGCCTGCGTTGCGGCCGCGTGGAGGAATTCTTCGGCGAGCCGCTGCAGCGCCTGCGCAAGCAGATCGAAAGCCATTTCGGATTTCAGGTTCTGCTGGCGCGCACCGAAGTGGGCGGCTACTGTGCGCATTGCCAGACGCTGCGCGCGCGCGAAATCGAGGCGATGCGCCCAGCCGTGAAAGCCGCCGCCGCGCCAGCCGGCCGCACGCGCACGCGGCGCGCCCCCGCACGGACCGAGTAGATGCAACCGGCTCCAGCTTCGCCCGCCGCCGAACCGGCTTCGCTGATCGTCACCGATCCGGGCGGCCACCGCGCACGCGTTTCGATTCAGCCCTTGCCATTTCTGATCGGCCGTGCGCCGCAGAGCAATCTTATCTTGCGCGACAGCCGGGTTTCGCGGTCGCACGCGCGCATTGTGTTCGAAAACGGCGGTTTCGTGCTCGAAGACGCGGGCAGCCGCCACGGCGTGTTCGTCAATGGCCAGCGCGTCGAACGGCAGCCGCTGGTCCACAACGACCGGATCGATTTCGGTTCGCACGAGTCCTACCAGCTTCTGTTCATGATGGATGGCGCCGAGCTGCGGCACTTAATGGAGCAGGTGGCCGCTCCTCAGTCCGCATCCGGCGCGCCCGCCCTGGGCGGCGGCCTGGCCCGTCTGCGCGCCGTGCTCGATCTGGCGCGCACCCTGCAAAGCTCGTTCTCGCTCGAAGACGTGCTGGTCCAGGTGGTGGATACCGCGCTGGCCGTCACCGGCTCCGAGCGCGGCTTTCTGCTGCTCAAGTCGGGCGACGGACTGGAGACTAGAGTGGCCCGCCACCGCCGCGGTCACAAGCTGCCGCTCGACGAACTGCGTGTGCCGCGCGCCGTCATTCACAGGGCCTTGCAACATCGGCGCGAGTTGCTGTCGATGAACTTCGACGAAGGCACCGGCACGGGAACCACCGCCGAGCACAGCGTGGCCGATCTCGAATTGCGCAGCGTGGTGTGCGTGCCGCTGGTGCGCATCCGCGCAGGCAAGGGCGACGCGACCAGCCTGCTCACCACCGGTGCCGAAACCGTGGGCGTGCTGTACCTGGATTCGCGCCTGGCCGCGGCCGATATGGCGGGCGGCAATCGCGAGTTGCTGCAAACGCTGGCGATGGAAGCATCCATGGTCCTCGAAAACGCGCGCCTGCTCGAGGAAGAGCGCGCCAAGCAGCACATGGAGGAGGAACTGAGAGTCGCGCGCGACATCCAGCGCAGCCTGCTGCCGCCGTCGCTACCCTCCACCGGCTGGCTGCGCGCAGCCGGCAGCAGCGTGGCTTCGGCGCAGGTGGGCGGCGACTACTATGACGCGATCGCCGTCAACGACCGCTGCTGGAGCGCGGTGGTAGCCGATGTTTCAGGCAAGGGCCCCAGCTCCGCGCTGCTGGCTGCGCTGTTGCAGGGTGCGCTGATTCCCGTTAGCGATCATGGAGAGGTGCTGGCGCGCCGCATGGAGCGGCTCAGCGCATTTCTCCTCGATCGCACCGGCGGCGAAAAGTACGCCACGGTGTTCTATTGTCTGCTGGATCGAAGCGGGCAGCTCGATTACGTCAACGCCGCCCACTGCCCGCCGATCATGCTGCGGCCCAGCGGCGAAACGGCGGAACTGAAAGCCACCGGAGTTCCTGTGGGAATGCTCGAAGGGGCCACCTACGAGCTCGCCGGCCGCCAGCTTTCGCCCGGCGACAAGCTCATCGTCTACACCGACGGCGTCACCGAGGCTCAGGATGCGCACGGCGCCTTTTTCGGCCGCAAGCGCCTCTTCGACCTGGTCCGCGCCAACGCCAGCGCGTCCGCGACCGAGTTGCACGACGCCATTCAAGGCGCCGTCCGCGATTTCACCGAAGGCGCCCCCCAATCCGACGACATCACGCTGGTGGTGCTGGATTACCGGGGGTAAGGGTGGTGCGATGAGGCTGGCTTGAATGACCGAACCCGTTAAAGTCACAGAAGGGGACGCTTCTGAGTTCCCTTTCACCATCGAGCCCGGGCTGGAAGAGGATCAAGTATGGTCCACGACCGTGCTGCCGCTGCTGGCAGGGCTTCCCGCGAACAGTATTGACATCTGGCAGTACTGCGTGACCGAGATGGTGAATAATGCCATCGACCATTCCGAGGGTTCCACGCTGACGGTGGTTGTGCAAAGGCCTCCCTCAAACACATGGGTTCACGTAATTGATGACGGCATCGGAATATTTAGGAAGCTCAAGGCAGCATTCAATCTGAAAGACGAAAAGGAGGCAATTCTGGAACTCGCGAAGGGAAAGCTGACGACAGATCCCGATCGGCACAGCGGGCAAGGCATCTTCTTCACGTCCCGCATGCTGGACGAATTCTCGATCCTCTCCCGCGGAGCGTTCTTCTCACACGAAGCCGCACGACCCAGGGACTACATTATGGATAACGAAGACGCTGATTCCAGTACAATGGTAACGATGGCGCTGGACAACAACACGGAGCGGACGCTGAAAGACGTGTTCGACCAATATTCGTCCGGCGATAATTACGACTTCTCCAAAACGGTGGTTCCTCTGAGGCTAGCGAAGTTTGGAGAGGAGAAGCTCATCTCCCGCTCGCAGGCCAAGAGGGCACTGGCAAGGGTCGAACGGTTCAAATCCGTCGTTTTCGATTTTGCGGGCATTCAGATGATCGGTCAGGCTTTCGCGGACGAGATTTTCAGGGTTTGGGCCAAAGCGCACGGGGACGTCGAGTGTACGGTGATCGACGCGAGCCCGGACCTGCGGAAGATGATCGCTGCCGTTGGCCCAGCATCGAACGTGAAGTACTGATCTCCGCCAGCCGTCCCCCCGCCCTGCGTGAATTTCAGCATATAGAAACCTGATAATATGTTGATATTCCCTGCGGCCTGTTGATATTCCTTGCTCTTGCCTTCCTGGCAATCTGATTGCAGAATCAATGGGTTTCAGACGATAGCGTGCCTCGCTTGCGTGTTTTGGCGCATGAGCGGGCCTTGGAAAGGACGGCGACATTTGCCAGTCGAAGCAGGAGTTCAAAAAGAGTACTTGCGCGCCTTGCCGGGCGACGATGTCCGGCAGATTCTTTGGCGCTTCGCAGATCGCTACGATTTGCAGATGCTGGTGCAATCGACCCGGGCGGTGGCCCGCGGGCCGGTAGCCCGCCTGGTGGCGGCCGGCGCGCGCAACACGCACGAATGGTCGGCGGAAAAGGCGTCGCTGCTGCCGGCGTTCGACGAAGCCGGGGTCGGGCGCGGGCCTGGAGCCGGAGCAGGGCGGCTTTATCGAAGGTCCCAAGAACCTGGCGCTGGCGCTGGTGGCGTTCGAGCTGGCCTGGGTGGATGCGGGCGCGGCCACCGGCAGCCTGGCCGGGTTTCTGGCCCTGTCGCCCATCCATGAGCGCGGCACCGACGAGCAGCGCGCATACTATATGAGCCGCTGCGCTCCGGCGCAGCCCGGCGAAGATCGCAAACCGTGGCGCGGCGCGTTCTGCCTCACCGAACCGATTCCTTACGTCGGCGTCGAGACCGGCATTCTGGGCGGAAAGGTCAAGATCGACGAGTGGAAAGACGGTGAGGAGCCGATGTTGCAGGTGGAGAAGCGCGGCCGCTTCATCACCAACATGGGCTTCGCCAACTTCGTCACCGCGGCGGTGGATTCCGACGATCCGCGCATCAAGGGTAGCTGCATGGTTATCCTCGAGGAGACCGACCCAGGCCTCTTCGACCGCGGCACGCCCACCCGCAAGCTGGTGCATCAGCTCTCTTCCACCTGCGACCCGATCTTCAGCATGAAAGTGCCGGCCAGCCGCATTGTGGGCGGTTACACCGTGAAGGATGGCGTGATCATTCCGCGCTACAGCCACGGCGAAGTGATCGAAGCGGTGTTCCGCCGCACGCGCGTGACGGTCGCCATTATGACCTCGGCCAAGCTGCTGTCGGCGGTCGAGCCGGTCATCCGTTATCATCGCAACCGCTTCCGCGGCGGCTCGATCGCCACACCCGGCACGCCGCGCTACGATCTCGGCCTGCAGATGAAGGAAGATGCCGTACACCGCTTGGTCGATGTGTGGGCCACCGGCGAAGCCAGCGCCGCGCTGGGGTTCGAAGCCGCGCGTGTGTTCGACAAGCTGGACCCGCTCGAGAAGCTTCGCGAACAGGCGCTCGCCGAGCGCGGCCTGGCCGGCAGCGCGGTGCTGAAGAGCCGGCGCCAGATCTCGAAGGACGCCATCGAATTCCTGGCCGGCACGCGTCCGGAGCTGGCCGGCGATACGCTCATCGAGTACGCGTTGCTCGATAGCGTCGCCAACGTGCTTTGCCCCGCCTGCAAGCTGTGGAACACGGGCCACGGCGCGCAGATGATGCGCGAAGCGGTGAGCCTGATGGGCGGCTACGGCATCACGGAAGATTGTCCCGGTTTTCTGGGACACAAGTGGATGGATTCGCAGCTCGAAGCCACCTATGAAGGGCCGGAGGCGGTGCAGCGCCGCCAGCTCAGCCTCACCATGGCCGACGAGCTGTTCCTCACCCAGTTCCGCGAATGGATTCGCGAGATGCGCGTGATCGCCAACGACCGGCCTGGCACCGGCGCCTGCGCGCTGGCTACCGCCATGCAAATGTGGCTGTGGTCGCTGGGCCATCTGCGCCGCGTCGGCGATGCCGATGGACAGAAGCTCTACCAGGGCGCGCGCCAGGGCGTCACGTTCCCGCTGGCCGATGCGCTGTGCTGGCTGCTGGCGTCGCGCGCCCAGATCCTCGATTTGATCGAGCTCGAAAAGAAGGGTCCGGAGAACCCCACGCTCGCCGAAGGGCTGCCGGGGCTCACCGCCTTCCTCACCGACCTCTGCCATGTGCAGGCGGCCCGGGCCGCCGGCGAAGTGGGCCGCATCTGTGCCGAACTGGTGCACGGCTACAACCGCCATCCCGCGTGGGACACCGAAGGTTGCGCGTCCTGTTACCAGGCCGAGGACCTGGAGGCGATGGAGAGCCTGATCCCCGGCATCGCTTCGCTGGCGCGCGGCTACACCGATGTAGTCGAGACTGGCGGGAAGCACGAAACCAAGGCCGGCCCGTGCGTGCGGTTCGACGGGCTGGACCAGTTCTCGCGTCTGCGCGTTCGCATGGATGGCTGCCTGACGGGCTCGCAGCTCGCCAAGGATCGCGCCGCCGAAGCGCTCACCAAGGTGATGATTCCCGAGGCGCTGGACTACCCCGCATGAGCGACGCGCCGATCGAACGTCAAACCATGGAAACCGACATCGTCTGCACGGGCTTCGGCCCGGCGACGGCCGGTTTCCTGGCGACCATTGCGCCACACATTTTGAATCCCGACGGCACGCCGGCGATTGAGAGCCCCTCGATGCCCGGTATGCCGCTGCAGGTGATGTGCTACGAGCGCGCCGATGGCATCGGTTTTACGGTTTCCGGCGTGGTGACGCGCGCCCGCGGCATACGCGCCGCGCTTCCAGATGCGAAGTTGGCGGAAATTCCGATGGCGACGCCGGTCACGACGGAGAAAGTGGTTTACTTGCTCGACCCGGTGGGCGCCAGCCGCCGCTCGGCCGCCATGCGTGCGGCCGATGCGATGGTCCGCACGGTACGCATGGATTCCGATCACGCCATCGAGCTGCCGTATACGCCTCCGTTTCTTGAGAAGCACGGCGGCTGGGTTTTCTCGCTGGGCCAGTTTCTGCAGCATGTCGGCAATGAATTGATGGCGACGGGAACGGTGCAGGTGTGGCCCGGCATGCCGGTGGCGGAAGCGCTGCTCGACGATAAGGGCGAGCGCGTGTGCGGGGTGCGCCTGGTCGATCAGGGTGTGGACCGCGAGGGCCGGCCCCATGCGGGATTCATGCCCGGCATGGATATACGCGCCGCGCTAACGGTGGTGGGCGATGGCCCCGTGGGCGCGGTGGGCCGCCAATTGGACAAGCATTTCGGTTTGCCGCCCGGGCATCATCAGCGCGAATGGGCGCTCGGCATGAAGATGGTGGTCGATCTACCGCCCGAATGCGACCTCGCGGCCGGCGCGGTGATCCACACGTTCGGTTACCCAGAGCCGGAAATCTTTGGCTTCTTTTACGTCATGCCGGACCATGTGGCCACGGTCGGCATTTTCGTGCCGTCGTGGTTCCAAAGCCCCATGCGCACGGCCTATCGTTACCTGCAACATTATATGTTGCACCCGTATCTGTGGCGGTATTTGAAGGGCGGCCGGCTGCGAAGCTGGGGCGCCAAGTCGCTCCAGGAATCGGGCAAGCGCGGCGAACCGTTCCTGGTGGGCGAAGGCTATGCACGGATCGGCGAAGGTTCCGGCAGCACCAATGTGCTCACTGGCTCCGGCGTGGATGAGGCCTGGACCACCGGCGCGCAACTGGCTGAAGCGGTCGTGGAATTATTGAAACAGAAGCGACCGCTGAACCGCGAGAATCTGGAGCGGACGTACCAGGCGCGGCGCCGCGCGAGTTGGGTGGAAGACGAAGGCCGCGTGGCGGAGAAAGCGCGCGACGGCTTCCACAACGGCGTCATCACCGGCATGATCGGCATGGCGCTGGCCGGCTTTACGCAGGGCAAGGTCACGTTGAGCGGCGAACCGCAGCTTCCGCCCGATCCGGAAGAGTATTACCGCGACAAGATTCCGCCCGAGGAACTGGAGCGGATCATCGCCAATTGCCGCAACCGCGGCGTATCGTGCCACGACGCTTTGATGGACCGCGTTGGCTGGCCCGCGATTCCCTGCGATGGCCAATTGCTGGTTTCGCACCAGGACGCGCTGCTGCTTGGCGGCAAGGTGCAGGCGCCAGGCGGATTTGCCGACCACGTGCGCTTCGTTTATCCGGATTTCTGCGCGCGCTGCATCACCAAGCTGTGTATCGAGATGTGCTCGGGTCAGGCCATCACGCCGGGCGCGGATGGGGTGCCGGCATTCGACCGCGAAAAATGCGTGCACTGCGGCGGTTGCCTGTGGAACTGCGGCACCTCGCTCGACGACGATCCGCAACGCGGCAACATCGATTTCCGCGCCGGCGCCGGCGGTTTTCATTCGGCGGAAAACTGATGCGGGAGCCGTCAAAGGTAGGACAGACGATCGATTTCAGCCGTCTGTCAAGGGGCCGCGCCTCGGGAAGACCGACAGACAACAGAAACCGATCGTCTGTCCTACCGAAACACAGGAATCTTAAGACATGTCAACAACTTTTCAAATCGTAGTTTGTGGAAGCATAGTGCCGGACCCGCTGCAAACGCTGGAACCGGTCACCGGTCCGGCGGGGCCTGCGCTGAAGAATGAAATGATGTTGCCGGCCGTGCTGGACCCCTGGGCCGCGCACGCGCTCTATGAAGCCGCGCACCTGGCGGCGGCGCACCCGGGCAGCAAGGTCTGGCTGGTGAGCAAAGCACCCAAGGCCAAGCTGCAACAAGTGATGATGACGGTGGCGCAGAAGGTGCCGTTCGAGTTGGTGCCCCTGGATGGCTCGGCCTCCGGCTTCACCGATTCATTTACTACCGCGACTTCTCTGGCCGGCGCGATCGAGACCATTCCGGGTCTGGACAAATCGCGGCTGCTGCTGTTCGGTGGCTGGGAATCGGCCTCGCGCGGAGCCGGTTCGACAATCCAGATGATTGCCGAGCGGCTCGGCATCACCGAACAGTTTCAAGGCGTGGACCGCATTACGGTGCGCGAGGATGGCAGCTTCGAGGTGCTCGAACGCATCGAAGGCGGCCGTCACCAGGTCTCGGTTTGCTCCGCGCCACCCGCGGCGCTCGGTTGGGCGACCGGCTTCCTGGCCGAGCCGCGCAACAATCCGCAGGTCGGCATGGCCAATATGAAGACCATCATGCCGGCCTTGATGCGCTCGAAGGCGGCGCCGGCGGTGGATTCCGGCCTGTCGTTCGTTTCCGTCACACTGCCCAAGCAACAGCGCGAAACGCGCATCGAAAAGAACATGACGCCGGAAGAAATTGCGCGCGAAATCGCCGCGTGGATCAAGGAGTGATCCGGGAAGAATGCCACCGGGAGGAATAACATGGAATCCATTCTGCTCTTAGCCCATACCGAAGCCGATGGCGCATTGGGTAAGCCGGCGCTCGAGGCGTTGACCGCGGCACTCGCCCTCGGCGGCGAATTGACCGTTGGATTGGTGGGTGGCGCGGTCGAGCCCGCCGCCAAGATTGCCGCCGCCGCTGGCGCGCGCCGCATTCTCGCAGTCACCGGCGAGCCGTTCACCCAGCCGCGCTATGCGACCGATGCCGCCGCGGCGGAAGCAATAGCCCGTGCCGCCGGGTCCGCCATCGTTCTGGCACCCGCCACAGCGCGCTGGTCGCGCGCTCTACCCGGAGTCGCGTACCGTTTGGGCGGCCGCATCGATACGCACGCCACGGGTCTGGCCGTGCGCGATGGCTCGCCTGCGGTCAACCGCTGGTTCTACCGGCAGCGGATGGAAGCGGTTTTGGCGCGCACCGCCCGCCCGTGGTTCGTGCTGCTCGATTCGGGCTGCGTCGAGCCGTGGAGTGGAACGGCGGCGGTCTCGGCGCAAGTCGAAGCAGTTCCGGTCGAAACGCCGCAGACGCGCACCACTGTCACCGGCGTGCAGGCGCCCAAGGCCGATGAGCAGACCATACGCCCCGATGCCAAGCTGCTGTTCGTGGCCGGCGCCGGTTGGACCAAGAAGCAGCCCGATGGCGCCGTGCATGTCGAGGAAGCGCAGAAGCTCATCCTCGGCGCGCTGCGCGGCGCGCAGGCCTCGCTCGGCGGCAGCAAGTCGCTGGTCGATTTGAGCGGGGAAGGCGAAGCCGTGCTGCCCTTCATGACCCATCTCAACCAGGTAGGCCAAACCGGCGCGACGCCGCGCCATCCCAAGGGCCTCTCCACTTGCTGCCACGGCGAGGAACCGCACGTGGTCGGCTGGCGCTTCGTCACCGAACGCCGCGCCGTCAACCTGGACGCCAATTGCGGATGGGCCCGTGGCAAAGCCGACGTTGTCTACGTGGCCGACGCCTTCGCCGTGGTGCGCGAACTGAACCGCCTGCTGGGATAGCGCGCCGTGGCGCGGGCCTGCAGGCCTGCTGCGCGAGAGATTCGTCTCGACACCTCTTGGCGTTCGAAGGGGCTCGCCGACCCGACCTGCTTGTGGTAATGTTCGGATATGCCAGTGCCACTCCAACAAGCCGTCGTCAAAGCCGTCGAATTCGCCGCTGGCACTCTCGGCGACCGGGCGCGGGACATCCGCCTGGAAGAAGTCGAGAGTTTGGACAATAATGGCACGGCCGCCTGGCGCATCACCCTAAGCATGCTCCCCGCAGTCCCCAATGAGTCCGTGTTCTCCGTGTCCGCGGCTTTTCGCCGCGACTACAAGACGTTCACCGTGCTCAAGGACACCGGCGAGGTCATCGCCATGAAGATCCGGGAGTTCGCCGGCGAATGATGCTGGACGCGGTCGGTTTGATCGAAAAACACCGATCCAAAGGCGCCTTGATCGATGCCAATCTCTTAGTCCTGTACATGGTCGGCAAAACGAACATACGCAGGATTCAGGACTTCAAGCCGTGTGATGCTTTCGAGATCGAGGATTTTGATCGCCTCGCAAAATTGGTTGAATACCTCGGCAAGGTCTTCACGACGCCGCACATCCTGACCGAGGTCAGCAATCTAGCGAAACTGCGAGGCAACGAATTATCCGCGTTCCGCCAGATCTATAAGCTTGCAGTGGAGCAGATGGACGAGTTTTGCGATGAAAGCCGCGCCGTCGTAGCGGATGCCGCGTTTATGCCGCTTGGGCTCACAGACGCCGCAATCGCGCTGCTCCAACGCGAGAATGTGTTGGTCCTGACTTCCGACCTCGACCTGTGGATTGCACTGCAACAGCGCGGAGTAGACTCAGTGAACTTCAACCATTTTCGTGCGCTGGATTGGCACCTGGAACCTGGGCAACGCCGGGTGTGACGCCGCATTCGGTTGTGGCGCAGGCCTCCAGGCCTGCTGTGTCGAACAGTCATCTCGACATTTCTTAGCCCTGAGGCGGGCGATCTTCGGTACGAATGCCGGCGCTGCACGCAGGAATGCGTGCGCCACGGGGGCGCTACTGTTGCGGCGGCGCGGGCTGCTGGCCGCTATCCGGGTCGCGGCGCTTCAGGGTCGGGCGGTCGCTGTCGTCGGTAGTCTGGCCGGAGCCGGTGCCATCATCGACTCCACCGGTGCCGCTGCCGGGAGCGCGGCGCAGGCGCGGCCGGTTCGGGTCACCCTTCTTATCCAGGTTGTGGCGGTTATGCAACATGGCCAGGCGGGCCTTGACGTCGTTGAATTCCGACGTGTTGACCACGTACTCGTCCTTGGGCTTGAACTCGTCCTGGATTTCCTTCTGCGCCGATTTGATCCGGTCGTCGTTCATCGGGTGTGTAGCGAACACCTTCTCGATCGTACCCGGCTTCTTCTTTTCCATGGTCTCGAGTTTTTCGAAGAAGTCGATAAACGCGGTGGGGTCGTAGCCGGACTTGTAGAGGTACTGCAACCCGAAATGATCGGCTTGTCCCTCCTCCGCCTTCGTGAATTGCAGCATAGACAGGGGAATCGCTAGGCTCATGCCCTGCCGGATGGCGTAGCCGGTCCAGGTCCAACCGGTGAAGATCGAGCCGACCATCGCGCCAATCTCCATCAGGTCGCCCTTGGTCTGCTGGCGTGTGGCATGGCGGCAGGCGACGTGGGCAATTTCGTGCGCCATCACGCCGGCCAGTTCGGCCTCGGTGTCCGCCTTCAGGATGAGGCCGGAATTGACAAAGAAGAAACCGCCCGGCAGAGCAAAGGCGTTCACCACCTCGGTATCCAGCACCTTGATCGTGAACGGCACCTTGGCGTCGGAGTTGCGGACGATGTTCTGACCGACGCGGTTCACGTACTCGGCCACGATCGGGTCGTCAACGACCTTGGCCTGGCGCTCCACCTCGGCCGCCAATTGCTTGCCCAGCGCAATTTCGTGCTCGAGAGAGTAGAAATTGATTCCACTGCCGACGTCGCGATCCCCAATCGCGTCGGGGTTGTTGTTCTTATTCTTGCTGTCATCGCCGTAGGCGCCGCCAGCCAAGAGGCTTAGAGCGGCGAAGACGGCCAGAAGATAGGTGGATCGGCGCTTCATGGGAGGGCTCCCTCTACCTACACTATACGCCCGAACGTCACGCCCGGGGCTAGCTGCTCACTCATTTAACGTGGCGGAGGGGCGGACGGTTTCACCCGTGTCGTTGTGTTTTCAATACAGGCCCAGGCTGATGACTTTACCCGCCGAATCCACCAGGACGTCCAGCCGCCGGTCCAAATAGGAGTAGAACTTGCGCCCCTTCTCGGCATCGGTGGCGCTGACCCCGCCGCCCCACAGTCTCCGGCACTCCTGCCATGTCATGTTCTGCGGATAGACGAAGACGGTTCGCAACAAACCGCTGCCGGACTCGAAGTCCAACTCGAGTTCCCGGTAGCGGCCGGTTGGATCGGGAAATGCGTAAATGCGGCCGTTGACGATCTGGTTGTCGCCGTAGGCCGGGCGCTCGCGTTTCGGCTCGCCGAGCAGATAACGGGCGTCGCCGGTCGTCCACTGGCCGATCATCGACTGGCAGAAGAACGCACTGTTCAGTTCAAAGGCCGGTGGAAAAGCCGCCTTCGTCGAGGTGTGCGAAGCGCCTCCGGCGGAACTGGCGCCGCCGTTCGGCTTGGACGCCGGCGCAGGGGCGGAGCCAGCCGCGGACTTGGGTTTCGCGGGCTCCGGCGCACCGGGAGGCGGTCCTGGCAAGACCACAACCACATCGTCTGGAGGAACGGTATCCTGGTTGCTCCGCGCCGGTTGGTCCGCCGCTATGGCAAGCCAGCCGGCCATCAGATACATCGGGACACACAGAACCCTTCTCATATGACCTTCAGCGAAGAATTGTCCAATATACTTTGAAAATAGCCCAGTGGGAGCAGCGCTGCGAGCCCGAATTTGGCAAGCAACAGGATGTTGACGAAAGTAGACGTTTGCGAGTATCTCCGCATGGGTAACCGTATCACTGGTGCGCCGCGCCGAAGAGGTTCTCGACGAAGACTGGTTGGATGGGCCAGTAGCCATAAACCCGCTTGCCTTCGCTGCGAAAACTGCCGGCCGTCAGGACCCCGCTCAAGTCGGCCGGATTGGGGCTTTGATTCTCGCGCGCAATCAACTGGCGCAACAGGGTGGTGACCCGGGTGAGCTCGATTGCCGCGTCCGCGGCATCGACTTCCGTGCGGCAGAGTACGTCCAGCTTCGCGGCCAGGCGCTGGCCTTCCGGCGCGAACGACAGCGTGACGCCTTCCGCCTCGCCCAGGCTGTGCGCAAACATGCGAGTACCGGCCGGCAGATTCTCCCCCGAATGCAGCATGGCGACCGGGACGGAAACCCACACGGGCGCCGCAGGCAGGACGGCGGGCGGGCTGGGCGCCGATGTTGCAAGGCGCAGAGCGGCCGATGCATCCGGGCTCACTGCCAGCGCCATCATGCCGGAACGGAGGGGGAAAAACGAAATGCGGCGCTCCGGCAGGCTGCCCTGCATGCGGCACAGGTCGCGGTCGCAGCCGCCGCCCTGCTCCGCCGCGTAGGCACGCAGCCGGGGCCAATCGAAGCGCCCCTCGAGCAGCAGAAACTTGCCGGTGGGCGCGAAGGCCGTGATCGCCCGATCCAGGTCTCGCTGATAGTTGAAGCCGGTCTTGCGCACGAAGGTCTGGTATTCGGGGTCCTGGCCGGCGGCGGAGCCGTCCAGCAATTGCAGAATTCCGGCGCGCCGCAACGCACGGAAGTCGACCGCAAGAACCAGCGCGTTATCGGTGGGCAGCCGCGCGAGCAGCCGGGCGGTGGAGTACGGCTGCGACCGGTACCAGGCGACGCCTGCAATCGCGATCGCGGCGGCCAGCGCCGCGCCCAACCAATAGAATCGGGTCTTCTGGCTCACCTTACCAGTATCACACCACTGGAGCGCGGCGATGCCGATTCGAGCGCTTGCGCGCGAGCGAAGACGCGGACGCGATCGAAGTATAATCTACCAATGGCCCCAGCCTGCTACAGCGAACATCCTCCAGCGCCCGCTCTGGCCGGATGGGTGGAATGCTTCTGGCAGGCACACAGGGAAGCGGCGGTCACTGACTGGGCGGTGCAGCCGGATGGGTGTCTCGATATTGTCTACGGCAGCGACCTGGGCCTCCGCGCGATTGGCGCCATGACCGTGGAGCAACGGTTCCGCTATGTGGGCCGCATGGAGACCGTGGGCGTTCGCTTCCATCCGGGCATGGCGGGTCCGTTCCTGAAACTGCCGGCGGTGGTGGTGACGGACGATTCGGCGGCGCCCGAACATCCCTGGGGCTGCAGCGCCCGCCAGTCGCGGCGGCGCTTGGAC
>Ga0074045_10000946_pt1 | contig 28447 bp, 23 predicted proteins | sample BogForMeECP23OM2_FD_94442 | JGI IMG/M metagenome (GOLD analysis project Ga0074045, IMG submission 94442) | Bog forest soil microbial communities from Calvert Island, British Columbia, Canada - Bog Forest MetaG ECP23OM2 | ecosystem: Environmental > Terrestrial > Soil > Wetlands ...
ATGATTGCGCTTAACAAGCTTTTCACTCGTCGGCGGCCGCATGTGAACGTGAGTCGTGCGCTGCTGCCGCAAGTGCACCGCGCATTTGGCGGAGAATTGCTGGCGGTCTTCACAGGCGGCGCTTTCATGGAGCCCTCGACCATCCAGTTTTTTTACGATCTGGGAATTCCCGTGGCGAACGGTTATGGACTGACGGAAGCAGGAACCGTGCTCTCTGTGAACGATCTGAAACCATTGCGCGCGGATACGGTGGGCAAGCCGTTGCCTGGCGTGGAACTGCGCGTGCTGAGTCCGAACGACGAAGGGATCGGGGAGATTGCGGTACAAAGCAAGACGGTGATGTCCCACTATCTCGACGATGCGGAGTTGACGCTGGAAACGGTGGTCGATGGATGGCTGCTGACAGGCGATTTGGGGCGGTTCGATAAGGGTGGGCACCTGCAGCTTTTCGGGCGGAAGAAGAACATGATCGTCACCGAAGGCGGGAAGAATATTTATCCGGAGGATATTGAGACGGTCTTCGACGGGCTGCCGGTGAAGGAGTATTGCGTATTTGCGGCGAACTATGTGTGGCCGCAGAAGGAACTCGGGCCGGAGATGCTGGTAATGGTGCTGCGTCTGGAGCAGAATCAACGCCTCGATAGCGGGCTGCTGCAGGAGGTTGCAAGCCGGAATCGCCGGCTGCCCGATTTCAAACGCGTCGGCGGATATCTCATCTGGGAGAGAGATTTTCCCCGCACGGCCTCGATGAAGATCAAGCGGCAAGGGCTGGCGGAAGAGATTGGAAAAACGGTAGAGCGGGGAGCGGTGGTGGAGCTGTGAGCCAGGAGCAATCCTATCTCGCCATTGTGAATCCTGCGGCGGGAGGCGGACGGACTCGCAGGATGATGGGGCCGGCTCTGCAAAGATTGCGTGCTGGCGGCGTAAAGATTGATGTGAAGGAGACGGGCGGCACTGGCGACGCAACGCGTATTGCACGGGAGGCTTATGCGAGCGGGCAGCGGACATTTATCGCTGTGGGTGGGGACGGTACCTCGTATGAAGTGGTGAACGGCCTTTTTCCGGAGGCGAGCGCGGGCGAGCCGCCGACGCTGGGTTTCCTGCCGCTGGGAACGGGAAATTCCTTTCTGCGCGATTTCAGCGATCGCGGCGTGGAGCATGCGATCGGGTCGCTGATCGCGCAAAGGGTTCAGGCCTGCGATGTGCTGCGGTTGCGTCACCGCGCTGGAGTGATCCACTACATCAATCTGCTGAGCGTGGGATTTCCGGCGGACGTGGCCACTCTGCGCGCTCGGCGTTTCAGCAGCCACGGCGAGCTCGGATACGTCATTTCGATTTTCCTCGGGCTGGCGCGTTTGCAAAGACGGCCGTTTCCGGTCCGGACAGACGGGGAAACGGATTTCGATCGGCGGCGCTGTCTTTTTCTGACCTTTAACAACAGCAAGTTTACCGGCGGAACGATGATGATTGCGCCGAAAGCAGTAGTGAATAGCGGATTGATTGAATATGTCCGCTGGGGCGCAATTGGCAGGCTGGGGCTCCTGCGTAATTTGCCGGGACTTTACGACGGCACTCACATTGAGCATCGCATGGCTGAACGAAAAGCGGTACGGCGCGTGGAATTCGATTTGGACGAAGCCGTGGATGTGATGGTGGACGGGGAAGTGCTGACGCTGCATTGCGAAGAGCTGGATGTGCTGCCGGGTGCACTGAACGTCGTGGCTTGAGAGCGTGATATAAAAGTTCATTCGTGCCGAAAAGTAATCATGTCTGAGAAACGGCGAAAGCAACAACAGGAAAAAGCGAAGCAGGCGGAATCGAGCGCACCGACGCGGAAGACGCTGATTACGGCTGGAATCGTGGTGCTACTCATTCTGATGTATGCAGGATGGTGGTATTACAGAAATCATCGCTACGACGGATTTGCCAAGTGCCTGGCGTCGAAGCAGGCAAAGATGTATGGCTTGTACTGGTGCCCGCATTGTGCGGAGCAGAAGGAGATGTTCGGGAAGGCATTTCAGTATGTGCCTTACGTCGAGTGCGCGATTAAAGGCGGCGGCGGAATAACGGCGGAGTGTAAGGCGGCAGAGTTGAAGTTATTCCCGAGCTGGCAGTTTGGGACAGGCAAACCAGTACCAGCGGTTTTTCCTCTGGAAGAGCTTTCCGAAAAAACTGGATGTGCTTTGCCGTGAGTGCGGCTCTGGATCAACCGCCCGCGTCCGACCCAGGGTCTGTGGCGAGAGATAATCGACTCTTCTTTGGGGTGATTGCAATCTTATCTTTGGCGGGGATGGTTGTTTCCGCGATTTCGTTGCAACGCCACTATGCGAAGTCGGCGTCAGCGTTTTGCGATTTTGGGGAGAAATTCAATTGCGACATCGTGAATCGTAGTGAATATTCCAGCCTGATGGGGATTCCGGTGGCAGGGATTGGTGTCGCCGGATACGGCGTGCTTCTGGCGCTGGCGACCATTTACCGCTCGCGGTTGGAGACGCCGTTGCGCTTGCTGGTGGCCGCGGGGGCAGGATTGGTGTTTGCGCTCTATCTAACTTATGTCGAGGGGTATGTCTTGGAGACCTGGTGCATTCTGTGTTTGAGTTCGTTGGGGCTGATTGTAATGATTTCGCTGCTGGCGGCTGTGGTAAAGCTGCGCGCCGGGGCCAGCGGCTAACTTTCCCTTGATGGCAAAAATCCAAGAAAACAAAGGAAAAGCCGGAGCCATTTCTGAGCCGATTCGCGCCGGTGGTGCGGTAGGAGATCTGCGGCTGCATAAATTTCGCAGCCGGGTTTTTCAGAACACGCGCTTTATTCGGGTATGGCTGCCGCCGGGTTATGACGATGCGCAGAACGCGGAGCGGCACTATCCTGTGCTCTATTTGAATGACGGTCAAAATCTGTTTGAGTCGTGGTCAGCGTTTGCAGGAGTGGAATGGGGAGTGGATGAGACGGCGGACCGGCTGATCCGAGAGGGTGCGGTGCCTCCGATGATCATTGCCGGCCTGGATAATGCGGGGAAGGAACGACTTCGCGAATATATGCCGCACCGGTCGATGCATCCCATGATGCTGCGGGTGCAGGGACGGCATTATCCGGATTTTCTGGTGAAGGAAGTAATGCCGTTTGTGGAGAACACTTACCGCGTCGCTACGGGGCCGGAGAATACGGGATTGGGCGGGTCATCGCTGGGGGCGCTGATTGCGCTCTACACGGCGATCGCTCGGCCGGGGCTGGTTGGACGATTGTTGCTGGAGAGCCCGTCGCTGTGGGCGTCGCACCGGCAAGCGATCAAGGAAAGCCGCGCGGTGAGAATTTGGCCGGAGAGAATATTTCTGGGCGTGGGCACTGCCGAAGCAGGGAACGCCGAGCGGAGCCGCACCGTGGTAGATGATGTACGGGAACTGGCGGCCATTATTCGGCGGGCGGTATTAAGTGAAAGGCGCTTGCGGATGGTAATCACAGAGGGTGCGGGGCATAGCGAATCGGCTTGGGCCGCGCGGTTTCCTGAAGCTCTGCAGTTTCTGTTCGGCGAGTAAGTTAAGCCGCACAGAGTTTAGAGTTAACTGATTTCCTGCCAAGTTCCCATATCCCATACAGAAGAGCGGCCATTACGGGGACGGAAAGTTGGACGTGTGTCCAGCGCGCGAGTGGGCCAAGAAGCGGCAGCACGAAGGCGAGATATAGAAGAAGTTTGAGATGCGGAGTGGCCGGGCGATTCGGTTGAGCGACGATCCAATCAGACAGCAGAAGGAAAGCAGGCGCGAGGATTACGAGATCGTAGACGGTAAGATGCGGAGCGAGCAAAACGGTGGCGAGCAGCAGAGCGGAAAAGCGCAGAGATAACGAAACGTTACCGCGCCAGCAGGCGATGGTTAGTGCAGAAACCAGAAGCGCGGTAATAAAGTAGGCGGCGAGGGACGCAGTGGGCCAGGGGAGGAGCATGGTCCAGAAGGTGCGCAGGCAGTGGGTTTGGTAAGGCCTGGGCTCAAGCAGAGGAAGCACTCGGCGGACATCGAGTAGGACGTGCAGCCACTCGCGGAGCGGGGCCGGACCGTAATAGAGCCACGCCGCGATCAGCTCCGTGGTGGCGGAGACAAAGGCGCCAGCCATGATCTTCCAACGCTGAGTGAGCAGGAAGACGATTGCGGCAGCCAAGCCTAGTTGCGGCTTGAAGATGAGACATCCCAAAGCCAGCCCCGCCAGGAATTCACGCTGACTGCGCGAAGCGAAGAAGGCTAGCGTGAAGCAGACGAGAGCCAGGGCGGAGGTCTGTCCCCAGGCGATGAGGTGCCAGAAGGCGGGGTAGGCGAGAGCGAGAATCAGGACGGTCGGTCCGTAGATGCGAAGGCCGGGGCAGGCGCGCCAAACGAAATAACAGCATAGGCCGTAAAGCAGCGAGCTCAGGGTTAACCACATCGTCAGCGCCCAGGGATAAGACAAGCGAGCGAAGGGCGCGAAGAAAATCGAAACTTGCGGCGGGTATAGGGGCAAGTAGCGGATGCCTGCGGCGGCGGGAACGCGGTGTGCCGCAAGTTCTGCTTGTGCGCGCATGTCATATAGATCAGGGCCACGGTGAGCGAGCGCCAGCGAGCCGAGGGTATAGAAGTGAAGAAAGTCAGTGCCTTTGAGGTTGGCAGCGCGATCGCGGAGGCCGGGCGCGGACATATTCCATAGATAGACAGACCACAGGCAGAGCGCGAGAATCAGGCCGTGGGCGCGCAGGCGGCGGGCGGTCAGAAACGATCCAAATTTGGCTGCACTCATGCGCCCGCCCATCATACTTAACGTCGAGTCAGGAAGAGCGCAAATTTGAAGCCAGGAACTGCGGAATGGCAGCCTGGCGTCTGGTCATCAGCAAGAGAGGCAGACAGAGCGGGAGGAAGGGAACCAGGACAGAAGGCAGGATGGGCAGCTGATTCGGCGAACTCAATTGCGGCGGGAAAAATAGAAGCACCGAACCGACGATCCACGGCCAGCTCACAATGACGATGAAAACGGCGCGAGAGATCTTAGGCAGCGCTTGCCAGTCGTGCAAGAGCAGCATCGCGGGCAGAATCAGCAGGACCTGGTTGAACGGAGTAAACAGCGGGAAAGCAATGAGGTCGGCCATGAAAAACGTGGCCAGGACGGACGCGAACTGCCACGAGTTACCGGAGGCTTGTCGATTTCGCCATCCGAATATCAAGGTTCCGAGCACAATTAGGCCGCCCAGGACTACTCCCAGTTTGTTGTCAAGAGCCATGGATAGTAGAGATGAGGGAAGTGCGTATCTTCGATAGGCTGCGAGCCCCGTGAGAAAATATCCCGGCCATCCCGGGAGAAGCAGTTCGCCTGCCCCGATCAGTGCAGAGAGAGTTGCTACAAAGCAGACGGGAAGCCGCCACCTTTTGGACCAGTCCCCTGCGGCCCAAATCGCGAACCAACACAGGGGAAGGAGCGCCATCTGCGGTTTTATGGTAGCGATCGCCAGTAATGCGCCGGCTGTGGACAGGCGGCTCCGGCTGACGCACCATGCGCCGCCGGTTAGCAAGCAGCCCTCAGCAATCGCCAACTGCTGAAGGCGCAAGCCCTGTGCAATTTGCGGGCTGCTGAGAGTGAACAGAACGATAGCAATGACTGCTTCCCACCGCACCTGCCAATGCAGAATACTCAGGCAGAACAAAATATTCAGGGCGATCAACGAACCCAAGGCAAACGGAGCCCAGCGTTGTACATCGACGAAGTCTGCATACACAAGGGGACTCATGAGGAACACTTCGTAGACGGGGTAAGCAAAGCGCTGTTCGTCTACTACCTTGACGCCTGGTTGTGAGTACGTCTGGTTGATAGCGTGTCCATAGAAAACCATCTGTATTTCATGGCTTACATCTAGCCCATAGGGGTTTCGCCGGTGCAACAGAAGTTCGCGGGTGCCCACCCAAGGCGAGTACAAGTCACTCATTTGAGCACTCACGAAACCCATTTCCCGACGAATGTGGCTGGTCCACGGTCCCAGGATTCGGTGGACATAAAGCCAAGAAACTCCGGCTACAAAGAAACTCAGCAAAAGCCAGAGTCGGAATCTCATTTGCCTTGTACACCCCAAAGCACATTCAATGCGTTTTCCCCAAACCCGGCGACCTTGGCATCAATATTTGCATCGTCAGCTTCCTTGTTTTTCGGAGGCGCGCTCGAACAATCCGTCGACGATTTGAATCATTTCGTTATCGACGACGCGGTTGCGCGAGATGGCTTCAAGGAGCGGAATGGAGACGATTTTGTTGGAGCGCAGGGCGGCCATGCATCCGAATTCGCCGCGGTGCACCATGTCGATCGCTCCCAGGCCGTAACGGGTAGCCAGGACTCGGTCAAATGCGCTGGGCGAACCGCCGCGCTGGATGTGTCCTAGAACGACGGCGCGAGTTTCGAAGCCGGTACGCTTTTCGATTTCGCGAGCGAGGATGTTGGCGATGCCGCCCAGTTTGACGTGGCCGAACTCGTCCTTGCCCATGTCTTGCAGAACCGGCGCTCCTTGGCCGGGTTCGGAGGAAGAGAACTTTGCTCCCTCGGCGACGACGATGATCGAAAAATAGAGGCCGCGCTCGTGGCGCTGGCGGATGGAGTCGGCAACTTTATCGACATCGAAAGGGCGCTCGGGAATCAGGATGACATCGGCGCCGCCGGCAATGCCGCTGTAAAGAGCGATCCATCCGGCATCGCGGCCCATCACTTCCACCACCATCACACGGTTGTGAGCCTCGGCGGTGGTGTGGACGCGGTCCAGGGCTTCGCAGACGATGTTGCAGGCGGTGTCGAACCCGAAAGTGTAGTCGGTGCCGCCGAGGTCGTTGTCGATCGTCTTGGGAACCCCGACGACCTTGGCACCGCGTTCGTGAAGCTTTTGCGCGACGGAAAGAGTATCGTCGCCGCCGATCGCGATCAGAGCCTCGATTTTATTTTTCTCCAGCGAGGCCAGGCAGCGATCGATGCCATCCGGGCGCTTGGAGGGATTAGTGCGCGAGGTGCGCAGGATGGTGCCACCGCGGGGCAGAATGCCTCCAACCGCCTCGAGATCGAGAACCATTTGATTGTCGTCGACCAACCCGCGCCAGCCTTCCCGGAAACCGAGGAATGTGTCGCCGTAAGTAAAAATGCCCTTGCGTACCACGGCGCGGATTACTGCATTGAGGCCAGGACAATCCCCTCCGCCGGTTAACATGCCAATCTTCATCGTCACTCCCTAAAAATTCGGATGGAAATCCCTGGGATGCACTCCGAGTGTCGACTGCATTCAGCGGCAGCCCGAAGCGCAGATACAGCCGTCGGGAAGAAATAGATTATCACCAAAGAGGGCGGTTGCTGATTCTGCAAGTGCTTCCTGAGTTCGGCAAATCGCTGAACGGAATCTACTGGAGTGAGCGGGAAGAGTGGGCAGATGTTGCTTCACGCCTGGAACAAAGGAAACGGGACGCCGTAAGGCGCCCCTTTTTGAAGACTTCCGTTGATCTATGCGGCAACGCTTTGCGCAATGGCAACGCTGCGCAGGACCGAGGTCAGAACATTTTGTACTTCATCGGCACGGCAAACATCACTCGCGCCAGCCTCAAGCGCATCGATCCACAACTGCTCATCCGGGATGCGATGGGTACACACGATCGGAAGCGAAGGGAAATCGTGGTGCAAGGTTCGCACATCGGTCAGACGTGAGTATTCCATGTCGAGGACCACGACTTCGGGATGGTTCTTGGCGACGCGCTCACGCAGCTCGTCGCCGGAGTGCGTCAAATGGACTGCGTTGAAATGGGAGGAGAGTTTACCAGCAAGACATTGCGCGACTCTCGGGTCGCTTTCCAGAACTACAACACTAAAGCCCATAGATCCTCCTGACCTAACACCGTCAGAAACGGCGGACTAGGGCTGCGGGGAAGGGTTCAAAACCACTACTCCACAGACATTATGAATTAAGCCCCAACCAAGGATGAGCGGGCTACCTGCGCGCAGGCGCCCCTTCCATCAGTGGCTCAAACGGCTCAGCTTGGAGCTTCCCGTTTTTCTTCAGCAAAATCTCCACTTTGCCTTCCGCCTGCTCCAGTTCCTTGCGGCAGGCGGAGGAAAGATTCATCCCCTCTTCAAACAGGGTGAGAGACGTTTCCAGGGGAACATCTCCCTTTTCCAGCTCCTGGACAATCTTTTCCAGTCGCAAGAGACATTCTTCAAACTTGGCCAACGGGGTTTCGCTCCATCTCTATTGTAATGCAACGGATCGCCGAGGATGTCCAGTGTTTTATTGTAAATAGTTGGTGAAAGTCCACCCTCGCGTCCCTATAAGGGAAAGCCTACGCCGAAGCGGGAGTGTTTGTTCCCAGCGCTTCGAGAACATCGACCGCGGAGCTGTAACGGCCTTGCGGCGCGCTGATCTGTGCGCCTTGAACCGTGTGCCGAACCGCGATCAGCATCTCTCGCGCAATGGCGACGCCTTCGGCTCTGGCTGCTTCGGGTGACTGGGCGCGGGCCATCCGCTCGAGAATGGAGTCGGGAACCGAGACCCGAAGCTCATTCTTCATGAACTCGGCGTTGCGCACGCTGACCAGGGGCCAGATCCCGGCGACAACGGGAATTCGGCAGTGCTCGATACGCCGCAGAAAGTTTTCCAGCAGGCGAATGTCGAAGACGGGCTGGGTTACGGCATACTCCGCGCCGGCTGCCACCTTGTATTCAAAGCGGCGGATTTCTTCGTCAAGGTCGGTGAGGCCCGGGTTCGCGCCCACGCCGATGACAAAGCCGGTGCCTGCGCCGATGGGGTTACCGCCGAGGTCCAGGCCGCGATTCAAGTTGTGAACGATATTGACCAGTCCGATGGCATCCACGTCAAAGACCGCCGTCGCATCGGGATAATTCCCCATCTTCGGCGGATCGCCCGTGATGCATATCAAATTTTTGATCCCCACGGCGGCCGCTCCCAGAAGATCGCTCTGGATGCACAGCACATTGCGATCGCGGCAGGTATAGTGCAGAATCGCGTCGATACCTGCTTCCCGCTGCACCAGCAGCGAGAGAGCTTGATTGCTCATGCGTGCGGACGCACGCGGACTGTCAGGGATGTTGACAGCATCCACGCCGACGGATTTCAGGAATCGTGCTCCCTCCAACTCCTGGCGAATATTCGTTCCCTTGGGAGGGACAACCTCGACCATGGTGACGAATTCCCCGCGGGATAACTTCGCTCCCAGAAGGGATCTCTCCTCCAAAGGTTGGGCCGGGGTTGCGCGAAGGGGCGCCGATCCTCCCGTGACATGAGCCGAGGCGGTTTTTCCGCGGGCCTCGCCGACCCGAAGCGCGGACTTCATGACGCGGATGTGATCGGGAGTGGTTCCGCAACATCCTCCGACGATGCGCACTCCGGCCGCGACAAATTTGCGCGCATAACTCGCCATATATTCCGGTGAGCACAAATAGATGTTTCTGCCTTCCACCGAGCGTGGAATTCCTGCGTTGGGCTGGGCGGCCAATGGAAGGGAAGTGGCGGCGCGCACGCGTTCGATGGCATCCAGCATGGCCACGGGACCCACACTACAGTTGCAGCCGATTACATTCGCGCCCCATTCTTCCAGACGGGGAGTGAATGTCTCCGGATCGGAACCATCCAGGCAATTGCCATCTTCGTCGATCGTCACCTGGACGACCAGCGGCAGGTTTGCTCCAACGTCCTGGGCGGCTAACATCGCTTGATGCAGTTCCTCGAGGTATCCAAAAGTTTCCAGGACCAGCAGATCGACACCGCCCTCAGCCAATGCCTCGATTTGTTCGCGGAATGCCTGACGTGCTTCCTCAAACGAAGTTTTTCCCAGAGGTTCGATTCTCGTACCCAACGGGCCAACCGATCCTCCGACCCACACATCGAAGCTCTTGGCGGCTTCTCGCGCCAGCGTTGCACCCATCCGGTTCACATCACGTACCTTGTCGGCCAGGCTATGCCGGGCGAGCCGGAAGGAGTTCGCGCCAAAAGTATTGGTTTCAATAATTTCCGCACCGGCTTGTAGATACTCGTGATGAACGCCTCGAATGAGATCAGGCTGGGAGAGATTCAACTCGTCATAACAGCGGTTGATGAAAACGCCCTTGGAATAGAGCAGGGTTCCCATTGCGCCATCGCAGAGCACGGGGGACTTCTTGATGCGTTGGAGGATGTCGTCCGCCATATAGTAGAGAATACAAGATGAACGCAGATTCTCGCATCCCGGCGCAAGCACGGATGGCGGTGGCTTGCGGGAATCTCAAACGCGGTTGTTTTCGAGGCTCTGTTATAATCCGCTATTTCACACTTAAATCTCTGGTTTTACTGCAGTTAGGAGCTTGACGTTTGAAGAAATCCGCTCTTTTAATCGCTCTGCTTGCAGTTGCCGTTCTAAATCTTGTTTCCTGTGGCGGAGGAGTGAGCATAACCACTCCGCCGAGTAGGTTAACTGAGCGTGTTCTGGCGTCGCAGAGCGCCTCCACTCCGACGGCTGCCGGTGGGCTAATCATCATCGACGGCGAACTCGATACCTTGGGACACGGCGGAATTAGCGCCGGCACGTCTCCTGGCCTGATGGCGATATCGCCGCAGCGATCTGTCTTGCTGGCTTTTGATTCGGTGACCGACAGAGTCGATGTAATCAACACTTCGAAAGAGTCTTTGACCGGCACGATTCAACTTCCCGGATTCACCATGAGCATGGTCGTTCCCGTGCCTAGCGCGGGCTACGCGGCCGTCCCATCGGCTCCGTTGAACGGAACATCCCCCGGTGCGGTGGTGGTGATGAATCTTACGTCGGGCGGCGTCTCGGCTACCATCAATGTGCCCAACGCGCAAACTGTGGCGTCAAATCCTAGCGGGACCCAGATTCTGGCTTTCAGCAACGACTCCAATGCCGTGACCGTAGTCTCACCTGCCTTGATCAATAGTGGCAGTCCGGTCACGACCACGGTGACGGGATTCGACCGTCCCGTGAACGCGGTTTTCAGCACCGACGGAAGCATCGCCTACGTCTTGAATTGCGGCGCCGAGTGCGAAGGCACGCAAGCCAGCGTCCAGCCCTTGAACATGGCCACGCTGACGCCGGGGACGCCGGTGCCCGTGGACGGCGCAACCATCGCATTCCTGAACGGCACAACCCTGTACGTGGCGGGCAATTCGCCGACGAATAGTTTGTGTACCGGCCAGACCACTGCGGCGACTACTTGCGGACGTCTCGATATCATGGATTTGAACTCGATGACCGTCACCGGCAGCGCCGTCATCACTGACGGTTACCACGATCGCATCGACATGAGCCTGGGTGGACAACTTTTTATTGGCTCGATGGGCTGCACCGATATCGGCAATGTCAATAATCCGCAGGGGGAAGTGCGCGGCTGTCTGTCGATCTTTAACACGACCAATTCGAGCGTTGTGATTCCTGCGGACAACGGGGATGTGACCGGCCTGCAGAGCTTCAGCACTCGTTATGCGGAGTACGTTGCCGAAGGCGGCAACCTGCGGGTTTACAACACGCTGACGGATACCTTGTTGGACACGGACTACATCACCACCGGCACCATTGTGATTACCGGTAAGATCATAGACGTAAAAGCGATCGACTTCTTCTGATCGCGTTTTCTTAATTGAGCGCCGGTTCCTATCTTGCTGGCTGCAAGACCAACCGGTGAGCGCTGGAGTTCTCCACAGCCTGCGGCGTGAAGGGTAATGGGAACGTCGAGCCTTCATACCAGGCTTTCCATTGATCCATGTAGTAGGGACTGAGAAAATTTCCACCCTGGCCTGTAACCGTGTTCAACGTGGATTGATCGAGGTCTGCAAGGTTGGCGGTAAACCGTTCCGACGGTCCGTGGTGGCTAGTCACGGCCTTCACCGTGTAGCCGCTGCCTGATTGTGGATTCAACCCCGGTGCGCTCCATCGTTGTAGCAAAGGGATTCTGCCTAATATGGGGTGCTCGATGTCGACGGTGTTGACGACGCCCCAATGCCAGGAAGCCAAATCCTTTGGCGCGTCTGGACTTTTTACCGCTGCTTCCACCGCGGCCGTCAACAGCTCCTCGTAGTTGGGATATTTCTCCGGCAGCCAGCGTTTGGGCTGGTGCAGCATGACATTCTGCAGCCAAACAGTGCGCATCTGCCACTCGTAGCTCTTCCAACTCAAGGTCGATTCCGCTTGCTCGGTGTCTTGTTGCTTCGAATCGGGAGCTGGTCCCAGGCGTGGTTCGAGCAACAAGCGCGTCAGCTCTTGAGCGGAGCGCACAGCGATTGTTGGCGCGGTGGCCGCGGCCAGCATGCGGCCATCCCAGTTGCGCATCAGATCAGCAGCTTGCTTCGCGCGCGCGGAAGGCTTGGCAGCGTGGTCGACGGCGTATACGAAGCGTTCGGCAGCAAAAAGGTCGTTCTCCGACTGCACATCATTTTCCAGCGCAAGCATGTCCGAGGCCGCGAATTTTCTTCCCGATTCCAACACGTGATAAATCCGCGCCGTACGCCACGGCGCCTCCCACTCCGCACTGATGGAATAGGGATAGCCATCGGGCGTGATGCGGCCGTTCGCCGTGGCGATCACGCCGGACGCCGGATTGTAGATATTGGGCAGTTTGTCGAAAGGAATGTAACTGGTCCATTCGTGGGCGTCGTCGGCACCGCTGACAGGGAGACTGCCATCGCCAGAGGCGCGAATGGGAACGTGGCCCGTTGCCTGGTAGCCGATGTTTCCATCGACGTCGGCGTAGACAACGTTCTGTCCGGGTGCGTCGAGTTGCGAAAACGCCTTGCGGAATTCCTCCCAGTTCTGCGCCGTATCGACATCGAAAAACGGCATGCGGAGGCCGTCGTAGAGCGTCCAACGCAGCGCCACTTGGCGCGTCTCGCCGGGAATCAGTTCGCTGATAATCGGGCCGTGCCGCGTGATCTTTACATCGAGCGTTACGTCCGGCTCTCCTTTGACGTGAATTACTTCTTCGCGGTGCTCCGGCTGCTTCCAGCCCCGCGGCGTTTGATATGCACCTTCCTTTTCGTTGAAGTTTTCGATGAATGCATCGGTCACGGTGGGACCGACGTTGGTGAATCCCCAGGCAATGCGCTGGTTGTGGCCCACGATCACGTAGGGCATACCCGGCAGAGTTACGCCCGCAACATCCAGCGTGCCGGACTTGAGGTGCGTCTCGTACCACAGGTTCGGCATCTGATGCCCCAAATGCATATCGTTTGAGAGCAGCGGCTTCCCCGTGACCGTGTGTGCTCCTGAAACAACCCAATCATTCGATCCATTCACGGCTTCCGGAGCGTGTTGCGCCCAGATCTCGACCACGTGGCCGCGCCGTGTCACAGCATTGTCCGGTCCGGAATCGTCGTCGGAATCGCCCTGATTCTGCTGATCGTTGATGTCTTCGCGCATAACGGTCGGAGGACGGTCGTGCCACGACCGGTTCACGTAGAGATCGGCCGTCAACTCCAGTCCCAGCTTGGCTAGAATTTTCTCGCGCCGGAGCGCGTCCTGGAAGGTGTAATAGTTGAGATCCTTCACCATCTGGTTAGCGATGACGATGGAATCCTCCGCCTGCCACGGCTTCGGCCGGTATTTCAGAATGCGGAACTCGATCGGTAGCGCGTTTCCGTGGGATTCAATAAAGGCATTCACGCCACGCGCGTAGGCGTCAAAGTAAGAACGGTCGCGCGGAGTGGCCATGGCGAGAGACTTCTTGGCAGATGCCCGCAGTCCGAGAATTCGCTGCTCGCGATCGATCTTGACCGTGCCCTTGCCGAGAATTTCGGAGAGCTCCCCGGCCCCGAAACGCCGCATCACGTCCATCTGCCACAGCCGGTCCTGCGCCGTGATGAAGCCCTGAGCGAAAAATAAATCCTCCAAGCTGGAGGCCTCGATTGCGGGCACGCCATGTGTATCCCGCGTCACCTTTACCGGTGCGGAGAGGCCTTTCACCACGAGGTTTCCGTCCAACTGAGGAAGGGCGGCACGGGCAATGAAATAGGCGTAAACGACTGCGCTGATTGCGGCCAGCACCAGGATCGCCAGCAGTCCCAAAAAAATCCGAAGTCCAGTGGAGCGCCGCGAGATGCGGACTCCAGTTGCGGTGAAAGTATTCATGAGCACATTGATTCTAGGGGGAGACGGGCACGCGGCACAAATGGAGGAGTTGGCAGCTTCGCCCGGCTGTTTGCTGAAAATGAATTTCATTTTCAACTTGCCTGGGTGCTATCCTGACCTCTCATGTTGCAGAAGCGTATCGATGACCAGCCTTCCATCTCGCGGGAGATGGTGCGCGAAGCTCAGGACATACTCCATCGGCATCTCAAGCGCGTTGGGCTGAAGCAGACGGCGCAGCGCGACACGATCCTGCGCACGTTTCTGGAGACCCGCGACCACCTCTCAACCGACGAATTACACCGCCTGGTGCAAAAGAAAGATTCCGGCATCGGCTACACCACGGTTTATCGCACGCTGAAGCTGCTGGCGGAGTGCGGTCTGGCCAGCGAAGTCGCGTTTCACGATGGCATCGCGCGTTACGAGCACCAGTACAACCGGCGCAGCCATCACCACATGGTCTGTACTGAGTGTGGCAGTTCGGTGGAATTTTTTTCTCGCGACGTGGACTTGCTGGAGCAGGAGATCGGACGGCGGCACAACTACGCGACCACCCGCCACACCTTTCAGATTTACGGGGTGTGCGAGGACTGCCGAAAGCGACAACGTTCCCAGGATGCGACGCGTCCGCACTGACTACCGGCTTCGGCTTTGTTAGAATTCTTTCGCCATGATTGATACGGTTTTAGTAAACGACAAAACGGTGGTGACCGCCAAAGGCGACGGTCCGGCTCTTGACATCGGCGCTGCGGCGAGTCGCGTGTTTCTGTTGACCTTGAAAATTACCGCGATCATCGAGCAGGAGTCGCTCGATCTGGCTGTACACGGTTCCGCGGATGGTACGACGTGGGGCGCAAAGCCGCTGGTTTCTTATCCGCAAAAGTTTTATTGCGGCCATGCACCTCTGCTGCTGGACCTGACGGCGCATCCTGACTTGAAGTTTGTGCGCGCGCACTGGGAGCCTGCGCGCTGGGGACGCGGCGTGGAAACACCGATGTTCGAGTTCGGCCTGAGGCTGAAAGAGATTCCGCCAGACATCCTCCGCGAGGCTGCCGCTGAGGCCAAAGCTCTGGCCTAGGAATTGTCAGATTCCAGAATGAAAACTGAATCACAAATGATTGTGCGCCCGGCGCGCAACGTGCGGGGCAGTGTCAGCCTCCCGGGCGATAAATCCATTTCGCACCGCTACGCCATGCTAGCGGCCATAGCCGAGGGGACGTCGCGGTTGGAAAATTACTCCACGGGTGCGGATTGCGCAAGCACGCTCGGGTGCCTTCGCTCGCTGGGAGTGAGGTGGGAGCGCAAGGACGGAGCCGACAACACCATCGAAGTGCAGGGCAGCGGGGTGTCGCTGACCGCGCCGAGCCAAGCGCTGGATTGCGGCAACTCTGGATCGACCATTCGCATGTTGAGCGGCATTGTGGCGGGGCAGAAGTTCTCCAGTGAAATGGCTGGCGATGAATCATTGTCGCGCCGCCCCATGGAGCGTGTGATCACGCCCCTGACGGCGATGGGTGCAGAAATCCGATCGCAAAATGGACGCCCTCCGCTGCACATCCGCGGCGGCAACCTGAAGGGGATCAACTACCGGATGCCGGTCGCCAGTGCGCAGGTGAAAACATGCCTGCTTGTCGCAGGCCTGTTGGCGGACGGTGAAACACGTATCGAAGAACCGCTACGAACGCGGGATCACGGGGAAATGGCGCTCCGAGCCTTTGGAGCGCACGTGGATCGTGCTGGAAACGAAGTGCGGATTCGCGGCAGCCAGCGTTTGCGCGGCATCCAGGCTCGAGTCCCAGGTGATCTGTCTAGTGCCGCGTTCTTTCTCTGCGCGGCAGCCCTTTTTCCTGGCTCGCACCTTACTGTCGCAAACTTGCTGATGAACCCGACGCGGGCGCGACTGCTCGATATTCTGATGCAGATGGGCCTGCGCATTTCAGTCACACAATTGGAAGAAATTCACGGCGAGCTGGTAGGCACGCTGCAGGTCGAAGGTGGACGGCTGAAGGGCGCAACCATCGCCGGAGCCGATACGGCCGCGCTGATCGATGAGATTCCCGTGCTGGCGGCAATCGCTCCTTACACCGAGGAAGGAATCGAAGTGCGAGATGCCAAAGAGCTGCGCGTGAAAGAGTCCGATCGCATCGCATCGATTGCTACCAATCTTCGAGCCATGGGCGCAGAGGTGGAAGAGCGGGAAGATGGCCTGAGAATTCCGGGGCGCCAATCGCTTCGCGGTACAGAACTGGAATCTTTTGGCGATCACCGCATCGCTATGGCCTTTAGCATCGCGGCTCTGCGAGCCGAGGGCGAGACTTTGATTCAGGGCAGCCAATGTGCCGCTATCTCCTATCCTGAGTTCTTTTCCGTGCTGGATGGCCTGGTCGAGCGTTGACGTTGGCAACTGCGACGGTGGGGTAACTGCCTGTTTCCCTAATCCTGGTTACGTCCGTTCGATACCTGCGTAATCTAACCAACGCCCGTCACATTAGAAACAATTCATGTGGCCGATGTCTCAGCGAGCCGGTGATCCGCCGGTCAGCGAGACTTCGGAATCAGTGTCCACACTCGCGGGGGATCTCATGCGATACAAGTCACTCATGCTGGCATCGCTTTTGTTGGCGGCGATAGCCTATGCGAAGGAACCGAAGGCCTATCAGGATGGCAAGCTGTTGCAAATGGATTCCGTGCAGTGCGGGACGAATGAGAACGCCAAGAAAGGGAAGACCCAGGAACTTCTCTGCCAGGAATACGTCGTACAGACCGAGCAAGTGCTGTACCGCATTCGCCCTAAGGATGATAAGCATCCCGTTCTACTGCCGATCGGGCAGAACGCTCAGTTCCGCCTGAACAAAACCAAAATGCTTCTGCGCATCGAGGGCGAGGGCAAGGAGCGCGAGTACGTCGTAGTCTCCGTGAAACCGCGTGGCGACAGCACAGCCGACGCGAGCCCGGCTCGGGTGAACCACTTACAGTAAGGCAGTCATTTCCCTTGACGTTGTGGTAAAGTAAGTCCTCCTACGAATTGCCAGGCCGTGGGGGCCTGGGCTGCCTCGTCTCATCCTCGTCTTTGAAACTCAGGGAGGGGTTTATGTTGACACTCCGCGAACTACTGAAAGACCGCAAAATTTATTCTATCGATGCTGCCAACAGTGTGCTGGAGGCGGCCCGCTTCATGATGGAGCACAACATTGGAGCGCTGCCGGTACTTCGGAACGGCGAACTGGCCGGTATTTTTTCCGAGCGCGATATCATGAATCGAGTCGTGGCCGTGGGCCGCACGCCCGGCCACACCACGGTTTCGGAAGTGATGACCGCCAACCCCCGCGCCGTGAATGTGGATGAGAGCGTGGAAGAATGTCTTTTCATCATGCATGAATTCGGGTTCCGGCACCTGCCGATTGTCGAAGGCAAACAGCTCTGCGGCCTGGTTTCCTTGCGCGATATCGTCATGCAACAAGCTGCCGAAATGCAGCGCGAGACTCGGCGCGCAGCTTCGTAAAGGCACGCTCTAGCGCCGTGCAGTCCGATTACTCCCGCTTGCGCAGCAGCAGTTCGCCCGCCTTCGGCGGCAGCTTGAATGGGAACTCAAAGACTTTTCCGTCTAGCGGCAAACGCAGTATGAATTCCTCCTGCGCCTTCCATCCCCCGATCCACTTGTTTGCCGTATTAAAGAAGACCCAGCCACTGACTTCCGGATTGCCGGGGTCCAAGTGCACGGTGGACAGGTTGTGCTTGCCCAGGAACTCGATCAGTTCGTCGGCTGATTTTTGATACTCCTGCAGCCGCGCTTCGCGAGCCTGCTTCTGTTCGGGATGCTTCTCGATGGCGCGTCGGGTCTCGTCATCCACCGCGTCGGCATCTGCCTGAATTTTCTGGATGTAATCGTCGGGGTCCAGCGAGGTCTGAACCACTTTAAAGTGCTTCATGAACTGCAGTGTCATCTCGTCCGGGCTTACGTCAACGCCGCCAGTTCCTCGATAGCGGAGCGTCAGCCAGACTCCGAAGATCGGCTCAATGCGGTGTCGAATGATTTGTACCTCACGCGCGTCAACTGCCAGCACAATGCCAATGTCGCCGGACCACAAGCCATAGCGGTACTTGCCGTCGTCGCCTGATGTGAAGGTGCAGCCGGGCTGGCTCTCGCTCCAGCGGAAGGTGACGGGAGCGGGCTTACTTTTATCGTCCTTGGGGGCCGTCGGGGAGGCGAGCGCGCAAGCTGTGATTGCCACGAAGAGGGTGGTCTGCAAGCGACCGCACGTGCGTGTGACCGCGATCGCTTGAAGCGACGCCATGCGGATTTGCGATGCCGTCGCGCGTATCTTCATGTTGACGGCCCGTCTCAGTTCACCGTGAGGCTGACCGTCGCCGCGGTGGTCGTAGTGGTCGTATTGCTCGGAGATATGCCGTTGGCGTCCACACCGGTTAGCGTAATGGTGTAGGTATTCTTGGGAGTAACCAGGCCATTGCTGTTGTTGGATGTCGGGTTGGTTGAGCCGCAAGACGGCAGAACCAGGATGCTGGTCGCCATCACGAGCAGCAAAAGCAATCCCAAGAATTTCTTTCTATGCCGCCCACCGGCGCCGATTCCCGCGAGAGCCAGGCCGGGAAGCGCGAACCAGAGGGCATAAAAGACCCGCGGGGTCGCGCGTTTCGCCTGATTCTGTAAGGTTCCGTAGGTTGAGATCGTGAGAGTAGCCGTGGCGGGGAGCCCGCTCGATACAGCCACGGTCGGCCCGGTGCTGCTTGAATTCTCGAAGGAGCAATAAGGAGCGGCCTTCACCGGAGGAGTGATGGACAGGCAGGAAAGCGTCACATTTCCGCTATAGCTGCCAATGGGCGTTATCGTGATCGTTGCATTTGCAGCGTTTCCTGCGGTCACGGTAGATGGGTTGATGAGGGTCGACACGGTCAGGGTATAGGCCTCGGGAGTGACGACCACATTGAGATATAGCGTGACGGATTGACTGAGAGGAGGGGTCGTACCCGTGCCCGTCACGGTCACCGGATATGTGCCCGGCGAAACTCCCCCGGTAGTAACGGTGAGCGAGGCCGTGCCATTCGGCGTCTCGGATGTGGGGCTAATTTGGCACAAAGGAAGTGTCGCAGCGCCGCCCTGGGCCTCGACCGTACAGGTGAGTGCCACCGAGCCGGTGTAGTTGTCAGTTGTGCTGACATTGATGCCGGCCGTCGCCCGGCTGTTCGACTCTACGCCCGCCGAAGGAGTAAACCCGGAAGATGTCAGAGTGAAAGTCTGAGCTGCCGCGAGCGGCGCATGAGCTGCAGCGAATAAGAATAGCGACAAAGCCCCAACAACGGCGCGGAGAACCTGCTTGAAATTCAACATGGGTGGATGGAAACTCACTACTTTCGATTCCTCCAATGGCGCAAACGCTGCCCGGGTCCGCAGGAAAGAATCCTGCCGGCTGTGGGTTGCCACTAAAATTTATGTTATATGAGTCCTTTTGTAGAATGCGTCAGACAAGAATCTTAGACTAGAGTGGCCGCTCGCGCCAATCGCAGGTGCAAGAAAAATAACGGCGCCAAGAAACAACGGCCGCCTCGTGGGAGGCGGCCGGAAAGGTGGATCAAAGCTGGATCAGTTGACGGTCAGGTTGACGGTGGTGGAGTGTGTGATGGTGTTCGGATCGGTTCCCGTTCCCGTGATCGTGATGGTGTAGGTCGCAGCGGGAGTTCCGGCTGTAAGCGTGGTAAAGGAAGCCGGCGAACTCTTCTGAGACGTACCGGCAGAGTCGGTGGCCGCAACCGTGTAGGAATAGTTGGTCAGCGGAGATAAGCCGGTCAAGGTAAAGGTCGTGCCGGATGTTGTGCCAGCTGAGTTGCCATTCTGGTCATAGATGGTGTAACCGGTTACGCTGCAGTTGGCGCCAGCGGTCGCCGCGGTCCACGTCAACGTAGCACCGGTCATAGTTATCGACGAAGCCGCGAGGCTGGTCGGAGCATTCGGCGCGGCCGCGCAGGATCCGCCACCTCCGCCTCCGCCGTTGCTAGAGCTGCCTCCGCAGGAGGGCAGCAGGATCAGGCCAGTCATCACTATCCCAACAAGCAGGAAGCCGAGCAATTTCTTTCGCTGCGAGCGGGAGGTTTTGAAGCCGAACCCCAACAGTGAAAGTCCGACGACCGGCAGCCACAGCGCGTAGAAGAATTTCCTCGGACGAATCATTGCAGCGCCGGGTGCAGTCGTGGTGATGGTGACCGTCGAAGTTGCGCCACCGGATGTGGGTGTTAGTGGAGTGGTCCCCGTTACGCTGCATGCCGGTAGCGGACTGCCGGTGCCTGCCACAGAGCAGCTTAGGTTCACCGGGAAGGCGTAACTATCAAAAGAGGTCAAAGTCACGGTGGACATGGCAGTGCCGCCCGGAGCTACCGGGGTGGGAGGCGTAGCTGAGATTTTGAAGTTCGCTGCATTCACCGTCAGATCGACTGTGACCGAGTGCGTCATCCCGGAAGGGCCAGTGCCGATGACGGTGATGGCGTAGACCCCGCCGCTCGTCGTAAGGGTGGTGGAAACGGTGAGACTCGAACTGCCAGATCCTCCAAGAACCGGGTTTGTGCCGAAAATACATGTCGGCGGAGAGACTGCATTCGACGGGCCTGAAACCGCGCAAGACAGGTCCACACTTCCAGTGAAGCCGTTCACCGCAGCGATGGTGACGGTAGACGTGGCCGAACCTGCCGGCGTGACCGACGGAGGGGTCAAGGCCGAGGCACTGACAGTAAACGCCTGCTGCGAATAATTGGCGACGAAAGCGTTGACTTTGGGGGGGTCAACGCCTCTATTTGTCGTTTGATACGCCAACGGAGTAAACGGAAAGTCCGTGGAGGCGGTGTTTCCGGTGACATAGAAGCTGTCGCCCTTCGCATCGACTGCAATGCCGCCCAAGGCACCCGATCCTCCGCCCGCAGGAGTGTTCTCATCGAGAGCGCCGCCCAAGAAGGTAGAAAAGATCAACTGCGAACCTGCTGAGTTGAGTTCGCTCACGAAGGCATCGTTGTCGCCCGCCAGGCCATTTTTGTTCAGGGTGGACTGGGTAGGGTTCGCGGTCGGAAAGTTGGTAGATCCGGTTTGCCCGGTTACGTAGGCGTTGCCGCCTTGATCGACTGCGATCGATGTACCCACATCGTTTGCACTTCCACCGAGGAAGGTCGAATAAACCAAAGCGCTTCCGCTGGGGTTGAGTTCCGAGACAAAGGCGTCGCTGGGATCGCCGCCGTACGTGGACTGGAATGCCGACTTCAACGGGAAGGTCGTCGATGAATTTGTCTGTCCGGTTACGTAGGCGTCACCTGAGGAATCAACTGCGATGCCGAGGCCCTCATCATTGTTACTTCCCCCCAGGTAAGTCGAGTAGTTGTAGGTGCTTCCGGCGAAATTGATGACCGTAATGAACGCGTTGTAGAGAGTGCCGGTGCAAGAGTTGCATACGGTCTGGAATGCTCCGAGTGTAGTCGGGAAAGTGTTGCTGCCCGTGCCCCCCGTAACGTAGGCGTTGTTGGAAGAATCCAGAGCAACCGCGCTGGCAAAGTCGGCCGGCCCGCCACCCAGGTATGTCGAATAGACAAGGGTGCTGAGGGCAGGATTCAGTTTGGTCACGAAAGCGTCGCTGGTGGATACGAGGCTGGTTTGAATCGGATTCGCCGTCGGGAAATCGGACGAAGTCGTGGCGCCTACGAGATAGACGTTCCCGGATCCGTCTACGGCGATCCCATTGGCAACGTCGCCGCCCATCCCACCTAAGTAAGTCAGCGAGGTCAGCGCATTGCCAGCAGGATTGAGTTCAAATACGAAAGCATCGAGACCTCCTGCATTGGAGTTCTGAAATGCTCCCGCAGTGGCCGGGAGCGTTGTCGAGGTTGTGCCACCTGCGACGAAAGCGTTACCGGAGGCATCCACGGCGATAGCGTTTCCGCTGCTGGTGCCGGTGTCGCTGCCGCCGCCATCAACATAAGTGGAATAGGCAAGGGTCTGTCCGTTTGCAGCAAGCTTGGTCACAAACACGGCGAAATTGAGACCAAGCGTGTTGCCCGGCAGCCCCCCCTGTTTGGGAAAGTTCGACGAGTTTGTTTGCCCCGTTACATAGGCCGCGCCGGTGCTGTCAAATGCGATGGCATAGGCATCGTCCTCAGTATTTCCGCCGAGGTAAGTGGCGTAGGTGACCGTGACCGTGGGGTCAATGATCAGTTCGCGGCTGCGGTCGTAGCTGCCCAGCTCGAAGTGAACTTGATTGTCAGCTTTCAGTACGAAGCGGGCGTCGACGGGCTGATGTGTGCCGCTCTGCTGCTGGTAAGCCACCGGCTTGTGCAGCACTACGTCGCCTGCGCCCGAAGAAACGATGAGGTTGCCCGAGGCATCGATCGCCAATTGTTGCGCGCCGTTGAATGCTAGATCGATGGGAGCGGGATTCGATTCCGGAGCGACGATGAAATCGAATTCCAGTTTGCTTCGCTCGCCGTGATAGGCCAGGTTGATGCCGGGATAAATATTCCTATAGGAGACGCGAGAGTAGTGCGAAACGTCGGTGTGCCAGTTCCTGGGATCTTTGCCGCGAATGTAATTGCTCTTGCCCGGCAGTTGGTCGCTCGCTGCAACGATCGCGTTGGAGTTTCCGCCAACCAGTTGCATACGAACCACTGCCTGCGAGTTCGGTTGATCGTGCGTGTTCTGGGCCGGCAAGGCGAGAGGGCCATGCCCCGTGGATCGTTCGCTCGAGGACGACTTGGGATGAAAGGCGAAGACCGCATCATGGTTCGTCAGGAACAGGGTGTAGCCGTTGGCATGGGCCATGTACTTGACTTGCGGGTCGGTCTGGCCATAGTTCGGCTCGAACCCCAAGGGAAGGCTGGCGAAGCTGGCCTTAACGTGGTCCCGCGCAGAAGGAGGAACGGTTTTCGAATGGGACACTAAAGAAGACGAACCTGCGAAGGCCGCTCGAAGTCTGGCCGGAGAAAAGGCGAGAAGCGCGACGGCAACAGTGGCAACAACGGCGACGACGCAAGAAGCACAGATCCGTCTAGAAGCAGATGGTTTCGACACCAGGACCCTCCTGTAATGACACAGTGAAACCCCACTCAGCCAAACGTAATTGGGAGCGGGTACGATTTAGTTCTGACAAAACTCACCCGTTCCCAGTCGCGGGCTGCAAGTGCAAATCTTTTTATAGCTTTTGCGCGAGTATGGTCTGGAACACTGGGGTTGTCAACGAACTCAAAGATAGCAACTTAGGTACCGCCTGCGGCAAGTTACTAAAGTTTTAGGGAGGTTTCCGAAGTGTTCAGAACAATGACAGTTATCGTCGCGGCGTGTGACGGGAGCTCACACGCGTGGGGGCCCTCGGACAAAAGATTTGCATGTCGACTCCTTCTTATTTCTTAAGCAGTCCGCCCAAGCCGCCCACGGGATTCTTTTGTCCTTTCTTCCCTCCAAGCGCGTTATTCAGCAGGCTGTCCGCCATCCCTTTTACGTCAGGAACAAACTTGGGATCGGAAGTAGTTCCCTGGATCATGAAAGGAATGACGTCGGCTTTCATTTTGAAGCCAAGGGCGTTAGTGGGACTTACCGTTCCCGCTCCGGTGAGCGTCCCGAGAGTAGGGATGGTGAGGTTGATGTCGTCAACCCGGGTTCCGTCGGGGGCCACGCGAACGTTCGCACTGAGGTTCTGGATTACCGTATCTTTGTCTCCGGAGCCCTTGCCGCCCAGGGCCGAGACGGCGGAGAGACTCGAACCCACGCTGAAGCCGGCAAGAGTGGAATTCTCCAAGCGGATCGTGCCCGTGGTGACCAGTTTATCCACCGGGCCGACGATCGTAAAATGGGTCGCCACCGTGCCGCCTTTAAGCTGCGATTTCGGCGGCAGTGTAACCCCAACGGCCGGCAGCATGGCCTCCAGATCGTCGACCGGCATGCCCTGCCCGTCCAACTTCATATTGATGGAAGTCGGGCTAGCATGCGCGTCATAGGTTCCGCTGATTTGTTCCACGGCCTTGCCCAACGCGATTTCCCCTTGGGTTATGGTTCCGGTCTGCTTTGCCAGATCGTAAGTGACGGAGTACTTCACCTGCACTGACTTTCCGGCGGGCGCACCCTTCTGCACCACCTGCAGCTTTTCAACGTTGAGCGTGCCGACGGTTTTTGCCTCATGCCCGTCGGAGGAAACCGTGCCGTCGAAGTCCGCTATGCCCGCGATTCCTGACGCGGGATCGATGAATCCTGAAGCCGCCAGATTCATCTTGTGCACGGTAACTTTGGCTTGCATCGGGGTGAGCGCGGCGTCAGTGGCGTCGATGGGCCCGGCGGTGCCATCGAGTGCGAGAGTGCCTCCCGCGGGAAGGTCTGCCGTCATCTTGAAAGGGAAGGAATTGGTGAAAGAAAAATTTGTAACGCCAATGTCCACCTTGTCGTAGACTCGCGGCTTCTCCGATGAACCCGCGCGGCTTATCGTCAGCCTGCCATCACTCACGTTCAGCTTGGAGACAGAAAGATTGGGATTGGAAGCGCCTGCGCTAGGCGCCGCCTGCTTGGGCTGAGCTTTCTTCGCTGAGTTCGCGCTGCCAAGGCTGGAAAAGTTCCACCGCTCGCCATCCTTCGAACGCACTAGACTGATCTCCGGCTGGTTGAGTGTAAGCTCCGTTACATTGAGCGCCTTGGAAAAAATCAGCGGCATGAGCTCGACGCCAACGCTCAGAGACTTGGCTTGCACGAAAGCGGTCCGGCTGAAAGCGGGATCATCTGCGATCGAGATATCGTCCGCCTTCACCGCGCCGGAAAACAAAGAGAGGGAAAGGTTTCCGACCTTCACCTGTCGCCCCAACGCGTCAGTCAACACAGATTCCAGCTTGGGGCGGAAGCTATTGGCGTCGATAAAGAAGGGAATCAGAATCACGATCAGGATCAAAACGCCAATGATGATCGCTGCGATTTCCAGGTTGCGATTCATGGGTTAGTTCTCCTGCACAGGTTATAAACGCTTGTTGCCGCCGCGGGAAGAGAAACTTACACCATTCGGCTTCATGGCTCCTCCCCAAGAAGTTCGGGCGACGGCACGGTACCGGTCTCCACTTGCTTTTGGCGCTCGGCGCGGCGTTCGTTGTCAATGCGGACCGAGGTTTCCAGTTCCTTCTTGCCTTCTTCTTTGCGTCCCATGTGAAGCAGGATCTGTCCTCTGACGTAATGAATGTCGGTGCGGAGGGGATCGAGCTTGTCCGCCGAGTCAATGGCGGCAAGCGCTTCCTGATATTTTTGCGCGCGCAGATAGATCTTGGCTAGCCCAACATAGGAGTTCACGAGGCGCGGGTCGCGTCGCAGCGCCTCTCGGTAACTCCTCTCCGCGTCGCCGTCTTGCTGCATCAAGGCGTAGACATCTCCAAGTTCGTCGTAATTGAAAGCCAGGTCGGGTTCCACCGCGGCATCCTTGAGAAATTCGTCGCGGGCGTGCTCATAGTCCTGTTTCTTCAGGTAGGTCAGGCCGAGGTTGAAATGAATGAAAGTCAGGTTGGGATTCGCCTGGGCCGCAGCCTGGAAATCGGCAAGGGCAAGATCATACTGTTCGAGATTCAGGTGCGCCTTGCCCATGAATAAATGGAACTCAGGCGAGCCCTCACCGATCCTGACCAGCTGCGCCGTGGCTTTCTCATCCAGTTCTTTCATGCCGGCTCGATGCGCGGCGATGGAGAGCACGTAGAGATAACTCAACTGCTCGGATGAATTGGACCAGAGCGGTTCCAGTGTGTTCGCCGCATCCGCCCACCGCTCGGTGAAAAAATAGCAAAGACCCAGCAGATGCTGAGGCTGCGCGGAGTTCGGCTGATCGCGGACCACCGACTCGAAAATAGGAATAGCTTTCAGAAATTCACTTTGTCGGAAGTAAACCAGGCCGATGTTCAGCCGAACCCCCGCCACCTGGGGCATCAGATGTTCCGCCGCGCGCAGCGCTTCCAGAGCTTTAGCCCACTGCTTGCGCCGCATGTACACGACGCCCAGATTTGCATAAGCAGCGCCCAACTTCGGATTGACGGCGATGACTCGCCGGAAGTCGCGCTCGGCTTCGTCCAGCCGATTCTGGCTGAGCGCTTCCTGGCCCGAGTGAAAAATTTGCGCCGGATCGGTGGACGCGCCAGATCCTGCGCTGGAAGCAGTATTCGGAGCTTTGCTTGCCGCTGGCAGGGACGAGACTTGCATCGTTCGGTCTACTCCCGCGCTGCCCATAATGATGCAGGCCAGCAATCCTAATTGAATGTGCGCGCTTGACACTGGTCTCACTCTCTGCTGTAGTGTCCGCCAACCTCCGCAACGAATTCAAGCGCGAGGGATGCATTGCAGGATTTGGCAGTGCGCTACTTCAAGGCTAGGCTTCGATGGTCACGATTCGCGATGTAGCGAAGGAAAGCGGTTTCTCTTCCACCACAGTTTCCATTGTGCTCAACGACGCTCCTCTGGCGCGCTACATCCCTGCCGTGACCAAGAAGCGTATCGAGAAAGCGGCGGAAAAACTCGGCTATCGCCCCAATCAATTTGCACGCTCCCTGCGCAGCAAACGCAGCCACACGGTCGGCGTGATGGTTTTTGACATGACCGACCCTTACTGTACGCTGGTGCTGCGCGGCATCGAGAACACGCTCTACCAGGCCTCCTACCTGCCGATTCTCACCGACGTGCATAACGAGCGCAGCCGCTTCGAGCGCTATCTCGAGATGTTGCTCGATCGCCGCGTCGAAGGTCTGGTCGTGCTGGCGAACTGGCTGTTCCTCAATATCAATCTGCTTGCCGATCTGGAGAAGAGCAGCATCCCGACGGCTATTATCGGCTGCGAACTCAAGGGCGACGCGATGAGTTCGGTGGTGGTCGACAACGAAGTCGGTGGCTACATCGCGCTCGAGCACCTCCATTCCCTTGGTCATCGCAAGATCGCCTTCATTCGGGGTCCCAAAACTTTAAGCGACAGTTCTCCTCGCTGGCGCGGAGTCCGGAATTGCGCCAAGGCCTGTGCCCTGGAGCTGGACTCCAAACTGATTGTCGACTTGCCGGAATCGCGTGACCCGCTTTCCAGCTTCGAGATGGGCCAGAAATTGACCGAGGATTTGCTGAAGCAAAAGCACCAGTTCACAGCGCTTCTTGCCTTCGACGACATGACGGCCTTTGGGGCAATCCGAGCCTTGAGCAAAGCTGGCATGCGCGTGCCAGAACACTGTTCGGTGATCGGCTTCGACGACGTGGCTCCTTCCGCCTTGTACACGCCTCCGCTGACCACCGTGCGCCAGCCGATGGAGGCGATGGGAAACAATGCGGTAGGGCTCGTGCTGGATGGGATTAAGTGCGTGCTGGAAAAAAAGGAAGTCTCTGCTCACCATCGCAAAGTTGCCCCAGAACTGGTTGTCCGCGACTCCACCCGCAGCCTAAGCTAAGGTCTTTTGCCCGTCCGAGTCGCTTTTTTCTTGACAGCGGATGCCCAATAAAAGCACTATTCATACGTTTTAATAAACCATTTTCGCGGGATGCAGATGATGGGAATCTGGGGCTCTCGGCAGACGGAAGTGAAGGGCGAATCGCCTGTGGCAACGGCGCACGAGGAGAAGAAATTGACCATGACATTCAACTCAATGCTGCAGCGAATCGGGTTTTTAGCCGTCGTGCTGGTTTTGTGCGCGGCCGCTTGGGCCCAGGATACGGCCTCCATTACCGGCACCGTCACGGATGCGACCGGAGCGACTGTAACCAATGCGAAGGTCTTGCTCAAGAACGCCGAACATGGCATCGAGCACAGCGGTACAACGAACGGCAGCGGCGATTTTCTGTTTAGCTCATTGCCCATCGGCTCGTACGACTTGACGGTCGCCGCCGAGGGCTTCAAGAGATATGAAGCCCAAGGCATCATCCTACGGGTCGCAGACAAAGCCAGGCTCAACGTGGCGCTCCAGGTTGGCACGATCAGTACGGAAGTCGTGGTGCAGGGCTCAGACGTGGCACAGGTCGAAACCCAGTCATCGGAGCTGGCAGGTACGGTCACGGGAAAGGAGATTTCGCAGCTTGAACTAAATGGGCGTGACTATACGCAGTTGGTTGCGCTGTCTCCTGGTGTTACCAACCAATCGGGCCAAGACGAGGGCGGGACGGGAGCCGTTACGGTGGCATTCAGCGTCAATGGCGGCCGGACGGAATATAACAATTTTGAAGTGGACGGCGGAGACTCGCAGGATAACGGCAGCAATCTCACGTTGAACGTGTACCCCAGCATCGACGCCATTGCCGAAGTCAAGGTGCTGACTTCGAATTACAGTGCTTCCTACGGACGGAACGGCTCTGGTACGGTGGAAGTCGAGACCAAGTCAGGCAC
>Ga0074045_10000947_pt1 | contig 28437 bp, 24 predicted proteins | sample BogForMeECP23OM2_FD_94442 | JGI IMG/M metagenome (GOLD analysis project Ga0074045, IMG submission 94442) | Bog forest soil microbial communities from Calvert Island, British Columbia, Canada - Bog Forest MetaG ECP23OM2 | ecosystem: Environmental > Terrestrial > Soil > Wetlands ...
CCCGCAGGTCTTGGCGAACCGGTTTTCGACAAGATGGATGCCGATCTGGCCAAAGCTCTGATGAGCATTGGTTCGGTGAAGGCGGTGGAAGTAGGCGATGGTTTTACTCTGGCAGGCCTTCAGGGTTCTGTGGCCAATGACCAAATGAATAAAAATGGATTTAAAACAAATCATGCCGGAGGAATACTCGCGGGCATAACAAGCGGTGAAGAAATTGTACTGAGAGCTTATTGCAAACCCATTCCCTCAATAGCGAAACCGCAGCAAACCATAGATTCCAAAGGGAAAGAACGTATAATTGAGATACAGGGAAGACACGATATTTGCGTACTGCCCCGGATAGTGCCGGTTTGCGAAGCCATGGTGAGCATTGTTCTGGCGGATCATTTCCTTCGACAAAAGGCGATACGCGGATGAAAAATATTAAAGTAGGGATAATCGGCGGCACGAAAGGTATGGGGCAGTGGTTTGCCGGTTTGCTCAAAAATGAAGGTTGCCGAGTCCTTGTCAGCGGAAGAAAAACGGCGCTGGGAATAAAAGAATTGGCTAAACTCTGTAATGTCATCGTTGTTGCCGTTCCTATTTCCGCCACCGCTGATGTAATCAGACAGGTCGGACCGTTACTTTCCAAAGATAAACTTTTGATGGATCTGACGTCGCTCAAAAAAGAACCGGTAAAACTGATGCTGGATAATTCCAAGGCTGATGTTATCGGATGTCATCCTCTTTTTGGGCCTCAGTTAAAAGATGTTTCCGGGCAAAATGTTATATTATGCCCGGCACGGGGTAAAAAGTGGCTTGGCTGGCTTAAAGGAGTATTTAAAAAAAATAAACTGGTTGTTCTGGAATCAACACCCCGGAAGCATGATAAAATGATGGCAATTGTTCAAGCGCTTAATCATCTCAATACAATTACCATGGGAATGGCGCTTGCCCGGACAAACATCACCCTATCGGAAATAAATAAATACTCCACGCCGATTTTCCGGACAAAACTTGATATTATAAGAAAAGTATTTACAGAAAGTCCTGAATTGTATGTTGACATTATCACGAAAAATCCGAAAACAGGCAAAATGCTGGATATCTACGAAAAAGCGCTCAAAGACATTCGCGGGAAAATCAAATCCGGAGAAAGGTTGAAAACCAGGAAAATTGTAGAGAAAACGGCAGCGAAATTATATGGAAGCAAAAATCAATAAAGTCGCGGGAATGATCGCGACAGCGAAACGTTTAGTGGTCTTCACCGGAGCCGGTATCAGCACGGAATCGGGCATACCGGATTTCCGGGGTCCTGACGGACTGTGGACTAAAGTTGATCCCGAAGATTTTACTATCGACAGATTTCTGCGTTTTGCTGAGACACGTAAAAAAGTCTGGTACTATCTTGTTGAAGGCGGATTAATGGCCAATGCCGAGCCCAATCGGGCTCATATGGCGATAGCCGAACTGGAAAAAATGAACAAATTAAGTTCGGTTATCACGCAGAACATTGATAACCTTCATCAGAGGGCAGGCAATAATCCGGAGATAGTCCACGAATTGCACGGCAATATGCAATGGCTGGTTTGTCTCGATTGCGGCGCACGCTATGATTTGGAACTGATGAGAAAAAAACATCCGTCACCTGAACATTTTCCTACATGTGAAAAATGCCGGGGTGTTCTGAAACCGGATGTTGTTTTTTTCGGCGAAATGCTTCCGCCGCATACTTTAATGATGGCTGAGCGGGAATCTCAGGAATGCGATTTGTTTATGGTAATTGGTTCTTCGCTTGTTGTTTATCCCGCGGCTTATATGCCGCTCTATGCCAAGCGCTCCGGAGCGGATATTGTCATTATTAATATGGGCGACACGGGTCATGATGATATCGCCGATGTGTTTATAGATGCTCCGGCAGGCGATACAATGACCAGAATTATGAATAGATTGAAAGAAATTGTAAAATGACTTCCGGATTACATAGAGACAAATGTGCCTGATAGCCTTCGCATATAATGTGCATCCTTTTTACAGATTGATTCTGGCGGCGAACCGCGATGAATTCTACGAGAGGCCGTCGACTCCCGCTGATTTCTGGGAAGATTATCCTCATGTCCTTGCCGGACGCGATTTGAAAAACAAAGGCACATGGCTGGGCATAACCAAGTATGGAAAATTTGCTGCCGTCACCAATTATCGCAACCCTTCCACGTACAGAAGCGATGCTCCGTCGCGAGGCAGGCTTGTCCGCCGCTACCTGACCGGCAATCAAAAACCCGATAATTATCTGAAAAAAATTGCCTTGCAGGGTGATAAGTATAACGGTTTTAATTTACTTTTAGGCGATTATAATGATCTTTTTGTCTTCTCCAATCGGGGGGAGAAACAAAAACTCAAAGCCGGGATATACGGATTGAGCAATCATCTCTTGAATTCACTCTGGCCGAAAGTGACAAGAAGCAGAAAAATGCTGAAAGCAGCATTGGATAAAAAAGGATCTGATCTGGAAGAAGCATTGTTTTCTATGCTGTTTGATCGTCATATACCGCCGGATAAAAAACTGCCAAAGACAGGCATTGGCCTGGAATGGGAAAGGCTTTTGTCCCCTATCTTTATAGAGAGCCCGATTTACGGGACCCGCTCTTCGACAATTCTTCTTATCGGGAAAAATAAACGCGTCAAGTTTGTGGAAAAAGTTTTTGATGGACAAAAGGACCCATGGATTACCAGCCGCTTTTCCTTTAAACTGGAAGAAGGAGGATAAAATGAAAGTCGTTTATCATGAAGATTATAACGAAGTTTATTCAAACGATCCGGCTTCCGAGGCGGGCCGTATTCAGGCTGTGGAAATTGCTCTGCGCGGTAAAGTGACATTTTTAAAACCGGTCACAGCTTCACAAGAAGATATTCTCAAAGTACATACTCCTGATCATATAAGATCGGTCGAGCGGGAGGGAGTATACGACATTGCGGCGCTTGCCGCAGGCGGCGCGATCAAAGCGGCGCAAATCGGTTTAACCGAACCTTGTTTTGCGCTAATCCGTCCCCCCGGTCATCATGCTTCGGCGGGCAGTGCCTGGGGATTTTGCTATTTTAACAATATGTCCATTGCTTTGGAGAAACTCAAAAGCGAAGGAAAAATTAAAAAAGCGTTTATTCTGGATTTTGATCTGCACTATGGAGATGGTAATGTTAATATTCTCGGTCACAAAGAATATGTAACGATCTTGAATCCCGCAGGGCAAAACCGCAACGAGTATTTAAAGATTGTGCAGGATGGTCTGATACAAACGGACGCTGACATGATTGCCGTATCTGCTGGTTTTGACAATCACGAGGATGATTGGGGCGGCCTTTTAAAAACCGAAGACTACAAATACATGGGAAGACTGGTAAGCGAAACTGCCCGTCGCAAGCATGGCGGATGTTTTGGTATTTTAGAGGGCGGCTACAATCACAGTGTTCTGGGGAAAAATGTTCTGGCGTTTGTTCAAGGGATGGAAGAAAAATAATATTCTACTAAAATTTTACGCATCAAAAAGCGGGGAATCACTTACCGATACAAAAGCTGGAAAATATCTTATCCAATACTTCATCGTTAATTTTTTTGCCGGTTATTTCATCCAGATTGTCCAGAGCCTCCCGCAAGTCGAAAGCAGCGAATTCGGCTGACATTCCATTCTCGATACTTTCTTTCGCGGTTTGAATGTTTTTATAAGATTTTTCTATTGCCAGTTTATGGCGCATATTGGTAATCATCACACTGCCGGCATTAATATTTCCGCCACTTCCGGATAAATCTATGATGGTGTTTTTCAGCTCTTCCAGTCCGGCGCCTGACTTGGCCGAGATTTTACGAATTTTCACTTCTTGCGGAAACAGTTGTTCAATAGTTTTTGTTTCCCATACTTGCGGTAAATCAATTTTATTGATTGCTGCAATAATGTTTCCTGTTATATTTTTATCAATAATAATTTTATCTTCATCTGTTAATGGTTTACTGACATCGAGCATTACAATTACAACATCGGCCTGGGCAAGATTTTCCCATACCAGATTGATTCCTTCTTTTTCGATCATGTTTTGCGGTTCTCTGATTCCGGCGGTATCCGTCAGATTAACAGGAATGCCGCCGATATTGATTGTATCCGTGATTAAATCGCGTGTTGTTCCCGGAATATCAGTGACAATCGCTTTTTTTCTTCCCGTAAAGGCGTTAAGCAGGCTTGATTTCCCGACATTGGGCTTGCCCGTGATGATGACATTAACGCCTTCGGTATATGCTTTTGCCATGCGGTATGTCGATAGAAGAGATTGCAAATGTTTAAGTGCCGGATCAATTTGCGGCGGCATTTTGGGAATTCTTTCACTGGATGTATCTTCGGTAAAATCAATCGCGGCCTCCAGCATGGCAAGCGCGTCAATAAGACAAGAGCGCAGGTTCTCTATATCTTTGCTCAGAGACCCTTTTAGTTGGGCCAGACCCATTGCGTAGGCTTTTTGAGACTTGGCAAAAACCATTGCGGCGAGTGCTTCCGCCTGCGATAAATCAATACGGTTATTTAAGAAAGCGCGCTGGGAAAATTCACCGGGACGGGCCAGGCGGCACCCCAGTTCCTGCAGTTGTGTTAGAATTGACCCGATGATGAGCGGATTACCATGACAGTTGATTTCTATAATGTCTTCTCCCGTGAAAGACCGTGGTTCGCGCATGAAGGATATTAAAACCTCATCGAGGATTGTTTTGCCGTCGGCGGAGACAATATCTCCGTGATACAAATGATGGCTTTCCCATGAACAATTGTTGGAAGATGGCTGAAAGATGCGGCGGGCAATTCCGAGAGCTTCGGGACCGCTTATACGAATTACTCCGATTCCGGACATGCCGAAAGGAGTAGCCAACGCCGCTATGGTGTCTTGGCGAAGCACAATAAGACACCTCCTCTTTAAATTATAATGTCAAATTGATTGAAAAACTATTCTTGTTTTTTCGCACGGCTTCGCTTGTTGTTTCCTGTTCTCGCGGGAAGAATGACAACTTTTCGGTATTTGCCTTCGCCGCGGCTTTGGGTTGTCAGCGATTCATCTTCCTGGAGCACCATATGGATAATGCGGCGGTCATGGGCGTTCATGTGGGCAAGTGATACCGGTTTTTTTGTCTTTTTTACTTTTTCTCTTATTTTTTCCGCTAAACCAAGCAGAAATTCTTCTCTTCGTTTTCTGTATTCTCCCAAATCAATCAGGATCATTTTATGATCATTATCAATTTTATTGATTGCTTTGTTCAATATGTACTGAAGGGCATCAAGATTCTGTCCGCGTTTGCCGATAAGTAAGCCGCTGTCATCGCCTTCAATGCTAAGAATTATCTTTTCCTGTGTTTCATTAACAATCACCTTGTATTCCGGTGAGATTCTCAGTAAAATACCTTCCAGCAGATCCTTGGCCTTTGTCCCCATAATGGAAACGGGAATGGGATCGGCAATGGTAACTGCAACGGGAGCGGGAACCAGAGATTTTTCTGCAGACTCTGCCACAGGCTCCATACGTTTTTTGGGCTTTTCCGCAGATTCTGCCACAGACTCCATACGCTTTTTGGACTTCTCCGCAGGAACCTCTTTTTCGGGATTCTTTTTCGAATCCATTTTTATCTTTAATTCACTTTTAGGCTTTGGTTTATCCGTAAAGCTAAAATCCATATCCAGAGAAAGCAATGATGCTCTTATTTTTGCTTTTTTTGAAAACAGACCTAAAAAACCTCCGGATTCTCCGGAGATAATTTCTATATTTAATTTTTCACGGGACACGCCAAATTCGCTGCAGGCTTTCTCGATTGCTTCGTCAATGGATTTTTCTTCTATCTCTAATGTCTTCGAACTCATTTCCAATCCTCATGCAACATATCAATCAGGCTAATTTCTTATTAATGTAAACTTGCTGACCGATACTTAAAATATTATTTAATAACCAGTAAATGACCAGCCCTGAAGGGAACTTCAGGAAGATGAAAGTAAACACCACGGGCATCAGCAACATTATTTTTGCCTGCATCGGATCGCCCACGGTCGGGGTCATTTTTTGTTGCAAAAATTGCGTAGCGCCCATGATAATCGGCGTAATGTAATAAGGGTCTTTGGCCGATAAATCCTGAATCCACCAGAAAAATGGCGACTGGCGAAGTTCAATGGCGTAAAGAAGTGTATTATACAGGCCGATAAATACGGGAATTTGAATTAGTATCGGTAAACAGCCGCTGAGAGGATTAACTTTATGCTCACGATAAAGAGCCATGGTTTCCTGTCCAATCTTTGCCTGGTCATTTTTGTATTTCTCTTTTAACGCGAGTACTTTAGGCTGAATTTTCTGCATTTCCTTCATGGACTTATAACTTATGTTCCCCAGAGGCCAGAAGATTATCTTAATCAGAATTGTCAATAGAATAATGGCCACTCCATAATTACCGACGTACTGATACAGAAATTTGATAAAAATCAGCAAGCCGATGGAAAGCCATTTCAATCCCGGTATCATTGAATCAAATTCAACGGCCTCCTGCAGAGATATGCCCTGTTTCTTGAGGAGAGTGTAATCCTTGGGACCGATAAAAAGATTATATTTGATCGAACCGGACTGCCCGGGCGGTATCACGCTTTTTGTTTCCTTGAGATTTACGGAAATGGTGTTATCGCTGTCTTTGGACATGTTGATAGTAGTCAGAGAAGGATCTTGAGGAATAATTACAGCCATAAAATATTTTCTCTCAAACCCGCCCCAGGAAACATCAGGGCCAAGACTCAAGTCGGTTGATATATCCGAAATCTTTTTACGCTTGATGGAATTGGACACATAGGCGACAGGCCCTTCCTTGCTGTAACGGTCTGCTTTTTGATTTGGATCAACATGCTCGTACCAGTTAAGCTGCGGTGTCTGGGCAAGAGGTGTGTCTGTCAGGTTGAATACTTTTACATCCAGCGCGATTGAATAGTTATCGGGATTAAAGGTGAAAATCTTTTCTATCTTGATTTTACCGTCAAAAGTGCGGGAAAAAACCAGACGCTGTTCTTTTTTATCTTTTGTCATGTCCAGTTTTGTTGCCTCCGCGTCATAAATGGAATCGGCGGCAATCTCAGCTGCTGATTCAGGGAAAGTAATCGCCAGCGGATAGGGCATGTTTTCATTCACCGCGACAAGTTCGATTAACTCGTTGCTCTTTTCTTTTTCCGGTTGTTTGGCGCCGGACATTAAATTTGTGATTACAGGAAAAATATCTTTCGCGCATTTTGTGCATTCTTTCTGATATTTTTTCAGTTGAAACGATTTCAGCGCGGCCCCTCTGGTGGAAAATACAGCTACGTAAGTTTCCGTTTCCACCTTGATATCTCTTGGCGGTTCTTCTTTTTTAGTAATAGTCTGTTTAGCTGTTGGCTTTGAAGCTGCTAAAGATTGTGAGGGCGCGGTTTGTTTTCCTGCCGCATCGGTGCTTACCTGCTTTGATTCTAAAACGGGCATCGCCTTTGGATGAACAGGTGGTTTGACAAAAAATGCATTATATGCAAAAAGTACAGCCAGTGACAGGACTACAGCCAGAATTGTCCTTTTATCCATTTGAAAACCTCTCTTTTTTTTACTTGACGGGATCGTAACCGCCGGGATGCAGGGGATGGCAGCGAAGAATTCTTTTAATGCCCAGGAAGGATCCTTTTGCCGGTCCATGCAGTTTAATTGCCTCAATGGTGTATTCAGAGCATGAAGGATAGAAACGGCAACATGGAGCAAAAAAGAAAGGTGACAAGCAAGTTTGATATAAACGAACCATTAGAACAAAAAGTTTTGTCAAAATATTCCTGAGCATAAATTATATGTTGTTATTTCGCGCGAAGAGTTCCGTCAATTCGTCACATGCTTCTTTATAAGTAATTCGGGGCGGCATAGTTCTTTTAGCCATTATAACAACATCATGACCGGCGGGAAACAAGCTCTTATTGAGACGAAAAAATTCTCTGATTAATCGTTTGATTCTATTTCTTCTTACCGCGTTTCCCGTTTTTTTTGTTACTGTAATTCCGAGCCTTTTAACCCCTTGTGTATTACCGCATGTTACAGTCGTAAAATGTTGAGAACTTCTCCAGACCCCCTGGTTATAAATTCCTTTAAACCTGCTTCTATTGGTTACCCTTTCCAGTTTCCGGTAAGATTGTTCCTTCATGCATATCGACCTGACCATCCTTAATTTGCTAAGGTGCCGGATTTATACGGTTAAACGTTTTCTGCCTTTAGCTCTTCTGCGGCTTAAAACTTGTCTTCCTGTTTTTGACTCCATCCGAACGAGAAAACCGTGAGTTCTCTTTCTTTTGGTATTTGTTTTGTTGGTCAAAGTCTTTTTCATAAGTAAAACCCCTAAAAGTAATAGGGTAATGCGTTAATCATAGTAGCATTTGTTTGTCAAGGTTAAATTGGTTTACATGGAAAGTTCAATAGATTGCATCAATGTTAATTTATTTATAAATAAGAATACTTGAAAGAAAAATCAATCAAGTGTAAACATAACATTCAGGCCGGAGAAGATCGGATGATCGTCGGCAGAATTTATCTGCCGGAGGAAAGTCCGAGCTCCACAGGGCAGGATGGTCGCTAACGGCGACTGGGGGTGACCCTAAGGAAAGTGCCACAGAAAATATACCGCCCGGGGCGAAAGTTCAGGGTAAGGGTGAAAAGGCGAGGTAAGAGCTCACCGCTTTTCCGGTGACGGAAAAGGCATGGTAAACCCCATCCGGAGCAAGACCAAATAGGAGAACGTTTAAGGGCTGCCCGCCTGATGTTCTCGGGTAGTGTCGCTAGAGGCAACAGGCAACTGCTGTCGAAGATGAATGATCATCGCCGCGTAAAGGGTGACCGAAACGCGGAACAGGACTCGGCTTATGATCTTCTCCCACGCCTGTTTATTCCGCTTCTAAAGGAAGTATTCGCCATGTTTGGCGAATACTTCTCGGCAATGCAGGTTCTAATTATTATGCGCTTTCCTTAACGGAATGCGCTTCCGATTAAAGTGCTATCCTTGTTGGCATCGTTGTCGGTATGTAAAATACGCCTCGTTGCCTGCGTATAGCCGCCTCAACATCATCTTTGGTTTAGAAGAGCGGTATTATACTCTGTGTTAGAAAAAGTGGTCACTCCTTAAAGTCTTTGCTCGTGTCCTATTAATTAATCAGTCATAAAAGTGGTTGCTTACAAATGCTTTCCTTTCTCTTTTGCCTCCTTATAAAGCGTCCACATACACAGACCGATTGCCAGAAGAAAGGAACAGAGCATAAAGTTCGGTGTTGTCCCCAGGATTTCATCTACAAGATAACCGACATAGAGGAACAGGAAAGAAGATATCACCATCGCAAATCCCCAGGCCGATAGCATCAATATGCCTCTAATCGTGTTGAACTGTTCACGATTTGCATCGGGTTTTTTTACCGGCATGGCGCGCGCTACCTTTATTTCAGTGGAAATATATCAAACATAAGCATCAGGGTGCTCATGGAAAAAAATCGCTGGTCAATATTTAATAGATGTTAATCTAATTGAATAAAATTAATGAATCTTTTTACCAGATCAATTCCGGAATCTGTAAAGAGGGCAACTAATATAATCATAAGAATGAATATTATGATTAATTCGCGGTTGCGCATTTTCTTATATTTTCTTTTTATAAAACAAAGAATAACGCCACCTGCGACTAATACAATTAGATGCGGCAAAAAGTTCATTTTGCTCTCCTTTTATTATCAATAAAAAATATATTTAACAGGAAATGCCTCTTAAAAATATTATATATTATGTTTGATGAAAGTTCATTCTATTTATTATAAAGATAATTACGGATATGAAGATCAAATCAAGCTCTGGAAGCCTTTTTGCAACAAGTTTCGGGATACCATACCCTCCGCTTCGCGGAATTATCGGGCCGCAAACTTCAATTCGTTTCAAATTTAAAGTTCGAGTCTCATTAAAAAATCCCGCTTAGGTTCGCGCTCAGGATAATTTAACTAATGGATTTTGATGCACCGCGTTTGTATATCCGAATTTCATTAAAATTTGAGTTTCAGGAATAAAAAAGGCCGAATCGAAATTCGGCCTTTTTGGTTAATTTATAAAATTAAGTTTAATTATTTGTCATCGTCATCATCATCGTCGAACGATTCCGAACCTTCCGAACCTTTTGGAACCTCCGCCTGTAACGAACGGGTAATTCCACGAACCAGGAGCAGCATAATAAAGAAGAGAATAATCATGGAAGCGATAAGAATAAAGATGACCGTCGCAGTCCATGCTTTTGATTCCTTTTCAATATTCTTAGATAACTTCGTTGCTTCTGCGTTAAATTTATCAACTTCCAGTCCCAGTCCTATCCAGCCAAAACCGCCAGGTTGGGGAAGATTTGACGCATAAAACTTGATCGGAGCATAAGCAACGAACTTGGTGACCCCATTATATTTGTACATTAAAATCCCTTCTTTACCTTGTGAAGCCTCTTTCGTGATTTTAACTATATTGGGATCCATAAAACCCAACTGGGACATGTTCAAGGCTTCTGTGCCTTTCTTTGACAATTCTGCCGCATTCTCAGCCGTAAGAGTTGGAACAATTTTCCCATCAGAATTGAGCCCAACAATATGTGAATCTGTGGGATGGCAAATGACAAAACCTCGATGATCGACCATATAAGCGTAATTACCGGTAGAAGTGTCTGCTTCAAATACTTTTTCCGCTTGTGTAGGAATAAGGTGATCGGTAAACTCGGCCAAATGACGATAATCCAGGGACAGTACAATTATACCCGCGAAGCCATTTTGATTGAACACAGGCGTCGCAAAACGGACGATTCCGGAAAACCTTTGTCCTTTACCGAACGCTGCCTTGTCGACATATAACCCTGTTACAGGGGAGACATAAATTTCGCCTTTGTTAAGATTTTTTGTCTTGGCAAAATAATCTTCAGTCTTATATGTTGTATTGGCCGGATTGCTGACATTAACCAGTTTTTTTGCCGCCTGTCCGTCAACAATTTTAATTTGTTCATTACCGTTTTTGTCAATCAGAGCCATTTCTTTGTACAGCGGGATTAATACCTGCTGTATTTTACCGTTACTTTTAATCCATACCGGTTTTTTATTTTCAGAAACAAACTGTTTGTATACACCCTCTGATGCAGGAATGATTGTTGCGACTTGCAAATCTTTATTGCATTCTCTTAAGAAACTGGCAACTTCGTTTGCTGTATTGACGGCTCTTGCTCTTATATCTTCCTGAACTCTGTTATCGAGAACTTTAATTGTTTTCTCGTTTATAGTAACCCCCAGCTTAAACATGCCGTTGGCAATTAAGAAAGCCATTAATGATAAGGGGATTACGATAAGCAGGAAGAACACGCCTCCTATATTTAAAGACCGCTTATCTTTTTTAGTTTTTGACATTACTAGTTCCCCCTAACCTTTGTTATTTTGTAGTTAATTTGTTTTATATTAACCCAAAAAATAACGCATGTAAGGGTTAGCATAGAGAAGAACCAGAGAAACGACCAACGCGTAAATCGCGATGGATTCAGCCATGGCCATACCAACCAGCATGGTCATCATGATTTTGCCCTGTACTCCGGGATTTCTTCCAACTGCCTGACAGGCACCACTTGCTGCGTTACCAATACCTGCGCCAGCGCCGATAGCTCCGAGGCCGATGGCCAGACCGGCACCGATCATTGCGGCCATAGCAAAGTATACTTTAATGTAAGATTCGCCTGCCGGAATGGCTTCTGCGGCAAAAACGAGCGGACTCGCTATGAGCAGAACTGCTACAGATGTAAACGCGGTTAGAATTTTTTTACCAAATTTGTGTGACATTGTTTATCTCCTTTCGTAATAAATTGTTTATTATTACTTCCTGTTACCATAACATATGTCGAGAGCCATGGGAAAGAGAAATAATTTAACTTATTCTGTTTAAACTTACTGCATGACTTATGCCATAGCTTAAGCGCCGAAAAAAAATATTTCACTATTAAATAACGTGACTGTTGAAAAAATATCAATCTAATCTGTTGAGATTGTTTCATTTCACTAAAAATAAAAATATAAAAAATTTATATAAAAAAATATCAGCAGGTTTTTTTACAAACTTAACAGCATCTCAATTTGCGGCCGCATTTAATGTTTTGTTAAACGTGTCTTTATAAAACATTAAAATCAATTTATGGAAGACGACTTTTTACGTAAGAGCACTTGTCTGTTCTCTTTCCTTTTATATATACGCGATAACGCTCTTAAGCAGGCACGGAAAACACTTTTTTATATTTTTATTGAAATTTTCCGCTAAGGTCGTTAATATCGTGAAAATAAAATAAGAAACTTTCATTAAAGGATTATTATGCAGGAGATTTTAACGGCAGTCACTTACCTTATTGTATGGTTTTTTTGTTCTTATATTCTAAAAATCGAAAGTGGTTTGGCAAAACTTCTTATTTCACTGACAGCGGCAATTCTTGTTTATGTCTTAATAGGTATTAAGCTTTCCCATAAAGAAAATAAAAAGGATAAAGATATTAGGTGACTTTATTCAATAAAATTAAAATCTTTCTCTATAAGGCTGTGAGAATCCGCATCTGGTTTGCCAGCATCACGGTTATCATCCTGTTTCTGCTTTTAGCTCTGACAGTGAACAGTGCCCGCGAAAAGGATATTGTGAATATCTTCAGCCGGCAGCAGCTTGTCAATGTTCAAAACACCGCAAACAGAATGACGGACGTTTTTTCGCAGGTGGGGAAAAACATTGCTTTATTTTCTCATTTTGATCCGCAGTTTAAAATGTCGTCCGGAGAAATGGACAGTTATTATAAAATACTGTCTTCCGGATGGGAAAATACTTTTGATACAATTGTCTATTTTGACGCCACAGGTAAGATAAAGAGCTCTTACCCGCGCAATATACGGCCTGCAATAAATTTATCAGATCACTTTAATATTATCCGGAAGAAACAAAAACAATATTTAGGTTTGGCTTTTCCGGAACCATCAGGCGCAATCAGTTTAAAACAAAAAACGGACAGGTATCTGGTTGTTGGCTACCCTGTTTTGCGGCAAGACGGTAAATTTACCGGAGCGTGGTTGGTTTCATTTTCTCTTTCGGCGGTCGTGGATAAATACAATAAACAAACAATAAATAATGAGTTGGGTGAACTCTGGTTAATAGATGAAAAACATCGGGTAATTATTAATCGCGATTCAGAATTTAACGGGAGAAATATAAAAGACATTTTGAAAAACAGCAGTGAAGCAAAAATGGATTTTTCGTCGGATAAAGGCGGTTACTTTGAATCGATGGTTCTCCTGAGTAATAAAAAACATCAGCACAGTATTATTGCTTATTATCCATTGTTAAATGGAGATAAAAAATGGACTCTCCTGGTTGTTGCTCCTTACAGTCAGGTCATTTCACCTCTTCGCAAAACTTTTTTCTACACGCTTTTCAGTTCATTATTGCTCATCATTGTAGTTATAATTGCCAGCATGTCTTTTGCCTATAAAGAGGGTAAAAGACTGCGCCTCACGGAAGAGAAGAAGAGATTAAATGAGCGGAAGGACTGGCAGGAAAAACTGCTGCGGGAAAAGAAAACTATAGAAGGTATTATTGAAGGTTTGCCCATTCCCAGCTTTGTCATCAATAATGAACATAAAGTCATATTATGGAATCGGGCCTGCACGGAGCTTACAGGTTATTCCGCCCAGGACATGCTTGGCACCAGTAATCACTACAAACCTTTTTATTCGGTCAAAAGGCCGATTGTCGCGGATTTAATCATTGATCACGAGACGGAAGCTTTGAGTAAATATTATGGTAACAAGAAAGTAAGAAAAGCTGAAAAGTTGTTAGGCGCCCATGAAGTAACTGATTATTTTGAGAATCTTGGCGGCCGCAGCCGTGTTTTATATTTTCTGGCGGCTCCTATTTATGATGAAAAAGGTGAAATTATAGCGGCAATTGAAACACTGCAGGATATTTCACGTGAAAGGGAAATGACGAAAAGTTTAAGCGAATACGCCGAGACATTGCAAAATGAATTGATTGAGAATATTGAATTGCGGCGGCAGATTGAAGACCTGTACAACTATTTGCAATCGATAGTAAATAGTTTGCCGGATCAGATTTATGAAATAGATGAAAACGGCATTGTCAATTTCATGAGCTGTGGTTTAAAGAACAAAGGAGAACAATATTCCCGTCAATTTAAAAACAAACATTTTTTAGAATTTGTGGCCTCCGGATATGAAGAGTTCGTATTGTCTAAGTGGGAAGACGCGAAAAAAGGTATCTATAAGCCTTATGAGATTGAAGCAAAGAATAGGGAGGGCCGTAAACATAATCTTTTGATTACCACCTCTCCCGTTATAGGAACCAATCATTATCTCCTGGTTCAACGTGATATTACCGAATTTAAAAATCTGGAGAAGAAACTTTACGACAGTCAGAAGCTGGCAGCCCTCGGACAATTGTCGGCAGGGATAGCTCATGAAATACGCAATCCTCTTTCTTCAATCAAAATGAGTTTGCAAATATTGGCAAAGCGCATGAATCCTGAAGGGAACGATTTAAAGAGATTTAAGATTGCGGAAAGAGAAGTGGACCATCTGGAGATGCTGGTCAATAATATTTTAGCTTTTGCCAAACCGGTGGAACCGAAGAAAAGCCCTGTGGATTTATCCAAAGTTCTGGAGCAGGCTATTGATATGGCGGAAAAAGGAATAGCCGATAAAAAAATTGAAATACAAACTGAATTCAACGAGGTTCTTCCCGTGACAGTTGACGCGGCGATGATGGCCGACGCTTTTTTAAATGTTTTCCGCAACGCTCTGGAAGCAGTAACGGAGTATGGCAAAATAATAGTTTCGCTGCGCTATTTTGATGAAACCCGTCAGTCAGTGGCTGTGGAGATTAAAGATAATGGCAGCGGTATTGATGACGAGGATATGCCGCATATATTTAATCCTTTCTTTACGCGTAAAAATTATGGTACTGGTTTAGGGCTTTCCCTGGTAAAGAAAATAATTGATATTCACCAGGGTACGATTGATATTTCCAGTAAGATGAATGAGGGAACGACGGTGCTTATTGTTTTGCCGCTGGGAACAGAACTGGCCCGTTCATTCGTTACAAACGAAGAAGGTAATATATGATGCCGAGTATTCTTGTTATTGATGATGATGCTTCGATTGCGGAAACGCTGGATCTGTATTTAACGGAAGAAGGGTACAAAGTTCGCACTGCGCTGACCGGCACGGAAGGTTTGAATAAGTATGTGCAGGAGCCATCGGATGTTGTCATACTGGATATTCGTTTGCCTGATATTGACGGATTCACTGTTCTGGAAGATCTCAAAGAAGAAAACGAAAACGTTAAAGTCATCATGATAACCGCTTTTCATGATATGGAAACAACCATAAACGCGATGAAGAGCGGCGCTTTCGATTATATTCATAAACCGGTCAATGTTGATGAACTGGATATGGCGATTAAGAAAGCCCTGAAATCTCTGGAAATGGAAAAAAAGATTGATGGACTTTTAATGGAGCCGTCAAGGACTTTCCGGGTTGGAGATATTATCGGCACCGGTAATGAAATGCGGGAAATTTTTAAAACCATCGGCACTGTTTCGCAGAGCCGTACCACAGTCCTGATTCAGGGTGAAAGCGGTACAGGCAAGGAATTGATTGCCAAGGTCATTCATCATAATACGTCTCCTAATGAACCTTTTATCGCGGTAAATTGTTCCGCTATTGTCGAGACCCTTCTGGAATCGGAATTGTTCGGGCATGAGAAAGGTTCTTTTACCGGCGCGATTGCCCGTAAGCTCGGCAAATTCGAACTGGCGCGTTTCGGTACGGTATTTCTGGATGAAATCAGTGAAATGTCCGTTAACCTGCAGGCCAAGCTACTGCGGGTTTTGCAGGAAATGGAATTCGACAGGGTGGGAGGAAAAGATAAGGTCAAGGTAAACGCCCGCATTATGGCCGCTACTAATAAAGATTTAAAAACACTGGTCAAGGAAGGAAAATTCCGCGATGATTTGTATTATCGCCTGAATATCGTATCTATTAACTTGCCGCCGCTTCGCTCACGCCGGCAGGATATTCCGCAATTGATAGACTATTTGCTTGCCAAAATTAATCTGGATTTGCATAAGAAGGTTATCGGAGTTTCCGGCGAGATGATGGAAATATTCATGAATTATAACTGGCCGGGCAATGTACGGGAACTGGAAAATCTGCTCGTGCGCGCCTGCGTCGTGGCCAAAGGGCAGGTGCTGGGAGTCGGAGATTTTCCGGAACTGGGCAAGGATGATGCTTCCAATCTGCCGCATGACTCGTCTGCGGACTTATTTAAATCGACGGAGCCGGGGAAATTTCTGACTCTTGATGAAGTGGAAGAACGCTACATCAGAAAAGTCATTAAAGAGACGGATAAAAACAAAGGGGAAATCTGCGAGCTGCTCGGAATTTCCAGGCCGACGTTTGAACGTAAATTAGAAAAATATGGGATCACCTTTGAGCGCGAGTAAGTGGCTGTTGAAAAGTACTGATCTGCGTTGTTGCGCTGCGAACCCCGTCGCTCAACGTATGAAACTATACGCCTCGCGGCAGGGTTCTTGCGCGCCTAGCATCTCAGCACTTTTGAACAGCCCCTAAAATTGGTATGATGTCCCCGGATTTTCTGATACCATTTTGCTTTCTTCGGCTAACTTTGTTGGCATCGTCGTCGGCTTCCTCGACGTATGTTTATATACGCCTGCGGAGCCTCCTCCTTGCCGCCGCGTTATCCTTTGAAATCGAAACGGTATAAATGGTAAATTGCATTTTTTGAACAGCCCCTGGAATTTGTCATTCCCGCATAGGCGGGAATCCAGCGATAGTAACAGCATAGATAAAATTAATTGGGGGAATGATATTTCAATATAAATAACAGGGTCTTGAAATATAAGTTTTTAAGAAAATGAAGGATAAAAGGGCTGTTTAAAAATGTTCAGATGCAAGGCGCGCAAAAATCCGAACCGCGAGGCGTATAAGATATACGTTGAGCGGCGCGGTTTGCAGCGCAACACAGCAGATGGACGGTTTTCAACAGCCCCTGAAAGTTGAACTATGAAAATTATCAGTGCGGAATTTATAAAAAGCGCGGTCTGGCCGCCTCAATATCCTCAGGCGACGCTTCCTGAGATAGCTTTTGTCGGACGGTCCAACGTGGGCAAATCATCATTGATCAACACGCTTGTCGGGCGCAAGAATCTGGCGAAAACAAGCAATACTCCGGGGCGGACGCAGTTGATCAATTTTTTCGCGATTAACGAGAAGGTGTCGTTTGTTGATCTTCCCGGTTATGGTTTTGCCAAGGTTGCTCAGTCTGTAAAAAAAGACTGGGGCGATATGATTGAGGCCTATCTGCGGGAGAGGCTCAATCTGGCTCTGGTAGTTTTTATTCTGGATATCCGGCGCGATCCCAGCGTTGATGATTTGGCCCTGCGCGATTGGCTGGAACATTATCGGATACCTTATGTATATATTTTGACAAAAGTCGATAAATTATCCAACAATCAGGCGATTGCCCAAAAGCGCGCGATTGAAAAAGCTTTGCGTGTATCGGCTGCAAATAAGCTCATTCTTTTTTCGGCAATAACGCAAAAGGGCAAGAGCGATATCTGGCAATTCATTGAAGAACATTTAAGTGCGCTTCCTCATTAACAGGCTCAAATTTCTATAATCAAACAATGGTTTTACAAAGCGTTGCCCTAACAATCTTTTCGCCGCACTTCTGTATGGATTGCTCCCCAACAATCCGAATCGGCGCGTTTTCGGCGCGTTTGGGGAAACATGCCCTAAATGGATATTATTTGGGCATAATATCAGTGAACGTCAGTCACTGGACGCCAGTCATTTTTTTAGTTATATCATATCAATAAGTTACCAATGAAAATCAAATAAATTAAGCTTAAGCTCTTGACAGGACAAACAATTTATGTTAGCCGAAACATGCTTGTTTGGCATGGTGTTTAGACAACATTATTTTTGAGGTTCTTAATACCAATTCTAAATCAAAGCGCTATTTTTGTTGGCGTTGTCATCGGGTTCCCTAACGTATTAACAATACGCCTCGTCGCCTCAATCTAGCCGCATCAACGTCATCTTTGATTTAGAATGGTAATACACATGGAATAAAGAGGTGTAATCAGGTGCTAAAAGATAACGAAAAAGTTGGCGCAGTAATGGTTGTTGGTTCGGGAATCGCGGGCATTCAGGCCTCTCTCGATTTAGCCAATTCCGGAATGAAAGTATATCTCGTCGAAAACGGGATCAGCATCGGCGGCGTCATGGCCCAGTTGGATAAGACTTTCCCCACAAATGACTGCTCCGCCTGTATATTGTCTCCAAAACTGGTTGAAGTTGGACGGCATCCGAACGTAGAGATTAAGACCCGGCGGACTGTTGAATCGGTCGAAGGCGAACCTGGAAAATTCAAAATTAAATTAACCAGCGCGCCGCGTTTTGTTAATCTGGATAAATGCACAGGATGCGGTGATTGCGCCAATGTTTGTCCGGTCTCTGTCCCGGCGGGATTCAACGGCAACTTAAGTGAAAGAAAAGCAATCTACCGGCATTTCCCTCAGGCCATACCGAGCGGCTTTGCCATTGACAAGCTGGGAACATCTCCCTGCAAGTCTAATTGTCCTACGCATATCAGCGTTCAGGGTTATGTGGCCCTGATCGGTCAGGGCAAGTTTAAAGAAGCGCTTAAACTTATCAAGCAGGATAATCCTTTCCCCATCGTCTGCGGCCGCGTTTGTAATCACCCCTGCGAAGCAGCCTGTATGCGCGGCAAGGTTGATGAGCCCATCGATATCATGCACCTGAAACAATTTGTCGCGGATCTGGATCTCAACAGCGATACGCGTTACCTGCCCGAAAAGAAAGAAAGCAAGGGCAAAAAGGTCGCCGTTGTCGGCGCAGGTCCTTCCGGACTTACTGCTGCTTATTACTTGGCGATTGAGGGTTATGATGTCGATGTTTTTGAATCGCTGCCCGTTGCCGGCGGCTGGCTGTCCGTTGGCATTCCCGAATACCGCCTCCCCAAAAAAGTTTTGAATGCGGAAATCAAAGTTATTGAAGATTTGGGCGTAAAGATTCACCTGAACACAAAAATAGGAAAAGATATTTCCTTCGACAAACTCAAATCTGATTATAGTGCTATATTCATCGGCTGCGGCACCATGAAGAGCAGCAAGCTCAATATTCCCGGTGAAGATATGCAGGGTGTTATTCACGGCGTGGATTACCTGATGCAGATCAATCTGGGCAAAAAAGTTTCTTTAGGCGATAAGGTCGCAGTCATCGGCGGCGGTAACGTGGCCATGGACGCAGTCCGCACAGCCGTCAGAACCGGCTCAAAAGAAGTTTTCATTCTTTATCGCCGGACCCGCACGGAAATGCCTGCTGCGCCCGAAGAGATCGAAGAAGCGATTGAAGAAGGAATCGAGATGAAATTCCTTGTTGCACCGAAACGCGTCGTGGGTCAGGATGGGAAAGTCACCGGTATCGAATGCACGCGCATGGAACTTGGCGAACCGGATGCCAGCGGACGCCGTCGCCCGATCGAAATTAAAGGCTCGGAATTTATCGTCGAATGCGATGCCATTCTTCCCGCCATTGGTCAGGAAGCGGATTTATCCTTCATTACGAAAGAAAGCGGTGTTTCCATCAATAAATGGAACAACATCGATTACGATCAAGTTACTTACGCGACAAATATCGCCGGCGTTTTCACCGGCGGTGATGTGGCTACCGGTCCCCAGACGGTCGTTAAGGCTGTCTTTGCGGGCAAGGAAGCGGCCAAATCCATTGACCGGTATTTGCGTGGCGAGGATGTGAAAGCCGGCCGTGAGAAAGACTGGACCAAAGATCTGGCGGATAAAGGCGACATTTCCAATGTGGCCAAGGTAGCCAGGGAAAAATATCCGCTCATGAAACCGGAAGACCGAAAAACCAATTTCAAGGAAGTCGGTATTGGTTTTGATGAGGCGCAGGCCATCGCGGAAGCTCAGCGCTGTTTGAATTGCGGTATTTGTTCGGAATGTTATCAGTGTGTGGATGCCTGTATTGCCAAGGCCATTGATCACGATATGACTGTTGAGGAAGAAACCATTGAAGTCGGCGCAGTGATCGCTTCTCCCGGTTTTGAAGTATTTGACGCTCGTCTGCGCGGCGAATTCGGTTACGGCATTTATAAAAATGTTGTTACGGCGATTCAATTTGAAAGAATCCTGTCCGCGTCCGGCCCTTTCTTCGGTCATGTACAGAGAATATCTGACGGTAAGGAACCGAAGAAGGTTGCCTTTATTCAATGCGTAGGTTCACGGGATGTTTCCTGTGATAACAGCTGGTGCTCGTCGGTCTGCTGTATGTACGCGACCAAGGAAGCGATTATCGGTAAAGAACATGCCAAGGGGCTGGAGCCCACTATTTTCTATATGGATATTCGCGCTCACGGCAAGGATTTTGACCGCTTTGTTAATCGTGCCAAAGATGAATACGGCATTCGTTACATCCGTTCAATGCCATCGGTAATTAAAGAATTGCAGCAAACAAATAATTTGCTGATTAAATATGTAAATCAGGATGGAACCCTTAACGAAGAAGAATTTGATATGGTAGTTCTATCGGTTGGCCTCATGCCGCCGAAGGAAGCCAAGCGGCTGGCCGCAAGTATGGGTATTGAACTTGAAGAGCATGGTTTCTGCAAGACGTCTCTGGAAAATCCTGTTCAGACCTCGCGTCCCGGAGTTTTTGTTTGCGGCGCTTTCGGCGGTCCCAAAGATATTCCCGAGACCGTTATGGAAGCCTCGGCTGCGGCTGCCTGCGCGGAAGGATTGCTGGCGTCCCGTCGTGGCACAATGATTACCCCGGCGGACAATCCGGAAGAAAAAGATTTGCGCGGCATGGGAGTGCGCACAGGCGTATTTGTCTGCCATTGCGGTATCAATATCGGCGGTGTTGTTGATGTGCCGGCAGTTCGTGACTATGCCGCGAGCTTGCCCACCGTTGTCTATGCGGCGGATAACCTGTTTACCTGTTCGCAGGATACAGCGGTGAAGATGGCTGAAGTTATCAAGGAAAAGAATTTAACCCGTGTTGTTGTAGCCTCCTGTTCGCCCCGCACACATGAAGGTTTGTTTCAGGAAAACTGCGAGAAGGCCGGTTTGAACAAATATTTGTTTGAGATGGCCAATATTCGCGACCAGAATTCCTGGGTGCATATGCACGAACCGGAAGCAGCCACGGAAAAAGCAAAAGATTTGCTGCGTATGGCTGTGGCTAAAGCTCAGTATCTCAAACCCTTGAAACCGGGTCAGCTGTCTGTCAATCATCAGGCATTGATTATCGGCGGCGGTTTGGCCGGTATGACTGCGGCTATGTCACTGGCAGATCAGGGTTTTTCCTCTTTCATCGTTGAAAAAGAGGATCGTCTTGGCGGTAATTACAATCATCTGTATAAGACACTCGAAGGTTTGGATACGCGCGCTCATTTGAAGAGGCTTTTGGAAAAAATTTATAAGAACCCTTTAATCACGGTTTTCACGTCCGCCCAGATTAAAAAGATTGAAGGTTTCATCGGCAACTACAAAACAACTGTACAAGTCAAAGATGGCGAGAAGGTTTTCGAGCACGGTGTGGTTCTGGTGGCTACCGGCGCTTATGAAAACAAGCCCAAAGAATATCTATTCGGTCAGAACGCCGCTGTGAAAACACAAAGAGAGTTGGAGACGCTGATTTACGAGAAAGATAAAAAACTGGCTTCTGTGAAAAATATCGTTATGATTCAATGCGTGGGCAGCCGCGATAAAGAAAGACCTTATTGCAGCCGTTACTGCTGCTCCGAGGCGATTAAAAACGCGCTGGAACTTAAGGCATCTGATCCGTCACGCGATATAACCATCATTTACCGCGACATCCGTACCTTCGCTTTCAAGGAAGATTATTACAAGAAAGCGCGCGAGCTTAATATTAAATTTGTGTCCTACGAAGAAGACCGGAAACCGGAAGTGGTTGTCGCAGGCGATAAAGTGGAAGTCAAAGTATTTGACCCGATTCTCAACGAACAGGTTATTCTACCGGCTGATATCGTGGCTTTAAGCGTCGGTGTTGTGCCGAATCCGGAGAACGCGGCCATCGGCCAGATGCTGAAAGTTCCTACCAATCAGGATGGCTTCTTTCTGGAAGCGCACGTTAAACTGCGCCCGGTTGATTTCGCGACGGACGGCGTCTTTATGTGCGGTATGTCACATTCGCCTAAATTCAGCGACGAATCGATCACCCAGGCCAACGCCGCGGTATCGCGCGCCTGCATGGTTTTGACACTTGATTTCATCCAGGCTGAGGGCAAGACGGCTTATGTTACTAAAGAAAGATGTTCTGCCTGCGGTCTCTGCGAAATCAATTGTCCCTACAGCGCGATCAGGGTTAACGCCGCTGAAGGTTGCGCCGAAGTTAACGCGGTTCTTTGCAAGGGCTGCGGAGTTTGCACGGCGTCGTGCCGCATGAATGCTGTTGATCTTAATGGTTTCAATAACGAAGAAGTATTGGCACAAATATATAATTTAAACTAGGCAAACGGCTAAATAGACGTTTGGCCGCTGGATGGAGAATATATGGCTGAGAATTTAGCAAGTAAAGAATGGGAACCGAAAATAGTCGCTATTGTCTGCAACTGGTGTACCTATGCCGGAGCCGACCTGGCCGGAATCAGCAGAATTCAGTATCCGCCGAATGTGCGCATTATCCGCGTTCCCTGCACCGGAAGAATCAATCCTTTCTATATAGTAAAAGCCCTGCAGTCCGGCGCCGATGCTGTTCTGGTTTCCGGATGTCATCCGGGTGAGTGTCATTATATATCGGGCAATCTGGTTGCGCGCCGTAAATTCGCTACGCTGAAAAGTTTTCTCAATTACGTTGGTGTGGAAGGCGACAGAGCCATGTTTACCTGGGTTTCCGCCTCCGAAGGCGATCGTTTTGCGCAGGTCATCAGAGGCGTCACGGCGAAAGTCAAGGCTTTGGGGCCGGCTAAAAAACTCATTAAAAAGATTGGATAGTCTTATACATAAAAGAAAAATAAACGGGGAAATCATCACTGTGGAAAACATCGAAACAAAATTGCGGGAAGAAGCAAAAAGGCTGCTTTTGGAAAAGAAGGCCGACGTGATCATCGGCTATGAAAAAGGCACGCTTCCGTTAACGGCAACACCTTGTTTTATTACCACGCCGGAAGAAGCCGACAAGCTTGTTTGGAATAATCTCTGCACACAGAATCTGGCCAAGTTTGTGCACGATCTGATTACTGTGCATAAGAATTCGCAAAAGCGGGTCAAGCCGGAAGACCGGAAGAAAAAAGTCATAGGTGTTGTAGCACGCGGCTGCACGACCAGATCGCTGATCATTCATCTGCAGGAAAGACAATACGAGCGTGACGAAGTTTATATCATCGGCATTCCCTGCGACGGCTATCTGGATGGCAAGGGATTGAAGGTTGCTGTAGGCGGCGCGGATATTGTGGAAGGAACCATTGACGGCGGACAAATTAAAATGAAAACTTCCGACGGCGATAAAACAGTGGCGCTTAAAGATGTTCTGGCGGACAGCTGCCTTACCTGCCGTTTCAACAATCCGATTATATCCGATATCATGATAGGGCAGAATGCTCCCGCCATGAATCCCGATGCCGAATATAACGATGTAAAAGATTTTGAAGCCAAACCCATTGAAGAACGCTGGGCATATTTTGTCAAGGAAATGGAAAAATGCATGCGTTGCAATGCCTGCCGTCAGGCTTGTCCCTCCTGTTACTGCCCGACCTGCTTTGTGGAACAAAGTCAGCCGCAGTGGATAGGTATTGGCGAAGATAAAACCGATGCGCAGGTATTTCAGTTTATGCGTCTGTATCACATGGTCGGGCGCTGTGTTGATTGCGGGTCCTGCGTTTCTGTTTGCCCGATGGGTGTTGACTTGAGAAAATTCCTCAAGAAGATTGATAAGGATTGCTGGGAGCTTTTCGCTAACCGCGCGGGTTCCAGCATGGAAGATATGCCGCCGCTCGGCAAATATGATGAACATCATGATAAAGAAGATTTTATCTTCAACCCATAATTAGTTTGAAATGATGGAGCTTACATGGAAAATTTTCTGGAAGAAGTAAACAAAAAGATTAACGGTGTGCCCATTCAACGCTGCTATCATTGCCGTAAGTGTACGGCCGGTTGTCCTGTGGCTTCCCACATGGAATATAACCCCAACAAAGTTGTCAAAATGATACAAAACGGTCAGCGTGATAAGATTTTGAACAGTTCGACAATATGGCTTTGCCTGTCTTGCGAAACCTGCATTACCCGCTGCCCTAATCAGATTGATATTGCCCGTATGATGGATGTGCTCCGGCAGATGGCGATTGAATCCGGCGTCGGCGCGCGCGAGGCGAACATCTTGAAGTTTCATGAAGCGTTCCTCGCCTCCATTAAGCGTGGCGGACGTATAAACGAAATGATGATGACGGTCGATTACAAACTCAAATCGGGAGATCTTTTCTCGGATGTTTTGATGGCTCCGGGTATGTTCCTGAAAGGAAAGCTGGCGCTTTTGCCTCCACGAACCAAGGATTTGAAATCGGTTAAAAATATTTTTGAGAAAACAAAAAGTATATAATGGCAGAATTGTTTCGTATCTGGCCATAACCGGCCTGATACTAAAGAAGTAACAAGTATAAAAGGAGGCTACTCTCTTGAAAGTTTCATATTATCCGGGCTGCTCGCTGCACGCGACGGGAAAAGAATATGATCAGTCCATGAAGGCCGTCAGTCATGCCTTAGGTATTGAACTCAAAGAAGTTGATGATTGGTCCTGCTGCGGCGCATCAGCCGCGCATAACACAAATTTTGATTTGTCTATTGCTCTATCGGCGCGCAATCTGGTTGCCGCGGAGAAAAACGCGATGGATGTCATGGTTCCCTGTGCTGCCTGCTATAATCGTTTCAAGACCGCTGAACATAACCTGAAAGCGGATAAAGAACTGAAGGCAAAAATTGAAGGTGTTATCGGCGCGAAATATCAGGGCAGCATCGCCATTCGCAATCCCATTGATATCATCTATAATGAAATCGGCATTGACGCGCTGGCGGTTAAAGTTGTCAAACCGCTCGCCGGATTAAAACCCGTTTCCTATTACGGATGCCTGCTTTTGAGACCGCCGGAAGTTTGCGAATTTGAAAATTATGAAAATCCTTTCATGATGGATAAGATTCTTGGTTCAATCGGAGCCGACGTTAAAAACTGGTCTTACAAAACGGATTGCTGTGGCGGATCAATGTCGATAAGTAAAACGGCTATTGTCATTGATATGTGTGACAAGCTGATGGGCGCCGCGAAGGAAGCCGGCGCTAATTGTTTAGTCACTGCGTGTCCCATGTGTATGGCCAATCTGGACATGCGGCCCAGCAGCGCGATGAAAATGCCGGTCTTTTATTTTTCAGAATTGATGTCGCTGGCCCTGGGGCTTGATGGATCGAAAGAAACGTTCAAAACGCACATATTTGATCCTCAGCCGCTGCTGAGACAATTGCAGTTGATTTGATAATTTATAAGCTGATTTTACTTCATGCTTTTTTTGAGTAAAGCTGCTGGAGAAAATTCTTAATTAGGGAAAATTATGGAAAAACGTTTAATCAATAAAGACGCGCTGGCGGGCATTGCCAAAAAGATGGCAGGGGATTTCCTGGTTTGGGCTCCGGTGAAAAAAGAAGACAATGTACTTTTTGAACCTTTGCAAAAGGATGCCCAACCTTTCTTTGCTTATTTAAATTCCAAGAATGCACCGAAGAATGTATTTTTTCCGCACACGGAAACGATGATGAAATATACCCGGACGGAAAAAGGCATGGTTTTTTCCGAGGACGAAAACAAAGCTAATCAGTCTGTTTTGTTTGGCGTGCGTCCCTGTGACGCGCATAGTTTTGTTCTGCTGGATAAGCTTTTCGATCAGGAAAAATACAAGGATGATTACTACATTGCCAAACGGCATAACACAACGGTTATTTCAATGGCCTGTGTAAAACCGCCATATGTGAGCTGTTTTTGCACATCGGTTGACGGCGAGCCTGTTTCCTCGGACGGCGCGGACATTCTGCTGACAGATATTGGTTCTGACTATCTGGCTGAGTTTATTACGCCCAAGGGCGAGAAGCTGGTTAAATATTTCGGTGAAACAAAGGCTGATGCGGCGGTGGAAACCAGGAAAAACGAAATCGCGGCCAAGGCCAAAGAAATGATTAAGTCCAAAATACCCGCTCACGAAATCAAACCGATTCTGGATAAAAATTTTGATAATCCTTTCTGGAACACGATTTATGCCAAATGTCTGGCTTGCGGCACCTGCACCTATTTGTGTCCCACTTGTCATTGTTTCGATATCAGTGACGAGGTTAAAGGCAGCGACGGCATTCGGATCCGGTCATGGGATTCCTGTATGTTCCCCATGTTTACCAAGGAAACATCCGGTCACAATCCACGGATTTCGCAGAAAGAAAGATGGCGTCAACGAACGATGCATAAGTTCAAGTATTATGTGGATAATTTTAACGCGATTGCCTGTGTGGGCTGCGGCAGATGCGTTATGTCTTGTCCTGTGAATATTGATATTCGAAAAATTGTTGAAGATATTTCAAAATTATAACTAGGGAGTTAGTAATGCAAAACCCGTATATACCTTATCCTGTTGTGGTGGATAAAATCATTACTGAGGTCGATACCAAAGACATCAAGACTTTTCGTTTTAAATTCGTAAATCCCGAAGACGAAGCGAAATACAATTACATTCCTGGCCAGTTCGGCGAGCTTTCCATTTTCGGCAAAGGCGAATCGCCCATCGGTATCGCTTCTTCTCCGACACAAAAAGGCTATATTGAATTTACCGTGCAAAAAGCCGGTGTGGTCACCTCGGCGCTCCATGAAATGGAAGAAGGCACCGTGATGGGCATCCGTGGCCCGTTGGGTAATTCCTGGCCTCTGGAATTTCTCGAAGGGAAAAATATTGTCATTGTCGGCGGCGGGTTTGCATTTACCACGTTGCGCTCTCTGATCAATTACATGATTTACGGCGACAACCGTAAACGCTTTGGCAACATCACTATCATTTACGGCGCGCGTAATCCCGGCCTGTTGCTTTATAAAGATGAATTAATCGAATGGGGAAAAAGAACCGATTTAAATCTGAATGTCACTGTTGATAAAGGCGACGCGACCTGGAAAGGCAAAGAAGGTTTTGTTCCCGCTGTATGTAAGGAAGTCGCACCCAGTAAGGAAAACGCTGTCGCGGTTATTTGCGGGCCTCCCGTTATGATCCGCTTTACCTTGCCGGTATTTTTTGATCTTGGTTTTTCCAAGGAAAACATTATTACTTCTCTGGAAATGAGAATGAAGTGCGGAATCGGCAAATGCGGACGCTGCAACGTGGGCAATAAATATGTTTGCAAGGACGGGCCTGTGTTTTCTCTGGCGGAACTGGATAAACTGACGCCTGAATACTAGAAGAACTCAGGTACTTCAAAAATTAAATTTAATGGGGAACCTGGTGGTTCCCCTTTTTTTTAAGGTGGAGCAATTTTTGAAAAATGATTTTGGTAGTTTGAGATTGCCGTATATGATAAATATAAATGGACTTCTAAATAACGGGAGGCGTTGAATGTCAGAAACAGTTACAACACCATATCTCGATATGTCTCGAGCAATCATGGAAGCAGGCGGCGAGGCGCTGAAAAAATGCTATCAGTGCGGAACCTGCTCAGGCACCTGTCCGTGGACACCGATCACCGACTTTAATATCCGCAAACTTGTCCGTTATGGCCAGTTGGGCATGGACGGCATTGAGGATTTCATGTGGGGCTGCTCAACCTGCAAATTCTGTGTGGATCGATGCCCGCGGGGAGTGGAGATTATTGATGTGGTTACAGCCATTCGCAATGTCTACAGCGGCGGCGGCATGCTGCCGCACAGTCTGCGCGCCTTTGTCGGGTCCATGTCGGCGCGCGGCAACCCCTGGTCGGGCGATCAGAGCAAACGAAATGACTGGGCAAAGGGGAAATACCCTGTTTTTTCAGGAGATAAAGAATACCTTTATTGGACATGCTGCACTGTGTGCTATGATCCCAGAAATACCAATTTAGCGAAAGCAACTTCCACAATATTGAACCATGCGGGAATTAGCTGGGGGCTGCCGCCCGTGGATGTCAATTGTTGCGGTGAGAGTTTGAAAAAAGTCGGCGATCTTGAGCTTTTCACCAGACTGAAAGAAAAGAATCTGAAGTTTTTTAAAGAAAATGACGTGAAAAAGATA
>Ga0074045_10000948_pt1 | contig 28423 bp, 27 predicted proteins | sample BogForMeECP23OM2_FD_94442 | JGI IMG/M metagenome (GOLD analysis project Ga0074045, IMG submission 94442) | Bog forest soil microbial communities from Calvert Island, British Columbia, Canada - Bog Forest MetaG ECP23OM2 | ecosystem: Environmental > Terrestrial > Soil > Wetlands ...
CCCGCGGCCTGCACCAACTTCCCCTCCCCAGTTTCTCCGCTTTCCGTATCCAGCCAACTCACTTGCTGCCAGCTGGGATGGAAATCACATCCTATAATCATCATCTGCGAAGGCTCCTTTCTTTCTTCCCAGCGTCTTTGTCCTCAACACAAGACTACCGGGCTCGATTGAGCCTTCGCTCTTATCCAATCAATGTCTCGCGGCCTTTGCGAGAAAGTGGGGATCTTCGGCTGCGACTCGAGGGGGACCACGAAGCTATCGCGAAACCGCTGGATCCTTACGCTGATCGTTAACCTTGTACCCTGCCGGGAGCTCGAACAGCTGCGGGTCGGGCTCGGAAGGAGTCAGCTCTGTAATTGTGAATGTCTGTTTTCCAATCGTGGGTCCGGTGACGATCGATAAAACGTTGATAGCGAGCTCCTTCGAATGCCAGGATTCGCTTACGGCAGTTATAGGACGGTCGTTGCCCATGACTCCGGGATTGATCGTGTCCGTTTCTCGAATACCGACCGTATCCACCCCGGCCATATTCCTCTCTCCCAACTCCTCAATGGCGATCTCACCCCTTCCTTCCGGCATTTGCCCGGACGTTCTATGCGCCGACACAGCCGCAAGGGCATCTCCAGGATCATAGGGGAGCAGATCACAACGGTGTTTCTCAACGCTGCAGTTGTACCGTATCAGCGCCTTCGGATCAGCGATCTGAATCCAGTTCATGGTGGACTGGACTTTTCCGTCTTTCGGCACCAGGTACCAACGCTCCTGGTAGACGCGGCCTCGCCCGTCCCTCGCAATACGGCGCTCGTTGACCAGGGTAATCGAAGCACCGTCGGGTGTGTAGCGGGTCCATTCGGTGGCGAGCGTGGCCGTGAAAGGTGAATGTGGAATGGGAGGAATGACGATGCTTTCGAGCACTTCCCGAACTCCGCCATCCTGCGCTGGCGCATACGAATGCTGCTGCTGCATTTGTGGCGCCTGCGCCATGCAGGCCACGCCGCTCAGCAAGAAGATTCCAGCGATCGCAATGCGCATAGACAGATCCTCCCCAGTTGAGAGAATGCTGCGCCGAGCCGGGCTTTCTGTTCGCTCACGACCGTCAGCTCCAGAAGGCACCCCCGGCGCTCAGGCGCTACGACTGCTTCTCCATGGTGAACTCGGTCGTGGTGCCATGCTGCTTATCGGTATACAGAATGTGAATCGACTTGCCGTCCTTTGACACCGTCATGCGGTTTGTTCCGACGACTTTTCCGTCCCGCTTGTCGATCTCCTCGATCGTGCCGGCAGCGATCTTCTTCAGCGAGACCATCGTATGGCCAGGATCTCCCACGATCGGATACTCCTTCCCGTCGAACTTGGCGTCGTAACTGTTGCCGTTCAGATCCGACATTTTCAGGCCATCGGCCGTGCCCTGAAACGTCACGGTGAGGCCGTTGCTGGAGACGCTATTTATCTTCTCCGTACGCCACGCTCCCGCTATCGCATGCGAGCCGGCTGCGCCCGGGCTCACCCTCGTCGACGTTGCCTCACCCGTCACCGGCTGGGTTCCCGTCGTGTCGGTGAATTTGTCGTCCAGGGTTTTCCCATCGCTCGAAACCGTCGCCGTGTCCGTGTACATGACCTTTCCGTCTTTTTTTTCGATAATCTCGACCGAGCTGGCATCCACTACTGTTACCGCGATGGTGTCGAAGTAAGGATGTCCAGTGACCTTCTGTTCGCTTCCATCGGCTTTCACCGCGACCTTCGGAACGCAGGTCAGGCACTCATACATGTTATTTCTCAAAGTGTATTTGTCAGGTTTCGTGGGGAGCTTGGCTGTGTCGAGTTTCGTCATCCAGGTTCCATCGAACGGACTCTGGGCAAAAACCGTTGCAGACGCCAATAGCACCGCAGTGACGAGCAATCTTTTCATCGCACACCTCTCTATGGTCTATGTGAGATTCTGGCAGCCCAGCAGAAGGTTCGGCCCGGAGATCGCATTTCGATGTGTTGGGCTGTCGAATGAACGGGGGAATTGTAGCACCGGGCTGTATTTTGTGCGCCAGGCCTTCGTGCCTCGGAAGCCGGACTACTCGATCTCCGGCCTCCACAACGGCTCACCGCCGAGCGAGTGGTAAAACCCCCACCCTGCCAGCGCCACGACGCTGAGCAACGCCAGAATGGTGGCCGGCATGTACCAAGCCGAAAGGTCGGCGGAGATCGGCAAATTGCCCAGCACTTCGACGGTGAAAATGGCGCAGGCCAACGGTATCAGTCCAAAGCGGAAGACAATCAGGACGGCGACGGAATAGACGACGATTTGCGCCGGGAGTTCCACCGCCCAGTACGAACTCGTAAATGCCTGAGGCAACGCAAAGAGCGCGACGAATGCGATCGCGGCCAACCAATCCTTGCGTAGCACAACCTTTAGTCCGAACAGCAAAAAGAAAAATTGCAGGGTCCCGATGATGGAGGTTGGAATCCGAAATAACCATGCTCCCAGCGCCTCGCGTCCGCCGGCAAGGAATTCGATCTGACCGATGCCCGGCGCCGCTCCCAGATGCATCATGGGAATGTAGCGCAGCTGGAAGATTAGGAGCCAGGCTACGCCCAGCATCACGCCGAACAGAATGTCGCGGCCGACCAGCGGATCGCGAAACTGTCCCGACAACAGCCGGCTCCACGAAATAATGGTTTGCGGCCAGCGTCGCCGCACCCACGGCTCGAGCGCGATATACAACATCCACGTCATTCCGGAAACAAACAGCGCAGTGCTCACCGCAACGATGAACAAAAGGAAGATGTCGAGGCTGGCCACGAAGTGCCCACGGCACAGCCACAGCAATATCTCCAGCGAAAATATCACCGAGGCCAGGCGCAAAGCGCCTACCCGGTCGGCCCGCCCCTGGCGGTAATTCAGGCGAGCCACACGAATGACCCCAAAGAGCAAGGCAAGCCCGAGGACGACGGTGACGATCTGGCTAACTTTCTTTGCGGTAGAATCTTCTGGCGTCTTCATCCGCTCCGGCTTCGTCCACTCCCCAATCAGCGAAAAGAAGACTGGCTTGCCATGCCACGCAGCCGCTTCCACACGCAGAGGCCGCGCCGTCCCCGGCCACGTTCCAGTCCAGGCCATGCGTGAATCGGATGCGCCCAGCGAACTCCATGATGGGTCCGTCTTCTGAAATAGATTGGGATCAAGCCCCGCCGCGGCAAAAAGTAAGTTCCAGTCGACCACCGCGGATGGCAAATTCGAAACTTCTTTCTGCGGTGGGATTGCCTGGAAATACATGAGCCGACCTTCGGGATCAAGTTCCACATTGATCATCCCGGAAAGAACGGTCGAAGGATCGCTTTTTGTCACAATCCCGGGATTGAGCAACTGATCCCGAAAACCCTGAGCAACCATGGCTTCGGGACTCTGCCGGTACCAGAACCTCAGCACGGAAGGCCGCGCCCCGAGCACAGCGTTCCAGTCGGGGTGTGGCTTATCGTTTTTCTCTACATACTCCTGGAAGTCCGTGTCGTAGTAAAGATCGGAGGCGCTATCAACCGGCCTTTCTGGATATCCCGACCGCGCGATGATCTCCCGCGCCTTCTGCCTGAGCACTTCCGGCGTCAACTCCAGCCGCATCTTTTCAAGCCCGCTGTAGCGAATTCCGAGAAAGGTGACCAGAGCCAAAGTCAGCAAGACGCCGGCGAGGCAGGCAACGGCGGCCCGGGGGCGCAGACCTGCGGTCTCGCCCGACGCAGCCACCATCTGCGGCGAAGGCGTCTCGCCGGCCGCCAGAGCCGCAGCCAGCGGATCCCCGCCCGGCAGCGCCGCAGCCACGCTAAGAACTGTCGCGGGACGTGCCGATGGCTCACTCTCCAGGCAGCGCAGGATCACCCGTTCCACGATCGGGTTCAGATCCTTCACCACGGATGAGGGCCGGCTCACAGTTCTGTCGCCGGCGGCGCGAAGCTTTTCGCCGGGCTTCTCCGGGAAGGCACGCTTGCCGGTGAACACTTCGTACAACACCAGGCCCAGGGAATAAATGTCGCTGCGCGTGCTGACCTCTTTACCCGCGAACTGTTCGGGCGCCATATAGGCGGGAGTTCCGCTGCGAACTTCCGCGCCCTGAATCTGATCTGCAATTCCGGCTAAACCGAAGTCCGTGATTACCACCTGTCCGCGTCCGTCGAGCATGAGGTTTGCGGGCTTCAAGTCGCGATGCAGCACCCCTTTGGCGTGGGCGGCGGCCAATCCGGCGCAGAGCTGACGCGCGATGTCGAGCGCTTTATCCTCGGGCAGGCGTCCGATGCGCCGTAGCAGCGACGCCAGGTCTTCACCATCAACGTATTCCATGGTGAAGAATGTGTGACCGTCGACCTCGCCTACGTCATAAACCCGGCAGACATTAGGATGGGATACGCGTCGCGCAATCCGCACTTCATTCTTGAAACGTTCGAGCAGACCTTCGTCGCGCGCTGCCTCGTCCGGCAGGAACTTAAGCGCCACAGGTTGGCCAAGCGTAAGGTCGTCAGCACGGTACACCTCTCCCATGCCGCCCTTTCCCAGCAGCGCAATAATGCGGTAGCGCCCCGCCAGGAGCCGGCCGGGAAGGAAGCGGCCCTCACTCAGGTTTGCCGCCGAGCTCGAAGATCGCGATGAAGAGCCGGATGCCGGCCGCGGCGGTAACGGCGAAGTCGCCGTGGCGAAATCAAGCGTGGCAACATCGTCGCTATTGGCGGGCGTGCCGCATGCCGAGCAGAAGCGTCCGCTAACTGGTATGTCGGTACCACAGGATGAACATGGCGGCATGAATTTTTCCCGCTACAGTCTACCGCGCCACAACGAAATTCCAGAATGCGGTCGACCGTGAGTTCAAGCAATGCTGCGGGAAGCAGGACGCCGAAAGCCTGCGCTGTATTACCATGCAAGCGATGAGTCCCCGAATTCGCGGTTGGTTGAGTGATCCCCTGGTGCTGCTGTGTCTGGCAGCGGGGCTGCTGGCTTTTGTTGTGCAGTCCGGGGAGCTGGGCACTGCCGACACCATGCACCGGCTGCAGACCACGCACTGGCTGTGGACTTCCGAGCCGCAGGTTTTTCCCAACGAATATCCCGAGTTCGGCTTGCGCGGCCGCGGCGGCCAACTTTATAGCTGGTACGGAATCGGCCAGTCCCTGCTGATGCTTCCCGCCGACTTGGTGGGTACGTGGATGGGGCACCGGCAAATCTTTCACGGATACGGCGACGATCCCGCGGTGCGCAGCATTGTGGTCAGCTACTGCACCAGCATCCTGGTAAACATTCTCACCGCGCTGGTGGGCTTCCGGGTGGTTCGCCAGTTGCGATTCAGCGTGAAGGAATCTGTGCTGGGCGTGCTGGCGCTCATGTTCTGCACCACACATCTGCACTACACGCAGAACATGATGGAGAACAACTACATCATGCTTCTGACCCTAGCCGGGTTCTCCTATCAATACGAATGGCTGCGAACCGGGAGCAAGCGAGCGCTGCTTCTGGGTTCGGGCGCGCTGGGGCTTAACTTGCTGACCCGGCTCACCACCGGCCTTGACCTAATAGCGGCAGGAGTGTTTCTCCTTCTCGTACTTTACTTTGAACGCGTGCCCGGGAGCGAAATATGGCAGCGCATCGTAGCTTACTGCCTTACGTCTGCGCCGGTTTATGCGTTCTTTCTGCTGTTAGATCGCATCTACCAGTTCTACCGCTTCGGGACTTTCACTACGACGTACCTATCGCTGTTTGCGGCAGAGCAGCGATTAGAGGATCCGACGCTGCCGCCGAACTTCCCCTGGAGTACTCCTTTTCACGAGGGCTTTCTGGGCGCGCTCTTCAAACCGGAGAAGTCGATTTTTCTTGTTGATCCTCTGCTCGTGCTGGCGATTCTGCTGTTAGTCGCACTGTGGAAGCGGCTGTTGCCCGAAGTCCGCGCTTATGGCCTGGCGTCACTTCTGCTCTTGCTGGGTTACATCAGCTTTTACGCCACCTACACCTATTGGGCGGGCGATTTCGCCTGGGGCGATCGCTACGTTTCCACCTCGGTGGAAATGGCGGCGTTTCTAGCCGTGCCTCTATTGTTGCGCTATCGCGAGAACCTCAGCGCTTGGATCTGGCGCGGCGCGATTGGGTTGATCGCCGCCAGCCTGATCATTCAAATTGCCTCGCTCGCTTTCTGGCTGCCGCTGGAGATCTATCAAATGGAAACGCTGGGCCATCCCACGTTCGTGATTGCACTCCGCTTCAAGAACATCGTGGCGTTCGCACTGGGCAAGATGGATGCCTGGGGATTGAACAATGAATCCATGACCCAAGATGCCTGGGATTACGTTCACATCACTACCTGGAACTTTTTGCCGTTCCTGCTGCGGAGGGTAGGAGCGGCGCCGGGGTGGGTCGTGGAGTTGGCGTTTGCGGTGTGGGCGATGACACTTGCTGCCCTCGCGTGGATTCTGTGGCAGTTGAGAACGGTTCTGCGGCGACTGTGTTTATAGCTGCCGGCCAGATAGTTTGATGGTAGAATGGTAGATCGAAGAAGGTAGAAGGTAGAATGATGAGCCTAAATATCAAGAATAAGGAAACCCACCGCCTGGTGCGGAAACTAGCGCAACTGACTGGGGAGAGCATGACCGCCGCAGTTGAGCAGGCGGTTCGTGAAAGGCTGGAACGAGTTCGCGGCAAGGCCAAGACGGGCATGGCGGAGCGGCTATTAAGAATCGGAAGGGAATCAGCTCCCCTGTGGAAGGAACCGTTTCGCTCCGTAGGTCACGGGGATTTGTTGTACGACGAAAAGGGTTTGCCGAAATGATTGTGGACGCGTCGGCGATCATCGCGATTCTGCAAGGTGAGGTCGACGCACCCGCAATGGCGAGAGCTCTGCAGAAAGCTCCGGTACGCCGCGTATCAGTGGCGAGCTATGTTGAGGCTGCTGTTGTCACGGATGGAAACCGTGATCCGGTGCTGAGTCGGCGGTTCGATGACCTTTTGCGCGAAAGCGAGATCGTTATCGAACCTGTTACGGTGGAGCAAGCGAAGTTGGCCCGCGAAGCTTATCGCGATTTTGGCAAAGGGCGTCATCGCGCCGACTTGAATTTTGGCGATTGTTTCGCATATGCGCTGGCGAAGGTTCTGAATGAGCCGCTGCTATTCAAAGGCGATGATTTTCGACATACGGATATCGAGCCGGCCGAAGGCTCGGCACGCTGATTCCCGTCTACTCCACCGTCACCGACTTAGCCAGGTTTCTCGGCTGATCCACATCGCAGCCGCGGCGGACAGCAATGTGATAAGCCAGCAACTGCAGGGGAACAATCTCGAGTATCGGAGAGAGTTCTTCCGGCGCTGCGGGAACATACAATACATGGTCGGCAGCTTGTTTGATTTCTTCGTCGCCTTCCGTCGCGAGCGCAATCACAACCCCGGAGCGCGCCTTGACTTGCTTCAAGTTTGACATCGTCTTCTCATATCGCACCATCGATCCGGGATTATTCGCGTCCCGGGTGACAATGATTACCACCGGAAGATTTTCATCAATCAGCGCGTTGGGTCCGTGCTTCATCTCGCCCGCGGGGTAGCCTTCGGCGTGGATGTAGGAAATTTCTTTGAGCTTCAGAGCGCCTTCGAGGGCGATGGGGTAATGAATGCCCCGGCCGAGAAACAGAAAATCCTGGGCGCGCTGGAAGCGCTTGGCCAATTCTTCGCAGCTCTCGTCGTGGGTGAGGATGTTTTCGAGCTTGCCGGGGATGAGCGTCAGTTCCTGAGCCGCGCCGCGAATCTGTTCCGCAGTCATGGTTCCGCGAACCTGCGCAAGATAAAGAGCGAAGAGGTAAAGTGCGGTCAGCTGGCAGGTAAACGCCTTGGTCGATGCCACGCCGATCTCAGGTCCAGCGTGGGTATAAATAGTTCCCGAAGCATCGCGGGCAATCATCGAGCCGACCACATTGCAAATAGCCAGCGTGCGTGAACCTTTGGCCTTGGCCTCGCGCTGGGCGGCAATGGTGTCGGCGGTTTCTCCGGACTGCGAAATCAAGAGTGTCATCGTGTCGGGAGCGACGATGGGGTCGCGGTATCGCCATTCGCTGGCGTAGTCCACCTCCACCGGCAGGCGGGCAAAACTCTCGATCATGAACTTGCCAGCCTGGCCCGCATGCCAACTGGTGCCGCAGGCCACGATGTTGATCTTTTTCGCGGCGCGGAATTCGGCCTCGCTGATTTGCATCTCGTCAAGGAAGATGTGGCCGGTGTCGAGCGAAACTCTTCCTAACGTGGTGTCGCGGACGGCCCGCGGCTGCTCGTAAATCTCCTTAAGCATGAAATGTTTGAAGCCGCCTTTTTCCGCCATGATCGGATCCCAGGTGACATGCTGCACCTGGCGCTGAATGGGTTTCCCGTCGAAATCCGTCAGATGCACGCCGTCCGTGGTGACCACGGCGAGGTCGCCATCGGCCAGAAAGAAAATATCGCGGGTGTGGTAGAGGATCGCCGGGACGTCAGAAGCCACAAAGTATTCGTCGTTGCCCAGGCCCACAACCAGAGGAGGACCGTTGCGAGCGGCCACGATCTTGTCCGGCTCATCGACAGAAATAACGACAAGCGCGAAGACTCCACCGAGTTGCTTCACGATCCGGCGGACCGCTTCTTCGAGGGGGGGACGATGCCCGTTTCCAGTTTTGTAGAGGTGGTTCTCAATCAGGTGGGCGATAACTTCGGTATCGGTTTCGGTGGAGAACTTGTGGCCTTCTTCCAGCAGCTTTTTCTTCAAGCTGAGATAGTTCTCCACGATACCGTTGTGCACTACGACAATCTTGCCGGTACAGTCGCGATGAGGGTGCGCGTTTTCTTCCGTCGGGCGCCCGTGCGTGGCCCAGCGGGTGTGGCCAATGCCGTAAGTTCCGTCGAGTGGTTTGAGGCGGATGGCCTCTTCCAGGTTACGCAGCTTGCCTTCCGCCCGCCGGATTTGCAGCTTATCACCATTGCCGGCGACCGCAATTCCTGCCGAGTCATAGCCCCGGTACTCGAGCCGCCTCAGGCCCTCGACAATGATCGGAACAACTTCCTTCTTGCCTACATAACCAACAATACCGCACATGCCGGATTCTCCAGGAATTCAATCTGCGAGGGAGCAACGGAACTCTTCAATCACCGGGTTGGTGAGCACCTCCCGGGCGATGCGCTCGACTTCGGTCTGCGCCTCTTCCCGGCTCAGCCCGCCGTCGAGAGTCAGCTCGAAATACTTTCCCTGGCGAACCTCTTCCAGCCCCTTGTAGCCCATCTTATTGAGCGCGCCTTGAATAGTTTTTCCTTGCGGGTCAAGGACGCTCCTCTTCAGCGAAACGTAAACATAGGCTTTCATGAGAAGCTCGATTATACGTCAGGGCTGCCAGGCATAGCCGAATCTCCAGGCCAATAGAGGCCGGCGGAGAGCCATCTTTTTCAGCTTTGTTCCGAAAAACGGAAATCGATCGTTCTTTGGAACCCAAAAGTGGTGTGATGGTTCGACCTCTAGGAACCGAACTGCGCGATCCTCCGCAGCAGATCGGCGCGGGCGTTTTCAAGCAGCGTTCGATGACGGGCGTCGGGGCCGTTCGCGAGCTGTTGCATTACGTTCTGCAGGGCCAGACGAAGGCTCTCTTTCTTGCGCTGCTGATCGGCCGCTTCCCGCGTCAGACACGGCCTTTCGGTCGTGCTTCGGGCGGCGGCTTCGTCCTGCTGTGCCTCGACAGACTTGCTTTCCCAACCCCGAGCCATATCGCGGATTATAGCTTTTCCTGAGTGTCATATGGCAGAGTTCCCCGCTGGTACTGGGGTGTTTGCTCCGGGCACCCCTCCCAGGTTGGGAAGAATTTGTTCGGAAAACCGATATCTCGAAGAAAAAGCGATTTCGCCCATGCGATGAGTATTTATAATTCCGAAACATTATCGAGTAATTCGGCAGCGTGGTGATTGAGGGGAGACCGCCGCCAGGAGCTTGGTGTAGTGTTCCCCTTCGGCGCGCCACGGGTGGAATTCGATTCGCAACGCCACGCTGTACTGCTTTGGGCGGCCGACATGGTGTCGGTTCGCCGCGAACCCCTCGAACCATTTCGCGAAATGGCTCCGCGACTGCGGGCTGTTCTTCCCTTCGACTTCATCAATTTCGCTCTGTGCGATCCCGCCCGAAAAATAATGAAAATGTACATGTGGGATGGAGCGAACTGGCCACTCGAGCCAGTGGAAATCCCTCTCGAAGAGTCCGCGTCGGGGTTGGTCTGGCGGAATCAAACTGTTCTGTCGATCGATGACCTTTCGGCGGAAAAAACATTTGAGCCGGGATTGCGCTGTCTGCGCGAAAGCGGAATACGTTCTTACAGTGCGGTTCCATTGACCACGCTCCACCAAAAGTTGGGCGCACTCGGAATCGGGAGCAAGCTGCCCGCCGCATTCAGCTCTGGCGATATTCAATTCCTGCAAAGCGTCGCAGAGATAGTGGCCCTCTGCGCTGACCACACGATGAGTCTTGCGACCGCGACCGCGCAAAGGGATCGGTTACTGGCGCGCCAAGCGGGAAAAATCCAGATAGATTTCGAGTGCAGCCGAGGATTGGTTGCCAATGCCCTTGCTGCGCGCGACGACGACACTCCGCCGCCTGACCACCCGGTCGGGCCCGCGGCGTCTGCAGGTTTGATCGAGTGGGAGCAGTTATCGGCTGTTTATTTCAGCGCCTCCAAAGTGGGTTTCTGCCGCTTGGATACAGAGCTTCGTTACCTCGCGATCAATGACACACTGGCTCAGATGAACGGCGTGCCAGCCGCGAGCCATTTAGGGAAGAGCATTCGCGAGGTGTTGGGGGATTGTGCTGAGTTGGTTGAGCCCCAGTTAAATTACGTATTGGTGAGTGGCCAACCCGTCTTGAACCTCGAAATCAGTTCCATCCTGCCGCGGCGGACTGAGCCCGGTCACTGGATTGAGCACTTTATTCCCATCAAGGACGCAAACGGCGACGTTAGGCAAATCGGCGCCGTGGTCGTGGAGATCACGGAACGAAAGAAGTTAGAGGAGTCCCTCCGCGGCGTTTCCAAAACCTTAGAGGAAGAGAAGCAGCGGCAGCGAGTCCTGCTGGAGGTGGGCCATGTGCTGGGAACAAAATGGGACGCGCAGCAGATATTCCCCAAGATCTCCGCCAGTCTCCGTCGGGTCCTTCGGCAAGAATATGCCGCCCTCTCTCTTCACGACGAAAAAAGCGGGCAGTTGGTCCGGCAGGCGATGGATTTTCCTTTGGGCAAGAACTTAAGTGCGGGGGAGGAAATTAGCATCGCGAAGGGAACGGGAACCAAGGTTTTGCAGGAGCGCTCCTCTCTGATTTTCAGCCGCGACGAGGTACACGAATTTGATCCTGGAGTTGCAGCCACCCTGAATGCTGAAGGTCTCCGCTCTCTTTGTTGTGTTCCGTTGCTTCGGCCCAAGGGGCCGCGCGGTGTCCTCGTACTCGGCAGCACTCGAGCCGATGCATTTAAGACGGATGACCTCACGCTTCTGAATCAGGTCGCCGCTCAACTTGCCATGGCTTTAGAAAATGCGCGAACCGCCCGCGAGGTCAAGGAGCTCAGGATCCGGTTGGAGCATGAGAAAAGTTATCTGGAAGGGGAAGCCCGCACCCAGCTGCACTTCGAGGAGATTATGGGCGAGGGCGCGGCTCACAGGAAGATGCTGGCTCAGGTCGAAATCGTGGCTGCCAGCGATGCCACGGTTCTGATTCTCGGGGAGACAGGAACCGGCAAAGGGCTGATCGCACGCGCCATCCATCGCATCAGCAAGCGCAACGAACAACGCTTTGTTCCCCTGAACTGCGCCGCGATTCCTACGGGACTGCTGGAAAGCGAATTGTTCGGGCACGAGAAGGGCGCCTTTACGGGAGCCATCGGCCAAAAGGTCGGGCGCCTGGAGTTGGCTGATAAGGGTACTTTGTTTCTGGATGAGATCGGAGAAATCCCCCTCGAGCTGCAGCCCAAGCTGCTGCGCGTGTTGCAGGACCATGAGTTTGAGCGCCTGGGCGGCACCCGGACCATCAAGGTGGACCTGCGCCTGGTCGCAGCCACCAACCGGGATCTAGCCCGGAGCGTGTTGGAAAAAGAGTTTCGCAGTGACCTCTTCTACCGTTTGAACGTATTTCCCATCCGGCTGCCGTCTTTGCGAGAACGGAGCGAGGACATCCCGCTGCTGGTCAGGTATTTCGTTCAGAGATTTGCCCGCCGCATGGGCCGCGTCATCGAAACGATTTCCAGCGAGACCATGGAAGCCCTCGTGCGATGGCACTGGCCGGGCAACGTGAGGGAGCTGGAAAATTTCATCGAGAGATCGGTCATTCTCACCGAAGGCACAGCCTTGCGGGCGCCGCTGGCTGAGCTTCAAGTAGAGTCATCAAGCTCTCCATCCACAGAACAGTCGCTCGAGGACGCCGAACGGGAGCACATCATCCGCGTTCTGCGCGACACGCGGGGAACAATCTCCGGGCCGAGGGGAGCAGCTCGTCAGCTCGGGCTGAAACGCACCACCCTGCAATCGAAGATGCTGAAGCTGGGAATCTCTCGCGACGATTACATCGATCCGAAAACGGGCTAAGTCCTTGCCAAAATGGGAGATGGACGATCCTCGTGCCGAGTTATTCACAAACTGCCGAACAGTCGGCAGCAAATGCATGGATCGCCCAGCATTCCTGCCTTTGGATCGAATCTTTTCTGCAACTTAGACCGCCTGTTCCCTCCGCGCCATTCTGGAACAAGAATTGCATCGGCTCCCTCAATCGGAAAGCTTCAAGGATCGAGTCGGGTTTTCCAACAAGCGGGTGGACGAGCCGCGTACCTCGTCGATAGCCGGCGGTTACGGAAAATGGGGTGGGGCATGCTAGTCGCCAGGAACTCCCGATCGAGCAATTTGGTGCGCGTGCTTCCGTTGCCTAGCCGGAAACAAGCCGACTCTGATCGAAGCTGCGCTGGGCCGGGGTGGCGTGGAACGCCATACGGCAGTGAAGAAGGCTGTCTAGCCGTTCTGCCCGACCCCGCAATCGGAACCAAGCAGCTGGACCGAAGAACGAATCAAGCGGACCAGCGGGATCAAGTCTTCCGCACGCCCGGTCCAAATGAGGTCGATCCGCTGTACTTGCTTGCCTGCGAAGTTGAATGGGCCAGGCGCGCCGACCCCGGTGCCGCATGGGAAGTTCTTTCGGCGGCGCGAAGCATCCACGAGGATACGCGAGCTCATGCCCGGTCCTTGCTCGAACGCTCGCAAAAACGAGGAATGCAACTTCCGGACGATAACAGCCGGGATAACAGCAGCGATAACGAGTATGAGCTGAACGTGAAAATGGAGGCAGGCATGAGGACTCCTTACGGTCTCGAAATCATCGAGAGCTGCATGGGTTGTAAGGCGAGCCGCGAAGGTTTTTTTTGCCGTTTCTCACCCGCGGTACTCAGGCCGGTTGACGCGGCCAGTCACCATACCATCATGCCCGCCGGAGCGGTGCTTTTCGTGGAGGGGCAGAAGCCGCGGGGCGTTTTTGTTCTCTGTTCGGGCAAAGTGAAGCTTTCGACTACATCCAAAGAAGGCAAAGTGCTCATCCTGAAACAGGCGGAAGCCGGGGAAGTGCTCGGATTGAGCGCCGCGATTTCCGGCACAAGCTATGAAATGACGGCCGAATCCGCTACGCCGTGCCAGCTAAATTTTATCGGGCGACAGGACTTGATGGCGTTGTTGGAGAGCGAGAGCGAAGTCGGCGTGCATGCCGCCCAGTGGCTCAGTCGTGAATTTCAAGGCGCCTATCGCGACATCCACGACCTGGTGCTGGCACGTTCTTCGTCGGGAAAACTGGCTCGACTGCTGTTGTCGTGCGCTCCACGCGGACTAGAGGAATCGGACGAGCTCTACTTGCACTCTGCCATGACCCACGAAGAGATGGCGCAACGGATTGGATCCTCGCGCGAGACTGTAACCCGGTTGCTGAGTCATCTGAAAAAGAAAAGATTGATCCGGCTGGATGGAGCAACCCTGGTGATTCGCGACCGGACGGGACTGGAAGCTTTGGCAGTTTGACCCTCCCCCAAAGGGTCTTGGAGGGCAACTTCGAAACTGGAGCTGCCCTCCGATTCTACTGCTTGGCGGACGGGGCTTGGGGCCGAAAGTTGGGAGTTTAGGTCTCGGCAGAGATCGTCAGTTTGCGAACCGGCATGTTGATTAAAGATCTGATGGCTGCAGTCGAGCAGGCCGAGCAGGCCGCATCCAACTCCGCCGCATCGAACTTTGCACCGGATTTATCCGCGCAGCCCCACCGCTTGTAGAATCGGAGCCTTGGCCCGGCCCATTCAGAGTCCGAACAACTCGCGCAATCTCTTTGTTTGCGCCCTGCTGACTGGAATCTCGCTCTGCTTTTTATCATCCATACGCAGCTGGTACGAACTCTTAAACCAGGGCACGACCTCGCGAATGCGATTGATGTTCACCAGATAGGAGCGGTGGGCCCGCCAGAAAAAACCGGAATCGAGACTGCTGAGTAATTCCTCCAGAGTGCGGCAGTTCGAGTGCCCCTCCATGCCTGACGGGCCAGCCGTCACTACCGTGATTACTCCATCCTCAATCGAGGCGTAGCAAATCTCTTTCTGATCCACCAGAAACATGCGCCCCACCGCCTTGAGAAGAATCTTCGAAGTTTGAGGTTTGGGAGCTTGCAGCATCCGCACCAGGGTCTCAATCCGCTCCGCCGGCAGGCCTTCGGCCCCCTGCTGGGTGCGAGCCTTCTGCACCGACAGCGCAACCCGCTTCTTATCGAAGGGCTTCAGCAGGTAATCCACCGCATTCACCTCGAACGCCTTCACCGCGTATTGATCAAACGCCGTGGCGAAGACAATCTTGGGCAGCGGAATTTTCTTGTCGAGAAGTTTCTTGATCACGCCGAAACCGTCGAGTCCCGGCATCTGGACGTCGAGGAAGACTAGGTCAGGATTGTGTTCTTTAATGAGGCTGATGGCCTCCAGGCCATTTTTCCCCAGCGCCACCACGTTCACGTCGCCAGCGCTTTTCAGCAGGAAAGCAAGTTCGTCGCGGGCGAGTTGCTCATCGTCCACGATCACCGCGGAAAGGGACATTCGTTCTCCTCAAATCGAGTTCACACGGAAGTATAGTGACCGCGTTTCGCGGGCGTCAACGTCGGCGGTGCTGGACTGGTTTGGTTCCGCCTCAGCGAAGTCGGCCGTTTTCCATCATCAGCGGGAGTGGTTCGGTTCGGCCTCTCATGCTGCGGCGTCATCCTGAGCATAGCCGTTTTTCAGGCGGAGCGAAGGATCTCATGCTTAGCCGGCCTGGAGCGTCAGCCAAACTGTTTTACTACCGGCGCTTCGCTAGTAGCGACTCAACTTTCTCACCCAGCGTCACGAAAAACGAACATTCCGCTTTGGCCTTCCCCATACTGCCCGCTGCGACTGGGTAGCCCGGAATGCTGCGGATTCAGCCGCGATCTATTCGGTCTTCTCCTTGCCAATCCGCCTAACCTCCGGCATAATAAGTGTTTGTCTTGACCTCGCCGGACTCTTCCGGAACAAGGATATATATCTGTGTTAATGATTCGACTGTCGCGCATGGGTGCGCGCAAACAACCGCATTATCGCATTGTGGTCATCGAGAAGGCGCGCGCGCGCAATGGCCGGCCGGTGGAAGTGGTTGGGACGTACAACCCTCGCACCAACCCTGCCAGCGTGGATTTCAAGCGCGACCGCGTGGACTATTGGGTTTCGAAGGGCGCGCAAATGTCGGAGCGGGTGGGCAAGCTTTTCTCAAAACCTCCGGCAGCCCCGGCGGTTCCCGCGGCATAACAAGATGCAGCGGAGAAATTCAGCAGCCGCGATTCAACAGCGTCATCGTGACTGGATCCCATGACAGAACCCACTGCAGATGTTCGCGCTCTCGTTGAGCAGATTGCGAAGTGGATTGTCGACGCCCCCGACCAGGTCTTCGTCGATCATCTCGACGACGACGTGATCGAACTGGAAGTTGCCGAAGCGGACGTGGGCAAAATCATCGGCCGGCAAGGGCGCAACGTGCGCGCCCTGCGCACCCTTCTGAGCGCGGCGGGCGTGCGGGCGCGCAGGCGATACACGCTGGAAGTTATCGACTGAGAGAGACCGATTAAGACTCATCGGCTAAGAGATAATCGACCAGCGGAGTTGCCGCTGCATTGTCGACAGACTAATTTGAAGGGGCGCGGCTTACAGCCGCGCCAGTATTGGGGCAATAGGAATCCGGGCTTTAGCCCCTGAGGGACGTTTGTTTTCCTCCGCGAACTGAGCACCGGGGCAGGGGACCGGACCATTCGTGATCCTGAGACAAGTGGGGAATTCATTACACTGGCCCGCGTGGTGAAAACGCAGGGCCGGCGCGGAGAAGTTGCGAGTGAAACTTACAGCGACGTCTCCGGACGGTTTACCGTCGGCATGAAGTTCCTGGCGCTGCCGCGGGAGCAAGGCGCCAGCCGTCGCGAACTGGAAGTGGAAGATCTTTGGCCGCACAAAGAGTTTCTGGTTCTGAAGTTCGCGGGAGTGGATTCGATTTCCTCAGCGGAAACGCTGATCGGATGCGAACTGCAGGTTCCGCGCAGCCAGCGTTCGAAGTTGCAAGCGGGTTGGAACTATGTGAGCGACCTGGTGGGTTGTTCGTTGCTTGACCGGGGTCGAGAGATCGGACGCATCGAAGATGTTCAGTTTGGAGCGGGCGAAGCGCCGCTGCTGATCGTTCGCGAGGCTGTTGGCAGATTGGTTGAAATCCCTTTCGCCGAAGCGCACCTGGAAAGTGTGGATGTTGCGCGAAAGCAGCTGCGTATGAACTTGCCCGAAGGCCTGCTTGAGGTAAACGCTCCACTGACGGCCGAAGAAAAGCGCGAGCAAGCGCAGCCGACGAAGAGAAGAAAGCATTGACAGCATAAAGGGCCAAGACGAAGTCCTTCTTGAGAACTGAGAACTGAGAACTGAGAACCTGCAATGAAGGCCGACATTGTCACCATTTTTCCGGACTTCTTTCGCGGGCCGTTGGAACACGGCATCACGCGCCGGGCTCAGGAGTTGGGGCTGGCAACAATTCAAGTCCACGATCTGCGGGAGTATACTCACGATCGTCACCGCACCGTGGATGACCGTCCCTTCGGCGGCGGTGAAGGCATGGTGTTGAAGCCCGAACCGCTGTTTGAATGTTTGGAGTCGGTCGGCATCGCCCCGCGGAAAGAGCGTTTAGCCGGACAGGTGAAAGAGTCGGTGATTTTGCTCTCGGCGCAGGGGCAGCGATTCACTCAGGGACTTGCAGCAGAGTTGGCACTGCTCGACCGCATCGTGTTCGTCTGCGGGCGCTACGAGGGAGTGGACGAACGCGTGACGGATTATCTCGCTGACCGCGAGATTTCCATCGGCGATTATGTTCTGAGTGGTGGAGAGATGGCGGCAGCCGTAATTATCGAAGCCGTGATCCGGCTGCTTCCCGGCGCAGTGGGAAACGAAGCGTCAACCCAGCAGGAGTCTTTTACGGTTGATGCGAAGTTGAAAAACCCGAGTGGTGCCGATTCCACTTGCGGCTCGAACGGATTGCTGGATTATCCGCACTACACGCGCCCGGCGGATTTTCGCGGGATGTCGGTGCCGGAGGCGCTGATGTCCGGCAACCACGAAGAAATTCGGCGGTGGCGGCGGCGGCGAGCGCTCGAGAAGACCTGGCGCAACCGCCCCGACCTGCTGGAAGGCGCGGCGTTGAGCGAGGAAGACAAAAAGGTTCTGGCCGGGATCAGGAAAATGGAATCAAGCTAAGAGAAAATTAACCAAGATCGCGGCAAAGGTTTACTAACGAGAGATTAAAATTTCAGATCAGAATTCAGAAGGACTAACCATTATGTCGAACCTCATTATCGAAAAACTGCTGGCAAAGACCCGGCGCACCGATATTCCCGCATTCAACCCCGGAGACACGGTTCGCGTCCACGTGAAAATCAAAGAAGGCGACAAGGAACGTTTACAAGCCTTTGAAGGCGTAGTGATCAAGCGCGACAACGGACCACAGGCCAGCTTCACGGTTCGCAAGATCAGCTTTGGTCAGGGCGTGGAGCGCATCTTTCCCGTCCACTCGAAAGTGATCGACAAAGTGGACCTGCTGCGCTCGTCTAAGGTTCGTCGCGCGAAGCTGTATTATCTGCGCGGCCTCAAAGGTAAAGCGGCGCGCCTGCGTGACGTCGAATAAAAGCGTCTGCAGAAAGGCGCGTTTGAAGTATCTAGCCCGCGGACGCAGGATCCGCGATCATCTCCTCGGTGATCACTTCAAGGTCGGCGAAGTCCTCGACCCGAGGTTTTTTCAAGCGGTTCAGCACGTAGTCGAGCAGAGGACGGTCGCCCTGCCGGATCTCCTGAAACTCCACGCCCATGGCGCGGTTCTCGGCCGTGTATCGCACGTGCCCGCGCAGTGCGACGCTCACGTCGCACATATTCAGCACCAGCCTTAATCCTGTGCCGGGTGTGAGAAGATCGCCGGCGCTGATCTGGCAGCCGTACTCAGAAATCTGCTCCAGGCGGCCTTCCATGCGGGATCGTCCGCCGATTTCTGCTACATCGGCTCCGCCTTCGATCGGATAGCGCGGCCGACGTCTCCGGTTCTGGTCGCCTCGGCGGACAATCAACCCGGGCTTCCGTTCCGGCCCGTCGGGAATCACCGGCAGATACTGCTCTTCCACTTGCCGCAACTCTTCTTCCCAGGGAGTCCTGCTGCCCTCAACACATTCCACTGTGAACTGTCCGCGAAGCGCAGAGTCCGGTTCCGCCGTCCAGACGACCTGGCAAACTGATTTGTTGCGTCCGCGTTCGACCGTGATCAAATCTCCCACCTTCACATCGCGAAAGCTGAGCAGCCGCGCGCCGCGCGGATGAATGTCATAGGTGCAAGCCAGCTCAGGACCGCTACGTTCGCCGTTCTGCATGTGAATGAGGCGAACCGGCAGCGCGAGGTGGATTAACTTCTCAACCGGCGCACTCTGTTGCGACACGGCATTCTGTAGGGCCGCAGCGTTCTGTGGCGCTGCGTTTTGCAGCGCACTATCCTGCCTTAGTTGGATGGCTTCGTGGTTCACAACTCTTCTCCGCACAACGGATTGAAGTCAACATAGCAGTACATGTCCGACCGGACAATGTACGTTCGTAATCCAAGTAATGGTTACTGATCGACGTCACGGTTATGCGGTGAGATGGCTCTAGAGTGACATGGCGCGGCAACGGTCGAGAAGAAGGGAATTGACGGCTGTGGATTTCTGGCTTGCAAGAAGCTCAGCTGGCAAGTGAAGATGGTGAGCACACTCCATCTCCTGGTTAAGCACTGCATGCTGAGCACTGCGAAGATTGCCTCTGAGTTTTCTCTTTCCGCGTCGGCGGCGAAGCTGCGTTTGCTGAAAAAGCTGCGCTGCACGCTGCGTTACGAAAAAAAAGCGTGGGAGTCAGGTGCGGCGATGGTGGCGGGGGTAGACGAGGTGGGACGCGGAGCGCTGTTCGGGCCAGTGGTGGCGGCGGCCGTGATTCTCGACCGCGGGTACCGCATTCGCGGCTTGCGAGATTCCAAACTGCTGCTGCCGGAACGCCGCGAGCTGCTGGCGCCGCGCATTCGTGAACATGCCGTTGCCTGGGCGGTTGCGGCAGTGGATGCGGCGCGCATCGACCAGATCAATATTTATCAGGCGTCGCGGGTGGCCATGCGGGAGGCGGTGATGCGTTTGCAGCCCGCGGCTGATCATCTGCTGATCGATGCCGTTCGGCTCGATTGCGATCAACCGCAGCGGGCCATCATCCACGGTGACGCGCTCTCTGCTTCGATTGCCGCAGCTTCGATTCTCGCCAAAGTCGAGCGCGACCGCATGATGTGCGAGTGGGACTCTGTCTTCCCCGAGTACGGCCTGGCTTCGCATAAGGGCTACAGCACTCCGCAGCATTTGGCCGCGTTGCTGGAGTATGGTCCGACGCCGCTGCATCGGCAATCATTCGCTCCGGTGTGGAGTTCTCCGGTGGAGCAGGAAGTTTTCGAGTTCGATTGAAACTGGACCATTCTGCTTGCGGTATGTACACTCCCCCCTCCCCCCTCGCCCGATCTACTGGAATCATCACGTTGGCGCGATTTTCCGACTAATCCTAGGGCTGCAATCACTTACGGGTAAAATCTAGACGGCAAATGAATTAGCTCCGCGCTAATCGAGATGCAATCGGATTCGCTACACTGCATCCGTTTGATGATGGTATGCCGGGGGTGTGGATGACAAGGTCAGATGTCACAGGCCCTGTGGGTTATTCGCTTGACACAGGTCTTACGTAAATTAGTCTTACCGCATGAATCCAACACTCAAGGCGGTTCTATGGGCAGCGTTCTGGTTCGTCCTCGGTCACATCAGTTGCGCTGTCATGCATCACTGGCACCACCACATGGCGGGGAGATAGATGGTCAGTGCCGCGAAACAAGACGGGATTCGCTCTATAGCTCTTGTCCTTTTGCGATTTGGCCCAGGAGGAGGAATGTCTTGGGCAACCTGCCTTCGCCGCACAGCTTGAACGAGGCAAAGTCCTTGAACCATGGTCCCTCGGTTACACTTGGCTTCGAATCGATCCACAGTCGCAGCTGATTCAGGTGTTCCAGGCTAATATTCCGATCGTGCATGCGCTCGACCAGGTGGTCACGAATGGCGGCGGGGAGCCGGGACCAGGTTTCGATCTGAGGCATGATCTACCACTCGCTCATTCACCAAAGACGAAGCGCCCTAGTTCGTTACCCAATTGCTTGACCTGATCGGGGTCGCTGGCTGCGCGGAAGCGTTCGGCCAGCTGAAAGAATACCTGCTCTTTTTGCTGGGCGGCCTCGATGCCCTGCTCGATGAGTTCCACCAGAACACGGTTGTCGCTGAGATCGCGCTGCCTGGCCAGAGTTTCGACCTTTTTTGCGATTCTGGATGGTAGGGTTACGCTACGCCGGACTTGTTTGGTACGGGGTCGTTTTGTCTTTGGCATCGTGGCACCAGTGTACACCACTTTGGTGCATTCACTGCCACACGTGAAAAGCGGGCGGAGGACACGCGCAGTGCGGCACTCGGCACCACGCCACCCAAAATCTACTCGCCTGCTTATCTGCCCGCATCAGCTTTCTCGCCAGGCAGACTGGAATTGAGCTGATTGACAAGCTTGGTGTTGTTCACCAGCGCCTGGCGCAGGATTTCCGCTTGCTGTTTGGCGGTGGCCCAATCCTGTTTCTCGACTGCTTCGGTTAACCCTGGCAACTCGAGATGCGCGTAAGTGTAGCGCGCGCCGTAGAGGATGTGTTTGAACCAGGGCCTGCCGGGGATGCCGTCGGGGTTGAGCCAGTTGCGTTCGACTTGCATGGTTCCGTGATTGATGGTGGCGGCTAGTTTTGGATCGATAGTGCCTGAGGCCAACGCGCGGCTTACCGATTCATTCAGGCGCTTGCCGGCGGCTTCGAAGTCGTCGATGGCATCTAGGATTGGCTTGAGATCCAGTTCTTGCGACGGCCGGGCTTCGCCCTGGCCGGACAGCCGAGGCGGCTGTCCCCACATGGTTTTATCTCCCCACTTGCCTTGATCTTTCTCTAATTCATTCAAGAACTGGCGAATGTTGGCGGCGTAGCTGGCGAAATCGAAGGGGAGCAGGTCGGCGTTTGCCAGGCGCAGCGCCAGCACGCCCCACAACTGCGACATCAGGGTGTGATAGCGGTAGCCGGGATCGCCGAAGTGACTCATCCAGAAGAAGTCATCGTAGGCGGAGTGGTAGACGCCGTAGGGACCCTCGAAGCCCAGGCCAAGAACCGGCATGCCCACAAAATTGAGGAACACGGTATGATCGGAGCCGCTGCCGATGCGGGTATCGGCGAGATTCCAATCGGTGACCCCTTCTGCTTGCTTAGACTCCCGACGTTCGCGCGCGGTGCTTTCCTTCCACGCTTCGTACAACGTCTTGCCTGAAGGTTCTTTCAAGGTGCGCGTGGTCTCGACCAGCATGGGCGCGAGTGAGGCGACGGCCTGACCGTGGAAATCCGCTCCGGACGTGGCCTCATCGACGTTGATGTACGCGACAGCCTTGCTGCGGAGTTCATCGGCGAACTGTTCTCCCCATTCCGTTGAACCGGTGAGGCCGACCTCTTCTCCATCCCAACTGCAGACGACGAGGGTGCGGCGGGGACGCATTCCGGACTTGGCCAGCTTGCCCAATGCGCGGGTTAGTTCCATCATCGAGGCGGTTCCGCTACTGGGGTCGACGCCGCCGAAAACCCAAGCATCGCGGTGATTGCCGAGCACGATCCATTCGTCGGGCAACTGCGCGCCGAGAATGCGGCCTTCGACCACATAATAGGGCTGAATGGAATTGTCCATCTCGACCTTCACGTGTACGCGCACGCGCTTGCCGCCGAGGTGGTATTTGAGGGGCAGCCCTCCCTGCCAATTCTCGGGAGCAAGCGGGCCGTCCATGTTGGCAAGCAGTGGTTTGGCATCGTGCCAGGAGATTGGCAGTGCCATTATCTTCGGAATCGACTTCGCCTCCTCGACCGGAATGCGCTTGGCGCCCGGAACCGAAGCCCATCCCGGAGTGAGTGGATCGCCGGGCACCATGAAATCGTAAGTGATGGCGCCGCGCTGAATGTGATACTCAGGTCCCCAGGGGCCGCTGGGGACGACCCTGCCTTTCTTGAACCCATCTTCGGCGGGATCGCTATAGATAAGAATGGCGGCCGCGCCTTCGCGCTCCGCGGTGAGCGCCTTGAAGCCGCGGTAACTGTAAGGATTCGAATAGCGCACCAGGACGATTTTGCCTTTGACGTCGATGCCCTGCTGGCGAAGAAATTCATAGTCCTCAGGATTGCCGCTGTGAGCGTAGACCAGCGGGGCGGTTACTTCGCCGGATGCGGACATGCCGCTCCACGCTGAACTGATGCTCTTGTTCTTCAAGTCGGGATCGCCGGGCACCGGCAACTCGCGCAGCAGGGCGCGGTAATGAACGGGCGCCACCATTTCCAGAAAGGTGCGTTTTGGATTCGTGCCGTAGACGTCGTAGCGGCGGATTACGACGTCGTCGAGACCTTCCTGGCGCCACTCGTCGGCGATGTAGCGCGCCAGTTCGTTGTTGCGCGGGGAGCCGGCGAGGTGAGGCTCCGAGGTGAAGATGTGATGCTGGCGGCGTTCTTCGTCGGGGGACGGGATGGCTTTGAACTTTTCTTCGATTGCGGCCTGGCGCGAGGCGGCAGAGGGCGTGAAGCCCAGGATGGAAGTCTGAGATTGAGCAAAAAGTGGGGATCCCGGCGTGAGCAACAGAAAAAGACCGACGCCGATGAAAGGGCGCATAAGCCGGGGGAAGCCCATGACGGCATTCTCCTCAAGGAAAGCTATCAACCCCCTGGGGGCTGAAGCTCGCTGTGGTTCTGCTGCATTGGCGGCGCCCTTCGGCCCGCTTCGCTTGCTCAGGGCAGGCTAAGAACTGAAGCCGCCCCTTCAACCCGACCGATTCACTTTGCTTTGTAAATCTCCGTCAGCAAATCCGGCTTGGCTTCATCGCGCACCAAGTGAGGGTAGCGTTCGCCGCCGTGGTAATCGACCTTGTAGGTTTTGTAGTAGTCCGTATTCTCCACGAGCAGTTCAAGCGGATCGGTGTTTTTCTTGCCAGCCCTGATCGCGTCGCGCAGGATTTCTGAAGAATACCGGCGGCCGTTCACTCCGATGAGCTTCATGCCGGGGCCGATTCCGGCGAGGGCCGCGGGCATGCCCTCGGTGGTGTCGACGATGGTGCCATCTTCGCGCAGACTGAGACCGATGGAATACTTCACGTCGACGAAACGTGAAGTGCACTCGCCCCCGCATTGCATCTCGGAAGGGGATTCATCGTATACCAGCTTCCATCCGCTGCCTTCGATTCCGCCGAGGGGCGCGCCGGGGCCGTGGTTGGTGAGGCGCTCGGTCCAAAAGCCGCGCCAGTCGTAGGAGACGACCTGGTTCAGTGTGTTGACGACATCATCAAAGGTATAAGTTTTCACCATGGGAGCGGAGCTGGGAGCGCCGTGGAAGAGCTTGCAGAAATCGTCCAGGGTTTTCTTGCCCTTGGTTTGCTGGCGGATGATGATGTCCACCCACAGCCAGTTGAGTGTGTCTTCGTCATAGAAATCGGTACTGCGGCGCCAGGATTGCCAGGCGTGGGGAGAAAAGTAAAGCGCGGCGGCGTCGTCAGCCGTATCCTGCAGGTTTCGCCAAGCGCGGCCGGGAGTGTGGTCGAGAGCGGCGGCGGTGAGGGCCAGGTCGTCTCGTTGTTCGGCCGAGGTCAGCAACCCGCTGCGGGCGGTGAGCACGGTGCCCAGATAATTTGTCAGACCCTCGTAGACCCAGAGCAAGTCGTCTTGCATGGGCTGCTGATAATCGGGCGTGGCGAGGTCCGCCGGACGGCGGTACTTTCCATTCCACGAGTGCACGTATTCGTGGGGGAGCAGGCTGGCTTCCGCTTTGCGCTGAGACTCGTCCACTAGTCCACGCTCGTCAACGCGGCTGTCGTCGGATTCGTGGTGCTCCAATCCGAAGTGGGCCACGTGATCGCTCAAACTGTAGAGAAAATGGTAGTCGCGATAGTGATGCGCGCCGAAAAGTTTGTTTGCCTGGTCGACCAGACTCTTGTAGTGCTCCCAGACCTCCTGCGGAGGCTCGAGTGCGGCGGCGCTGTCGGCGGCAATATCCATCTCGACGAGGGGATCGTCAGCCAACTTCACGATTCTAAGGAATTCTCCGGTGATCACTGGGGAATCGACCAGCGTGGTCAGCGACACAGGCTGAAATGTGAGGTGCGTTTCGCCACTTTCCTCTGTGCTAGACGCGATTGGCAAGGGCGTTCCATATTTCCAATTCGGGGGAAGCTTCAGGCTGGCTATGTAGGTGAGGTCGTCTGACTTCCAGCCTTTGGGGTAGAGCAGGACCTGATTCCAACTGATCACCGCCATTTTGTCGGTGGCGGAAGAGCCGGCAGAAAAGCCGCCCTCGAAGGTGGCGGGAGAAAGAAAATCCAGTTCAGCGTTCACTTCGGTTTCGCCGGCTGGAACGTCGACGTGGATGGTGAAGCCGTCGAGCAGATCGCGGCGCCATTGCAGAGTCTTGCCGCCGGCGGCGAATTTAAGTCCGGCCAAGTCAATCACGGGGCCGTCGGGAGCATGCTCGCCGGGAATCCACTTTGGGTAGTAGAGCGTCAGGTCTCCGGCGCTGGCGGGAATCTTCAGTTTGGCGTGGAATGTTTTGCGCGGCGCCGAACTTGCGTCCACAAAGAGGGTAACGGTCGGCGCTGCGGTGGACCAACTGCAAAGCGAGAAAATAAATAGAAGACAGACCACTCCCAAGATTCTTGAGAGTTTCATTTTAAAGCCCCCATAGTTTCGATGAACTCAAGTATTAATGAATTGAATCCCACTTGAGCTGAATTTCATATCCCAGCAGAATTTAAGACTATAGCAGTCCGCACAAGGAGGCGTACAGCGACGCACCAGCGCTGCTATCATCTCCACGATGTCACGGCGCGGAAAATTCATCACCTTTGAAGGACTCGACGGAACCGGCAAGAGCACGCAGTTGCGAAAGCTGGCGGTCGCATTGCGGGCGGGCGGGCATAAAGTGGTGGAAACCCGCGAGCCGGGCGGAACCGCGACGGGGGAGAAGATTCGCCGTGTTTTGCTGGACTCAGCGACCGAGGGACTTTCGCCACTGGCGGAAATGGCTTTGATGTTCGCTTCGCGCGCGCAGCATATTGCAGAGGTAATCCAGCCAGCGCTCGATCGGGGCCAGATTGTGCTGTGTGACCGCTTCACCGACTCCACGGAAGCCTACCAGGGTAGCGGACGCAAGCTGGGCAGTGAACCGACATTGAAATTGCACCGAATTCTTTGTGGGGATCTGCAGCCCGACTTGACCATCCTGCTCGACTCTAATCCGGCGATGAGCGTGGGGCGAGCCCGGCGGCGGAACCGGCGAAAGTCCGATCATGGGAACAAAAGTGCAGGCAAACATCACCAAGACGAAAACCGCTTCGAGCAGGAGACTCGCAGCTTTTTCGGCCGGGTGCGGGAGGGTTACATGGCGATCGCCGCAAGAGAGCCGCAACGGGTTGTAACTGTGGATGCGGGCGGAACGCCGGCGCAGACGCATCGGCGGGTTATGGAGGTGGTGGACAGGAGACTGAAGATGGGGGCCAAAAGCAGATGAGCTTTTCTGATTTTCACGGCAATGCTGAGATCGTTCATCGCCTGCGCGAGATGCTGGCGCGGGAGCGCCTCCCCCATGCGGTGATTCTTTCCGGAGCCCGCGGAGCGGGGAAGTACACGCTCGCGCTGATGTTGGCGCAGACTCTGAATTGCCAGGAGCCAACTGAATCGAATGGCCTGCCGGATTTCTGCGGGCAATGTCCGAATTGCCGCCGCATTGCACAGTCTGCGGATCTCGATGCGCGATTTGCAGAGGCGGTGGAGACGCGCGAAGGTCTCCGCGAAAGCGACAAGAAAGACACGCGGCTCTTCGTGCAGACTCATCCCGACGTGCTCATCATCCCTCCCGACCCTCCGCAAATGATGATCAAGGTGGATCAGGTACGGCGCGTGATTGAAACTATTCATTACCGACCGGCGGAAGCGCGGGAGCGGGTTTACATCTTCACCGATTCGGCTTTCATGAAAGAAGCGGCGAATTCTCTGCTCAAGGTTCTGGAGGAGCCGCCGGGGTTCGCCACCATTTTTCTGCTTACGGAAAATCCGGGCGAACTGCTTCCCACTATTCGCTCGCGATCGATGGTCCTTACTCTCGGGGCTTTGGCGGTAGAAGAGTTAGAGAGCTATCTCGCGCAGCATCGTCCAGAATGGAAGCCGCAGCAGCGAGCTTTGGTTGCCCGACTCAGCGAAGGGGCGCTGGGCCGGGCCCGCAGCTTCGATGTGGACGCATACGTAGCGGCCCGCGGCAATGCGCTGACGATTCTTAATTCTGCCCTGCTGGGAGGCGAACACACGGCCCTGTTCAAAATCACCGAATCGTATCGTCCTGGCGCCGAAGGACGGGAAAAGACGGAGCAACTGCTTCGCACCCTTTACTCGTTGCTGCGCGACCTGATGTTTCTGGGCTCGGGGGCTCCCGAACTAATTCAAAACACCGACATCCAGCGGGAGCTGGCCAGACTGGCAGAGGGGGCTGATTTCGACTGGATTGCCGCCGGCTCGGACCGTCTGGCTGAGGTGGAGCGGGGGATGCGCCGCAACCTGCTGCGGTCGTTGTCGCTGGATGCCCTCAGCCTGGCGCTTGAGCGAGTAACTTAGGCGCTGAAACAAACTTGTTTTCATACACTTACCGCGATTACTCTAGTGGTTCAGCGGCCTTCAGATAGGTTGCTGTGGCCATCTCCAGCGCCTATAATTGTCCTACTCTGGTTTAGGCATTCTCCGTCAGGTTCCGGGTAGCAAAATGCGAGGGCGAGGTCTGCCTTCGCCATTGTGGAGGAGAACCCGGTAATAATGCGAAAGCGCCTGCAAATCGTCCTGATGGCCAGCACCGTAGCCACGACCTCCGTTCTTCTTACGCCTCTTCTCGCGCTGCTTCTTCTCGCGACTCCACTCCGTGCGGCTGAACCCGGCGACGGATCCTCCGAAAAGATCACGACAACGGACGAGCACGGTCGCACGATCTATGTGAACGATTCGGTCAAGCCCGCCCCGGTTCATTTCGTCGACGCACGGGAAATGCCGCACCGCACGCTGATGTACTGGAGCTCCAAAGAGAATCGGTGGAAGCCGGTGCCGGGGCCGAATGCCGCAGCGATGCGCGCGGCGCGGTCCGCGGCAGCGGAGGTCAGCGCTTTCCTGGGGCACGAGTCGAACCAATCTGCGACCGCTAGAATTGTGGCGGCTAATTCCAGTAGCTCGGCGGCAACATCGGGAGACATCGACAGCGCGATCGAAGAAGCCGCGGCACGGCACAATGTCGACCCGAATCTGGTGCGTGCGGTGGTGAAAGTGGAATCGAACTTCAATCCCAACGCGGTGTCGCGCAAGGGCGCCATGGGGCTGATGCAGTTGATGCCTTCGACGGCGCGGCAATTGAATTTGAAAAATCCGTTTGACCCGGAACAGAATGTGGACGCCGGTGTGCGCCACCTGAAACAGCTTCTGGAAAATTACGGCGGCGATATCAAACTGACCCTGGCCGCCTACAACGCGGGCGCGGGAGCGGTGGCGCGCAGCTCCGGCGTGCCGCACTACGCGGAAACCCAAAACTACGTCCGGCGAATCACCAACCTCTATTACGGAGGAGCCGACTTTAACTCGGGCGCTTCGCGCGATCCAGTTCGAGTTCAGCGGGATGCGCGGGGCGTGCTCTACATCAGCAACACAGAATAGGTTTGCCGTATCTGTTTA
>Ga0074045_10000949_pt1 | contig 28414 bp, 26 predicted proteins | sample BogForMeECP23OM2_FD_94442 | JGI IMG/M metagenome (GOLD analysis project Ga0074045, IMG submission 94442) | Bog forest soil microbial communities from Calvert Island, British Columbia, Canada - Bog Forest MetaG ECP23OM2 | ecosystem: Environmental > Terrestrial > Soil > Wetlands ...
AGAAACCCCAGGCACAGCGCCTTGTTGATCACGCGGGGAAAGGGATGCGAAGGATCGACCGTGACCGGCGTAAGCAGAGGATCCAGATCTTTCTCGCAGTATTGGTCGACGAACCGGCGCGCCTCCGCGTCGAGATCGGGCAAGCTCAAAAGGCGGATGCCCTGCTCGGCGAGTGCCGGGCGCAAGGCATTCCAACAGTCGTACTGATCATCCACGAACTCATGCAACACACGTGCCAGGACTTCGCGCTTTTCCGTTAGCGTTAAACCATCCGGGCCGGCCTCGTTGTAGCCGTCCTCGATTTGCTGCACCATGGCGGCGACGCGAATTTCGAAAAACTCATCCAGATTGCTGGCGGAGATCGCGAGAAACTTCAGCCGCTCCAGCAGCGGGTTCCCTTCATCCTCGGCTTCCTCGAGCACACGCCGGTTGAACGCGATCCATGAGGTATCGCGGTTGAGGTAATACGCAGGATTTTCCAGCGAAAGACGAGCCATCCGAGGGGTCTGCGCCTAACAGAGTAAGCAGCTCTGCCGCCATGCTTTCGGCCCACATCAGGTCATAGCAGCTGGGGCGACAGCTCTGCGAGTAGGTAGTATAAAGCATCTTCCCAGACGTTGCCGGGGACGGCGTATCAAGGTCGACAGGAGAGAGCCCGGGGAAAATCACGGGGAAGAAAGAGTCAGGCGGCAAGACCGGCCCATCGACTGGTTTTGCCGCCGAAGAGGTTCCAGGGCGTGAGCTGTTTACTTGACTTCCTTGATCGCCTCTTTCACTTTTTGCACAACGTTATCTGGCAGGGGCGCGTAAGTCAGCTCAGTCGTCATTTTCTGACCGTCCGTGACCATCCAGTTCAGAAAGTCGGCGAGGATTTTTCCTTTCGCCGGATCTTTAGACTGTGCCGGAATCAGCAGCCAGGTGAAACTGGAGATCGGATAAGCATCTTTACCCGGAGCGTTGGTGATGGAGACGCGAAAGTCGGCCGGCATCTTGGGAGCCGAAGCCGCCGCCGCAGTCACCCCCTCCAGCGACGCCTTCAAGAAGTTTCCAGCGGAATTCCTGACGCTGCCATAAGTAATCTTGTTCTGCGCGGCATAGATCAGCTCGACATAGCCGATCGATCCCTGCAATTGCCGGATCTCTCCGGCCACCCCTTCGTTGCCTTTTCCGCCCAGACCTACCGGCCATCTCACCGAGGTTCCCTTTCCCACCTTGCTGCTCCACTCCGGGCTGATCTTGGACAGGTAATCAGTCCAGATGAAACTGGTGCCGCTGCCATCGGAGCGATGTACGACGATGATGTCCTTGTCGGGAAAGTTCACGCCGGGATTGGCTCCGGTGATGGCCTTATCATTCCACTTCGTAACCGTGCCCAGAAAAATCCCGGCCAGAACGTCCGGGGTAAACTTCACTTCACCGGTCACTCCCGGAATGTTATACGCGGGCACGACCGCGCCCATCACGGTGGGAATATTGAGGACTTTGAACTTCGCCTCTTTAAGCTGATCGTCAGTCATCGGCATATCGCTGGCCCCGAAGTCGACCGTCCCCACAATCACCTGGTGGATCCCGCCACCGCTCCCGATCGGCTGGTAATTAATCTGCACATCGGAATGCACTTTGTGGTATTCGCTAAACCACTTCGAATACATGGGATTGGGGAACGTGGCGCCCGCCCCGTTCAAAGTGGTCTGGCCCGCAACCGGCAGGGCGAAAAGAGCGCACAACAAAAGCGGCATCAATCTGCGCATCTCTTGGTAAGTCCTCCTTAGATATAGTTACCCACGGTTCTATCGGCCCACTGTTACAGGAGGGTTACAAATCAGTGAATTTCTGATAAATGGCCCGACAGCGTGAACGGAGAAAGGTATCAGAGACACAACTAGAGACACAACTTCAAGGAGGAAGGGATGTGGGTTCGGGGTAGGGGTGCAGGTTGGCCTCTCAATAGGGCGGCGTCACCCTGAGCGTAGCCGTTTCCCAGGCGGAGCGAAGAGCCTGCCCTGAGCGAAGCCGAAGGGATCTCCACCTTAACCGGCTTCGCGTGTGAGCCAGACTGCACCACCACGGGGATTCGCGAACGCTCTCAATGCCCATCCTGCAGGTGAGCAATCTCGCGCGGAAACAGCGTGTTGCCGGGGAACTGGGCCCGCAGAGAGGTAAGCATGGCGAGGGCGCGCGCCTTATCCTTGTCGCGCACGTAAGCTATTGCCAATAGGACACGCGCAAATGGTGCCAGATAATGGCCATGTTGAGCCGTCGTCTGCAAATCTGCGATACCGCCTTGTTTATCTCCGGGAACTCCACCCATGCGCAGCAGCCAGCGCACCGGCGCCGACATGCTGCCAATGATGTATTTGCTAAAACCGGTGGCTACCAGCACGTCAGAACAATTGTCGCAGATCGCCAACAGTTGCTGAGCCCAACTGGATGCCTCTTTGGCGTAGTGTAACGAAGCCATGTTGCGCTTCTCAACCAAGGCGGCATAATCTGCCTGCAACCCGGAGGCAAGCGTCATGGCAAATAAAGCATCCCGGTCCTTGGGGTCTCTATTCAGGCGGGCATGCGCCAGAACCTGCGCGTGACCGAGGGCACTCTCAAAGTGATCATGGACTACAGGATCGGGAGTGAGCTTGGGACGCGAGTTAAAGGCTTCGTCACTTTCATAGAATTGTCGCTCTAGCACGCCCAGGCGGTTGAATTCGGAGAAAAGACATCCCGCAGCCTCGCTGACTGGGCCGACGGGGTCATCGGGATGCTGGACCTCCCAGGCCGTGAAGTCTTTCTGCGCCCCGTCGAAATCCAGATTGTAGAGTCCGTGAAAGCCGCGATCCAGCGCAGTATCGACAACCGCATCGGCTGGCGTCGCGGCATGCGCGGCGCAAAACCCCAAGCTCAGCCACAAGGCTGTTACCATAACCAAGCTTGGAGCCATTCTTGATTGAGCAGTGTGCGGCATGCAGCGTCGATTCGCGAATCCCCCTATTATCCTCGGTTTCCCCAGAAGCGCAAGATTACTTTTTGCCGTTACTCCCGTTGCCGTCGCCCCTTTGTCTCACTTTCTTAGCTTTCTGTCTTGTTCGATGCCGATTGCCGCCAATACGTGAAGATAGGAAGTATTAATGCTTACAAAATGATTACAAGTCTCTCGGACTGCAAATCTCGTAAGTACAGCTCTTGCCGGCTACCAAAAAATCGGGACGACAATTCATGAGTGATTCGCCCATACGTTACGCCCCAGGTTGGCCCGGAATTCCGCCGCGATGGACCTCCAGCGCCAAATCCGGTATCGGAACTGCCTTGAACCAGCACAGTAAAGTCTGGTTCACCCTAAGCCACGGCATTTTGAATGAGGTGTACTTCCCGCGGGTCGACCAGGCCTGCACCCGCGATCTCGGCTTCATCGTCACCAACGGAAGCGATTTCTTTTCGGAGGAGAAGCGGCACTGCACCGTCGAAAACAAACCGTTCGAGCCAGGTGTTCCCGCGTACGAACTGACCAATACCGAGAACGGAGGGCGTTACCGGATCCTTAAGGAGGTTCTCACCGACCCTTACCGCAACGTCGTGCTGCAGAAGGTTCGCTTCGAAGCACTGCAGGGCTCGCTCTCTGATTATCGGCTCTACGCCTTGCTCTCGCCCCATCTGGCCAATTGCGGATCAGCAAACACCGGCTGGGTAGGCGATTACAAAGGCGTGCCCATGTTCTTTGCCGAGCATGACGGCACGGCCCTGGCACTGGGTTGTTCCGCGCCCTGGAAAAAGATGTCGGTCGGATTCGTGGGCGCCTCCGATGGCTGGCAAGACCTGTCGGCTCATTTCCAAATGGAATGGGAATACCAGCGGGCCGAGAACGGAAATCTCGCCTGCACCGGAGAAATCGACCTCACTGCAAGCAACGGGGAGTTCCTGTTAGCCCTCGGTTTCGGTGGCATGTGGACTGAGGCGGGGCAGCAAACCCGTTCCAGCCTGCTCGAAGATTATGACGAGCTTCTACAGCACTATGTTTTTCACTGGCAGAACTGGCAAAGCACCTTGCTGAAGCTCGATGAGCCGCGCCGCCAGTACGATCTCTACCGCGCCTCGACCGCGGTTCTTCGCACGCACGAGTCCAAAGATTTTCTGGGCGGGATTATCGCCAGCCTTTCCATCCCTTGGGGATTCAACAAAGGCGACGAAGACCTGGGCGGCTACCACCTGGTATGGCCGCGCGATCTGGTGGAAACCGCGGGAGCGCTGCTGGCTGCGGGCGCGCCCAATGACGCAGTTAAAGTTCTTCGTTATCTGGAGGCCACGCAGGAGGCCGCCGGCAACTGGGCGCAGAATCTGTGGCTCGACGGGCGGCCTTACTGGAGCGGCGTGCAAATGGATGAAACCGCCCTCCCCATCCTGCTGCTTGATCTGATGCGCCGGAAGGCCCCGCAGGGCCTGGGCAAGCTCGACCGCTGGTGGCCGATGGTACGCAGCGCCGCGAGTTTCATCGTACGCAACGGTCCGGTCACCCAGCAGGATCGCTGGGAGGAAGATGGAGGATATTCTCCCTTCACGCTCGCGGCAGAGATCTCTGCTCTGCTGGCCGCAGCCGACGTCGCCGACCTCACTGGGCACAGCGACACAGCCTCGGTTCTCCGCGACGCCGCCGACGCCTGGAACGACAACATCGAGCGCTGGGTCTATGCCACCGGCGGCGACCTGGCACAGCAAATCGGAGTGGAAGGCTATTATGTGCGCATCGCTCCCCCCGACAGCGACGGCGCGGCCTCGCCGACGCAAGGCTTCGTTCCGATCAAGAATCGTCCACCCGGGGAGAACATGGATCGCGCCTTTCATATCGTCAGTCCGGATTCGCTGGCGCTGGTGCGATTCGGCTTACGCGCGCCCGATGATCCGCGGATTCTGAATACGGTTCGGGTCATCGACGCGCTCCTGCGTGTGCAACTGCCGCAAGGGCTCTGCTGGTATCGCTACAACGGCGATGGCTATGGTGAGCACAAGGACGGTTCGGCGTTTGATGGCGCGGGAATTGGCCGCCCCTGGCCGCTGCTGGCGGGTGAACGCGCGCATTATGAACTGGCAGCGGGACGGCGTGGCGAAGCCGAAGCGCTGCTATCAATGATGGAAAACTGTACCGCCGGCCACGGACGTCTGCTGCCCGAACAGGTTTGGGACAGCGATGATATTCCTGCCCTCGAACTGTTTCGCGGGAAACCAACCGGCTCCGCCTGCCCGTTAGTCTGGGCCCACTCCGAGTACGTGAAGCTGCGGCGCTCGCTGCGCGATGGCAAGATTTTTGACCAGCCTCCGCAGACCGTGCAACGTTATCTGGTGGAGAAACCTCAGCGGCAGATCCTCGGGTGGAGGTTTAACAACAAGACCCGCTCGGTGCCGCGCCACAAAAAGCTCCGCCTCGTGCTGCTCAATCCCGCCTTGGTGCATTGGAGTATCGATGGTTGGAAGAGTTCGCAAGATACGAACACCCGCGACACAGGCCTCGGAACCTACATCCTCGACCTTCCAACGGCTTCCCTGCCCAGCGGAAGCCAGGTGGTCTTCACATTCTATTGGCCGCACGAAAATCGCTGGGAAGGCAACGACTACACCGTAACGGTGCAATAGAGAACTGGAACCGCACGCGTCGTGCGATGAATCCTAGGCCTCGGCAGCAGGATTCGAATAGATCAATTCGACGACTGTGCAATCGTCGTTCAAGGGATTGCCGGCGCAGAATTCCGATACCGCCGAAAATATTCCCTCCAGCGTGGGGGCCTTGGCTGCAGCCGCTTCCAGCCTGAAGTCTTCGAAGAAATCGCCCATGGAGTTCTCCGCTTCGGTCACCCCATCGGTCACCAGAATGAAGCGATCGCCGGATTTGAGCTGGCAGCGCGCGCTCTCAAAGGTCGCTTCCGGCAGCAAGCCGACGGGCACGTTGCCGTGCGGCGGACGCATCACCTCTCCGGCACATACCAGCAACGGTTGCACGTGGCCGCAGTTCACGTATTCCAGGTCGCCGTCCCGGCGCAGCCGCACCAACAGCACCGTGGCATATTTTTCTCCCACCAGCTTTTCGGTGAAAAAATGGTTCACCGCGGCGACCACATCGAGCAGAGGCATACCCGAGCTCAAGTGCGAATAAATCATCCCCTGCAGCGTGGAAGCCAACAGGGCCGCCGAAACTCCCTTGCCGCTCACATCGGCGAGCACCACCGCGAGGCCCTCTTTGGTATTGACGGCGTCGAAGAAGTCTCCGCCAATTTCCTTACAAGACAGATTCTTGCCCCGCAGCTTGGCGAACGGCACTTCGGGAATCTTCACCTGCATCAGCCGCTGCTGGATGCTCGCGGCGATGGTCAGCTCCTGCTGATAGCGGCGCGATTCTTCCTCCGCCTGTACCAGGCGGGCGTTCTCGATTAGCGACCCGGCTTCTGTCGCGATCGCCCGCAAAATGTCGTGGCCGACGCCGGAAAATTCGCGCGAGGCGAAGCGCGAATCGACGTACAACACTCCGGTCACCTCGGATGCTGGTTTATGCGCAGCCCCCGGCGCTGGAGTCTGGGCGTCACGCGTGGCCTGTACTTGCCGCTTGCGCAGCGGAATGCAAATCACGGTGCGCAGGTCGTAGGCCACAATACTTTGCCGTCCAGCCAGGTCAGGGGAGCTCCCGGTATCGGTCAGCAGAAACTCCGAGTTCGAGCGCAACGATTCCTCGAGCGCGGAATGGGAAATCGTCTTATCATCCAGCAGCGCCTCGCCTTTATTGTTGCGTCCCGCTCCCAGCCGCAGATTGCCTTCGTCATCCTTCAGAAAGACGTAGCCCCGTTCGGCGCGGGTCAGCCGAAGCGTGACCTCCAGCATGGTCATCAGAATTTCATCGAGTACGCCAGCGGTGTTCAGCTTGCGGGCGGCTTCCAGGAACAAGGTCAGTTTTTCGAGGTCGGTAGCTTCCTGCGAAATCTGGATGCCGGAAATCTGGCTCAAGAACTCGCGAGCCGTATTAGAAGTGCCGTGAGCGGGATTGAAGATCGCGTAGGTAGAATCGCGCGCGCCAAATTCCAGGCGATCATTGCGTTCAAGCCTTTGCCGCTGAACCCGCTCCCCGTTGACGAAGGTTCCATGCTTGCTGCCCTGATCGACGAGAAAGAAGCCGTCTTCTTCGAGGATGATGAGCGCGTGATCGCGCGAGACGCGGGGATCGGCGATTACCAGATCCTTATCCACCTTGCGCCCCACGCTAAACGGAGTGCGGTTGAGGACAATGTTTCGCTGCTCGTTGCCTTGCACGAGCACCAGCGCGGGAAATACCCCGGACCCGGAAGATTGCGGACGACCTATCGCATTTAATGCCATGGAATGTCGCGGCACCCCCCGGCCAGCCTGCCGGAAGCCCCGCCACTAAGAATAATGACAGGAATCATACTCCAACGGGAAGAGCAATCGTGAGGCTTCTCCGGCAGTGCCGCAGTGCTTCCTACACCACGGTGTCATCCTGAACGTAGCCCTTCTTCAGGCGGAGCGAAGGATCTCCCGGTCAACCGGCTCGGCATTTAGGGCAAACCGCTCCGCCACCGCTTCTCCATGGCGCTTCCGCGAAACCTTCGATAGACTGCCGCCACGTGCCTCGCCCGGACACAACTCGTCAGCAGGACTTCGCCGGCCGCGCAAAGACGCTCCTATTCCTGCTCTTCGTTTTCTTTTTGTTTGCCTATCTCGGTGTGCGCCTTTCGCCTGCTGTTCAGGGCACTGACTTCCCTGATTTCTACACCGCCGCGCGCATGCTCGCCGATGGCCGCGGACACCAGCTCTACGACGCGGAGGTTCAACGCCGGTATCAGGCTCGCTATGCGGCAAGGGTGGGAACGCTCTACATTCACCCGCCGTTTGAAGCCGTTCTCTATCTAGGTGTGGCGTGGTTGCCCCTGAAATATGCATACCTGTTGTGGTCTCTGCTGAATCTTGTGTTCCTCGCTGCCAGCTGCTGCATCCTGGCGCGCGAGCTGCTGCAGCGTTGGGATTGGCGCATCATGCTTGCGGCATCTCTCGCCTTTGTTCCCCTTGCTCTTTGTATTCAGCAGGGTCAAGATTCACTACTCCTGCTCTTGCTGATCGTCCTCGCCTTCACCAGGTTGCGGCGGGGCGATGCATTTGCCGCGGGATGCTGGCTCGGTCTGGGACTGTTCAAGTTTCAACTGGTATTGCCTCTGGCGGTTGTGCTTTTGTTGAGGAGAAATTCAAGCGCCAGGTATGCTTTAGCCAAGGGCTTCGGCCTGATAACGTTTGTGCTGGTTGGATTATCCCCGGCAATTTCCGGGTGGTCAGTCTTCCGGGCCTATCCAGCTTTTCTTTCGCGTCTCGGTGCCCAAAAGTTCGCCGGGGTTTTTCCGCGAGCAATGGCCAACTTCCGCGGATCGATCTACTTCTTCCTGCACTCCGACCGCTCAACAGCGGCGATCGCCGCCGTGTGTATTGGCTCGATGCTGGCGCTGCTGGCAACATTATTCGTGTGGAATGGACCGCGGCGTCCTGCGACTGCGCTACCCGCAGTCGAGAGTCGAGATGATTTCGATCTCGCTTTCGTCAACACCGTACTCTTTGCGCTGCTGGTGAGCTATCATCTCAACCCTCACGATCTGACGCTCTTGCTGCTGCCCATCGCCGTGCTGCTGTATCGTGCGTTTGCACCGGCTGCGCGGACTGCAGACCGGATCACGGCAGGCTTGGCGGGCATTTTGTTTCTGCCGCCATTGCATTTGTGGGCTCTGCAGAGGAACGCCTATGCCCTGATCTCCATTCCTGTGCTTTTGTTGTTTGTGATCACGGCTTCAATCGCTGCGAGGAGCATCGACGTCAGCTAACCTGCCCGCCCCGGAGTTGCCGCGAAGCCGCTCTCCCCTGCCAGCCCACAAGCAAAAACACCAGCGCAAAGACGAGCAGCGGCGTTGCAAATGTCGCAAAGAAAGGCCACCACCAGCGTTCGAGTGCCCACTCCGAAGACACGAAAAGATAAGCGCCGCTCAAACATGCACTCGCAATCCACTGCCAAGCCAAAGCGACAACTCCCGCGAGATAAAGGAGTCGGACTCCGCGCAAGCGCTCAAATAACATTTTTCGATCCCGCGCCAACACTAAAATTGCGGGTAGAAGCAATACCTGGTTGTAAGGCGCGTACATGGGCACAACCAGTACAGTCAGCGCCATCACCAAGGCGGTCGCCCGGCCGAACTCGGGCGATTCAGCAGATGCCGAGCGCAACTTCCAGAGCAAGAAAACTGAAGCCGCTAGTGCCGCCCCAGTCATAATTTTTCCCGCGAACGCCCAGGGCAAGAGTTGATCCAGTACCGAATGGTTCTGAGTGTAGCGATGATATTGCCGCAAAGCTTCGGCAAACATTCTCCACCATCGCGGCAGAACGATTTCTGCGCCCGCCAGCAACAGCCCCATTACCATCCCGAAACCAAAGGCGAATCTCCGCCGCCTCGCCCAATCGCTAACCGCCCAAACAAGCATCCATGCGGCCAAAGGCCATGCCAGTTGGGGCTTGACAGTAGCAAGCGCCAGCAAAGCACCGCTGGAAAACAAAAAGCCGCCCGCTACGCATGCCACTGCCGCCGCCATCAGCGCCGCCACAAGCAGGCTCAATTGCTGCAACTTGATACCTTGCACGGCTGAAAAGCTTCCCAGGGTCAGGATCACGCAAGCGGCAATCGACAAGGCCGACAAGCGCCACTGCAGAGCGCGCAGCCACAGCCATACGCTGCCGGCGGTCAGGGCCAGGAGCAACCAGTAAAAAGCAATTTGCGCAACTTGAAACGGGACGCCGACGAGGGGCGCCAGTAAGAACACCACATAGACGGGATAGGCAAAGCCCTGCTGGTCCCGGGGATCGTTCGGCCGGTTGGAGTCCAGTGCGCGCCCGTAGTATCCCCTCTGAATCTCGGCGGTGATGTCGGTGCCGTAAGGATTGCGGTGATGCAGCAGCAATTCCCGCGCTCCCAGCCAGCGCGGATACAGATCGGAGAGATTGCCTCGTGGACGCTGGTGCGACACAGCATCAGCCTTCTCATAGGGAATGAGCACGCGCTGCACGTACCACCACATGCTGCCCGCCGCAACCGATGCCAGCACGAGAAACACCACGAGTTGCCGACTCTCACGCAAGCCCCGCCAACTCCTTGGAAGGTCTGGTCATGGCTGAGGCTGAATACTGAAGTCCGGTTTGCGCGACAATTCCTCGCCAATCTTCCAACTCCACCAGATGAGTGGAATCGCCACCAGATTCACCAAGCCGATCTCCAACCACAAGACCATCCACACCGGACTGATCAGCAGCGGCAAGACAGGAAGCAGAAGAGCGAACCTCGACAATGCCTCCGACATGGAGACGGGCTCTGGCCTCGCCGGACGAAGACAGTAGTCCGCGATCAGCACAAGGGGAAGAACCAGCAAGCTAAGGTCATGTGAATTCGTCTGCCAGGCAATCAGCCCGGACACTACAATGGCCAGCGAAAATTGCAGCTCAAATTGCCCTCGCTGAGAAGATGCCCACCCTTTCAAAGCTGCGAAAGCAAACAGCATTACAGAACCTAGTGCCGCTAGGAACATCCCCAGCGTCCCCGAAAGCGGTCCAGGCCAGCCCAGCACCAGCCCATGCAAGTTCGGCAGAAGACTCGTCGGCACAGCGCCAAACTTCGTCTCACTTACTACCTGCATCACATACTTCGGATAAAACAGCAAGCCCTCTTCACCCACTAGTCCCAGTGATACGAGCGCAAGCAGGATTGCGACTGCTGCGAACCCGAGCGCGACCCGTCTTCGCTTCCAGATCACGAACAGCAGAACGATAGGGACGACGAACTGAAACTTGAACGCGCCCAGGGCGAACCAGCAGCCCGCCCGGACGTCTGCTTGTTTCTTCAGCGCATTGAAACCGAGTGCGCAAAACAGCAGCAGCAGAATGGAATCTTGGCCTTGCACCAGGCAGACGAAAACCGGAAAGAAAGCGAAGCAGCCAACTACAAATTTCCAGGGCGGAATCAGACGCAGTGCGTCAACCGAGCGGCGCAGCAGCGTACCCACGACGAACAGCACGGCAACGCTCAACCCATCCCACGCTATAAACGCCTGCAGATAACCCAGGCGGCTCAGCGGAGCAAAGATCAGCGCCTCAAATGGCGGGTGGATATAAGGCAAAGGTCCATGTCGAAAAGCAATAGGGCCGGTCGACTGCAGCTGTACGTCATATTGGACCTGACGATCATAGAGTTGATGTCCAAGGCCCTCCCGCACAATGGTCCCCGCGGTGTAAAAGACGGTGAAGTCCGTATATCCCCGCGTGATGCCCTTCCGCGCGTCGATCAAGAAGAGCGCGTTCAACCACAGCATACCGGCGACGATGAAGAGGACCAGGCGCCGGCGGAATGCCGAACGACTTTTTGGGACGGATTGTTTTTCCTCGACAGACACTGTGGCTCGGGATTGTACCTCGTATGCCGGACACCCGCTATGATGGATTCTCTATGAGAGCGCTTCTGCGCACAGATCATGCATTCCTAGCGATTCTGTTCCTCGGCGTGTTCGGCATGGCCGCGCGCAACGTCACCGATCCCGACCTTTGGTGGCACCTTAAAGCCGGACAGTACATCACCGAGCATCGAAGCGTTCCACACAGCGATCCCTTTTCCTACACTCGCGCGGGCGAGCCCTGGGTCGCGCATGAGTGGCTGACCGAGCTCTTTCTCTTTCATCTTGAACGCACCGCCGGATGGCTGGGCCTCATCGTAACCTTCGCCGCGGTGCTATCCTCAGCCCTCATCTTGCTCTACCTGAGATGCGGCTCGGATCCTTATATCGCTGGCGCGTTCACGCTTCTGGCCGCATGGGCCACAGCTCCGGTTTGGGGGGTACGGCCGCAGGTCCTTTCGTTTCTGTTGACCAGTTTGTGGCTGTTGATACTGGAACGCGCCCAGCACCGCCCGCGACTGCTCTGGTGGACTCTGCCGCTAACCCTTCTCTGGGTCAACCTGCATGCGGGCTTTGCAACGGGACTGGCTCTATCTGCTTTATTCCTTGCAGCTGGATTGGTCGAACGCGGGCTTGCCTTCAATCCCAAACCAAACGCGCCGGGCTTGAGCCAGGCGGCTTTCATACTCCTGCTCGATATCGCGATTGTGCCGCTGAATCCCAACGGCCTTCGCTTATTCTCCTACCCGATTGAGACGCTGCGTTCCGCCGCAATGCAGAATTACATTGTGGAATGGGCTTCGCCGAATTTCCATCATGCCGAGTACTGGCCTTTCCTGATACTCGTGCTGAGCACGTTCGCCGCGCTGAGTTGGTCTTCAGACCAGGTGCGTCCTCGTGATCTGCTCCTGCTCGTGGTCAGCCTGTTTGCAGCTCTTGGTTCCATTCGCTTCACGCCGTTGTTTGTCCTGATTGCGGCCCCGCTGGTCTGCCGGAGGCTGGGAGACTGGCGACGGCGCACTTCCCAAGCTTCGCCCCGTCGTCTCGCACCCGTGTCTGTGTCTCGCGTCTTGCTCAACGGCGTGTTAGTTGCTGCGATGGCGGCATTCGTCAGCATTCATATATCCCGCGTGGTCCGGCACCAGTCTCAGGCTGAAACGGAGCACTTCCCTGCCGGCGCCGTTAGCTTTCTTCAGGCTCACCCGCCCCCAGGCCCGATTTTCAACCACTACGACTGGGGAGGATACCTGATCTGGAGGCTTTATCCGTCGATTCGGGTCTTCATCGACGGCCGGGCAGACCTTTACGGTCAACCACTATTCAATGAGTTCGCGGACACCTACCAGCTAAAAGGCTCCTGGCGCCAGCCCCTCGAGCGCTGGGGGATCGGTACCGTCCTGGTTCCGCCCGGCTCCGCCCTCGCCGTGGGATTGCGAAGCGTTCCAGGCTGGACCGTTGCCTACGAAGACTCCGTGGCGGTGATCTTGACCACTCCGGCGGAACCCGTTCAAAGTGACCCTGTCGCGGCAGGCTCCGTCCCGCCGAACCCAAGTCCATAAGGACCAGTGCCAGGTTGCACCGTGGTTACTTACGGTACGCAATAAATTACACTTCCGAGCATTTTGCAGGGTATTATGAGGGGGAATTCTCGGTCGGGACAGATTAGCCTCGGAGGACCCGCAACGGAAACGGATGCGGATCCCGCGAGCTATATCTTTGCCACGACTGGGATAACCCGGTTGAAGTAGGCTTGATGTTTCCCTAGGAGGCAATAAGAATGATGCAGCATTTGACAAGATTTTGGCGCGACGAAGAGGGACAGGATATCGCGGAATACGCGGTGATGCTGGCCGTGATCCTTGTGATCGTTGTAGGCACCATCCGGCTGATCGGCTCCAACGCGAACAATGTTTTCTCCAGCGTAGCCAGTTCGATTCAGTAAGTTTGCCAGCGCACAAGAAGGGACGATTCTCGCCGGGTTCCGGCGTGGATGAATGCTTTTGCTTGTCCTGATGGAGCACTATGAACCGCACGCGTTTGTTGATGATCGGAGTTCTGGCCCTGGCCCTGGGGGCTTTCGTCAGTCTCTTCGTCTACAAGAACTTGCAGGGGAGAAGCGCGTCGAACAATGAGCCCGGAGCGGACGTGATTGTAGCGGCCGACGATATTCAGGTCGGAGCCAGAGTCGAAGAGCATGACGTCCGGACGGTCCGGTACCCCGCTTCGGCGCTTCCCGGCGGAACCTACAGCAAGCGCTCGCAAGTCATGGGCCGCGGCGTCATAATTCCCATCACCCGGGGCGAATTCATTCTGCCCAGCAAGCTGGCCCCTGAAAATGCCGGTGCGGGTCTGCCTTCCTTGATTCCTCCTGGAATGCGCGCAGTCTCGGTGCGGGTCAATGAAGTTGTCTCGGTGGCGGGCTTCGTGGGACCCGGCACCCGGGTTGACGTACTTCTTACCGGCACGCCCAACGGCTCTAACGAATCTCAAACCACAACGGTCTTGCAGAATGTGTCGGTCATCGCTTCCGGGCATACTCTCGAACGCAATGCCGCCGGAGAGGCTCAGACCACTCCCGTGATCACGTTGCTGGTTTCACCCGACGATGCCGAGCGCCTGACGCTCGCCAGCGCCGAAGGCCATATTCAGCTCGCCCTGCGCAATCCGCTCGATACTCGGCAGGACGAGGTAGTAGCCGCCAATGCCAAAGGACTTTACAAGGGTGGCACTCCGCAAGCGGCGCCGCCGGTCCATGTTCGCCCCGTGAAACAGACGCTGAAGGCCGCACCAGTCCCCTCTCCTTCGGTCCTCAGCATTGAGGTATATCAAGGTGACAAAAAGACGCCGGACGTGGTCAAGTTTCCAGAACAGAGTGGCGGTGAAGACCCGAAGTAGTTGAAGAGTAGGTTTGGCCTGCTCGTCCAGTTGCGGCATTGCAGGTTTCCTCATGTGGAGAGGAATCACACGATGAAGGTTCGCACGACATTTTTCGTTGCCGTCGCACTCTTGCTTCTGCTCCCCGCGTTCGCGCTGCCCGAGGCCCAGGATCCCCCGACGCAGCCGGGCTCAGCGCCGCAGGAAACGGTTCCGCCCGCCACCACCCAAACCAGCCTTCCTCCGCCATCGGCTCAACCGCAAGGCGCGGCTCCATTGCGGGTCATGGTCGACAAGTCTCTGCTCATCAACACCACCGAGCAGATCAAGCGCATCTCGGTGACCGACCCCGCCGTCGCCTTCGCAACCCCGATTACTCCCACCCAGATTCTCGTCCACGGCCGCTCCCCCGGCGAAGTCTCTTTGCTGATCTGGGATGAACTGGAACGGTCGCGGAGTTTCGATCTGCGCGTGGACGTCGACGTCAGCGCCTGCGCCGACGAAGAGCATCGCGTCTTTCCCGAGGAGCAGATCGCGGTTACACCTTCGCGCGCCGCCATCGTGCTCTCCGGACACGTCACCACCGAGGATGTTGCCAAACGAGCTGGGGAACTGGCTTCCGCCTATTCCAAGAACATAGTCAACGTCCTCACCTTCGGCCCCGTAGGCGCGCAGGAGGTTCTGCTCGAGGTGAAATTCGCCGAAGTCGATCGCTCCGCCCTCGCCACACTGGGCGCCAATTTTTTCTCCACCGGCGCCGCCAATACGATCGGAACCGTCACCACCGGCCAGTACGGCGGGTTCGGGACCGAAACGATAAACCAAGCCCAGGGACAAACTGGCGGATTTCAAGCCAACCAGACCATCAGCAATGTTCTTAACATGTTCCTGTTCCGCCCCGATATTCACTTCGGCGCGGTGATCGAGGCGCTGCAAACCAAAAACCTGTTGCAGATTCTGGCTGAGCCCAATCTCATCGCCGTCAACGGCAAGAAAGCCAGCTTCCTGGCGGGTGGTCAGTTTCCCTTCCCCATTGTGCAGCCCGGAGCGGGTTTTACTGCCGTCACGATTTCCTTCAAAGAGTTTGGCGTCAAGCTCGATTTCACCCCGGTGATTATGCCCAATGGCAATATTCACCTCACCGTCGCTCCCGAGGTCAGCACCCTGGATTTTGCCGATGCCCTTACCATTTCCGGCTTCACCGTCCCGGCCCTGAGCACACGCAAAGCCGAGACCGAGTTCGAGTTGCGGGATGGGCAAAGCTTCGTGATCGCGGGTTTGATCGACAACCGCGTCACTGACATTTGGAACAAGGTTCCCGGCTTGGGAGACATCCCGATCCTGGGCAATTTCTTTAAGAGCAAGAGTCTTCAAAAGAGTAATTCCGAACTTATGGTGCTATGCACAGTGCACCGGATTTCGCCGAACAATGAAGCGCCCAAGGGACCAGCCAACCCGAAACCATTTATGGACAACAATCAGTTTGACGGGAGTAAGCCCTCGGGCAAGTAGTCCTCGCAGTGCGTGGGTTCGGGGGGACCTCGCACAAGAGGAAGCAGGCAGAGTGCAATGTAGAGTGAATCAGACGAGTAGGGGAAGTCGCAGGCAATGCCCGAGCTTTCGGTCGTTATCGTAGCCACCGACAATGAACAGCGGACCGTGCTGCAAGTGCTGGTCGACGGCACCAGCGTGGCCCGCACGGTTCATAGCTGCGCCAGCGTCCCCGTAGCCGCGTCCGATCCGGTCACGCGCCGCGTGCAAGCCGCCACTCCCGAGGTTTTGCTGGTCGACATTCCAGCGGATAATCCGGCCATGGCCATGCGCGCCATTGAACTCCTCCACCAGGAACTGCCCGACACCGCCATCTTCGCTATCGGAAGTCTCAACCAGCCGCAAACCATCGTGAACGCCATGCGCGCAGGCGCTCGGGAGTTCATCGAGCGGCCTACCACGACCACCGATCTGCTGGAAGCCTTCGTCCGGCTGACCACGGCTCAGAGGCGCGCGCAAAAAGAGGGCCCGCGCGGCAAGGTCTTCACCGTGGTAAACGCCAAGGGCGGCAGCGGTTCCACCACGGTCGCCGTTAATCTGGCGCTCGCCCTGCAATCTGCCCATGGGCAAACGGCTTTGGTGGACCTCGCGCCCCTCGGACATACGGCGCTTCACCTCAACCTGAAGCCTCTGTTCACGATTGCCGACGCAACCCGCAATCTCCACCGCATGGATAGTTCGCTGCTGGAAAGTTTTATGACTCGGCACAGCGGTGGTCTCCAGTTGCTGGCCGGAACCAATTCTCCCGCAGCCATTGAACCCTCGACCACAGAGTTTGTCCGGCTCTTCGACATGCTGGTATCGCACTACCGCTATGTAGTGGTCGACAATTCCTCACGCCTCGATGCCGCCAGCCGCCTGGTCTCAAATTTGTCGGAGAGTGTCCTGCTGGTTGCCTGCACCGACGTGGCCTCACTGTGGAGTGCGGCCCGGGTGCAACAATTTCTGGGAGAGACCGGCAATCGCGAACGCGTCCGCCTGGTTCTTAACCGCTTTCGGAAGGTTCCCGGCTTCAGCGAAGCGGACGCGGAAAACGCCGCCGGCGTTAAACTGTTGTGGCGCGTCCCTAACCAGTATTTTGCCATCTCCTCGGCGATTGACCGGGGTTCGCCGGTGATGGAACAGAGTCACACTGAGATTGCTCGCTGTTTTTCGGGGCTGGCCCATGAGTTGACCCGCGACGACGTCGATGTAAAACGTGCCGCCTGGTCGTTGTTTAAGACGGTGTAACGATTTGGCTTGGTGTTCTGATCGAGATTCCTGTTTCAAACAGGGCTGACGGTTTAAAGGAGACTGAGGCTTTAAACGGGATTGATGCTTTGAAGGGGCGCGGCTTCAGCCGCGCCGCAAAAGCCGCATCTGAATCGGGGCTTTAGCCCCTGCGGGTCTTCAATACAATATTCCTGACGGTTTTTTTATGGCGAATCTGCAAACCTTCGAGCGCACCGAATACCAGCAGGTAAAGGCAGACCTGCACCGCAAGATCCTCGACCGGTTGGACCTGGAGAAACTGGGCCGCAGCACGGGTGACTCCGCCCGCGAGGAAGTTCTCGTCCTCATCCGCAACTCTGTCAACAGTGAGGTCGTTCCCCTTAGCTTTGCCGAGCGCGAACGCTTGTCGCGCGAGATTCTGGATGAAATCTTCGGTCTGGGCCCGCTCGAGCCTCTGCTGAAAGACCATACCATCTCCGACATTTTGGTCAACCGCTTCGACAAGATTTACATCGAGCGCGCCGGCAAGCTGGAATTGATGACCGGCTTGTCGTTCAAGGACAACCAGCACTTGATGCAGATTATCGAGCGCATCGTTTCCCGCGTGGGCCGCCGCGTCGATGAGTCTTCTCCCATGGTCGACGCCCGCCTGCCGGATGGCTCCCGTGTGAACGCGATCATTCCTCCCCTCGCGCTCGATGGCGCCTGCCTCTCCATCCGGCGTTTCGGACGCGACCCGGTGACCGCCCGCAACATGATTGAGAATCACACCCTCACCGAAGCCATGCTTGAGCTTCTCTCCACCATGGTGAAGGGCAAGTTGAACATGCTGATCTCGGGCGGTACCGGCGCCGGTAAGACGACCCTGCTCAACGTTCTATCGGGTTACATCCCGAACGTGGAGCGCATCGTCACCATCGAAGACGCCGCCGAGCTACAGCTCAAGCAGGAACATGTGGTTCGCCTGGAGACCCGTGCGCCCAACATCGAAGGCAAGGGCGCCGTCCGCCAGCGCCAGTTGGTCATCAATAGTTTGCGTATGCGCCCCGACCGCATCGTCGTCGGCGAGGTCCGCGGCGAAGAAGCCTTTGATATGTTGCAGGCCATGAACACCGGCCACGAGGGCTCTCTGACCACGGTCCACGCCAATTCCGTGCGCGACGCGCTGGCTCGCATTGAGAACATGGTTTCGATGGCGAACCTCAACATTCCGGAGCGTGCGGTGCGCCATCAGATTGCCTCTGCCATTCACGCCGTGGTGCAAGTCGCGCGCTTGTCGGACGGCACGCGCAAAGTCATCTCGATTTCCGAAGTCACGGGCATGGACAGCGAATCGATCACCATGCAGGACGTTTTCACCTTCGAACGCCGCGCCATCGACGAAAATGGAAAGGTGAGGGGAACCTTCCGCGCCACCGGATTCCGCCCCCTGTTCGCCGACCGTCTGGCGACCTACGGCGCGCGGTTGCGCCCAGCGTTGTTCGAATCGAAGACCGAAATTTGAGGCGAATTCGATAGCGAAGAATTTGGGGATACAAGGAGTTTATGCCGGCATTGGTCGCTCTTCTCGTCTTTCTCGTAGTTGCCCTCGGCGCCTTCGCCGTAGGCTCGCTGATCGACCAGCGCAATGCCCGCGCCCGTCTGATCAGAGACCGGCTGGCCACGGTGCAGAAAGCGCCGGAGCGCCAGCCCGACGAAGAACTCGCCCTGTTGCGGGACGAGCAGCTGAGCAAGATTCCCGCCCTCGACAGCCTTCTGCGCCGCTCCGCGCGGGTTTCCGCAATCCAGGACGCATTGGTACAGGCGGGCATGAAATATCGTGCCGGCAATTTTCTCCTGCTCTGCCTGCTTTGCGGTGCGGTTTGTGGACTGGCGGCCATCATCTGGAGCAAGAATCCCGCCATCGGCTGGGCCGCACTGATGATCGGCTTTTTCCTCCCGTACTCCCTGGTTTCCTATCGCCGCCAGAAACGCTTCGAAAAGTTCGAGGAGCTCTTCCCCGAGGCGATCGACACTCTGGCCCGTGCCGTACGCGCCGGACACGCCTTCACCACCGCCCTGGAAATGATTTCCAACGAGATCTCCGAGCCTTTATCCGGCGAGTTCCGCAAGCTCTATGAGGAGCAGAAGTTCGGTATGCCGGTACGCGATGCCCTCATGAATCTCACCGAGCGTGTACCGCTGGTAGACGTGAAGTTCTTCGTCACCGCCGTCATGCTGCAGCGCGAAACCGGCGGCAACCTGGCGGAAATTCTCGACAACCTCTCCTATGTGATCCGCGAGCGCTTCAAAATCCAACGCCAGGTCCGGGTTCACACCGCCCAAGGCCGCCTCACCATGGCCATGCTGATGGCCATGCCCCCGGTCGTCGTCGGCATTCTTCTGCTATTCAGTCCCGACTTTGTGAAGCCTCTTTTCGTCGATCCTATCGGCCATGCTTTGCTGGTGGCCAGCATCGCCCTGCAAACCATTGGCTATTTTGTGATCAGAAAGATCATTAAGATTCAAGTATGAAGATTATTAAGATCCAGGTATTCATTAAGACTCAGGTCTAGAAATGCCCTTGATATTGACCATCGTCGTGTTCGTCACCGTGGTGCTGGTGGTTTTTTCCTTCGGCGCCGCCGTGGTCACTCCCACCTCGGTTCTCGGAGCCCGCCTGCGCGCCCTGGGAGGACAAGCCCTCCAAACCCCGGAAGCCCCGACGATGAAAGTGAAAGAGCGGATCGAGCAAGCCCTCGATCCACTCAGCAAAGCCATCCCTCTTTCTCCCTCAGATGTCTCGCGCACCCGGGCGTGGCTAATTCAGGCCGGACTGCGCGAGTCGCGCCACGTCAATTACTACTTCGGATCCCGAATTTTGTTGGGGTTCCTGGGGCTGGCAGGCGTCATCGTTTTCTCCGGCGTCAGCAGCATGCCCCTGCTGGTTTGCGTGCCCGCGCTCGGTTTCTTCATTCCCCGCTTCATCCTCAAGCGCATGATCAAGGACCGCCAGCAGCGTATCCGCATCGCTTTGCCCGATGCTCTCGATCTCACGGTAATCTGCGTGGAAGCCGGACTGGCCCTCGACCAGGCGCTGATGCGCGTAGGCAAGGACCTGCACCACGCCCATCCCGACCTGAGCGACGAGTTCCATCTGGTCAACCTTGAGATGCGAGCGGGCAAGCCGCGCGCCGAAGCCTTGCGCAATCTCGTCGACCGCACCGGCGTGGATGACATTCGGGCCCTGGTAGGCACGCTGATCCAAACCGATCGCTTTGGCACCAGCGTGGCTCAAGCCCTGCGCGTGCACTCAGATTCTCTGCGGACCGCCCGGCGGCAGCGCGCCGAAGAACAGGCCGCCAAGACTACAATCAAGATGGTTCCTCCCCTCGTTGTGTTCATTCTGGTGCCGTTCCTCTTCGTCACGATTGGTCCGGCTCTGATTAGCGCTTATCACTCCCTCACCGGAAAATAATCGCGGCGGAGTGAGAAGCAACTGAAGTGCATCCAAACGGAAGGGAATCAGGATCTTTTATGCCGGGACTCGTCCCGCACGGCCAGGCTTTCAACCAGACCCGCCAGCGCTGCCTTGCCACTGATCTGGCCGTGGCGCAGACCCACTGGTCCCGCTTGAAAGGCCTTCTGGGCGCCTCCGAAGCCGAATTCCTGAACGGAGGCGGGCTCTGGATTCGCCCCTGCCGCGGCGTGCACACTCTGGCCATGCGCTTCCCCATCGACGTGGTTTACCTGGACCGCGCCGGTACAGTCGTGCATGTTGAGCACGACCTGCACCCCTGGCGCTTCGCGCCCGTCCGCATGCAGGCAGCTTCGGTTCTGGAGTTGCCCCGCCATACGGCAGCTTCAACCGGAACCGCCGTGGGCGATAGAATTGAGATCAAGATGGGGACTGGGAGCGCGATTGCCCCCAACCTTCCACCGAACCGAACGTCAGACCAAAGCCAGAACCAGAATCAGAATCAGAATCAGAATCAGAATCAGAATCAGAATAAAGAGACTCACGTTTGAGCAATACCCTCCAACTCGAAAAGCGCGCTACCGCCAGTCTGCACGACGCGCCTAAGCTCCTGGTGGAGTGGTCCCCGCGCTGGGACGACTTCGTTACTTCCATACCCCCGGCTTTTTCACGCTCCGGCGCGCGCCTGGCCGGCGAAGCGCCCCATGGTGTTTTCTCCTATCGCGGAATGGGCGCTGCCCTGGTGCTCGAAGCGCTTTTGCTGTTTATCCTCATGATTCTTCCCCAGCAGATTGCCCGTCTCCGTCCCTACGCCGCGCCTAAGCTCGTTCCCTACGAGGTCATCTACTACTCCGGGAATGAACTGCCGCGGACCCAGGATGTCGGCGGCGCGCAAGCTGGGGCCACCGGCCGCGCCGGTGGCCGCGAAGCGCATCACCCCACACAGACCATTCGTGTCGCGCGCGGCAGTTCGCTGACCCCGAAAGTAGTCGACGCTCCCGGGCTTAAGCTTCCCTCTTCGAGCGCCGAAGTCGCCAACCTTCTTGCGGTCAAGGCCAACCCCGGACCGCCTCCCTCGGAGGGTCTGCACTCTTCTCTCGTAGCTCCGCGCCTGCCGTCTAACGTGATCGCTCCCGCGCTGGGCACCGTGGCCCGCGACCAGGCCCGCAGTGCTCCCGCCCTGAATTCGAGCGTGGTGCCTCCCGCGCCCACGGTCCAGTCCGAGCACACGCTCATCGCGCCATCGCTGAACTCCACCATCATCGCTCCAGCGCCAAGCGTTTCACGGGACAGGGCGGTCACTGCTCCGGCATTAAATTCGAGCGTGATCGCGCCCGCCTCCACGCGCGTCTCCCGCGACCAGGCGCGATCTGCTCCGGCTCTGCCGGGTAGCGTGATTCCGCCCGCACCTACCTCCGTCAACCGGGAAGTCGCGCCCTCGCGCGTGCAAATGAACAGCACGGCAGTCGTGCCTCCGCCGGTTTCCGCCCCGGAGCGCGAGAGTTCGCGCACCGCGAAACTCAATCTCCCCGCGCCCTCCGTCATTGCACCCCCGCCTTCGGCCGACTCCCCGCGCGAGCTGCGCCGGCTCGAAAGCGGCGGCGCAGCCGGGCCATCGCAAAGCGTCGTCCCCCCGCCGCCGACGGCGACCAGCAATACCTCACTACTCAGCAGCATCGTCGGCAAGCTTTTCGGACCGCAGGATGTTGTGCCCCCTCCACCCAATGTGGGGACCGGCGCCTCCTCTGGAACTTCCCGCAACTCATACGCCGGATCAGGCGCCGCGCTGGCCAGTAACATCATTCCGCCTCCACCATCGGCCGGAGGATCCGGCGGTGCTGCGGGCGGCACGGCTTCTGGAACAGCTCGTCGCGGTTCGAATTCGCTGGGGACAAATGTCATTGCTCCACCACCTTCGGTGTCAGGCTCCGATGCTGGCAGCGTAGGAGGAAGCGGAGCAGGAAACGCGGGGGGCTTAAGCAACGGCCTCGGCAGCAACGTGATCCCGCCTCCTCCTGGACTGGGCGGCGGCTCATCGCCTTTCGGCTCTGGGAGCGGAAGAAAAGGCTCCGGCCTGGGCGGACCCGGGGACACGGGCTCCGCTCTGGCTCCGCCAAAAGGCGGAAGTGGAAACGGTGACAGCTCTGGAATCGTGTTAACGTCTCAACCCGGCTCTCAGGTAGGCATACCCGGAAGTGGCGGCAAGGGCTCGCTCGCCATGTCTCCCGCCGGAGGCGATACGCCAGGCGTCGGAGGTTCCGGCGGGGGCTCAGGCATCGGTCATGGAAGTGGCCCCGGCAGCGGCATGGCTGGCGAAGGCTCGGGAGCTGGCAAGAGCGGAAGCGGCCGCGGTTCCGATCCCAATGCCCGCGGCGGAATCTCCCCCACCCCCGGGCCCGGCGGCTCCGGCAGCGCCGCCAGCGGCGATCCCACCGTGCCCGGCGTCGACGTCCGCGGCGGCAGTACGGTCGTGACTCTGCCCAGCTTCGGTTCTGGAGAAGGTACCAGCAGCGATCCCACGCTTCCCGGGCGCACCTCGGTGAAAGGAGACAAGGGCCCAGCCATTACTATCGTGGCTACGTCGCGTTCCGGCGGAGCCTTTGATTTTTACGGCAAGCTCCCCGGTGATAACTACACCGTCTATGTGGAGACAATACTGGGCACGGTAGTGATGCAGTTCGCCGAAGTCAGCGCTCCCACAGTTCAGCACGCGGGAGCACTCATGGGTCCGCAAGGCCTGCGCACTGAACTCCCAGCCAATCTTCCGCACGCCCGCTTCGTGGTCAAGTGCAAACTCGATGCTTCCGGCAACCTGAGAAATCTGCAAGTCCTCGAGCCCGGCCCGGCGACCATGACCGCGAAGATTATGGCAGCCCTGCCCAGCTGGAAATTTCGACCCGCCATGCGCGGCGCTCAACCCGTCGAAGTAAACGCCATCCTAGGCTTCAACATCAACACCAACGACCGCAACTGAACGACACTGCAGAATCTTGTGACATCTGACCTTGTCATCCACAGGCCCGCCAGCCGATGATGGCACCGGGAGCAGTGCCTGCTCATCTACGATTACCCACTTTGGAACAGATTAACTCTTTTGCTATGTTTATTTTGTAACTTATTGCAGCCCTTGGTTTACTTTCGATTTTCCCGCTACAACGATGATTCCAAAGACCAAGGGGGGAGGGGGTGGGCAGGTTAGATCTCATAGCCGGATACACCTATCTCAGTATTGATCTGTTATCAATCTAGCCATTGACTTTCGTTTTTGTTTCGCGGCTAGACATAGTATCTACTTTAGATGTACTCTTGGCCAGCTTCTCGTATAGACAAAGTATCACTCGTCTACCACTAGAAGAATTGGGGGAGACAAGTATGGTGGCGAAGGCGCAAATGGTGAAATGGGGAAATAGTCTAGCCGTCCGCATTCCCAAGAATTTGGCCGATGAAGCCAAACTGTATGAAGGCGATAAGCTCACTTTAGAGGTTGAGGCTCAAGGAGTAGTCGCGCTTAGGGCGGTTGCCAGACCCAAAACGCTTGCGGAGCTTATTGCAGACATAACCCCAGAGAATCTTCATACAGAACAGAATTGGGGTGCGCCGGTAGGGGCTGAAAAGTGGTAAAAGATTGGATTCCTACCGCAGGCGATGTCATCTGGGTGGACTTGAATCCTACTGTAGGTCACGAGCAAGCGGGGAAACGCCCCGCCCTGGTTCTATCGCCTTCTTCGTATAATGACAAAACAAGTTTGCTTCTTGCTTGCGCCATGACACACGAAGTTAAGGGATATCCGTTCGAAGTCTTGATGCCGGATGGTGGGGTGGTGCTGGCTGATCAAGTGAAATGTCTGGATTGGCGATTCCGGAACGCCCAGTCAAAAGATACTGCGCCGCCAGATGTTTTGCAGCGCGTTAAAGTACTTCTTGGCACCCTCCTGCAAATCTAAGTTGATTGCCGAAAAATGCCAGGCGACCCATGCCGCAAGTCCGAAGGCCCACGTTCAGCAGCCTTTGCAACTCTACTGATTCTGCAACCGCAGTCTCGCCAGCAGCGCATACGCCCTGCGAAACCATCCGCGCTCGCGCCTCCGCTGGTATCCCGGCATCGTCGCCCGCTTATCGATAATCTTCTGCACCCACTGTCGCGCCTCATCGACTCGCCCTTGCCCCTGCAAAAACAGCGCGTAGTTGTAATAGGTCTCAGAACTGGTGGAAATCCTGGTCGCCTGCTCAAAGAGCCTCCCGGCTTTTTCGGCTTCTCCAGTCTGCGCGTAGGCGTGAGCCAGCAATGCCACTCCGCGTTGGAAGTCATAGCTGGGATCGGCCTCCACCACTCGTTTGAGATCCGGCACTGCCGCCGCAAAATCTCCCAGCTCAACCTCCGCCACTCCGCGCCGGTAAAACGGATCCACCGAATCCGTGCGCTGCGAAATCGAGCGGTCATAGCATGCCCGCGCCCGCGCAAAATCTCCGTCGTCCAGAGACAGCAATCCCAATTCTTCATAATTTCCCGCCGAAGGATTGTCCAGGATCGCCCGCTCCAGTTCGTGAATTCTGCGCCGCCGCGGAAACGCCTGAAACGACCCACGCAACAGCCCGGCATCCGGAATCACCTCGGCAACGATGTACACCAGCGCCCCGATCCATCCCAGGAACAGAATGATAAAAATCCAGTAAGTGTCGGGTCGCCGGCGGATAAAGTGCACGATGGCCACGGCCTGCAAGATAAATCCCCAGCCGTGCAGGAAGAAGAAAAGTGATCCCATGCGAAGCGCAATATATCACGCCCCGTCATCCTGAGGAGCTGAGACCTAGGCGCCGGCGCAGATCTCCCGACGAAGGTCCTATGCCACTTGCGGCCGCTGCCAAAGCCGCCGGCGCATCCGTTGAAGCCGTCGTCGTATGTCAAAATAAAAGGGTGAACCAATCCGCTCTCTCGCCGGCGTCCGCGACCCTAAGCCCGAAACCGGGTCCCATCCGCCTGATTGCCACCGATATCGACGGCACGCTGCTCAATCCGCAATTTCAAATCTCTGAAGAGGATCTGGCGGCGCTGCGGAGAGTACATGCCGCAGGGGTCGAGGTCGTTCTGGTAACCGGGCGACGCCACACCTTTGCCCTGCCGATTGCGAAACAGTTGGGTTTCGACTTGTGGCTGATCAGTTCGAACGGCGCGGTGACGCGGTCCCTGAGTGGCGAGACCTTCCATCGCGATCTGATGCCGCGGCAGACGTGCCGCGATCTGTGCGGCGCGATGCAAGACTTCCGCGGCCATACCGTTCTCACCTTTGACAAGGAAACTCGTGGCGCGATCGTCCTTGAGCACCTCGACGATTTGAACACGAGCATCCGGCGTTGGCTGGAAAAGAACATGCAATACATCGAGTTCGTCGTCCCCATCGAAAATGCCTTGGTCACTGATCCGGTGCAGACCATGTTCTGCGGTTCGATGGCGCGCATGGCAGAGGCCTTGCGGGCTCTCCAAGCCATCGGCATGAGCCACCGGATCACCGTGCTCCGCACCGAATATCCCGAGCGCGATCTCTCCATGATCGACGTGCTCAACGCCGGCTGTTCCAAGGGGCATGCACTGGGCCGCTGGGCCGCCCATCGCGGCTTCCATCGTGATCAGGTCATGGCCATCGGTGACAACCACAATGACGTCGAGATGCTTGAGTTTGCCGGGCATCCGGTTATCATGGGGAATGCCTGCGAGGAGTTGCGCGGGCGCGGCTGGAAGGTAACCCTGGGTAACGACCAGTGCGGCGTGGCGGCAGCGCTGGCCGGAATCGTCACTGACGGATTCTCGAATGACTGATTCTCGAACAAATCGATTTCTCGAAATGAATCGACGAGTTGTCATCGCCGGGTTTGTCGCACTGATCGCCTTCCTGACACTCACCTCGCTTCCCTGCCTTGGGGCAGAGTCGGCCGTGCTGCGTAACGGATTTTCCATTCGCCATGAGCGCCGGCAAGTCATCGGTGAGGTAACGCGGCTCTATGTGAGCCGGGATGGATCGAGCTTCGTCGATGTCCCGACGAGTGAGATCGATCACTTCGAAGCTGCAGCGGCGGAGCCTTCGGGCGTCAAGCTGCAGAGTTCGCCGGAAAGTTCGAGGCAGTCGGCGGATCTGAATCAGGTGGTCAGCGCCGCCAGCGGAATGTACCGGCTGGATCCGGACCTGGTCACCAGCGTGATTCGCGCCGAGAGCGGCTTCAACGTCCACGCGGTTTCACCCAAGGGCGCGCAAGGTCTGATGCAGTTGATGCCCCAGACTGCATCGCAGTTAGGTGTACATAACGCCTTTGATCCCCAAGCCAATGTGGAGGGCGGCACGCGTTATCTCCGCGAACTCCTGGAGCGCTACGATTTCGATCTGATCAAGGCGCTCGCCGCCTACAACGCGGGACCGCAGCGGGTTGAAAAATATGGCGGCGTGCCTCCTTATTACGAAACCAAAGCGTACGTAGCGCGGATCGTGCGCGACTTCAACCGCAAGAAATTAGCCGAGAAGAGCGCCACCACGGCAGCGGCAAGCCACAGCAGCAAAAACAAGACCGCCCGAGCCTCCTCCCCCAAGTCCGCAAGTTCGAAACCGCCGCTCGCTGCAAAACCATCCTCGACTCTGCCGAGCGAATAGATTCCATCTTCACCAAAAGCTCACGCATCGGCGGCCCTCTCGCCGCTGAAAATGAATTTCATTTTCAAGATGCCCCGATGGTATCCTGACTTCTTCATGCTGCAGAAGCGTATCGATGACCAGCCTTCCATCTCTCGCGAAATGGTGCGCGAGGCCCAGGAAATCCTGCACAGGCATCTCAAGAAGGTCGGCTTGAAGCAAACCGCGCAGCGCGACACGATTCTCCGGTCATTCCTCGAGACCCGCGACCACCTCTCAACCGACGAGCTGCATCGCCTGGTACAGAAGAAAGACGCCGGCATCGGCTATACCACCGTCTATCGCACGCTGAAGCTGCTGGCTGAATGCGGATTGGCCAGCGAGGTCGCTTTCCACGATGGCATCGCCCGCTACGAGCACCAGTACAACCGGCGCAGCCATCACCACATGGTTTGCACAGAGTGCGGCAGTTCGGTGGAATTCTTCTCGCGCGAAGTTGACAAGTTGGAGCAGGAAATTGGCCGCGCTTACAATTATTCCACCACGCGTCATACCTTTCAGATCTACGGCGTGTGTGAAGATTGCCGCAAGCGAAGCGCTGGGGTTCGGCCGGCCTAGAGACACTCATGCCCATTCCCTGCCCTGACTGCGCCGCGCAGATGCCCGATACTGCCGCTTTCTGCCCGGGCTGCGGGCGGGCCATGCGGCCGATTGAACGCGCGCGGGGTGTAGTGGGCGTGCTGCCGGAGACAGTGGCCGGAGCACTGGCTTACTGCACGATCATTCCGGCGATCATTTTTCTCCTCGTCCAGCCCTACAACAAGAACCGCTTCGTCCGGTTCCATTCCTTTCAGTGCATCGGGTTGTGTTTGGTGGGAGTGGTGATTGGGGCGGCGCTCAGGGTTGCCGGAACTCTGCTGTTTTTCATTCCGCTGCTCGGCCACCTGCTGGTTGCCCTGGTCTCCATGGTGGTGAGCCTCGGGCTTTTTGTGATCTGGATCGTTCTCATGGTAAAGGCGCTGCAGGGCGAGATGTTCAAACTTCCGGTGGTCGGTGACTTTGCGGAGAAGCAAGCTGCGGCGGGTTAAGACGCAAACGTTCCGCCAATCGATGATTGCCACCGATGCGGCTTTCTGATACCTTTCCGCATCGTCGCTCGTATCGAAACCGAGCGGGCGGATTGGTACTTCGATTCCCAATCCACACGGGAGGCTCCATGGCATTTTGCAGCATGTGTGGCACACAGATC
>Ga0074045_10000950_pt1 | contig 28395 bp, 30 predicted proteins | sample BogForMeECP23OM2_FD_94442 | JGI IMG/M metagenome (GOLD analysis project Ga0074045, IMG submission 94442) | Bog forest soil microbial communities from Calvert Island, British Columbia, Canada - Bog Forest MetaG ECP23OM2 | ecosystem: Environmental > Terrestrial > Soil > Wetlands ...
GTGAGGCGCTTCATCTGGCTGACGATGGCGCGCATGTGGCGGACGGCTTCGACCACGTTGCCGGAGCCGGCTTCGCCCTTGGTGCGAATCATGGCGGCGCCTTCGGCGATGCGGCGGACGGCTTCACCGAGATTGCGAGCGCCACAAACGAAGGGGATGCGGTAATCGTGCTTCCAGATGTGATTTTCCTCGTCGGCGGGTGTGAGGACTTCACTCTCATCAATGAAATCCACTTCGAGGGCCTGGAGAACCTCGGCTTCGGCGAAGTGGCCGATGCGCACCTTGGCCATGACGGGAATGGTGACGGTCTTCATGATTTCGCGAATGACTTTGATGGCGGCCATGCGTGCGACGCCACCTTCCTTGCGGATGTCCGAAGGAACGCGTTCGAGGGCCATGACGGCGCAGGCACCGGCCTTTTCGGCGATGAGGGCTTGTTCGGCGTTGGTGACGTCCATGATGACGCCGCCTTTGAGCATTTCGGCCAGGCCGACTTTTACGCGCCATTCGTTAGAGGGTTTGGCGCCGTTGGTGGGGTGATCCTTGCCGTTTGGTTTTTTGATTGGCATTGGTGGTTCTCCTCTCAGAAATCGGAAATCGAGATGTCAAATCCTTTGGTGGCCGGGCTAAAGGCCGGCGCCTACAGACCCAAGAGCACAGTCAAGAGTGACAGTGCCACAAGAGAAACCCAAGAACCGGTCTAAAGACCGGCCACTACAAAAGCCAGAGTTGGCTCGACAACGGAACGATGTTGCCGAGATGGGGTCCAGCAGTGCTGGACCCCTACAAAAGCAAACCCAAGAAAAACAAACCCAAGACCCAGGCACAAAATCCGTGCCTGGGGCAACCAAACCCGAGAGAAGAACAAACCCAAGAAAAAGCCTCAGGCCTGAAGGCCTGAGCTACAGTCCACGTACTACTACGAAGCGGGCTTTGCCACGGGCCAATAGGTTGCCCTGGGCGTCGTGGATTTCGGCCACGCGAAAACGGTTGCGATCGCTGGCGTCGACTTGCCAGCCTTCGGCGACGATTTCCTGGTCGACGGGAACGGGCTTGCGATACTCGATGGACATTTCGGCGGTTACGGCGCGCTCTTCGGTGAGTTTGGAGAGCTTGCCCATGGCTTCATCGAGGACGACGGCGATGATGCCGCCGTGAGCGAAACCTGCGCCGCCCGCGTAGTTGGCGCCGAGAATAAAGCGGCCACGGGTGCGGCGCGCGTCGAGATCGAGCTCGAAGGGGAGCTTCATGCCGGCCGGATTAGAGGCACCACAACCGAAACAGCGGTTGGCGGGTTGCGGATCGAGTTTGAGGACGTGGGACATTTTCCCTTTCAGAATTGAAGATCGACCGATCAAAAGAAACCCAAGACCCCAGGTAAAAAAAGCGTTACCTGGGGCACCCAAACCCAAGAAAAAACAGAACCAAGAACAGGCGAACCCAAGACCCAGGCACAAACTCCGTGCCTGGGGCAACCAAAAGCAAGAAAGAAACAAAACCAAAAAACAAAAGCAAGAAAGAAACAGAACCAAAAACCAAAAGCAAGAGAGAAACAGAACCAAAAAACAAAAGCAAGAAAGAACAAACCCAAGAGCCGGTCTAAAGACCGGCCACTACATACCCGAGAAAAAGGCGCCCGCTCACCGCGGCGAGCGGCCGCTACAAAATCGCTGCTACACCAGGGCCACGTGGGCGCGACGCGTGCCGCGCTGGCGTTTACGCAATTCGATGCGCAGAAGCTCGGCCAGGATGGCGATGCCACGAGCGATTTGCTTTTCGTTGAGACTGGCGAAGCCGAGGCGCAACGTGTTGGGTAGCGGCGTTTGCACGTAGAAATAACGACCGGGAGCGAAGAGGACGCCGCGCTCGCGGGCGTGGATCATAAGTTCGCTGGCATCGAAGCCGAGAGGCAATTCGAGCCAGAGACACATGCCACCTTCGGGGCGAGTCCAGCGAGTGCCTTCGGGCATGAGTTTGCGGAGGGAATCATCGAGAGCCTGGAGGCGATCGGCGTAGACCTTGCGCATGCGGGCGAGATGTTTGTGGAAGAGGCCGCGGCGCAGGAATTCGGCGAGAGTGGCTTGCGCGAGTTGATCGGTGTGGAGATCGGTCATCTGCTTGACAAGACGGAGGCGTTCGATAGCGGCGGGCGGCGCAACGATCCAGCCGACGCGAAGACCGGGGAAAGCGACCTTGGAGAAGCTGTCAATGTGAATGACGAGATTGGACTGATCGAGTTGCTTGAGGGAAGGAACACGAACATCGCGGGCATTGAGGCGCGCGTAGATGTGATCTTCGACGACGGGAACCTGATGGCGCGTGGCGAGTTCGAGAACGCGGCGGCGCGAATCGAGCGGCATGGAAGTGCCCGTGGGATTGTGAAAATCGGGAGTGAGGACGAGAAGCTTGACGCGATTGGCAGAGAGCAGGGCTTCGAGAACTTCCAGATCGATGCCGAGGGGCTTGCCGGGTTCAGGATGCGTGCGCACCGGAACGCCGAGGCAGCGCGCACGAACGCCATGGAAAACAGAGGCAGCGCCGGGGTATGTGGGGTTTTCCATAATGACGGTGTCGCCGGGGCGGACGAAGGCTTTGGCGACGAGATCGAACGCCTGCTGGCAGCCGGCGGTAACGAGAAGAGTTTCGTCCTTGGCGGGGATGCCGTCGTGGTGAAGAAGTTCGATGAGAGCTTCTTTGAGGGGCGCGTAACCATCGGAAGCGCCGAGATTGAGGATTTCGGGACCTTCGCGGCGGAGAGCAGCGTGAGCGCAGGATTGCAATTCTTCGATGGGGAAGAATTCGGGAGCGGGGCGTGCCAAGACGAAGGAGAGCGCGTCGTCTGGAGCGGAGGCAGTGAGGCGAGTGAGGACTTCTTCGCTGCGTTCATCGGCGAAGAGGAGTTCCCAGCGGAGGCCATCGCCATTGTGGAGAACGGGCGGCGGGGGCGGAGAGATTTTCAGGCCGTTGCCATTGGCGCGGATGAAGGTGCCGCGGCCGACGTGTCCCTGGATGAGGCCTTCGGATTCGAGTTCGGCGTAGGCATTGGCGACGGTGGTGCGATGAACGCCGAGAGTGAGAGCGAGTTCGCGGCTGGCGGGGATGCGGTCACCGGGACGCAGATCGCCGGCGTGGACCAAGGAACGGAGCTGGTCGCGGAGCTGGATATAGAGAGGAATGTGACTTTCGGGCTGAAGGTGTATTGGCAGCATTGTCTCTCACCCCAGAGGATATTCTAGCAGAGATTGGACTGATGGTAGAGCCAAAATGACTCTTTGGGGGGAAGAAAAGAGAAAAGCTTACACAGAGATCGCAGAGGACGCAGAGTTCGCAGAGGAAGAGGGGAAAAGAGAAGAGGTTGAAGAGTTGAAAGTTGAAAGTTAAAGAGTTTAAGAGTGAAAGAGTTCAAAAGCCGGGAGTGGTGAAGAGGGAGGAAGTTTTGCCACGATCCCTCCACTACGGGCCGCGGAAGGCGCGGCCCTCCGGTCGGGATGACAGTTTGGGTGGTGCTGCAGAAAAAGCGCTAGTTCGGTTGGGTTGACAGATTGGTTCGTGCGAAAAAGACAAGGAAACAAAAAGCTTACACAGAGATCGCAGAGGACGCAGAGTTCACGGAGAAGAAAAACCCGAGACCCAGGCACACACTCCGTGCCTGGGGCACCCGGCAAGAACAGCGGCCCTCCGGTCGGGATGACAAAGGGGCCTAGGCTGGATTGGACAAGGAGTTTCCTCGGGAATGACAGTTTTGGGATGCGTAGGAGAAACCCTCACCCCTGAAGGGGTGAGCTACAGTGACGTAGGTTACAGGGGGCGGTGGGAGAGGCGGCCGTTTTTTTCGTTGGGGGAGAGGTCGCGGATACAGAGGGTGGTGAAGTTGGAGGGATCGCACTGGTCGATTTGCTTGAGGGGGAGATCGTCGGGCTGGACTACGTATTCGCCGGATTCCATGGATTCGCTGTCTTCGGGATCGAAGACGGCGACGGGGCTGTCTTCGGAGACGCGGAGACGGAATTGTTTGGCGGAGGGTTCGTAGTTGGAGAAGGCGAAACAGTGGCCGATGCAGGCGCGGTCGATGGAGTGGTAGATGAAAAGGGCGCGCCAATCGGCGGGGGCGGCAACGGTTTTCAGGACACGGGTGCCGAAGGGCAGGGTGCGAGTGAGTTTTTCGGCGTTGGCTTCGAGGCGGGCAACGAGGGCTGTGTCTTGATAGATGAAGATGAAGAAGACGAGCGCGCAGGGAGCGAGCGCGGCGAGATGCCACTTTTGGGGAGAGAGCGAGCCCAGGAAGCAGAGCGTGAAGATGGCGGTGATGATGGTCAGGCGGGAGACGAGGAGACCGAGCCAGCCGCCACCTTGATTGAAATCGATGTTTTCAGGGAGGAGCGAGGTGACTAGAAAAGAGATGGCGCAGAATTCGAAGAGGAGGAGGCGGTCTTTCCACCAGGATGGGGCTCCAGAGCCCATATTATGAATGCTGTCCAATCGCGTCGTGCTTACCTCAGGGGTTAAAACCCCTGAATTGGCGTGGCTATTCGGCACGGCTGAAGCCGTGCCCTCCCAAGAGGGGTTTAGGAGATGGCTTCTGCCGTCGCGATATAGATCCAAACCGACCATCAGGAGGCCTAGAGCGGAGACGATGGCGGTGATGTAGCGGTAGCGTTCGCCGAAGACTAGGAATTGGTCCGAGCCGTTGAAGAAATAGAAAGGATGATCGGGCCATTCGACGTCGTAGGCGGAATGGTGGGTGAGGAAGAAACGCGCGGCGAGGATGATGACGAAGCCAACAGCGGCATAGGCGAAGCGCCAGCGCGGGAGATGTTGCCAGAGGAGGAGGTAGAGGGCGGCGGCAACAAACCAGAGCGCGCCGAGAGGATGGGCTAGGAGCATGAGCGGGAGGATAAGGAGAGCGAGGAGTTGGAGCTTGCGGCGGGCGGTCCAGACCAAGGAGAGGCCAAGGCAGGCCAATGCGATGGACAAATAGTAGTTCATGAAACCCATGTGGAAGACGTAGCCATAGGAAAGCATGGCGAGAAATGGCGCGAGGAGCCACGGAGGGCGGCGGGTGGCTACGGTGATGAGGGAGAATACGCTCCAGAAAAAGAGGAGGACGCAGAGAGCGACGGAGATTTTTTCTGCGGCGGGGATGCCGAAGAGATTGGAGAGAGAGAGGAGGAGAAGATCGAAGAGGACGTTTTTGAATTGCCAGACGGAGTAGAGGCCGGGGGCAGTTCCCTTCTGGACGAGTTGGGCGAGCCAGGCGTTGTAAACGTGGCTGCCGAGATCACCGGCTTCGATGTGGCGGTGCCAGAAGATGGGGATGAGGAGAAGAACGGAGAGGAGGATGGGGCGGAGCTTCATCGCGATGGGGAGAGTATACGCGGATGGGAAAAGAAGAAGAAGTGGAAGAGTTTAAGAGTTCAAGAGTGGCGAACATTTGGGTGAGGTGCGGTTGGAATGGTGCCACGATCCCTCCACTGCGTGCCGCAAAGTGCGCGGCACTCCGGTCGGGATGACAGCTCCGAGGTGCGAGAAAGAACAAGGAAAGAGAAAAGATAACGCAGAGACGCAGAGGACGCAGAGACTCGCAGAGGAAGAGGAACCCAAGACCTAGGCACCCGCCTTCGGCGGGCCTGGGGCAACCGGAACACAGATGAGGAGGGGAGGAGGAGAGATTCACAGTTGAAAGTTGAAAGTTTAAAGTTGAAGAGTTCAGAAGTTTAAGAGTGTAAGAGTACAAAAGTGGAGAAGTGTAGGAGGTTGAGAGTGAAAGAGAGTGTGTGGATGGGTAACGGAAAGCCTCACCCCTGAAGGGGTGAGCTACAGGGGCCAGAGGCACAAACGCAAGGGCACCGGAAGGAGTGACTGTGCTACATGGCGAACAGATAGATGGGTGGGTTAGCGGCCGGATTGGGCGTCGCCTAGGCGCTTTAGGCGGTCGCGGAGACGGCGTTGGAGCGGGGTGGGCGTGTTGGGGTTGAAGGCTACGAGATACCAGAGAGGCTGGGTTTTGTCTTTGCTGAGATAGGTGAGCGTGTTGGCGTCGGCGTTGGGATGGCGCGCGACATTTTCGCGGATGGCGCCGTAGGGATGGCGCGCGAGACGATGCAAAGGTTTGGCATTGGCGCGGGGATGTTCGCTGATCAGGCGAAGGAGGTAGAAATCTTCCTCGGGGGCCTGCTTGGCGAGCTTTTCGAGCATTTCGGGTTTGGCTTCGGCGCTGAGGACGAGGCCGATCTTTTCATCCCAGGCGGTGTTGATGTGGTTGAGCTCGCGAGTGCGCTCGTGGATTAATTCCTCGAGGATGCGGCGCTCCTGCTGCATGCGAGCGATGGGGAGATGCGTGCATTCAAGAGAATCGAGGACGCGAAGGAGATGCTGGCGTTCACCGAAGACGATTTGCGAGGTGCGCCCAATGCGGCCATTTTCCTTTTCTTTGTATTGCACAAGATCCGAACGTCGCATGATTTGATGCTCCCAATTGGCCTTTGGCGGCTCGCCAAAAGGCACGTAATCCCATACCGACTGATGTGGCTGGCTCATGTTCTAGCTGCTGCGCTTTTTGCGGCTTGTTGAATTATGTTCTGGGGAATGGATAGGGTAAAGTTTGGCGGCGCAGGGTTGTGCCCGAAGTGGTACGAGCGGAGAAGGAGAGGAAAACGGCGATGAGTGCGTTTGAGGAGCACCGGGAAGAGTTGGAGAAGTACGAGCAGATGTTTGGGAAGGAACGAGGCAGGCTGGCGGTGTCCATGGACCGGATCACGAATGCGCTGGTGCTGGTGGGACAGCACGGAGTGTATTGCACGAGCCCGAGGAATGCGGCGGTGCCGGCGATGGATTTGCGGATGGTGGTGCAGGAATTGACGCACGCGAAGGAGTTGGTGCAGGCGGTGGTGGAGGAGATGAAGAAGAAAATTGAAAAGTGAAAGTAGAAAATTGGGAGAGGAAGAATCGGAAGTAAAAGGGTGTAAGAGTGTAAGAGTATAAGAGTTTAAGAGTGCAGAAGTTTAGGGGATGTGATGGTGAGGACGATGGGAGATTTGGTTGGGGAAGACCTCACCCCTAAAGGGGTGAGCTACAGGGACAATCGGGGAGGGCATGGAGATGATCAGAGAGGATTAGGGTTGGAGGAAGGGGTTGGTGTGGCGTTCGTGGCCGATGGAGGTGGTGGGGCCGTGGCCGGGGTGGACGACGGTGTCGTCGGGGAGATGGAGTAGTTTGGATTTGAGGGAATCGATGATTTGATCGAGAGAGCCGCCCCAAAGATCGGTGCGGCCAATGCTGCCGGCAAAGAGTGTGTCACCGGCGAAGAGTTGGGGTTTGGTGAGCTGGATTGCACCAGCATCCTTGGGGAGATACAAGCAGACGCTGCCGGGAGTGTGACCGGGGGTGTGAATGACGTTGGCCTGAAAGCGGCCCCAACTGAGCGCGTCGCCTTCCTTGAGGAGATGATCGACATCAACGAGCTCGGGAGGGACCAAGCCGAGGAAGTCGGCCTGAACGTCCATGGCGTGATAGAGGGAGAGATCGTCGCTGTGCATCATGACGGGCGCGCCGGTGTAGAGATGGAGCTTGGCGAGGCCGCCGACATGGTCAATGTGGGCGTGAGTGCTGACGATGACTTTGACGGAAAGCCTGTAGCGGCCGAGGAGATCGAGGATGCGTTCGACTTCATCGCCAGGATCGATGACGATGGCTTCGCGGTTTTGCGGGTCGCCAATGATGAGACAGTTGCACTGAAGCATGCCGACGGGGAGCTTGATGTAGATCATCTCCGGGTTAGCGGCGTCGGGGAGATGCAGGGTGTCGGGAAGGGCGGGCATTGGTGGAAGTATAGCATTGTGGATTTAGGACTGGAATTCTGTGAGGGGGATCAGGGTTATCAGATATCAGCGATCAGGAGGCAAGAAAAAGCAGGAACAAAGATAACGCAGAGGCGCAGAGTTCACAGAGAAGAGCGGAGAAGAAGTTTAAGAGTGTAAGAGTGAAAAAGTATAAGGGTGCAAGCGTTTAAGAGTTCGGAGGCTGAATGGCCAGGTTGGGTGGATGGGTTTGGTAGACTGGCGGAGAGGGGGGAACGTTGGCAGAGAACAACAGTGCGCTGAGGACGCCGCTGGAGGGGATGCACCTTGCGGATGGGGCAAAGGTGGGCACTTGGTTTGAGTGCGCGCTGCCCGACGAGTTTGGGGATTCGCGGGCGGAGTATGGGTATTTGCGGGAGAGCGTGGGAGTGGTGGACAAGAATTACCGCGCGTACCTGAGTTTTACGGGGCCGGACCGCGTGCGGTACTTGAATGCGATCTTGACGAACAATATCAAGGGGCTGGCGGAAAATCATGGGACGGTATCGCTGTTTCTGAATCCACAGGGGCATATACAGGCGGAGATTGAGACGTACGCTTTGGGCGAGGAATTGTTCTGCGTGTCATACGCGATGATTCGCGAACGGCTGATCGAGGGATTGGAGAAGTACATCATCATGGATGATGTGACGCTGTCGGACGAGACAGAAGAGTATGGGACGATTGGCGTGGAAGGGCCGAAGGCGGCGGGAGTGGCGGCGGAGTTGACGGGGACGGATTTGGGAGCGATGGAGGAGTTGGAGTCGCGGGAAGTTTTGGTGGGAGGAGTTCCCTGCCGGATGGTTCGGAGATCGCCGGGTGGGGTTGGCGGGACGGAGTTTTTGGCGAAACGCGGAGAGATTGCGGCGGTGTGGAGGACGGTAGTGGAGGCGGCGCGTGCGCATGGCGGCGGGCCGGCGGGCTATGCGGCGCTGAACGTGGTGCGGCTGGAGCAGAGGATACCGTGGTTTGGGTACGACTTTGGGGAGAAGCAGATACCGCATGAGGCGGGATTGCAGGATTCGCACATCAGTTATACGAAGGGCTGCTACACGGGACAGGAGATTGTGGAGCGGGTGAGGTCGCGGGGGCAGGTGAACCGTGTGCGGGTGTCGTTGCGATTTGCCGGAGCAGAAGATGTGGCAGCGAATACGGCGCTGCTGGCGGAAGGGAAAGATGCGGGGTTTGTGACGCGGACGGGATTTTCGATTGCGGAGAAGGCTTGGATCGGGATGGGGTACGTGCGACGGGAGAAGGCGGTGGCGGGGACTACGATGGAGGTGGCGGGAGGGACGGCGACGGTGGTGTGAGGGGAGAGATATCGGGTATCAGTTATCAGATATCAGCTATCAGTTATCAGCGATCAGGAAGCGGGACAAATCTGAAGATAAGAATTAACACAGAGGGCACAGAGGACGCAGAGTTCACAGAGAAGAGCGGAGAAGAAGTTTAAGAGTGCAAGAGTGTAAGAGTGCAGAACTCTCGGCCTGAGAACCGGCTTGCAGATTGCCACGATCCCTCCACTGCGTGCCGCAAAGAGCGCGGCACTCCGGTCGGGATGACATGTTGAGCGAGGACGTAGAGAAAAGAAAGAAGAAGATAACGCACGCCTCCCAGCTCGGGGCGAGGAGGCACAGAGGACGCAGAGTTCACAGAGAAGAGCGGAGAAGAGGTTTAAGAGTGTAAGAGTGGAAAAGTATAAGAGTGCAAGAGTGTAAGAGTGCAAATTCACGAGGCGGGAGTTAGGTAGGCAATAGGGGGGAGGGTTCGGCGGAGAAGAGGTCGCGGAGTTCGCGGTGGAGTAGGGCGCGGTCGGTGGGGTCCATGGCGATAATTTGGAGGGCCATGCCCTTGTGATCGTGAACGCGACGGACAAGGGCCCGGCCGCGAACCTGTCCTGCAGGGGTATCCAACAAGAGTTGCACGGAACTGCGAAGGGGCACGGGTTGCCGGGTGCGGATGAAGAGGCCGCCGAGGGCGAGGCTGTCCATGTAGGAGACGTCGCGGGTCATGCCGGAACGCCAGGCAACCACGAAGGATCGCGGGGGACGGAGGCGGGGGTATTTGCGCTGGTCGGGAGCGACGATCACAAGGACTCCTGGGCGGGGAAAAGATAATACCCGGTAAGGGTGCGGGAGGCTAGAGGAAAGTTGGGATCGTGTTGAGCGCGGTGGGGGCGTTTTGTCAGCGCGGTTGAGACCTTGGAGGCGGCGGCGAAGGATCGTTTTGGCGATGGGGCTGCGACCGTAAAAGCGGCGGCGAGCCGCCGCAGTCCATGATAGGCGAGAAGAACCCTACACTTTTGGAATTGTGCGGACGTGGGGCGCAGCAGTGCTGCGCCCCTACGGGGAAAACCCATGAACGCGGCTAGTCGAATTCGAACTTGGGCTTGGGTTGGTCTGGGCCTAGGCGGCCGGTGGAAATATCGGCTTTGAAGTAGTTTTCGCCCTTGATGGGAGCGCCTGCCATGCGACGAAGCATGGCGAGTTGGCCGATGTGATTTAAGGCGTCGGCGACGGGACCCTGGAAGAGTTTTTCGGGGGAGGCGTGGAGGGACTCGGGACTGGCGAGATAGTCGTCGAACTTTTGGAGGGAGGCGAAGAAACGGTGGATTTCATCGTGCCAGGGCAGGGGCTGGGAATCGTGCCAAGCAGGTTGGCCTTTGGCCATAGAGAGCGCCCAATCGAAAAGATCGCCTAGGTGGGCGAGGATTTGGACAGGAGTGCGCGTGGTTTCGGAGGAGCGGAAATCGGCGAAGGAGTCCGGGGCGTTGTGGAGGACTTTTGCACCGCGATAGGCGATGGTGGCGAGGGTGTGGCGCAGGAGGTCACGAGCGCTGGTGGCAGGGGGGATCATAGGGGAGTAAAACTAGCAGCTTGTGTGTGGGAAGAAAAGATTTTTTGCGGGGGTGGCGCGGGCACAAAAGGCAACCTCAACAGAACCCAAGACCCAGGTACAAAACCGGTACCTGGGGCACCCGGCTGCACTGCAGTGAGAATGATAGTTTGGGTGGTGCGACAAAAGACAAAGAAAGAAAATGCTTACACAGAGGCCGCAGAGAGCACAGAGTTCACAGAGAAGAAAAACCCAAGCCCCAAGCACCCGCCTCCGGCGGGCTTGGGGCAACCTGCGCGAGATTTTGGTCTTCGATGGGTTTTGACCGTAAAAGCGGCGCCAAGGCGCCGCACTCCAAAGAGAATCAGGCTAGGTTTAGGGCGCGCTTGAAGGAGCCCTTTTCGGCGTCGATCTTTTTTTGGAGCTGGAGGATGGCGTAGAGGACGGCTTCGGGGCGCGGGGGGCAGCCGGGGACGTAGACGTCCACGGGGATGACCTGATTGCAGCCCTGGACGATGGCGTAATTGTTGAAGACGCCGCCGGAAGTGGCGCAGGCTCCCATGGAGATGACCCATTTGGGTTCGGGCATTTGATCGTAAAGCTGGCGAATGACGGGAGCCATTTTCTGGGAGAGGCGACCGGCTACGATCATGAGATCGGCCTGGCGGGGAGAGGGGCGGAAGACTTCGGCGCCGAAGCGGGCGAGGTCGAAGCGGGAGGCGGCCATGGACATCATCTCGATGGCGCAGCAGGCTAGGCCGAAACCGAGGGGCCAGATGGAGCTTTTGCGAGCCCAGTTCACGGCTTTATCGAGTTGGGTGAAGATGATGCCTTCGTCTTGAAGGAGCTTGCCGAAATCGTCGGGCTTGGTGAGGGTGATGCTTTTGGCGAGGGTGGTTTCCATGGGTACCTCTTTGATGCATGTTTATTTTGACATACGGGGGTGGGACATACAAACGGGGAAGAAAAGGAGGGGAAGTGTAAGAGTGTAAGAGTAAAAGCGGGAGGGGGCACGGATCGTTGGGAGACAAGACGCAGAGGTTGAGGTCCTTCGCGCAAAAGACGCGCTCAGGATGACAAGTCGTTGTGGTTTGAGAGGAAGAGGAAAAGCGAAGAAGAAAGATAACGCAGAGGCGCAGAGTACGCAGAGGATCGCAGAGAAGAGAACCCCAAGAGAGACCCCGGAGAAGCCCAAGAGGGACCCGAGTGAAACCCAAGAGGGACCCGAGTGAAACCCAAGAGGGACCCAGGAGAAACCCGAGAGTGACCCAAGACCCAGGCACCCGCCTACGGCGGGCCTGGGGCACCCTCCGTAAGATTACGATATGTGATGAGATGTGTGGGGCTTAGTCGATGGATAGGACTACTTTGCCGAATTGTTTGGAGTTTTCTAGGTAGCTGTGGGCGGTGGCGCATTCGTGGAGGGGCCAGATTTTGTCGACGACGGGGGCGAGTCGGCCTTGCGCAACGAGTTTTAGGATGGTGCGAAGCTCGTCTTTGGTGCCCATGTAGGAGCCGAGGAGGGAAAGCTGGCGAGTGAAGAGGAAACGGATGTCGAGCTTGGCGTCAGGGCCGGTGGTGGCACCGCAAGTGACCAGGCGGCCGGCGGTGGCGAGGCTCTTGAGGCTTTCGGCCCAGGTGGCTTGGCCGACGTGCTCGAAGGCGATGTCCACGCCGCGATTGTTGGTGAGGCGGCGAACTTCCTTGGAGATGGGCATGATGCCGTGATGGATGACTTCATCGGCGCCGAGATGTTTGGCTTTGGCGATTTTTTCGTCGCTGCCCGCGGTGGCAATCACGCGGCAGCCAAAGAATTTGGCGATCTGGATGGCGGCGCTGCCGACTCCGCTGCCGGCAGCGAGGATGAGGACTTCTTCACCGGGGCGGAGTTGGGCTCGATTGACGAGCATGTGCCAGGCGGTTTGAAAGACCAGTGGAACGGCGGCGGCGTGGGCCCAATCGAGGTTTTCGGGATAGGGCATGCAGTTCACTTCGGGACAGCGGACAAATTCGGCGCAGCCACCATCAATCATGTGACCGAGATTGGTGAAATCGCGGCAGAGATTGTCGTTGCCGGAGAGACAGGCGGGACATTTGCCGCAGGTGACGCCGGGAGCGAGAACGACTTTTTGTCCGATGTGGACGGTGGTGACTTCGGGGCCGACCGTGGCGATTTCGCCAGCGATGTCGCTGCCGGGAATGTGGGGCAGAGGGACTTGCAGGCCGGGAAGGCCGCGGCGGACCCAAAGGTCGAGATGATTGAGGGCACAGGCACGAACGCGGACAAGAACTTCGTGATGGCGGAGATGAGGTTCGGGAACGTCGGTGAAGTGAAGGACGGATGGGTCACCATGTTTCTGGAAGACGATGGCTTTCATGAGTGGCCTCCTGGGAGCGAGAAGAGATGGAGACGAATGCGGGTCCGATGTATCGTATTACGATAGATTCGCGGCACCGCCGGGGCGCGGGGTGGGATTCCTGAGGGGAAAATAGCATTGGGGAGGGAGGATGTCCATGGAGTGGATTGAATTGACAGCGACGAAGAGAAAAGCGAAGAATTAACGCAGAGATCACAGAGGACGCAGAGTTCGCAGAGAAGAGAAACCCGGGAGAAACCCAAGACCCAGGCACGGAGGAGTTTTCAGATGTAAGTTTTCAGTTGTCACTTTCAGAGGGGAAAACCCAAGACCCAGGCACAGACTCCGTGCCTGGGGCAACCAATTGTTGGGTGGGTCGAGGATGCGAAGAATGGGGAAGAAGTGTAAGAAGTGTAAGAGTGTAACAGGAGAGAAACCCAAGAGACCGGCCTAAAGACCGGCCACTACAAAGAATTCGGACGGCTGATGATGGATTTGTTTGAAGAGATTGTAAGGATGAGGCGGGCGGGGGAGCGGGGGGCGCTGGCTACGATTGTGCACACCAGCGGGTCGATCCCGAGCTATGAGAGTTCGCGGATGCTGGTGCGGGAAGACGGGACGACGGCGGGAACGATTGGCGGGGGGTGCGTGGAAGCGGATGTGTGGGCGGCGGCGAAAGAAGTGATGGAGAAGGAGACGCCGCGGAAACTGGTGTTTCACCTGAACAACGAAGCGACGTATGACAACGGGCTGATCTGCGGTGGCACGGTGGAGATTTTTGTGGAGCCGATCCTGCCGCAGCCGGTGGTGTACTTGTTTGGCGGAGGACATGTTTCGACGGCGGTGGCGAAGGCGGTGCAGGCGGTGGGGTTTGGCGTGGGCGTGGTGGATGACCGCGAGGCGTTCGCGAATGTACAGCGGTTTCCGATGGCGGAGACGATTTTCACGAGTTATGAGGAGGCATTTGCGAAGCTGCAGCCGAATGGAGCGAGTTACGTGGTGATCGTGACGCGCGGCCACAAGGAAGATATGCGGGTGCTGGCGTGGGCGGTGCGAACACGGGCGCGGTATGTGGGGATGATCGGGAGTAAACGGAAGGTGTTGAGTGTGTTCAAGGCGCTGGAGGCGGAGGGGTACCGGAGAGAGGAGTTTGAGAAAGTGTATGCGCCGATAGGTGTGGAGATTGGGGCGCTGTCTCCGGAAGAGATTGCGGTGAGCGTGGTGGCGGAATTGGTGGCGGTGAGAAGGAATGCGGGCGGGGCGGCGCACAAGAGAGTGCGGGTTGGGGAAGAGGTGGAAGAGGTGAGAACTAAGAGTTGAAAGGAAGGGAAAGGCGGAGAAAAAGCTTACACAGAGGTCGCAGAGGACGCAGAGTTCACAGAGAAGAGGGGAGAAGAGAAACCCAAGACCCAGGCACAGACTCCGTGCCTGGGGCAACCGGCCAAAAGCCAGAGATTCGTGAGTTTAAGGGTTTAATGGTTTGGAACGACTTGATGCGAGGACTGGTGGGAGGCGCCATGATTGCGGCAGTGATTCTCTCGGGCGGGTCGAGCAGCCGAATGGGCTCGCCAAAGGCTCTGCTTCCCTACCAGGGCCGATTGTTTCTGGAACATTTGCTTGAGGTGACGCGACACCCGAAGATTGGTGTGCGACGAGTGGTGTTGGGTGCGCACGCGGAGTCAATTACGCGGGCGGTGGCGGTGCCTCGAGACGAAATCGTGATTAATGAGGAGTGGGAGCAGGGGCAGTTGAGTTCGTTGCAGGCGGCGATGCGGAGTTTGCCAGCGGGGACGGATGGGATGTTGGTGTGCTTGATTGACCATCCGCTAATCAGCGCGGCGCTGGTGGATGATCTGGTGCAGGCGTTTTATGCGTCGCGGGCGCCGATTGTGCTGCCGGTGTTTCAGGGAAGGCGCGGGCACCCGGTGCTGTTTTCCGCGGCGGTGTACGAGGAGTTGGAAAAAGCGCCGGTGAATGTGGGGGCGCGGGCGGTGGTGTGGGCGCGGACGAAGGAAGTGTTTGAAGTGGGGACGACGGAAGAGGGGTGCGTTTTGAATTTGAATGATCCGGAGGGGGTGCAGAGGGCGATGGGGACGGGATGAGGGTTGGGGTAGAGGTTAAGAGTTGAAAGTTAAAAGTTGAAGAGTTCGGAAGTTTAAGAGTGTAAGAGTATAAGAGTGCAAGAGGTTGGGACGTGGGGTTGTGGGAAGGGGTGAGTGGGTGCCACGATCCCTCCGCTACGTGCCGCGAAAGGCGCGGCACTCTGGTCGGGATGACAAACCATGGGACACCGCGAAAGGCGCGGCACTGCGGTCCCTTCGATGCTCAGGGCGAGCGGGATGACAAATCGTGGGACACCGCGAACAGCGCGGCACTGCGGTCCCTTCGATGCTCAGGGCAAGCGGGATGACGAATTGGGCATCGTGCGTGGGGTACTGGAAGGCCTCACCCCTGAAGGGGTGAGCTACAACGTGGGGTGGAGATGGCGAAGGAGGGATTGGAGGGCGGCGTGGGCTAGGTGGGCGGCGTGGGCGGAGGCGGGGGGAAGGCCGCCGATGGCGGAGGAGATTGAGTCGGCGGAGAGAGCGTTGAGTTGGTGGAGTTCCCTTCCTTGGATTAGTTCCGTTAACAATGAGGCGCAGGCGATGGAGGCGGTGCAACCCCGGCAGAGGAAGCGCGCGGCGATGATACGGGTGTGTTCGAGTTGGACGGAGAGTTGCAGGACATCGCCACAGACGGGATTGGTGACTTCGATTTTGGCGGTGGGGTTGGGGAGTTCGCCGACGTTACGAGGGGATTGGAAGTGGTCGAGGAGGGTCGGGGAGAACATGGGGAGAGTATCGCAGCGAGTGGGGCGGGGTGTCGAGGGAGAGGAGGGAGTTTACAGTTGACAGTGCACAGTTGACGGTTTCGGAGGAAGAGAAAATCCGACGCAGAGACGCAGAGGACGCGGAGATTCGCAGAGGAAGAAAAGAGGAAGGCTCACGCAGAGTTCACAGAGGACACAGAGAGCGCAGAGAAGAAAACCCAAGAGTACAGGCAGCAGTGTCTGTACCACAAGCCGCGGAGGAGTAAAAGGAAGAGGGATTCAGCGCCCGAACAGGACACGGGGCACGGGGTACAGACTTCGCGCTTGCGCACCTTTGAGCAACCGCAGTTGTAGGATCTATTCTGGCGGCCACTCATACGGGAACATCTTGGCTGCGTCTTCCGGGGAAATCTTCACGCCAAGCAACTCAGCGGCGCGAGCTATTACCGGATCCCGACCGCTCGCCAGATCTGCCGCAGTGGGGAGGAGTACTTCGTCAGGTGTCACACCGGAGTGCTCCAAGCTCTTTCCATCGGTCATGATGAGATCGGCTTCGGTGACAGATACGCCAAAGAATACGGCAGTCTCCACACCGAACTGTTCGCTATAGTACCTTGCTTCCATAACGTGTCCGGAGGAGCGGTCGCCCAAAACAATGCCGCGTTTTTCAATTTGCATAAGCCTGGCAAACAGTTCGGCGGCGGATGCGGACCTGCTGTCAACGAGCACCACCAACTTACCGGTAAAAGAATAGTGAGAGCCCTTGGCTATCTGGGGTTTACGTTCTTTCCGGCCAACACGGTCAGCAATCTTCACGTCTTTATCAAACACGCCGCCAGCGAAGTGCTGAAGCATATCCACGCTGCCGCCCGGATTGCCACGCAAGTCTACGATTAGTGCATTATGTTTGCGCGCCTTGTTCATCATGCTGTCCACTTCGCTCTCTGAAAAATAAAAACCCGGGAGTTTCAGAATCAACAAGGCGTCGCCCGATTCGGCGTAACGAGCGCGAACGCTGTGCCACTGCCTCTCATCTTGACGCATGATGTCGAAGTAGTCGCCACCACCGTCCCTTAGGGTGAGATCCATAACGCGCTTGGTGGGGTGAACCGCTGCCGCCACACCCACGGTCCGTTTATTCCCCAGGGGATCCTGAAGAGCCAGTCGCAGGCCGGGTTGCGGCCGCAAAACACCAAAGTCGTATTGCATTTTCCAAAGAGTATCGCGAGTTGGAGCGTACCCATTGATGCCCAAGATCTGGTCTCCAGGCTTCACGCCTTTGACCTCCGCGTCGCTTCCGGGGCGCACCTGGGTGACGAAGCAGCGATCTCCAACCATCTGATATTGCCAACCATAGTCGTTGCGGAAGGCGTATTGCGGCGGCAGAAAAAATGTATGCGAGTCGTTGAGAGGATCCAGCGCCGCCGCTATCTCCCCCAAGGCCATGCTGTTAGAATTTGCGTTCTTCATCCTCAGCTTTGCGGCAGCAAACTGTGCCTTCAGATCGACACCGTGATAGTTTGGGTCATAGTAATGTTTAAGAACTTCGTCGCCAACGGTGGTTAACATCTGTTCGTCGCGATCACGATCCATCTTGGACATCTGCTGCGCGCGCGCTGGGGCGGGGAATGAGAAAAGAAGCAGGATGATCCCGAACGCAGAAGCGACAACCCTCTCAAATGTCATGGGAGCCTCCGTGAATCCTGCATCAGCCCAAGGATCGACTATGGACATCAGCGGACTTATCACTATTAAGCTGATGCTATACAAGGTACTTGATAAAGAAAAGCGGAACTTTGCTGGAACGAAATTTCTGCGGCAGAGTGGACAACGGAGAAGAGATACAGTCTGTTGGTGGACCCGCATCTGTAAAAGCGGCGGGGAGGCGCACTCCGAAAGGAGGAGGGATGAGACAGGTGGTGGCGGCGGTGATTGAGCGGGGGGACCGGCGGGTGCTGATTGGGCAGCGGCGGCGGGGGGATACGTCTGAATTGAAGTGGGAATTTCCGGGCGGGACGGTGCGCGAGGGGGAGACACTTGAGGAGGCGCTGCGGCGAGAGTTGCGGGAGGAGTTGGGGGTTACGCTGACGAAATGCAGGGAAATTGCGCGGGTGCGGCACGAGTACGCGCATTTTGGGGAGGAGATTGAGATTCACTTTTTTGCGGCGGCGGTGGAGGGAGAGATTGCGGCGGCGGCGTTTGAACGGGTGGAATGGGCTTTGCCGCGGGAGTTGGGGCAGTATGATTTTTTGGCGGCGAACCGGGAATTGATTGCTCATCTGGCTACGGGGAAGATCAAGGCGGGGGAAGTTCTGGAGGAGGAGTGAAGAGAGGCAGTTCACAGTTGACAGTTTACAGTTCACAGTTTCGGAGGAAGAGCACAGCGAGGAAAAAGCTTACACAGAGGCCGCAGAGGACACAGAGTTCACAGAGAAGAGAAAGGCTGACCACAGAGTTTGCAGAGGGGCCGCAGAGGGAACGGAGACGGCTTGCTGAAGTGACTGAGGCACTGCGTACGAATGATTTTGCCTCGATCCCTCCACTGCGCGACGGCAAATGGCGCCGTCGCTCCGGTCGGGATGACAAGCGAGAGTTAGGGAGTGTGGGGGCCGAAGTAGCGGTAGTGGCCGGTGATTTTCCAGAGGAAGAGGACGTCTTCGGCTTTGGGACCTTGACCGATGTTGTGGACTACCAGGTAACGGCCGGAGGATGACTTTTTGTCGACGACGATGCCGATGTGGGGGACGTTGCCACCTAAATCCCAGGTGACTAGATCGCCGGGTGTGTAGTCTTCACCTTTGTCGGTGATGGGTAATTGCTCGCCTTTGCGGGTGAAGAAGACCATGAGGTTGGGGACGCGGCGATGGTCAATGTTGGTATCCGTGCGGAGCTGCATCCAGCGGAGATGATTGGGATAGTCCCAAAAATTGGCTTTCATGTCTTCGTGGACTTCTTTTTGCAGATCGACGCCGAGAGCACGGTAGGAGCGGATTACTTCGTCGGTGCAGACGCCGGTGTCGGCAGGAACATCGCCGCCGGGATAGGGGATGGCCACATAGGCGGAAACGTAGCGAACGGTGTGGGTGGTGCGTTCGATGGCGGCATCGGAGAGTTTGTGGAGGAAGGATTGGCGTTGGAGTTCGGTTTGGGGGAAGGATTGAGCCGGTGAGGAAAAGCAGAGCCAGAGTGCGGATAGGAAGAGAGAGAAAAGCCTCACAGAATTCCCAGCGGTTGACATTTTGCCTCGATCCCTCCACTCCGCGACGACAGAAACCGTCGTCGCTGCGGTCGGGATGACATGTTCGGACGCCTGGATACCGGTGACATGACTACCTACATGACCAGCCTAAAGGCTGGCCACTACAAAACCAAGTGCTAAGAGGTGACCGGGTTGGGTTTGTTGGGGTTGATGTTTAGTTCTTTGATGGCGTTTTGGACGGTGGCTTCGCCGACCAGGCCGTCCTGGGCTAATTCGTGTAGGGTGGCTACGACGATGAAGCGGGAATCGACCTCGAAGAAATCGCGGAGAGATTCGCGGCCTTCACTGCGGCCAAAGCCATCGGTGCCGAGAGTGGCGAGGCGTCGCGGAGCCCATTTGGAAATCATGGAGGGTAGAACCTTCAAGTAGTCGGAGGCGGCAACGAGGACGCCTTGCTCGCCTTCGAGACATTGCGCGACGTAGGGAACGCGCGGGGTTTCGTCGGGATGGAGACGATTCCAGCGTTCGACTTCCATGCCATCGGCGTAGAGATTTTTGTAGCTGGTGACGCTCCAGACATCGGCGGCGATACCGAATTTCTGGTCGAGGATTTCCTGGGCGCGGAGAACTTCGTTGAGGATGGCGCCGCTGCCGAAGAGTTGTGCGCGGAGTTTCGCTTTGCGCTCGGGAGCAGGACGGAGTTTGTACATGCCCTTGAGAATGCCCTCTTTGGCGCCAGCGGGCATGGCGGGCATGGGGTAAGGCTCGTTCATCACGGTGATGTAGTAGAAGATGCTTTCGCCTTCCTTGTACATGCGGCGGATGCCATCCTGAAGGATGACGGCGATTTCATAGGCGTAGGCGGGATCGTAGGCGCGAAGATTGGGGACGGAGAGAGCGAGGACGTGGCTGTTGCCGTCCTGGTGCTGGAGACCTTCGCCAGCGAGAGTGGTGCGGCCCGCGGTGCCACCGAGCAGGAAGCCGCGAGTGCGCATATCGGCGGCGGCCCAGATGAAATCGGCGATGCGCTGGAATCCGAACATCGAGTAATAAATAAAAAATGGAATGGTGTTGATGCCGTGAGTGGCGTAGGCGGAACCCGCGGCGATGAATGAGGCGACGGAACCGGCTTCGGTGATGCCTTCTTCGAGGATCTGGCCGTTTTTGGCTTCCTTGTAGTAGAGGAGCGTGTTGACATCCACGGGCTCGTACTTCTGGCCGACGCTGGAATAGATGCCAACGGTGCGGAAGAGGGATTCCATGCCGAAGGTGCGAGCTTCATCAGGAACGATGGGAACGACGAGCTTGCCAATTTCGGGATCTTTGAGCATTTTGCGAAGCATGCCGACGAAAGCCATGGTGGTGGAGACTTCGCGGCCCTCGCTGCCGTCGAAGAATTCCCGGAAGAGTTCGTCGTGATCGGCGACTAGCGGGGTAGAACGGACTTTGCGCTGGGGCATATAACCGCCGAGAGCTTCGCGGCGGGCTTTGAGGTAGCGCATCTCTTCGCTGTCTTCGGCGGGGCGATAAAAAGGAAGGCTGTTGACGTCCTCATCGCTAAGAGGAATGCCAAAGCGCGAACGGAATTCGCGGAGTTCGTCTTCATTGAGCTTTTTCTGCTGATGGGTGACGTTCTTCCCTTCTCCAGCTTCGCCGAGGCCATAGCCCTTGATGGTGCGGGCGAGGATGACAGTGGGACGGCCTTTGTGTTCAAAGGCGGCTTTGTAGGCGGCGTAGACTTTGCGGGGATCGTGGCCGCCGAGACGCAGGCGGCGAAGGGCTTCGTCGGGAAGTGGCTCGACAAGCTTGAGGAGGCGCGGATCGCTGCCGAAAAAGAATTGGCGGATGTATTCGCCGCTGGAGACGACGAGCTTCTGGTATTCGCCGTCCACCATTTCGCCCATGCGCTTGACGAGGAGGCCTTCGGAATCGCGTTCGAGAATGGGATCCCATTCGGAGCCCCAGAGAACCTTGATGACGTTCCATCCGGCGCCGCGAAAGGCGGATTCGAGTTCCTGAATGATCTGGCCATTGCCGCGCACGGGACCATCGAGTCGCTGCAGATTGCAATTGACGACGAAGATTAGGTTATCGAGTTTCTCGCGGGAGGCGAGCGTGATGGCGCCGAGAGATTCAGGCTCGTCGGTTTCGCCATCGCCGAGGAAGGCCCAGACTTTGGCGTCGGTGGCGGGCTTGAGGCCGCGATTTTCAAGATAGCGATTGAAGCGCGCCTGATAGATGGACATCAAGGGGCCAAGTCCCATGGAGACGGTGGGAAATTCCCAGAGGTCGGGCATGAGCCAGGGATGCGGGTAGGAAGAGAGGCCGCCACCGGGCTTGAGTTCACGGCGGAAATTTACAAGCTGCTCGACGCTGAGGCGGCCTTCGAGAAAGGCGCGGGCGTAAATGCCGGGAGCGGCGTGTCCCTGGAAATAGACGGTGTCGCCTTCGAAGGAATCGGAACGGGCGCGGAAGAAATGGTTGAAGCCGACTTCGTAGAGTGTGGCGGCAGAGGCGTAGGTGGAGATGTGGCCGCCGATGCTGTGTTCGAGGCGATTGGCGCGGACCACCATGGCGAGAGCGTTCCAGCGGATGAGGGACTTGATGCGGCGTTCGAGCTGCTGATCGCCGGGGAAGAGAGGCTCGAGGCGGGCGGGAATGGTGTTGGCGTAAGGAGTGTTGGCGGAGAAAGGAAGCTCAATGCCACTGACGGTGGCGTGGGCGCGAAGACGCTCGAGGATTTCGCGGGCGACGTCGGGGCCGCTGGATAGGAGGACGGAGTCAAGAGACTCCAGCCATTCCTGGATTTCCACGTCCTCGATGTGGCGAGGTACGTAAGTTTCCTGATCCATGTGAGCGATGACCCGTTTCCTTCCCGCCGGTGGACTGGCGCGTGCGCTGGGAGAAACGCGCAATTGATAAGAATACACCTAGAGGGGCGTGGGTGCATCTTGGAGGCGTAGAAAAATTGGTGATGGGGAGATGCGGGAATTTGGATGGGGAATCGCGGGGCGAAGAGGAATGTTATCAGATATCAGAGATCAGGGATCAGAGAGCAGGAAGGAAAAGAGGAAGAAGTATGAGAGTGTAAGAGTGCAAGAGTTTAAGAAGAGGTAGGAGTTGGCGCACCCCTCGAGGGGCCAAGACAGAAAAAGGCTTACGCAGAGTTCACAGAGAGCACAGAGTTCGCAGAGAAGAGAGGAAAACCCAAGAACGCAGTCAGGAGTGACTGTGCCACGAAGAGAAACGCAAGACCCAGGCACCCGCCTACGGCGGGCTTGGGGCAACCGGCGAAGAGGGACGGTAACATAGAGGTCACAGAGAAGAGGGGAGAAGAGGTTGAAGAGTTAAAAGTTGAAAGTTGAAAGTTGAAAGTGCGGCTGGATTTGATTGGCACAGCTTCAGATGTAAAAGCGGCGGCGAGCCGCTGCACTCCAGAACAGACTCGGCGTTCGCGTCAAGACAGGAGAATTGGTTATGGAAGGCCTCACCCCTGAAGGGGTGAGCTACAGGGAGAAGGTCAGGGGCGTGGGGTCAGGTGCGGAGGTCGGGGGAGAGGGAGCGGCCACCATCCAGGATTAGGGTTTGGCCGGTTAGGAATTCGGCGGTGATTAGGAAGAGGACGGCGTCGGCGATTTCTTCGGGGCGGCCGGTGCGCTGGAGAGGGGCGCGACGGATGAAATCCGATTGCCACTCGGGGGGATCGCCGGGCATGGTGATGGTGCCGGGGGCGATGGCGTTGACGCGGACAGCGGGGGCGAGTTCCTTGGCGAGGATGCGGGTCATTAGGATGACGCCACCTTTGGAGACGGAGTGGGGTAGGAATTCACGCCAGCCGAGGATGCCGCCAATATCGGCGAAATTGATGATGATTCCCTTCCCGGACTTTGCGAGATGAGGTGCGGCGGCTTGCGCGGCGAAAAACGGGGCCTTGAGGTTGGTGTCGAGAGAGGCGTCCCAGGATTGTTCGGTGGTGGCGCCGAATTTGGTTTCGAGGAAATTGGCGGCGTTGTTGACTAAGATGTCGAGGCGGTGGAAGTGGTTGACGGTTTGCTCGACTAGATTTTGGATTTCGGGGACGCTGGTGAGATTTGCGGAGATGGCGATGGAGCGGCGGCCGAGTTTTTCGATTTCGCGGACTGTGTCGCGCGCTTCGGATTCGGAATGGCTGTAGTGGATGGCGACGTCAGCGCCTTCGGCGGCGAGGCGTAGGGCGACGACACGACCGAGGCGTTTGGCGGCTCCGGTGACGAGGGCGACGCGGCCAGAGAGTTTTATTTCGTCGGGCATTGCATGAAGGTAGCACAGGAGGGGGAACGGTAACACAGGGGTCACAGAGGACACAGAGAAGAGCTAAGAAAAGAGTTAAGAGAAGATGAGGTTGAGGCGTTAGGGCGTAAGAGCCCACCCTTAGAAACCGAGGGTGGGGCACCCTCAAGCTCTATCGTGTGGAGCTGTAACAAGGGCAACCCAGGACCCAGGCACATACTCCGTGCCTGGGGCAACCCAGGACCTAGGCACTCGTACTGAGTTCACAGAGAAAAGGAAAGAAAAAACGGAGAGTTTGTGGCGTTCGATCGTAAGAGACCACCCTTAGAAACCAAGGGTGGGGCACCCTCGAGCTCTATCGTGTGGAGCTGTAACAAGGGCAACCCAGGACCCAGGCACATACTCCGTGCCTGGGGCAACCGGCAATAGTGATAAAATCCACGCCGAAGTTGCGAGGCGAGCGATGAGATTGGATTTGCTGGCGATTGCGGCGCATCCGGATGATGTGGAGCTTACGTGTGGGGGAACGCTGCTGAAGATGGCGCAGCGCGGGTATACGACGGGGATACTGGATTTGACGGCGGGGGAGATGGGGACGCGGGGGACGCCGGAGACGCGGGCGAAAGAAGCAGAGCGGGCGGCGAAGATTCTAAGAGTGGCATGGCGAGGGACGCTGGGAGTAGCGGATTCGGATGTGCAGGCTACGCGGCAGAATAAGCTGCGGCTGGCGAAGGTGATTCGGGAGTTGCGGCCGCGGACGGTGATATTGCCGTATTGGGAGGCGCGGCATCCTGATCATTATCATGCGTCAGCGCTGGGGTATGAGGGATGCTTTTTGGCGGGGCTGAAACAGTTGCCGCTGGATGGGGAGCCGCACCGGCCATTCAAGATTCTGTATGCGACGCCGTTTGAGGGGATGACGCCGACGTTTGTGGTGGATGTGACGAAGCAGTATGAGGCTAGACGGAGGGCGATACTGGCGTACGGGTCGCAGTTCCGTCCGGCGAAGAGTGAGCGGAAGCAGAGGGTGTTCCTGGCGACTGATGAGTTGGATGCGAAGATGGACCTGCTGGCGCGGCACTATGGGCAGATGATTGGGGTGAGGTACGGGGAGCCGTTTTTGCAGAAGGAGATGATGGCGGTGGAGGATGTGGTCGAGTTGGGGGTGCGGTCGATTTGAAGGAAGTTCTAAGTTGTAAGTTTTCAGTTCTAAGTAAAGAAAGATAGTAATGCGCATCGAAAGGTTGAGAGGGTATTGGGGACTTTTGATCCTAGAGGAAAGAGACAGGCAAGAAAGAGGGACGGTAACACAGAGGTCACAGAGAGCACAGAGTTCACAGAGAAGAGGAGAGGGGTTAGACGGAGTCGTCTTCCATGGCGGGGGAGAAGCCGGGGATGCTCTGGCCGGCGGGGGTACGTTCGACCTTGACGCGGAACTGCTGCTGGTTTTCGGCGCCGGATTTGCGAAGGACGACGATGGTGCTGAGGGCTTCGTTATAGACGCGGGTGACGAGGTAAGTCTCGCCGGTGTCCTCTTTCTTCCAAAGTTGGCCAATCTGGATCTTGCGGGCGCTCATGGTGATGCATTGAATGTAGTTAGGTAGACAAGAAGTGTCAACTGCCCAAATGGGGGATAGTACACAGTACGAGGGGGGCCCGGGGAGGGAGGGGCGAGGAAACCATATTCGGATGAGGCACATCTCACAGAACGAGAGTAGGCAGGCACATCCAGGGGTGTATACTTGCCGGGAAAGTGGTGCAGGGAGGCTCGACCCATGCGGAAAGAATGGCAATACGCGTTCGGTCTGGTGCTGGCGGCATGCCTGATGGCATGGCCTGCGGGCACAAGTGCTCAGAGCCAGTCACAAGGATCTTCGACGCCACAACAGGGGCAGCAGGGCGCCTCTGGACAGACACCGCAGCAACAGGGCCAACAGGGGCAGCAGCCGGCAAATCAGGATCCGAATGCAGCGCCTCAGACGGGGCCGATTCCCATTGGACAGGACGCGCCGCCACCGCCTCCTCCACCGGACCCCAAAGCGGCTCCGGCACCAACACCAGCGCCCCAGCCGGGATCTGACGCTCCCGTGCCACAACAGCAGACGGTACACCCGAAGAATGCAAACGAAGACGTGGACGCAATCGGGAACCGGAACCCGGGCAAGGGCGTGAATTTTTATTCACTGGAAAAAGAGATTGCACTGGGGAAGCAGTTGGCGCAGGAAGTGGAGCGCTCTTCAAAGCTGATCGATGATCCGGTGGTGACAGAATACGTGAACCGCGTGGGGCAGAACCTGGTGAGGAATTCGGATGCGCGGGTGCCGTTCACGATCAAGGTGATTGACTCGGATGAAGTGAACGCGTTCGCGCTGCCGGGCGGATTTTTCTATGTGAACAGCGGACTGATCCTGCGGGCGCAGGAAGAGGCGGAACTGGCGGGCGTGATGGCGCACGAGATGTCGCACGTGATCTGCCGGCATGGCACGAAGCAGGCGACCAAAGCCGACATCATGCAGATTGGCGCGATGGCGGCGATGATCTTTGTACCTTATGGGTGGGCCGGGTACGGCATATACCAGGGCATGAATTTGGCGATCCCGCTGACTTTCCTGAAGTTCTCGCGCGACGCGGAACGGGAAGCGGATTTTCTGGGTATCCAGTACATGTACAAAGCAGGGTACGACCCGAACGCGTATGTGGCCTTCTTTGAGCGGATTCAAACGGATGAGAAAAGAAGGCCGGGAACGATACCGAAGGCTTTCTCGACACACCCGCCGACGCCAGACCGGATTGAAGCGGCGCAGAAAGAGATTGCGCGGATTTTGCCGGAACGCGACGACTATATCGTGACGACTTCGGAGTTTGATGCGGTGAAGGCGCGGCTGCGGAACGTCATGTTCTCGCGGAAGGTGCAGAACAACGGACCGGGGAAACCGACGTTGCGGACGAAGACAGAACAATCGGATAAGACGGGGCAGACAACGACAACGGATCCGAATTCGACTGACGATGACCGGCCGACGTTGAAGAGGAGACCGGATTCGCCGTGAGAAGTTTTTTGTTATAAGCTATAAGTTTCAAGAATCGAGTCTTACGCATTAAGAAGGAAAAAGGGCGGCCCAAAGCCGCCCTTTTTTGTTTTTGCACGGGGGAAAAACCGTTCGATCACGTGAGATGGACGAGGAAATGGCACGTGGGATCGCCACGGCGGACGGATTGGAGGATTTCCACCTTCACGGGACGACCGAGGGCCGTTTCCCAAATAGCCTGATGGGTGGCGCGAGTGCAGTAGCACTGGATGTCATTGTGTGGTTTGCCGGGGCGGTAACGAGCGGCCGGACAAAAGCAGCCGTAGGTGTTTACCGCGCCGTAACGGACGTGGACGGTGTCGCCCTCGCGCCAGGCTTCAAAATTGGCGTGCAGAGCTTCGATGAGTTTTTCAACGCTGCCCTTGCCCTTCTCGGCGATGTCCCGCTTGAACTGGAAGCGGTTGAAACAAGCGCGGCCGCATTCGCCGAGAAGCTTGATTTTGGTAGGCTCGTCCACTTGAGAATCAATCGATTCCATCAAATCGGACAGAAAATTCTTAATAAAAGTGAGCTGCGCATCGCAAGGTTGCTCCTCTGCGGCGAGAGCCCGGGCAGGCAAAGCTCCAAGGAAGGCCAGTGCACAACAACCAGCCTGCAGAAATTCTTTACGTTCCATGCGGTCTCCTAAATTAAAGATGAGACCACTCGTTACATTAAGGATAGAGGACGACAGCCGGAGGAAATGTGATGGCCATCACCCGGGGAAACATGCGGAGAAGGGACGGAAAAGCAGATCCCTCCACTGCGCGGCCCGACGCGCCAAACTACGGCGCGTAAGAAAAAGTCGGGCCGCTCCGGTCGGGATGACAGTTTTAGTTGAAGAGGGGAAAAAGCCGGGATGACAGCGTTGGTTGAGACGCGAAAGAAGTTGGGAGGACAGCAGGAGGAGATTGTGGTTTGCCGAGGTGAGTTGAAATCGTAAAAGCGGCGCCAAGGCGCCCTTCGAGGATCAGGACAAGCCGCACTCAGAAATTAGCGGTGGCCGCTTTTTGGTGCTCTTCGGGGGCGGCGGAGACACCCATGCGGCGGAGCTCCTCGGAATAGTATTTGCGGAAGAGGACGTCCCACTCCTCGCTGCCTTCGAGGATTTCCTTTTTCTGGGAAGTGATGCGCTTGCGAACCTCGACCTCGACCTTTTCTTCCTCGCGAAGAACCTCGGTGATGGTCTGAACGATGTGCTGGCGGATGGTGTCGCGGTCCTCGATGAATTCGACTTCGTTGCTCTGCACGAGGAGATCGGTGACCTGGTGGGAGATGCGTACAATTTTTTCGCGGCTCAATCTCATCGTGTTGGTGTGCCTCAGTTCCCTTCCCTAGCGGCGCGTTGAAGCGTGGGGGCGGCGAATCAACGCAAAATCAGTTTTTGATCGCGAGCGAGCTGGCCTTTCACTTTCTTGAACATTTCCTGATAGGAGACGCCGGTGCGGCGCATCTCATCCTGGTACTGGATGAGAATGTTGCGCACCTGATCGTTGACGCGGTCCTCAACGGTAATTTCCTCCATCATGCGGGCGCGGACGCGGACCGTGATGGGATCGACTTCCTTTTCCTTGATTTCGACAAGGCCGTCAGCGAGGAGTTTTTTGATGACTTCGGAGGCCATGTGGCCGACATAATCGCGGTTCAAGAGCATCTAAAGGGCGTCCTTGGAGTATTTTTATTTGACTACGAGTTTACTGGTTGCGAGGGGAAACCGCAAGAAATCAGAGAAAAAAAGACGGGCGCGCGAAAGGTTTGACCGAGTGGAGAGGTTCCTGTAGTATGAATTCATGTGAGCAGAAAGGGCGGTTAGCTCAGTTGGTTAGAGCGCCTGCCTTACAAGCAGGAGGTCGCAGGTTCGAGCCCTGCACTGCCCACCATACCGCGTGGTGATCATGCGGGGACGTAGTTCAGTTGGTTAGAACGCTGCCCTGTCACGGCAGAGGTCGCGAGTTCGAGTCTCGTCGTCCCCGCCATTCTTTTCAATCACTTGCGAAAAGTTTGGCTTCGCGGCGTAGGAACA
>Ga0074045_10000951_pt1 | contig 28363 bp, 24 predicted proteins | sample BogForMeECP23OM2_FD_94442 | JGI IMG/M metagenome (GOLD analysis project Ga0074045, IMG submission 94442) | Bog forest soil microbial communities from Calvert Island, British Columbia, Canada - Bog Forest MetaG ECP23OM2 | ecosystem: Environmental > Terrestrial > Soil > Wetlands ...
ACGTCATACTTTGCCCGATCGGCCTCGTTCCAAGGCATCGCGAATCTCCCCAAGTTGTTGCAAACCAGGGAGAATCAGACCCCGCGAGGCCGGTCAACCAATTTCAGGTCAGGCTCTTAGCGGTCTGCGAGGTCCGCTTCACGTCGGCAGCGGACGCGCCTGCGCCCCCGACGCGCGCCGCCGCTTTACGGATCGGGCGGGGCGGTGCTAGCTTTCGCTGGCATGTCAGCCTCGGCCAAGTCGCCGGAGGGGAGGGGATGCCTGAGCCGAGCGAGCCAAATGAGCCGCAACCCGTTTCCAATCGACCGAGCGCCCCCTTGGGACCCTCCCAATCCGTTCTCGAAGCCGTCGGTCTGTCCCGGTCCTTTGGGCCGATCGAGGTTCTGAGCGACGTGTCGATCGACGTCCGCGCCGGAGAGGTGCACGCCATCATCGGCGAGAACGGCGCAGGCAAGTCGACGCTCATGAAGATCCTCAGCGGCCATCTTCAGCCGACTCGCGGGCTCCTGAAGCTTGATGGCGCGCCGGTCGAGTTGAAAGGGCCGGTCGACGCCGAACGCCGCGGAATCGTGCTCGTGCACCAGGAGATCATGCTCGCGCCCGACCTCACGATCGCCGAGAACATGTTTCTGGGCCGCGAGGCGCGACGCGGACTCACAGTCGACGACCGCGAGATGAACCGCCGCGCGTCCGAAGCGATGCGGGTCTTCGGCGTCGATGCGCCCGTCACCCTTCCGGTCGAGCGGCTGTCGATCGCCCAGCGGCAACTGGCGCAGATCGCCCGGGCCCTCACCGTTTCCCACCGCGTCGTCATTTTCGACGAGCCGACGGCTTCGCTGACGCCGGTCGAGACGACGGCGCTTCTGAGACTCATTCGCGAGCTGAAGGCCAAGGGCGTCGCGATCCTCTATATTTCCCACCGGCTGGAGGAAGTGAAGGCGGTCGCCGACATTGTGACAGTGTTGCGCGACGGCAAGAAGGTCACGACCCGCCCCGCCGCCGACCTCGATCCGGTCGACATGGCGCGCCTGATGGTCGGGCGCGACCTTCTCGCGCTCTACCCGCCGCGTTCCTCCGCCCCGACCGGCGCGCCGGCGCTCGAGGTCGCCCATTTCGGCGCGGAAGGTTTTGCCGAGGACGCCAGTTTCACGGTGCGTCCCGGCGAGATCCTCGGCTTCTCCGGCCTTGTCGGCGCCGGGCGCACGGAACTCTTCGAAGCCTTGTTCGGCCTCAGAAGGGGCGGCGGCGAGATCCGGCTCGACGGCCGGCCCCAGCAATGGCCGGACGCGCGGGCCGGCATGCTGGCCGGCGCCGTCTACCTGACCGAGGACCGCAAAAGCAAGGGCCTGCTTCTCGAGGAGAATCTGGGAACGAACCTCACGCTCGCCGCGCTCGACCAGTTCCAGCGCGGGCCGGTCGTCGACCGCGCCAAGGAAGCCAGGGCGCTCGACGCGGCGATCCAGCGTTTCGACATCCGTGTGGGCGACAAGTCGCTGCTTGCGGGCCAGATGTCCGGCGGCAATCAGCAGAAACTTTTGCTTGCGAAAATGATGCAGCTCAATCCGCGGGTCGTCGTGATCGACGAACCTACGCGCGGAATCGACATCGGCGCCAAGCAGCAGATCTATCGATTTATCGCAGCCATGGCCGGGGAGGGCCGCTCGGTGATCGTGATTTCGTCCGAGATGGCCGAACTGATCGGGGTCTGTCACCGGATCATCGTCATGCGCAACGGCCGGATCGCGGGCGAAGTGGCGGGCGAGGCGATGACGGAGCATGCGATCGTGGTGCTGGCGACGGGCGTGGACGCGAAGGTCGGGGACGCGCGGGTATGACTGAGGCGGTTCATGAGGCGCCGGCCGCGCCGCCGCGCCGCCGAATCAACCTCGGCGCGGTCGCGCCGTTCCTGGCGCTCGGCCTCATCTGCGTGCTCGGGGCGGCGGCCAATTCGCGCTTTCTCAGCTTGGACAATCTGACCAACGTGCTGGCGCGCAGCACCTTCATCGCGACCATCGCGGTCGGGCAGACGCTGGTCATCACCGGCGGGGGGCTCGACCTGTCGGTCGGGGCGATGGCCGCCTTCGTGGCCGGGCTCGAAATCCTGTTCCTGAATTCCGGACTGATCGAGAACGCGACGCTGCTTATTCTCGCCGCGATGGCGCTGTCGCTCGCCGTCGGCGCCCTTTGCGGACTCTTCAACGGCGTCACGTCCACGCTCGGCAAGATCGAGCCGTTCATCGTGACGCTCGGGACGATGGGCATTTTCCGCTCGCTGCTGACCTGGCTGGCGCAGGGCGGCTCGATCACCATCCGGAACAACGACATCCGGGCCGCCTACCGGCAGGTCTATTTCGGCGATTTGTTCGGCGTTCCCTATCCGGTGCTGGTCATCCTCGGCGTCGCGATCGTCGGCGCCTTCATTCTCTACCGCACCGCCTACGGGCGCCACGTGCGCGCGGTCGGATCGAACGAGGACGTCGCCCGGTATTCCGGCATCAACGTGGCTCGCGTGCGCACAATCACCTACGTGCTGCAGGGCCTCTGCGTCGCGCTCGCCGTCATCGTCTATGTGCCGCGGCTGAGTTCGGCCAGCGCGGCGACCGGACTCGGCTGGGAACTGATGGCGATCACCGCCGTGGTGGTCGGCGGCACGCGGCTCAAGGGCGGCGTGGGGCGCGTCTGGGGCACGATCGCCGGCGCGCTTATTCTCGAAGTCATCGGCAACATCATGCTGCTGTCGAACGTGGTCAGCGAATACCTCATCGGCGCGGTTCAGGGCGCGATCATCATCATTGCGATGCTGGCGCAACGCGGACTGTCTCGCAATCGCTGAGGAAAGAGCGGGAGGACGGGGCTCGCGCCGCGGCCTCTCAAAACGAGCGGGAGAGGAAAGAATGAAACGGTTTTTGATCGGCCTCGCGGTCCTCGGCCTCCTGGCCGGCACCGCCCAGGCGCAAACGACGAAGACGATCGCGGTCTCCGTTCCGACCGCCGATCACGGCTGGACCGGCGGCGTCGTGTTCCACGCGATGGAGGAGGCCAAGGCTCTCGAGAAAAGGTATCCGGGCCTCAAGGTGATCGTGAAGACTTCGCCCGACCCGGCGGCTCAGGCGAACGCGCTCGAAGATTTGTCGACCCAGGGCATCGACGCGCTGGTCGTCCTGCCGCACGACCCGAACGTGCTCACCGACCCGATCCGCAAGGTGAAGGAAAAGGGGACGTTCGTGACGGTCGTCGATCGCATTGCGGACGATCGGTCGATCTACGACCTCTACGTCGGCGGCGACAATCCGGGTCTGGGCGCGTCGGCGGCCCAATTCTTCAAGAAGGCCATGCCGAACGGCGGCGACATCGTTGTGATCCGTGGCCTGCCGATCCCGATCGACAAGATGCGCGTCGACGCCTTCAACAACGGCATCAAGGGAACCAAGATCAACGTCATCGACAGCCAGTTCGGCAACTGGAGCCGCGACGACGCGTTCAAGGTCATGCAGGACTTTTTGACCAAGCATCCCAAGATCGACGCGGCCTGGGTCCAGGACGACGATATGGCGGTCGGCGTGTTCGAGGCGATCGCGCAGGCTAAGCGCACCGATATCAAGTTCGTCGTCGCCGGCGCCGGCAGCAAGGACATGGTCAAGCGCGTCATGGACGGCGACCCGATGATGCCGGTCGATGTGCTCTATTCGCCGACCATGGTCGCGGTCGCGATGGACGTGACCGCGCTCGGCCTCGAGGACGGGATACCCGTCCGGGGCGACTACATCCTCAAGGCCTCGCTGATCACCAAGGAGAACGCGAAGGACTTCTACTTCAAGGACTCGCCGTTCTGAGGCGACTTGAGCCGGACCGCGCCGTCTTGCCCTCACCTTGCCGCTTCGCGGCTTCCCTCTCCCGTAGGAGAGGGGCGTCCCCTTCCCCCCTGGGGGGAAGGTGGCCGCGCAAGCGGACGGATGAGGGCTTTCGGCGCGATTCGATCTGGATTCATCACGCTTTAGGACGACGGCCAAGACGAAGGGAGCGCGACTGTTCCGCTCCCCATCCAATGCCCCGAGGCGCGCTCAAGGCTTTGAGCGCATGGAGGTTTCAATCATGACTGGTATGGTCAAAGGTCCGGCGATATTCCTGAACCAGTTTGCCGGGGACGCGCCGCCGTTCAATTCGTTTGAGGGCATGTGCGGGTGGGCGGCTTCGCTCGGTTACAAAGGCGTTCAGATTCCGACCTGGGTCGATAGCCTGATCGACATCGGCAAGGCTGCGGAGTCTCAGACTTATTGCGATGAATTGGCTGGTACGGCGAAAGCCCATGGCCTGGCGATCACTGAATTCGCCAGTCATGTCCCGGCCCAGCTCGTCGCGGTGAACCCGGCCTATGATGAGGCCTTTGATGGTTTTGCGCCCAAGGAGGTTCGAGGCAACCCGGCCGTGCGACAGAAATGGGCGGTCGAGCATATGTTGAAGTGCGCGAAGGCTTCGAAACGCCTCGGGCTCTCGGCGCATCCGACGTTCTCCGGCGCGCTCGCCTGGCCGTTCCTCTACCCCTGGCCGCAGCGCCCGGCGGGCCTGATCGAGACAGCGTTCGAAGAACTGGCGAAGCGGTGGAAGCCGATCCTCGACGCGTTCGACGAGGCGGGCTGCGACGTCGCCTACGAACTCCATCCGGGCGAGGACCTGTTCGACGGCGCGACCTTCGAGCGGTTCCTCGACGCGGTCGGCGGCCACAAGCGTTGCGCGATCAACTACGATCCGTCGCACTTTGTCCTGCAGCAGCTCGATTACCTCGAGTTCATCGACATCTATCACGAGCGGATCAAGGCGTTTCACGTCAAGGACGGCGAGTTCAATCCGACCGGCCGGCAAGGCGTTTATTCTGGTTATGCGCCGTGGATTGAGCGGGCCGGCCGCTTCCGTTCGCTCGGCGACGGCCAGGTCGACTTCTCCGGCATCTTCTCCAAGTTGGCGCAGTACGGCTATTCGTCCTGGGCGGTGCTGGAGTGGGAATGCTGCCTGAAGCACCCCGAGGACGGCGCGCGCGAAGGCGCCGAATTCATCCAGCATCACATCATCCGCGTCACCGACAAGGCGTTCGACGATTTCGCCCGCAGCGCAATCGACAAGAAACAGATCAATCGCGCGCTCGGCCTCGACTGACGAGAAACGACTGAGGAGAAACGATAATGGCGATCGAAGGACGCAGCGACGCCAAGGCTGGCGGACGCATCCGGCTCGGCATGGTGGGCGGCGGGGAGGGCGCGTTCATCGGCGCCGTCCACCGCATCGCCTCGCGCATCGACGATGAGTACGAACTCGTCGCCGGCGCGCTGTCGTCGACCCCGGAAAAGGCGCGACGATCGGGCGAAGCGCTCGGCCTCGCCCCCGACCGCGTCTACGACGACTACGCCAGCATGGCGAAGGCGGAGGCTGGGCGCCCCGACGGGATCGAGGCGGTTTCGATCGTCACCCCGAACCACATGCACGCCGGACCAGCCATCGCCTTTCTCGAAGCGGGCATCCACGTTATCTGCGACAAGCCGCTGACCGTTTCGCTCGCCGAGGCCAAGACAATGCAGGCGGCGGTCGAGAAGTCGGGCCGCATCTTCGCCCTCACCCACAACTACACCGGCTATCCGCTGATCCGCCGCATGCGCGAGATGGTCCGCGAGGGCGATCTCGGCGTTCTCCGGCTCGTGCAGGTCGAGTATGCCCAGGACTGGTTGACCGGGCCGACCGAGAAGAGCGGCAACAAGCAGGCCGAGTGGCGCACCGATCCGAAACGTTCGGGCGCTGGCGGGGCGCTCGGCGACATCGGCACCCACGCCTTCAACCTCGCCGACTATGTGACCGGCCTCGACCTCGCCGAACTCGCGGCCGATCTCACCGCCTTTGGCGAGGGCCGGGCGCTCGATGACAACGTGCAGATCCTCATGCGCTACGCCAATGGCGCGCGCGGGGCCCTGTGGGCGAGCCAGGTAGCGCCCGGCAACGAGAACGGGCTGATGCTGCGCGTCTACGGGACCCAGGGCGGCCTCGCGTGGCGGCAGGAGAATCCGAACCAGCTCTTCTGGTCGCCGCTCAACGAACCGACCCGGATTATTACCCGCGGCGGTCCGGAATCGGGCGCGGCGGCGGGCCGGGTGACCCGCGTCCCGCCGGGCCATCCGGAAGGCTATCTCGAAGGCTTCGCCAACGTCTATTCCGAGATCGCCGCGGCCATCAAAGCCGCGCGCAGCGGCGCGAAGCCGCCCGAAGGCGTCGAGTTCCCGACCATCGAGGACGGCGTCAAGGGCCTCGCCTTCGTCGAAGCGGCGGTCAAATCGGCCAAGGCCAACGGACAATGGGTGAAGCCGTGATGCAGACACGCAAATTTGGACGGACCGGGCGCAGCGTCGGCGAGATCGGCTTCGGCGCCTGGGCGATCGGCGGGAGCTGGGGCGAGGTCGAGGAGAGCGACGCGGTCGCGGCGCTGAACGCAGCGCTCGACGCCGGCGTCACTTTTATCGACACCGCCGACGTCTATGGCGACGGGCGCTCGGAGCGGATCGTCGCCAAGGTGCTCAACGAGCGCGGTCGCGCCGGCGTCTTCGTCGCCACCAAGGCCGGCCGCCGCCTGCCGCAGCAGACGGTCGCCGGCTACACCTACCAAAACCTGAGCGGCTGGATCGACCGGAGCCTGAAGAACCTCGAGGTCGAGACGCTCGACCTCGTCCAGCTTCACTGCCCGCCGACCGACCTTTATTACCACCCCGCGGCGTTCGACGCGCTCGACCAGATCAAGAAGGAGGGAAAAATCCGCGACTACGGCGTCAGCGTCGAGCGGATCGAAGAGGCGCTGAAGGCGATCGAATATCCGGGCGTCGTCAGCGTCCAGATCATCTTCAACATCTTCCGCCAGCGGCCGGCCGGCCTCTTCTTCGAGGTCGCGAAAGAGCGCGACGTCGCGGTGATCACGCGCGTGCCTCTGGCGAGCGGCCTCTTGACCGGCAAGCTCAAGGCGGACTCGACCTTCGCCGACAGCGACCATCGCAAGTTCAACCGCCACGGCGAGGCCTTCGACGTCGGCGAGACTTTTTCTGGCGTCCCCTATGAGGTCGGCCTCGCCGCGGTCGACCGCATCCGGCCGCTCATCAAGGGCGACGCGACCATGGCTCAGTTCGCCTTGCGCTGGATCTTGATGTTCGACGCCGTGACGGTCGTCATCCCCGGCGCCAAGACTGCCGCGCAGGCGCGCGCCAACGCGCTCGCCGCCGATCTCCCGCCGCTGTCTGAGGCGGACATGGCCGTGCTGAAGGCGATCTACGACGAGGACATCAAGCCGCACGTTCACCAGAGGTGGTGAGCGACGCCTTCTGAAGAGACACTTCAGGCTTCTGGGCCCTACGCCCCCGAGAACGTCGCCATGACCTCGTTCAGGAGCCGCTCCTCCTCGCCCTGGTAGCGGGGCGAGAAATGGAACGGCTCGACTCGCCGGACCCCGGCTTCGCGCGCGATCGTTCCGGCGGCGACCGTTGTCAGATGCGCCCGGTCAGCGGCGAGATCGGCGTCGGCCGCGGCGAAAGGCGCCTCGATGAACAAAATATCGGCGCCGCCGACCAGCCGGATGATCGCGCGGCGGTTCGCCGGCGTATCGGCCGCGTCCGTCACATAGCCGATCTTCTGTCCCGGCGTCACCGTCACGGCGACCTTTAGCGCGCCGAGCGGCATGACCGTCGCCGGTCCCGATCGCGCGCCAGCCGCGATGGGAAAGTCGTCCGCCCGGTTGTCGATCAGCGCCCGCTTGAGCGTCTGGAGCCAGGGACCGACCGGCAATCCGAGTTCGCTGAGGCGAGTTTTCCACACGTTGACATGCGCCGATTCCTGGACCGCGAATGCGAGGCACGGCGCGCCATGGTCGAGAATCGCGACCGAAACCCGGAAGTTTTGACCCGCATGGAGGACGTCGCCAGACATCGAAGCTGAGCCCGCCGGCTCGATCTCGAACTTCGTCTTGAGCCGGAGCCGGCCCTTGCGGAGCGTCATGTCCGGGCCGACCTCGGTGACGTCGAACGCGAGATCGGCCGCGTAGCGGTCCGCCAGATTCCAGGTATAGGCGGCGAGCTTGTGCCGGACCTGCTCGAGAAAGCCGGCCGGACCGTAAAGACCGACCGTTTTGTCCCGGCCGACCAGAATCCGGAGCAGGCGATCGAACCCGACGAAATGATCAACGTGCGTGTGGGAAACGAACACGTGGTCGAGACGCTGGATCTTGCGCGGCGTGAGGTTGGCAATGTCGCCGAGGTCGAACATGAGCGTCGCCCGCTCGAAGATCGTCTCGACATAGAGCGCCGGATCGCCCGTGCGTCCATTGACCAGGGCAGGATGCAAGAGCGGCCGCATGGCCGGGATCTTATCGCGACTTCCGACCCAGCTGCGAGGCCCGTTAACCGTTTTGCCTGAACGATCGCGAGCGAAGCCGCTTTGGGCTTGCTTTCGCGGACACGGTTCGCCGGCCCGGCGCGTCCCCGATTCCGGCGTGGTTTGTGCCCGTTTCCTCTTCGCCGTCCCATTCCTGCGGGCCCTCCGAACCTCACCGGAAACGTCCGGTCAACCATCCGGAGAAGCCATGCGCGCACGCTCGGCCGAAGGGATTGCTGCCGAGGCCGAGCGGCGCGTGGACCGCCGGCGCCCGATTCCGTCCTCCTTTGTCCCTCGTTCCTTCGCCGGCGTCCCGCTGCGGAACACGCGTGGGGCGGCCGCCGAAACGTCATGGCAACCCTGTCTCGACGTCTCGCCGTCATTGGTGGCGGTGTCGCTTGCCTATTTCCGGCGCGCGTCGGCGATTCGCGGAGTCCGCCCGGCCAAAATTCGACTCGCCTTTTATGCGATTCGGAGTCCGTCCGCGGGAGTCGCCGATTCGTACCCGCTTTGTTTGCATACTGATCGCCGCGTCTCGCAGCGGCGCCTGCGCTGTCCGATGAGGGCGTCCGCCTCGACACCGACAAGGTCTCCGTTATAAGGGCGGCAGATCGCGTTGAACCGGAGGCGGCTGGTGTCCGTTGCGCCTTCCGTCACCCGTCAGGTCGGCGGCGACGGGCTCGTTCTTACTCTGGGCGGCGACTGGACCGTCGCCTTCAGCGCGACGCTCGAGGCGACGGCCGCGTTGCTGACCGAGCCTGCGCGTCAGGCCGCCGCCGCTGTCCTCGACCTCTCGGCCGTCGACCGCATGGACACCGCCGGCGCCTGGGTGATCGACCGGGCGCGCGTTGAACTCGCCGACACCGGAATTTCCGCCTCGTATCGCGGCGCGCGGCCGGAATATGCGCTTCTCCTGAAGGAAGCGGGCTTTACGCCGATCGCGCCGCCGAAGCCGACCCATTTGCCGACCACCGTCTCTCTGCTCAGCGCGATCGGCGAATCGGTCTATACCGCCGGCTACGACCTCGCCGAAGGCGTGAGCTTCTTCGGCGAACTGGTCGCGCTGACCTTTCGCCTGCTGCTGAATCCAATGCGCTGGCGATGGACCTCGATGACCTACCATCTCGAGATGTATTCGCTGCGCAGCGTGCCGATCATCATGCTGATCAATTTTCTGGTCGGCGCGATCGTGACCCAGCAGGGCATCTTCCAGCTCGGCCAATTCGGCGCGTCGCCCTACGCCGTCAATCTGGTCGGCGTTCTGGGCTTGCGCGAGCTTGCCGTGCTGATGACCGCGATCATGATCGCCGGCCGCACGGGGTCGGCGATCACCGCCGAAATCGGCTCGATGAGCATGCGCGAGGAGATCGACGCCTTGCGGGTGATGGCGCTCGACCCGCTGGAGGTGCTGATCATGCCGCGGCTGATCGCGCTGGTGATCGCCCTGCCGGTGCTGACTTTCCTCGCCGACCTGGCGGAGCTGGCCGGCGGCCTCATCGTGAGCTGGTTGTACGCTGGCATGATCCCGGTCGTGTTCATCGCCCGCCTTCACAGCGCCATCGCCACCGAAACCTTCGCTGTCGGCCTGATCAAGGCCCCGTTCATGGCCGCCACCATCGGGGTTATCGCCGCGGTCGAGGGCATGAACGTGCGTGGGTCGGCCGAGTCGCTCGGCCAAAACGTGACCGCCTCGGTCGTCAAGTCGATCTTCATGGTCATCGTCATGGACGGGCTGTTCGCAATGTTCTTTTCCGCGGTGAACTATTGACCGCGGCCGAGACCTCCTCGACGGCCATGCCGGACCCCTCCGAGCCCGAGGTTGTGATCCGCGTTCGCGGGCTCAAGGTGGGTTTCGGCGACCGGCTGGTCATGAATGGTCTCGACCTCGACCTCTATCGCGGCGAGGTGCTCGGCTTCGTCGGCGCGTCGGGCGCGGGCAAGTCGGTGCTGACGCGGACCATCCTCGGGCTCATTCCCAAGCAAGCCGGGACGATCGAGGCGTTCGGTCACGACCTCGACCACCTGTCGCACCAGGAACGGCTGGCGGTCGGCGAGCGCTGGGGGGTCCTGTTCCAGGAAGGCGCGCTGTTTTCCAGTCTCACCGTGCGCCAGAACATCCAGATGCCGATGCGCGAGCATCTCAAGCTGTCGCAGGAGATGATGGACGGCCTGGCGGCGCAGAAATTGGCGCTGGTCGGACTGCCGCAGGACGCCGCCGACAAATTCCCCGCTGAGCTTTCCGGAGGCATGACCAAGCGCGTCGCGCTCGCACGCGCGCTCGCCCTCGATCCCGAAATCGTGTTTCTCGACGAGCCGACCTCGGGTCTCGATCCGATTTCGGCCGGCGAATTCGACGAACTCATCGCCACGCTGCAGAGGACTTTGGGTCTCACCGTCTTCATGGTGACCCACGATCTCGACAGCCTGTTCGCCATCTGCAACCGCGTCGCGGCGCTCGGCCACGGCAAGGTGTCGGCGGTCGGAAAAATAGAAAAACTCTTGCAATCCGACGACCCATGGCTCAAAGCCTACTTCCACGGCAAACGGGGCGTTGTGCGGGCTGGGGCGAGGACCGCGTCGTCTCCTGCTCCTCACCCAGCGTAAGGCGCGAGACACGAGATGGAGACGCGAGCCAATTTCGTGATGATCGGCGCCTTCACCCTGGCGGCGATTCTCGGCGCGTTCGCGTTCGTCATGTGGATCGCCGGATACGGAACGAGCGGCACGCATCGGCACTACCAGGTCGTCTTCAACGGCTCGGTCTCCGGCCTGTCGGTCGGCAGCAATGTGCTGTTCAACGGCCTCAAGGTCGGCGAGGTCACGAATCTCAGCTTCGTGAAGGATAACCCGGGCCAGGTGATCGCCGACATCGATGTGACCAACGCGAGCGCGCCGATCAACGCCAACACCAAGGCGCAACTCGAGACGACGGGGCTGACGGGCACGGGCGTGGTCGCGCTGAAAGGCGGCGAGATGAAGGGCGCGGCGGAGCTGACCGGGAATCCGCCGGTCATTCCGTCTCTGCCGACCGCGACGCTCGCCGATCTGCAGACCAAAGCCGGCTACGTGCTCGACCTCGCCAACAAGCTGTTGGTCGACAACGCCGCGGGCATCCACCAGACGGTCGAGAACGCTCAGCAGTTCTCGATGGCGCTCGCCCACAATGCCGGGCGGGTCGACGAGGCGCTGGCCAGCATCGCCGACCTCGGCAAAACGATCGGGCCGCTCGCCAGCAAGGCGCAGGCCCTGTCGCAGGACGCCGATACGCTGATCAAGTCGATCGACGCGGCGAAGGTGAACGAGGTCATCGGCAACGCCCAGACATTCTCCAGGGCGCTCGCCAACAGCTCGGGCAATACCGAGGCCGTGCTGCGCGACGGGGCCGACTTCGTCAAGAAGCTCAACCAATCTTCCGCCAAGCTCGACTCGGCGATCACCGACATCGACGCCATCGCCAAGGCGGTCGACCCCGACAAGGTCGCCGAGGTCGTCAACTCGGCGGTCGACGTCGCCAACACCGTCCGGCAGAACCGCGGCAACATCGACGCGACGCTCAAGAACGCCGCCGAGATCACGGCGAAGCTCAACGACTCAGCCGACAAGCTCGACGGGTTGATGGCGAGCGCCCAGAGCTTCCTCGGCTCGCCGGGGACCAAGAGCGCGCTCGGTCAGGTCGGCGACGCCGCGCAATCGGTCAAGAAGCTCGCCGACGACGTCGACGCGCGGGTCAAGGAGATCTCGGTCGGGCTCACCCGCTTCAGCGGCTCGGGCTTGAGGCAGTACGAGGCGCTGGCCATTCAAGGGCAGCGGGTGCTCGACGACATCGACCGGCTGGCGCGCTCGTTCGAGCGCAATCCGAGCCAGCTCATCTTCGGCGCGAAGCCCTCGCTGCCGGAATATCGCGGCGGGAACTGATGAAGGAGGCGGGGGCAAGGGCTCGGACGGTGGAGCGGATTGCTGTGGCGGCGGCGCTGGCGCTGGCGCTTGCAGCCTGCGCAGGCGCGCCTTCAACGGTCTTCGACCTGACGGCGGCGCATCCTCCGGCCGCGCGCCCATTCAGCGCCCAGATCCGCATCGACCAGCCGATCGCCACGCTCGATCTCGACAGCGACCGCATTCTCGTGCGCAACGGCCTGGAACTCGCGCTGCTGCCGGGCGGTCGATGGCCGCAGCAGCTCTCGTCGCTCTTCCGCGACCGGCTGATCGAATCGTTCCAGAACGCCGGCCTGGCTCGGTCGATCGACAATGGCGCCGCGTCCGCCAACTACGCGCTCGATCTCGACCTTCGCGCCTTCGAGCTCGACGCGACGACTTCGGAGGCCCACGTCGAAGTCGTCGCCAAGATCGTGGCGCTGACCAGCGGCCGGATCGTGGACGTGGCGATCTTCTCCGCCCGGGCGCCGGCCTCGTCGACCGGCGCCGCCTCGGTGGTCGCCTCGCTCGGCGAGGCGTCCGACAAGGTCATGACGCAGATCGTGCAATTCGTCGCGCGCCAACTGTGATAGCGCCCGCGCGCCGTCAAGCGCGAAAGGCTTGGAGCGCGCCACGGAACCGTATAGTTTCCCGCCTCGAAACGAGGCTTGAGGGCGCGCGTGAGGCGTTTGAAAACATGATCGCAGAGGCTGTCGCTACCGAAACGCTATACGACTCGCTCGTCAGTCACGGCGTTCGCTCGATCCTCGCCGGGACAGTGACCGAGAAGCCGTTTCCGCACCTGAGCTTCCCGGGGTTCTTCGCCGACGACGTGTACCGAAAACTGCTCAGGAGCTGGCCCGACCTCGACCGCTACGTCGATCTCAACGGCGCCCGCACGCGCAAGCAGTATACGCTGTGGGACAAGCGGGTGGAGGCGGGCGATCCGGAGCGTACGGCGCTGTGGCGCGCGGTCTCGGACGCGCTCTCTTCGCAGGAGATCCAGGACGCCTTCCGGCAAAAACTGGAAAGCGGCCTGCGCATCCGCGCGAAGGGGAGCGGCGAGGCCTGGCCGGTGCCGATGATACCGCAGCCCGTGCTGTATGCGGATTTCGACGGCTATGCGATCAAGCCGCATCCCGACACCCGCCGGAAAGTGCTGACCGTTCTCATCTACATGCCCGAGGACGACAGCCGCCCCGAGCTCGGCACGACGGTCTTCAAGGTGTCCCCGATGGGCGTTTTCCACTGGAAGTCCTACGGTCTCGTCAAGGTGAAGACGGCGGCTTTCGTCCCCAACACCGGCTTCGCCTTCGTCGTCATCCACCCGGCCCACAGCCTGCTCCACACCAGCTGGCACGGCCGCGAGACGATCTCGCTCGACAATTCCGAGCCGCGCATGACGATCCTCAACACCTACTACGCCAAGCCGCCGAAGGCGGGCGAGGCCGAGAACGATTATCGCTGACCGCGGCGAACCTGTCGGGCGGCCGGTTGGCCGCCAGACCGGCGGCGCTCGTTCCTTGGCGTTAGCGTGTCCTCAACCAACCCGGACGATCGTCTGTCCGGCGAGCGCAGACTCGTCTCCAAGCAAGAGGGCGATCGCCCGCGGCGCGGGCAGGGGTCGCCAAGTCGAGCGGTGACGCGCCGCAAGGTCCGGCCGCCGCGCCGCTGCGGCCGATGACGCAGCGTTCGCAAAGAAGCCGCTCGCTTCTCGACCTGGACGGGCCTGCGGCGCCCGATGCGATCGACTTTCCGCACGAACGACAAATCTGCGGTCGCGGTCCGAATTCGAGCGCATCGCTGGTCCATTCGATCGCGGGACACGACCTTTGGGCCGTCAAGACAATTTGATGAACGCCTTGCAACCGATCGTCGAAGATTTCAGCAAGGATCTGGAAAACCGCGCCCCCTAGCCTCCGGTCGGGTTCGCATTTTTGCGATCTTTGGAGGTCGTCATGAGGCTTGCGGCAGGTGACCGCGCCGCCCGGCGCGGAGGGGCGGGCGGCTTTGCCCGGAACGAGGGCGGCGCGTCAGCCGTCATGTTCGCGCTTTCGCTCCCGGTGGTGCTGCTCGCGATCGCGGTCGCCATCGACTACTCGAACGCCTCGCGGTTCAAGACGCGCGTCCAGGCCGCCGCCGACGCGGCCTCGCTCGCTGCGACCGAGGCGATCGCCCAGAATCCGAACGGCGCGAACGGGAAGACCGTCGAGCAATACGCCCAGCAGGTCGCCAACGGTTTTTTTGCCGCCAACGCGCCGCCTGGCGCCAGCGGGACGCCGACCGTCACGGCGTCAAGCTATAATTCCACCGTCACGACCACGGTCGCCTACCAGGGCACGGCGCCAAGCAACTTCGGCGCGCTGCTCGGCTATAGCGGCATGACCGCCGACGCGTCGGCGACGGCGCAGGCGGTGGTCGGCGAGAGTTCGAAGTCGAACGTCGGCGCGACGCATTATTCCGGCTACGGCGTCATCGGCGGCGACCCGCACGTCTACGGCTTCGACAACAACGACTACTATCTCGCCTGCACTCAGCCGGGGCAGACGACCTGGATCAACGTCCTCAGCGACTCAGGGATCGAGATCAACGCGTCCTGCGTCTACAATACCTATTTCGCGATGGACTCGCTGCAGACCGTGACGATCCTGCTCGGCAGCCACGTCATCTCGACCACCGCGGCGCTGCCCTCGGTGCCGTACGAATACGGGCCCATCACCTATAATGCGGCCACCGCCTGGTTCGGTCAGGTCACGATCGACGGGGTCACCTATCCGGCGGTCAAGGGCACGCGCACCCTCTTGAACCAGGCGGTCACCAACGGGTCGCTCACGGTCACCCAGTATGTCAGCGACACGACGAATTTCTATTTCGTCGACAATGCGATCTACATCAACACGCCGGTCTACAACATCACGCTGTCGTACCAGGATCTGGCGATGGCGGACCTGTGGATTACCGCGACCAACGCCGGCGCCTGCGGCGTTCCTGGCGGCGCGCTCGGGGCGACGCTGGCCGGCGTCGACGACGCGACCGGCGGCGACTTCACCGTCAGCGGCGCGACCGCCACGACCTACCAGTTCGGCTGGTCGACCTGTCCGCTGCAGGTCAACAACAGCGCGGCCTCGGTCACGCGCCTCATCAAGTAAGGCAGGAGACATTCGCCAATGTTCGCTCATCACAATGCCCGGCGCGCCATTGTCGCCTCGCTCGCCCTTGTCTCAGTTCCTGTCGCCGCCAACGCGACCGGGCTCGCGGCATGCCAGCAGCTCCAGCAGAGGTGCGACGCCACGGTCGCGAGCCTGCAGGACGTGCTTTCGCATGTTGACCCGAGTCAGGTCGATACGGCCGCCGCCAGCCAGAACATCAGCAGTTACAATTGCGAGGGCCGGTACGCTCAGGCCCAGCAGAACGGCGTCTTTCCCGGCAGGACGCCGGAGCCGGATCTGCCCTGCACGAACTGAGGCGGCTGGCGGCCCTTTCCCCGGCGCGGAAGATCGATAAGCTCGTGGAGTTCAGGGAGCGCCCAGCATGACCGGCTTCATCGATCCGACCAAGGAAACCTTCGCGGCCTTTCGCGCCGACGACCGCCCCGGCCCAATCCACATGCTGAACCTGGTGCGACTGCGCGAGCGGGCGGCCTATCCGGACGGGCGAACGGCGACCGGCGCCGAGGCCTATGCGGCCTACGGCCGCGAGAGCGAGCCGGTGTTCGCCGGTCTCGGCGGCAAGATCGTGTGGCGCGGCAAGTTCGAGCTCATGCTGATCGGACCGCAGGACGAACGGTGGGATCTCTGCTTCATCGCCGAATATCCGAGCGTCGCCGCCTTCGTTTCGATGATCCGCGACCCGGTCTACCGCCAGGCGGTGAAGCACCGTCAGGCGGCGGTCGAGGATTCCCGCCTGATCCGCCTCAAGCCGGGCGGCGCGGGGGTCGGCTTCGGCTGAGCACTCCCGGTTACGGAAGGCCTCCCGAGACGCGGGCCCTGTGATGGGCGTCACGCGCAACGTGTGACTGCGGTCACGGCGAGCGGTTCCGTGTGGCGATAGCTTGGTCAAGAAGGCGCGCCGGGGTCCGCCCCGCAGCCGGAAGGCTCAAATGGGAACCTAGCCATGACCGGAATCGAGGAGCACGCGGACAGCGTCAAACGCGCAAACCCGGAGACCATGTTCAGATTCGTCATGACCCTGATCGTGACCACACTGATGGTGGCCGTGACCGCCTATGTGCTGAGCTACGCCATCCTCGCCCCCGAAAGGCTAGGCTCGGCGCACAGTCCCGCGCCGGCCATGCAGCGGGTGCGGACCTGAGCGACCGCTCATGCTTGATCACTCGCCGAGGCGGTCGCGGTAGGGCCGCCTGGTTCCGGTCCGGTCGATCACCCAGTAGGCGCCATTTCCGTCCGGCCGGATCGACTCTGGCCCGATCGGGACCTTGCCGTGGCCGCCGGGGATGTCGAGCACGTAGGTCGGCAGGGCGAGGCCGGAGAGCCGGCCACGCAGCGCCCGCATCAGCGCCTGCCCCTCCTCGATCGGCGTGCGCCAGTGCGCCGTGCCTGGCGCGAGATCGCCGTGATGCAGGTAGTAGGGCTTGATGCGCGCCTCGACGAAGGCGCGCATCAACGCGTCGAGAACCTCGACGTCGTCGTTGATCCCTCTCAAGAGGACCGTCTGGCTGACGAGCAGGATTCCTGAGGCGGTGAGACGGCGGCACGCCGTGCGGGCCGCCGCGGTCAGCTCGCGGGGGTGATTGGCGTGGACGGCGAGGACAACCGTCCTGTCGTCGACTGCGAGCGCGCGCGCCAGCACGGGCGTGATGCGCTCCGGCGCCGCGACCGGAAGGCGCGTGTGCCAGCGCAAGGTTTTGACGTGATCGATGGCGGCGATGGCGGCCGACGCCCCGGCGATTTGGCGCGGCGACAGGGTCAGCGGGTCGCCGCCGGTGAGGATCACCTCCCAGATCGCCGGGCGCGCGCGAACGTAGTCCAGCGCCGCGGCGAACGCCTCGGCGCTGAGCCGACCCGATCCTGGCCCGACGCGCTCGCGGCGGAAGCAGAACCGGCAATAGACGGCGCAGACCGAAACGAGTTTGATCAGCACCCGGTCGGGATAGCGATGGACGAGCCCCTCGACCGGGCTCTTCACGTCGTCGCCGATCGGATCGTCGGTCTCGGCCGGGTCGCGCTTGAGCTCACGGCCGTCCGGCACGAACTGGCGCGCGATCGGGTCGCCCGGATCGTCCTTGTCGATCAGCTTGGCGAGCGCAGGCGTCAGGCCGACGGCGTAGCGCTCTGCGACCGCCTCGAGTTCGGCGAGTCGCTCGGCGGCGGCGAGGCCGGCCTCGACGAGGGCCGCGGGAGTCGCGAGGCGGCCAGGCTCCGCAGAGGGCGCGGACAGTGCGGCCCAGTCTGCCCGAGACGGATCCGCGGCGCCTGGCGACTGCCGGGCGGCGGGTCGGATCGGCGTGGGCGGTTTCGCGAAAGTCGTCACGGGCGAGGCTCCATATGCGCTGCGTCGCGCCAGTTCAAGCCGCGCCGGTTCTGTCGATTGCGCCGGGCGCCGATGCAGCTATGCTGGTCGCCCCGATTGCTGGGGGCCCATGTACATCGCGACCGTCGCCCGGACGATGCTCGTTCTGCCGGTCGTTTCGATCGTCGCCGGACACGCGCTCGATCCGGCGGCGCCGTGGCTTGAGCTCTTCGGCCGCTGGTTTGTGTTCTGGGGCGTCGGCGTCCGGCTGACGCTCGCCGGGGTCCGGCAATTCTTTCAGCCGGCGTTCACCGCGCGGGAAATCTTCCACATGACGAGCAACGAAGCGCTGCCGCTCGTGCGCGAACTCGGGGTCGCGAACGTCGCGACCGGCGTCGTCGGGCTCCTTTCGCTCGCAGCGTCGAGCTTCACGCTTCCGGCCGCGATCGCCCCCGCCATCTTCTTCGGCGCCGCGGGTTTTCGGCATATGGCGGAGCGCGACCGCTCGCGGAACGAAACTGTCGCCATGGCGAGCGACCTGTTTCTCTTCGTCGCGCTGGCGGTCTTCGTGATCGGAACGACCGCGTAAGGAAAGATTTCGCGGGCGCCCCTGGGCGCGCTCGTGGAAGGGGGCGGCGAGAAGCCGCCCTCCGCGTGACGGCGATGCGGGTGAGGCGCGCTGCGCATTCAATGCAACGCGTTGCCGACTTCGGCGAACACCGTGCTTGCCTGGGTTCCGACGAGCTGGACGGCCGAGATGATCGCGACCGCGATCAGGCTCGCCATCAGCGCATATTCGATCGCCGTCGCGCCGCTGGCGTCCTGGGCGAAACGTCTGAACAGACTCATGTCGGACTCTCCGGAGTTGGCGCCACGAAGGCGCGACGGATTCGGGTCGCGCGCGGCGCGCGTGTCGTCGGGCATGAGAATTCTTGCTCCCGGGGCGTGAAGAAATTATTGCATTGCTGCAATTTGGTGCTTCGTTAATATTACCACTGATTCCAATGCAAGAATAAAAGTTACGTTACGTCAGACGTCTTTCAGGGAGTCCGCGACAAAATTCATTAGTATGACGTAAGGTAAGGCTAATCGATCAAATTTATACGGTTTATGTTAAGCCGTTACACAAGAGTAGGAGGCATGATCCCATTCGACGCGGCCCGCAATGGGGCTTCGATTGATCCGGCCTATGGAGGGATGATGATGGTCCAGCCGCTTCTTGTTTCCTACGGCGCGGTCAGCGCCGTCGCCACCATCGCCTATCTCGCCTGGGGTTGGGCGCGCGCCCGGGCGGACATGCAATGATCGAACTGCCCCACGCTGCTGGTCCTGGCCCAGTATCGGCGGATGATCTGAGCGCAGAGCGAAGGATTTGAGCATCGCTCGGGGCGGGCGCGGAGCCCGAACGAGAGAGAGGCCGGCGGCATCGGCGGCCTCTCTTCCCGCGCAAGCTGCTCATTGCGGTTATTCGCCAGCCGGGGCGCGCCGTCGCGGGAAGCGATATCCGGCAGCGACCCCACCAGAGAATCGACGGCGTCGTCGGTCTCAGCGACCGCGTCCGTACCCCCAGCCCGATCTGGTTGTTGCGGCCGTGGTGGCCGAACTCAAGGAGCAATGTCTAACGAACCTGGGTCGCTGAAGGTTGTCCGGGTCGCTGAAGGACCGCGTCCCCTCGATGATGGGGGCGATTTTGGGGTCGCAGCTGAGGCAACGGCTCAGGTCGGGCCAGCTGGGGTCCTCAATTATGCGTAAATCGACGACTCAGCCGCGCGGTAGCGAGGTAAGCGTTGTTGCGGGGCCGCGGGGCCGCGGGCGCGGTCTAACGAAGTGTCCTTGCAAAAGGGATCGGACTCTGTACAAATTGTCATTGTCGACAGAGAGTGAGAATTGGCTTTCGGCGCCAGTCTCACTTCGCGGCCGAGAAGATTGCGGACCGGCGGGGGGAGACGTGACGCCGTTTACAATAGCAACGCCTGGGGTTGACGCAAAGCCGTCGAGCCAAGGGCGCACGAAAGCATTGACGACTTTGGTCCTGGAGGCCCGGGAGCTTTCGGCGGGGTGTCTTTACCGAATTTGGAAGGGTCGGCGCTGAACACGAACAGCGGGTCGGAAGTCAAATTGTTTGTCGCCATCGGCCGCGGGAGTTCCGGTTCAACAATTTCGCTTTGCAGGGAGCTTCCATGTCTTCCACAGAGGCGACGAATGCCTCTCGGCCCATGTGGCCTAGCGGCTCGCCGCGCGCCGACGGCCCGACACCCGAAAGGTCGACGCGAGCTCGCGACGGGTCGGCGCTCTGGTGGGGCGGCGCGGACACCCCCGGGCCGCCTCAGGTCGTCTCCGTGGGAACGGCCGCGTCCGTCGCCGTAGCGGTCGCTCCGATGCGCCCGGGCCACAGCGTGGCGGTCGAATATCGCATCAACCGGGGCCCGATCCGCGAAGCCATCGGACTCGTCGAGCCGCGCGTCCATGGTGCCGGCGCGCGCATCTTTCGAGCGCTGGTGCCAGGGCAACCCGACGGCCTCGTTGAGTTCCTGCCCGTGCTTCGCTTCGCTGGTCAACCGATTTCTCCGCGTCTCTCGGAGTCGGCCGATCCGCCCCACTACCGGGTCGGTTGCGGCGCGAGACCCGTCGAGATCGAGCGCGTTGCGCCCGTTCGCGGGGTCGGCGCCGCCGTCACGCCCAGCTGGGACTGGGACGCAAGGTTCCTCGGATCCTGCACCATCCTTCTGCGCAAGGACGTGATCGGCGTCCTGCCGGATGGGCTGCGGATCGCGTGGCGGTTCGTCGAGGCTCACCTCGCCGGACCGGTCCTCGACGGCGCTTTCCTGCCCGGCTCAGCCGATTGGATGCGCATCCGCCCGGACGGGGTCGGAATCGTCGAGGTGCAGGGGTGCATCGAGACCCGCACAGGGTCGCGGATCTACACCTCGTATGGCGGGGTCGTGGACCTCGGTCCGGATGGCTATGCCCGCGCGATGCACGGCGAATCCGATCCGTTTCCGGCGTTTGTCGGCGCTCCGACCTATGCGACCGACGATGAGGGGCTGGAATGGCTCAACCGCGCGCAATGCCTCGTCGTGGGCCGGGTGGACATGAAGGCGTTGCGGGTCGAGTACGACGCCTATCTCGTCGAAGTGCGGGGAAGACGTTCAAGCGCGCGGCCCTTCGAAAGTGTCGGGGAGGTTTGAGAATGGGAAGCTGAAACAGGAAATCAGATGGTTACGCCGCAAAAATAAGACGGCTCGCCGTAAAATAAGGCGAGGGGAACGCAACCGAGGGCGACACGATGGCAAACGACCCGCAAGTTCCATGGACCGACGAGCAATGGAGCCGCGTCAATCAGGCGATCCAGGAAGAAGCGCACCGCGCCCGCGTCGCGGCGACTTTCCTGCCGCTCTATGGGCCGCTTCCGCCGGACGCCGATTATGTGCGACAGCAGGAGATCAGCTACCCCGCAGCCCAAGCCATTGTCGGACGCAGCCAACTGAACATTAATGATCGGGACACCATCAGGCTCGCCACGCTGCAGGTGATGGCGCCCGTGCGCAATGCGCAGATGGCCGACCCTGAGTTGTCGAGCGTTCTTGCCCTGTTCCGGCGCGCGGCCAACGTGGTCGCCCGCCTCGAGGACGCAGTCATCTTCAGGGGATTGGCGGCGGGCCCGATAAATCTTGGAGGATCCACGCCGCCAGCCGGGATCGGCGGCCTTCCGGCCATCTGGCAGATCACTGGCGCGTTGCCGGCGCGCGGTCTTTGGACGCTGGGTGCGCGATGGTGGGTCCCGGTTCCGGCGGCGCCGGCCAACCAAAGGGGCCACGCGATCGTGGCCGCGGTGTCCCAAGCGATTGGTCTCCTTGAGCGGAATGGACACTTCGGCCCGTTCGCCGTGACGCTCGGACAGGGCCTGTTTCTTGTGGCGCAGACCCCTGACGTGGGTTCGCTTGTCATGCCGCAGGACCGGATCATGCCGTTCCTCGGCGGCGGTCCGCTGCTGCGCACCTCAACGCTCGACGCGCTCGGAGGAAACAGCGGCATGGTCGTGGCGCTCGGCGGAGCGCCCGTCGAACTCGTCGTCGCGACGGACATGCACCTTCAGTTTGTCCAGGTGACCACGGACCCGGTCTTCGTCTTCCGTGTGTCCGAGAAGATTGCGCTCCGAATTCGGGAGCCCGAGGCCATCGTCCAACTCTTCATGCAGCTTTGACCGTCGGGGGTCCATCCCGCGCCGCCCGAGACAGGATCGCCGACGACAGCCGCCAACCGCACAGAAACCGCCGACTGTGACCGCCGTCACCGCGCCAGTGGCAAAACGGGAGTTCACCAAATGTCAGATCTCACCATCGTCATTCGCGACTCCGATTTGGGCGCCGCGAGCGCTGAGTTCGGCCTGACGAAGGACGACTTGAAGCTGGTCGACAACAAGGAAGCGAGGGTCGAGATATACGTCGACGGCGTGGCCGTGAAGCCAGAGGTCGCAGAGCAGGATATCAGGCTGACCTTGAAGAATGTCTCGAACGACGAGCTGCTGACCGTTGTCGTGACGACGCTCCAAGGAAAACTCATCCGGGTGCTGAACTATGATCCCAATGCCAATCAGGACGGAGTCGTGGACAAGCCGACCCCTCAAAAGTCCGGTTCTGCCGAACCGGGGTTTCACGGGATCATCAGCAAGTCGACGCACGATATCGTTAAGGCGATCAATAAGCTGAAGCCGTCAGAGAGCGCCCAATAAGGCAGGATTTCGCTCGAAGCCCAAAGAGCCAAGCCATGGCGCGTGATCAACCCCAGCGGCACTGTGACCCATGCCGACGAAAGTGATCGTTCTGGGCGGCGGCGTCGCCGGAATGAGCGCGGCGCACGAGCTGATCGAGCGCGGCTTCGAAGTCGTCGTGCTCGAGCGCGGCGTCATCGCCGGCGGCAAGGCGCGCAGCGTCCCGGTGTCGGACGAGGGTGAACACACGAGCGGACATCAGCTCGCTCCCGGCCGCGCTGGTTCGGTCGGGCATGAGCTCCCGGGCGAGCACGGGTTCCGCTTCTTCCCCGGGTTCTACAAGCACGTTATCGACACCATGCAACGGACGCCGACCTTCGACGGACGCAAGGTTTCCGATCACCTGACGCCGACCACCCGCGTAGGGTTCACCCAATACGGGAAGCCTGCGTTCACTGTCCCGGCGCAGTTTCCGCTTGCGCCCCGCGACGCCGGGACGGTGCTGCGCGACATTCTGCTGGCCTTCTCGCCGATCACCGATCTCACGCCCGACGACCTCGCGCTATTCGGCGCCCGGGTCTGGCAGATCCTCACCTCGTGCAAGCAGCGCCGGATCGCGGAATACGAGAAGACGAGCTGGTGGGAGTTCGTGGCCGCGCAGCAGCGGTCGCTGTCGTATCAGAAGTTCCTGGCCGCGGGCATCACGCGCTCTCTCGTCGCAGCCAAGGCGCGCAAGGCAAGCACACGCACCATCGGCGACGTGTTCGTGCAACTTATGCTCACGCTCCTGAGTCCGGGCGCGGGATCGACCGATCGCGTCCTCGACGGACCGACGAACCTCGTTTGGATCGATCCCTGGCTCGCCTATCTCGAATCGCGCGGCGTGCGTTACGTTAGAGACGTGCAGATCGAGGAGATCCTGTGCGAGAAGGGGAGGGTCGCAGGCGTCGTCGTGCGCCAGGATGGAAAGCGCGCGGTCCTCGACGGCGACTGCTATGTGGCGGCGCTCCCGATCGAGCGCATCGCCCCCATGCTGAACCCCCGTCTCGTGGCGGCCGACCCGTCGCTTGCCAGTCTGCGCGCGCTCGCCGCCAATGTGGAGTGGATGAACGGGGTCCAGTTCTACCTTCATCGCGACGTCCCGATCACGCATGGGCACGTCATTCACATCGACACCGAATGGGCGCTCACGAGCATCTCGCAGGCGCAGTTCTGGCCCCAGGCGCCGCGCGAGCTGTTCGGCGACGTGCGCGGCGTGCTTTCGGTCGACGTTTCCGACTGGACGGCTGTGGGATCGAATGGACGTCCTGCGATGCAATGCTCACGCGAGGAGGTCGTGAGTGAGACCTGGACTCAGCTCAGGCGCTCGATCAATGTCGGCGAAGAACAGCTGCGCGACGAGGATCTGCACTCCTGGTTCCTCGACGCGGACATCGACCAGGACCCTGCCCGTCCGGGGTTCCTGTCAAATAAGGAGCCGTTGCTGGTCAACCTCGTCGACACGTGGGCCCTACGGCCCGAGGCGACCACTGCGATTCCCAACCTGTTTCTGGCTTCCGATTACGTGCGCACGCACACGGATCTCGCGACGATGGAGGGCGCCAACGAAGCCGCGCGGCGCGCGGTGAACGGATTGCTCGATTCCGTGAACTTCGTCGGAAGCCGCTGTGAGATTTGGCCGCTTGACGAGCCGGAAATCCTCAAACCATGGCGGCTCTACGACGCGGCTCGCTTCCAGGCCGGCCTCCCCTGGGACGATTCGCTTGTCCAGGTGGCCGCCCAGGCGATCCGCGGCGCTTCTCCGGCGCTCGAGCGGGCACGGCCTATTCTCGAGCAAATCGCCCCGTTCGGCGAAGCCTTCGCCCGCGTGCTCGACCGCGTCGGCGGCGCGTCAGGCGACGTCGAGGATGCGCCTGCCGTCGACTTCGCCTCAAACCCGCGCGCACGCGGCGCGCCCACCCCTCAGGCCACTTCATCTGGCGCCGTCGACGGCGCGCCGGACGTCGACGCCATCCCGGGGCCAGCCGGATTTTTCGAGCGCCTGAAATGGTACCGGGACATGATCGAAGACACGCTCGCGGCGGGCGTTCCGAGCCGGGAGCCGCAGCGCCATCTTTATGGGCTGGTCACGGATTTTCTCGGACGTTCGGGCAAGGGGCTCAGGCCCGCCCTATGCATCGCGACCGCGCGAGCGTTGGGCGGCCGCGCCGAGGACGCGCTGCCGGCCGCAGCCGGCCTCGAAATGCTGCACAATGCGTTTCTCGTGCACGACGACATCGAAGACGGGAGCGACTTTCGACGCAGCGTCGCGACGATGCATCGTCGCGTAGGCGTCCCCATTGCCGTCAATGCCGGAGATTCGATGAATGCGCTCGCCATGCGCCTCTTTCGCCAGACCGCGGAAAGGATCGAACCGACTGCGACGCTGCGCCTCCTTGACGAGGTCGACCACCTCGTCGTAGAGACCCTGGAAGGTCAGGCGATCGAGTTGGGCTGGGTGCGCGACAACGATCAGAGCGTTACGCCGGACGACTACTTTCGGCTCGTTCTCAAGAAGACTGCTTGGTACAGCTTCATTCACCCGTTGCGAATCGGCGCGCTCATCGCCGACGGCGACGATCGCAAGCTCGACCGTTTCAATCGCTTCGGCTACCTTCTCGGGCTGGCGTTCCAGATCACCGACGACGTCCTGAATCTCAATGGGGCCGTCTCGCGCTACGGCAAGGAGATCGACGGAGATCTTTGGGAGGGCAAACGCACGCTCCTGCTGACCCATGCGCTGCGTCACGCCCGCGACCGGGATCGCCAATGGATGATCGGCTTGCTTGCGAGGCCCCGAGAGCGGCGCCTGCCGCGCGAGGTCATGCGACTGCACGACATCATTGCTGGCGGCGGCAGCATCGAGTGGGCGCGGCAAGCGGCGAGCGCGTTCGCGGAAGCTGCGGCGCGCGAGTTCGATACGTCGGCGTTCGCCGGAACGCCCGCGAGTCCTGACCTCGAGTGGCTTCGCGCTTGCGTCGATTTCCTCGTGCGACGGGACATGTAGCGGCAAGGATCGGCGGCGTGCGGCCTGGTCATACTGCGGAGAGCTGGGATGTCGGGGATCAGAGAATGGCTTCGTTCCCACAGCCTATCGGAGTACGCGGATCGCTTCGCCGAGAGCCGGATCGATCTATCTGTCCTGCCGGATCTTACGGACGAGGATCTCAAGGAGCTCGGCGTCCTGCTGGGAGATCGGCGGCGCATTCTGCGTCTCATCGCCGATCTGATCCCCGCGGGTCCACTCGCGGGGATGCCCGCATCACCGCAACGCGAGGAGGCCGAGCGTCGCCAGGTCACAGTGCTGTTCGCCGACCTGGTCGGTTCGACAGCGCTTTCGACCGGCATGGACCCGGAGGACCTGCGGGACGTCTTTTCGGCATATTCGAGATGCGTCGAGGAAACGATGGGCCGTTTTGGCGGAACCGTCGCTCAATATCTGGGGGACGGGGCCGTGGTGTATTTCGGCTATCCGCAGGCCCATGAGGATGACGCCGAGCAAGCTGTTCGGGCCGGGCTTGAGCTCACGGCCGCAGTCGCAGGACTCGGGACCCGCGTTCCCCAACAGCTCAGGGTCGGCATCGCCACCGGCGTGGTCGTGGTGGGCAACCTGATCCATTCGGGAGCCGTCGGCGATACTCCGAACCTCGCTGCTCGCCTGCAGAGCATCGCCAAGCCGAACATGGTCGTGATCAGCGACGGCACGCGAAGACTTCTCGGCGACCTGTTCGAGTTCGAGGACCTCGGTTTGTGCGACCTGAAGGGCATCGCCGCGCCCGTACGGGTCTGGAGCGTGGTCCGAACTCGGTCCTCAACGGGGCGCTTCGACGCGCTGCACCCAAGCGGGATGATCGCCCTCGTCGGACGCGAGGAAGAGTACGACCTTCTGCGCCGCCGCTGGTCAAAGGCGAAGGAGGGTGAAGGTCAAGCGATTCTGCTTTCCGGCGAGGCCGGAATCGGAAAATCGCGCTTGACCGCCGCCCTCATGGACCTTCTGGCGACCGAGGCCTACACTCACCTGCGCTATTTCTGCTCTCCGCAGCATACCAATAGCGCGCTCTACCCGGTTATCGCCCACCTGGAACGCGCCGCCGGCTTGACCCGCGACGACGCTCTGCAAGCGAAGCTCGACAAAGTCGACGCCCTCCTTCGGCAGACGTCGACGTCAGCCCAGGACTCGGCGCTCATTGCCGAAATGTTGTCGTTGCCGAACGATGGACGCTATCCAGCGCTCGAACTCGCGCCGAGGCAACGCCGGCAACTGACGATGGACGCGCTCGTGAGGCAGATGGAAGCCCTGTCCAGCCCTTCTCCGGTCCTGATGGTGTTCGAGGACGCGCATTGGGCGGACCCCACGAGCCTGGATTTATTCGGGCGGTTGATAAGCGACATCGCGGCTCATCGCGTGCTGCTCGTCATCACCTTCCGGCCAGAATTCGAGTCGCCCTGGATCGAGCAGTCGCACGTGACCGCTCTCGCCCTCAATCGGCTGGGGCCCCGCGAGGTCGACGTCATGATCGATCTTCTGGTCGGCAACAATTCTCTTCCCGCGGGCATCCGCCAGGATATCATCGAGCGCACGGACGGGATTCCGCTGTTCGTCGAAGAAATGACGAAGGCGATGATCGAGACGGCTTCCGAGGATGAGGCTTTGCGGGCCGCGGCGCTGATTCCCTCTCCGGCAATGGCTGTCCCAGCAAGCTTGCACGCGTCGTTAATGGCGCGGCTCGATCGACTCGGCGCCGCCAAAGAGCTCGCGCAGATCGGGGCGGCTATTGGCCGCGAATTCTCGCATGAGCTCGTCGCTGCGGTCGCGTGCAGACCCGAAGCGATCCTTGAAATGCAGCTCGACAAACTTATGCGGGCGGGGCTGCTGTTCAGGCAGGGCGTACCGCCGGACGCGACCTACCTGTTCAAGCACGCCCTGGTGCAGGACGCGGCCTATGGGCTGCTGTTGCGCGAGCCACGCCGCCAGCTTCATGCCCGCATCGCCGAAACCCTCGAGCGCAAGTTCGGCGAGATCGCCGAGAAAAAACCCGAGGTGCTGGCGCGCCACTGGGCGCAGGCCGGCGATATCGCAAAGGCTGCGGCGCTGTGGGGCAAGTCGGGCCAGCGATCCGCACAGCTCTCGGCTGTGGTCGAAGCGGCGGAACAGCTCAAACGCGCGCTCGATCTGATCGCGATGCTGCCGTCAACGCCAGCGCTGCGCCGCGACGAGATCAAGTTTCAGGTGGACCTCATAACCCCGCTCCTCCATGTCCGCGGCTATGCGGCTCCGGAGACTCGAGCGGCGGTCGAGCGGGCGCGCGTGCTCATCGAACGGTCCCAGGCGCTCGGCGAGCCCCCCGAAGATCCGTTGCTGCTGTTCTCCGTCCTTTACGGCATTTGGGTCATGAACCTCGTCGCGTTCAACGGCGACGTCATGCTTGAGCTTGCCGTGCAATTTCTGGCGCTGGCGGAAATGCAGAGCGCGATGGCCGCGCTCATGATCGGGCGCCGCCTGATGGGGCTATCCCTCCTCCATACGGGGTCTGTCGGCGAAGGGCGAACGCATCTCGACCGCGCGTTCGCGCTTTACCGTCCGGAAGAGCATCGACCTCTAGCGACGCAGTTCGGCCAGGACGTCGGCGCGTCAACCCTCGCCTGGAGGTCGATTGCGTCATGGCTGCTCGGCTATCCGGAGACCGCGCTTGCCGACGCGGAGCGGGCGCTCAAGATCGCGCGCGAGACGCGCCACGGTCCAACACTCATTTACGTGCTGAATTTCAGCATCTGGACACACATCCACTGCGGGAATTACGAGACGGCGAACGCGCTTGTCGCCGAATACGTCCCCTTGAA
>Ga0074045_10000953_pt1 | contig 28362 bp, 23 predicted proteins | sample BogForMeECP23OM2_FD_94442 | JGI IMG/M metagenome (GOLD analysis project Ga0074045, IMG submission 94442) | Bog forest soil microbial communities from Calvert Island, British Columbia, Canada - Bog Forest MetaG ECP23OM2 | ecosystem: Environmental > Terrestrial > Soil > Wetlands ...
AATCTCGACCATGGGCCAATATGGGCCAAGTAGCCATGGCAACGATGGCATCGATAGCCACCTTGGCAATATAGAATCTGCAAGTTGCAGACCGGATTGTTGCGAATCGTGTTCGAATCCCTCCCTCTCCGCCATATATTGATTCATGGATTCTATTGACTTTATCATCCTTGGTGTCCATAATGGTGTCCCTAAACGTCAATTTTGACGTTTTTGAGGTGCACCCCATGCCAAGAATCTCATCCGGTTTACGATCCCTGGAGAGTCCTATGCCTGCCCACTGCTTCCCGCTTTTGGAGCCGCGTTTCAGCAACACTGCTGTAGCGCGCCCAGTACACGCCGCCCGCTTTCTTCGTTTCGCGTTTATCCTGTCAGCGGCTGCTTTCGCGCTCCAGCCCATGCGCGTTTTCGCCCGTTCCGCGCCTACGGAGCCCGTCCCCATCAAGGTCACGCTCAATCCCGCCGTTCCACAGCCTGGCGTGCCGGTCAACGTCTCCTGGACCATCCCCAGCTATCCGCAGCACATCCTTATCGGTGTTCCCCACTACTACGTCAACAACACGGCCGTGCCGTCACCTGACCAGACGGCCACGGGCGGCGGTTGGATCGTCGGCCATTCCTATCCCGGCCCGCAGAACCTCAGCCTCACGCCCGGCATCACTCACGTCGAAATCGCTATCTACGAGTTCACCGGCACGCCTCCCCCAAGCAGCACCGCACCCAAACCCACCCCGCTCGCTCCCGGCCAGACGCCTAAGCCGGCCTCAGCTTCTCCTCCCAAGCCGGACGTTGTTCTGCTGGCCTACGGCGAGGCCGTCGTGAATACCTCGTCCAGCGCTGCTGCCGGCCCGCTCACGGCTGCCGACCGCAAGAAGCTCTTCTCTGACTACGCTCCGCTTTTCCTTTATTCCTTCGATCACGGCACCGACGAAATCTACGCACCCATCGACGTCCTCAATTTCATCAAGGGTTCGACCCTTCAGGCCAACAACACGAACTTTGTCCTGCCGAACTCAGCCCTGCAGACACCCACCGTGGTGCTCAATCCCGCTCCGAGCACCAATCTGAACGCCGGTACCATCTCCGCCGCGTCGCCCGTGCTGCCCGCCGGCCTCTACGTTTCGCCGCTGCCGGACAGCGTGCAGAAAGGCCTTCCCTGGCAGACCATTCTGACTGCGCAGCCGAACTACCCCGGACTCTACGGACACGCCGTCCTGCTCGACTTCAAGAACCTCGATTTCAAGCAGTTCGATACCACCTCCAATGCCGGCCTGCTGGCGAGCTTCGCTCAGCGCTACGGCTGCTCGCAGGCTGAAAAACACCCCGACTGGCCCGCCTGCGCGGCGCAAATCATCAAAATCGAGTACTGGCATTTCTTCGGCTACAGTCACGACTACGACGGCACGCTGGATTCCCTCGCCGACCCCCGCACCGACCACACCGGCGACTGGTGCACCGTCCAGCTCTACGTCGACGCATCCTGGTGGCGCGCCGGCCATCCCGATGGCAGTATCCTCGCCGTCTACCACTACATGCACGGTATCCAGGTCGGCTTCGACATGGCTCTGACGACCCAGGAGCCCTCGCAGGTCACCGTTCCGCAGCGTTCAGCCGATGACAGCCGCGCCACCTACACCGCGCAGCAGTTCATCGGACCCATGGTCCTCCAGCCCGTTGACTTTCCGGTGGTCATAGACGGCATCCCGATCGGCCCGGACAAAGCTGTGCAGGTCGCCAACGCACAGAACAACACTGTTCAACTCGCCAACATGGCCACTTTCCTCCGCGTCGGAAAGGATCCTCCCTCCGTAGGAATCATCCACTATAGCCACCCCGTCGTCTATGTAGAGTGGGGCGGGCACGAGTTCTGGCCCACTCCCGCCTGGGGCTACACCGGCGCCGCCAAACACAACGGTATCGGCCAGTACTCCTACTTCGGCACCGCACCCATCGACCTCACCGTTGACAGCGGCCCGGTTCCCGACGAGGCCCGACTCGTCACGACCTTCCTCGGCTACTGGGGCGCCAAGGGTGGCAGCGGACCACCCCAGGGTCCCATCCTGCACTGCCAGTGGTACTGGGATCCCGTCATTACCGACCCCACCCTCCTATCCCGCGTCGACCAGTGCATACCCCAAACCGACACGCTCAAGAAGACTTTTTAGGGAGACTCCGATGAGGTAGCACGATCCGTAGGTTGCGGGTTCAACCGCGATACAGAGTTCGCAAAATCAACGCGGCTTTAGCCGCTGAGGTGCAGTTTTCAGACTTAATCAGAATCTCCTTCGAGCATATTGCCCTTAGCTGTAATCCATCGTTGAACGGCAGACCACTCTCTTGTTGTCATTCCCATTAGAGATCTGCTTTCTTGCGGGCCGCCCATTCAAATTGACCCACTAACTCGGGCTGGCATTGTCTTGCAGGACTGGTCAACGGAGTGCCACCGTTAGGGGCAGTGATGATCCCCGACTTGGGGCAATAGACACCATGGGGAATCCCGATGCTGCTGGCGGATAATGCTGCATTCTCACCCCAGCAAATCTCGCGTCGAAAATTGCTTGGTGTCCATGGTGTCCGGGATGTACGGGAATTGGTCCCAAACGGTGGGGCAAATAAATTTAATGGAAAATGTGGACACCAAGGAAAGTTCTTCACATCAGTTAGTTAGCGCAAGTGTCCGCGGATCAATCATTTGCGACGAACCGGCAATTCGAATCCCCCTCTCCGCCATTTCAAAATCAATAACTTACAGAGAATCAACCCGACACATCGGCCAATGTGGTTGAATTCCCCCTTCAAAATTCATAATACTCTCTAAAACTTGCGTCGATCTGGTGCCAGAGTGAACCCTCCCCGCGAACCCTCTCCGGGGAAAAATGGGGCCACGCAGCATCAGACTTCGCGCTTAAGCGCTCAAAAAAGGAAAGGCGAGGCGGCGTTGCGGGGGCTTCCCGCGATCGGTCTCCAATGGAAATTAGCCCCAGTCCTCAGATCCCTTGTAGAGCGTGGGTGGTGGCAAGTTGCCGATATGTGGTTTGTGGAAAATGACCAAGGGCGGGAGCGGCCCGACGGATGAAGTCCGCTAACCCCGCTTCACAGCCCTTATCAGAAACTCCGAAACCACAATGCCGTTCTCCGCTGCACTTGTTTTCCGAGTGGCGTGATACGGACGTGTCGTGATACGGACGGAGCATCCCGGAGGGTGACCGGTTTAGGCAAACACTGCGGCGTCAGGGAGGAACATTCGCTGAACTGCCGCATGTCACCGACGGGCGTTAACCGTCCAGAACTCCAGAACTGGCGTTATGCGCTTCCGCTAATGGCTTGCATTGGTATCGATGGTCGATGAGTGATTCGGCGATTTTTCGCCAATTGAGCCATGAGTGACGGCACGGTATCTCTCACCGGGCCGACCAGTCCCCGCAATCTAGATCCGTTTGATTGTCGCGAACCAGGCCGGTGCGCCGTCGTCGTGGAGTCTCGTCTGAATCCGGTCCGGTTCGATGGCGACGATGTTCCATCCATTGCCGGGGTTGAACGCCGCTCTCAGCTCTTCCTGACGGATGGGGTGCGGGCCAGTATCGGGATCGTCGTCACTGAAGCACAACACATACAGGGTTCCATCGTGCCTGGTCACCGACGCCAGACTCGCCACGTATCCTGGCCGCTCGTCGCCGTCGAAGGTGTGGAACAGTCCGCAGTCCAGCACCGTATCAAACATGCGTCCCAAACGGTCCAGATGGAACGCGTCAGCCGCAGCGAACTCAACCTCGATCCCACGTCCGCTGGCCTTCTCCCGGGCGATCGCCAGTGCCGTCTCAGCCACGTCAACGCCCAGAACCGACAATCCCAGCGAAGCCACGAGAAGAGCGTTCTCACCGGTCCCGCAGCCCGCATCGAGCACCGTTCCGGCGAATCCGCCTTCGGATGCCAAACGCACGATTGCCGGCTGCGGCTGGCCAGTATCCCACGGCGCACGGCCGTCCTGATACGACGCATCCCAGGGCAGTCCCGTCATCCGTTCGTGACTGGTCGCGTGCCGGCCACGGAACGGATCGTCAGCGAGGCTTCCTGATCCCTCCGGCAACTTCATCCCCTCCTGCAACTGATCTTGCCACCTCATCGTAGCGCCAATCAGCAGGTCTTGACTATTCCTCGAGAAGTCGCTTTGTGTTTATCTACAGGTGCCTGATCCATCTCCTCGGGTGGTGATAAAGGGCAGTGCATTCATTGAACCCTGAAGAGGGAGTCTTGTGGTGGTCCGAGTGGATTGTCGGCCACTCGGAGAATGCTCCGAGCGGACGTCCTTGGCCGTTCCTCCCGCTCACGCCAACCGGCCGGGAAAACGCAGCGTTACGAATGCGGGCCGGGCGGTCGCGGATTCGGTCGTGCGCTTTGTTAAGCTCAGGGGCGGAGGGATGGCGATGCAGCCCTTTCGTTATCACGTATTCGTTTGCGACCAGCAGAAGCCGGAAGGCGCGCCGAGTTGCAGCGCCCGTGGCGGGTTGGCGGTAATCGAAGCATTGCGGCGCGAGGTGGCGGCGCGCGGCCTGGAAAGCCAGGTGCAGGTGACCGCGTGCGGGTCGCTGGGGCTGTGCGAGAGCGGCCCCAACATGGTGGTTTACCCGGAGGGAATCTGGTACGGCGGCGTGACACCGGCGGACGTGCCGGAGTTGGTGGAAGAGCACTTTCACAACGGCCGTCCGGTCGCGCGCCTGGAGCGGCGGGACGTCGACGAGGTTCGGGCGGAGATGGCCGCGAACCGCGAGAAACGGCTGACGGTGCTGCGCGCGCGGGAAGCCAGCGGCGCGTTACCGGACGATCTGGACGAGCGCATCCGCGGCTTTCGGCAGAGCCGCGTGATCTTGACGGCGCTCGAACTCGACGTGTTCACCGCCATCGGCGAAGGTGGTGCGGCGGCGGAGATCGCGTCCCGCATTCACGCCGATCCGCGCGCCACGGAAATGTTGCTGCACGCGCTGGCATCGATGCAACTGGTCGCCAAGCGCGACGGAGTGTTTCACAATGCGCCGGTGGCGGCTCGCTACTTCACCGCCGGTTCGCCGCAGAACGCGCGCCCGGGCCTGCTGCACACGGCCGGGCTTTGGAAGACCTGGTCCACGCTCACCGAGTGCGTGCGCGCTGGCACAGGCGTGACCCACCCGGAGCTGGCCGAGCGATCGAGCGAGTGGACGCAGGCTTTCATCGCCGCCATGCACCGGAACGCCGCCCAGCGCGCGGCGCCGCTGGTGGCGGCGGTGGGCGCACAAGACGTGCGGCGGATGTTGGATGTAGGCGGCGGCTCGGGCGCGTATTCGGTCGCCTTCGCCGCCGCCAATCCGGAACTGCAGGCGTACATTCTCGACCTGGCGGCGGTGACGCCGCTGGCCCAGCGGCACATCGAGCAAGCGGGCATGGCCGCCCGCGTACATACGCGCGTGGGCGACTTGCGCACCGACCACCTCGGCGAAGGCTATGACCTGGTGCTGGTCTCGGCCATCTGCCACATGCTGGATGAGAAGGAAAATGCGCACCTGATCGGGCGGTGCTACGATGCGCTGGCGCCGGGCGGGCGCCTGGCGATTCAGGAGTTCATTCTCGATCCAGACAAGTGCGGTCCGCAATCGGCCGCCCTGTTTTCGTTGAATATGCTGGTGGGCACGCGCGCCGGCGCCAGCTACAGCGAACCCGAATACACGGAATGGATGCACGCCGCCGGATTCACCGCCATCCACCGCGTCCGCATGCCCGGTCCAGCCGGGCTGATGATCGGAATGCGCGCCGCCTGATACGGCGGCATGCGGGCGTAGGCAGGTTGAAACCTGCCCCAGCATTGCGGGCACGCGGCGTGTTCATGGCCTCCGTCCAACGAATGGTGGCTCTGCGCGCAGGAGCTTGCCCGGCGTCGACGCGTTCCACTCAGGGCTACACCTCGGGGCTTCTTCGACGCTTCCATTCCGAGAGTCTCGTTTCCTCCGGAATGGCAGTGGGACTCTCGAATTCAATGCGGTAACCGTCCGGGCCGGAGAGCGAAAACACCCACATAGCGTTCCCGACAACGGGCTCGGACGCCTCGATGGCGCGCGTGGCGAGGTCCCGATAGATCGCCAATGCGTCCTCGCATACGAAGACGAGCGAGACTCCCTGGCCCAATTTCCCTTCGGGCCGCCCCGTGCGATCGCCCTTCCTCCAGAACTCTTGCAGCATGATCGCCGCGCCACCCTTCTCCAACCTGCACCAGCGCAGTTTTCCACCGTCGATGCAATGCATCGCCATCGTGAAGCCAAGGCCGTCGGTGTAAAAACGAAGGGAACGCTCGATGTCGGACACGCGCAAAAAAGGAACGACCTGCGCGACGCCGCCAATTGCCTTTGAACCGACGATCACCGGTTTTTCCCGAGCGGATTTGCGGGAGCGCGATGGAGCAGGGCCGTCCGGCATCGGTAGGCTAGCTGGTCTATCACACGCATTCGCCTGGCGCAGGATCGACCAATTCGGTCGACCAATTCGGTCGGAATCCTTCGGCCAGCGGAATGGAGTGGACGAACGTTGCCGGGCTGGACAACAGAGAACTATACGTTGGTTAATGGTCCGCAGGTGCGCGGTTTCCATCGGGACAGCAGTGTGTCAAGTTGACCCGCCTGTGTACTATCTGCCAACGTGCGGAGGGGACTCCACCATTGCGAGGAGCAGGCAAATCACCACCAAAACCCCCAGTCCGGCTGCCACCATCATCTTCTCCACCTCTCTCTGCATATCGACTGAGCAATTCAGTTGCCGTAGGTCCGTGGCGCGTTTAGGGCGCAATTCCGCCGCAACCCAGGGCAACCGTCCGCCGGATATCCGTCAAGATAGTGGTGCGGAAGGTGAATCCGTTTCACACCTGGCATCTGCCGGCCCGTCAAGGGCATTCACCGGCGGCGGGCCGTCGTTCGCCGATTGGCACGTGCGCCGCGCGCGGGCGGGCTTTACGCTGAGACCATGACACCACAAGACAACCAGCAAACCCCGCAGGAAGGCTTGCCTTCCCATTGGATTCCTGCCCTGGTCCTGATCGCGGTCGGGGCTATCTTCCTGCTGAACAATCTGCAAATCATCCGCTTCCACGACATCTTTATCTACTGGCCAGTGGCGCTGATCGCCTGGGGCATTTTCAAGGTGGTCGATCAGCCGGAGACGAAGGACAAGGTGGTGGGCGCGATTCTGATCGGCATCGGCGGCATTCTGCTGATGGGCAACCTGGGCATCCCGCACATGGGGTGGGGCGATTTGTGGCCGCTGATCCTGATCGCGGTGGGTGTGTTGATGCTGACCGACCGGCTGGCAGGGCCGGGCACGGGCTGGGCCGGTTGGTCAGGCCGGCACACCGACTGGGCGGACAGGTTCACCCGGCGCGGGGGCCGGCTGCGCGAGTCCGCGGTTTTCGGCGGCGGAAAGCGGGTGATCACCGACCCCGATTTCCAGGGCGGCAAAGTGGAATGCGTCTTCGGCGGTTTCGACATCGACCTGCGCGGCGCCACCATGCTGGTCGATTCCGCCGTGCTGAAGGTGGACGCGGTATTTGGCGGTGCGGAGATCAAAGTCCCCGCCGCGTGGGAAGTGGACATGCGAGGCGCGGGTGTCTTCGGGGCTTTCGTGGACCAGACGCAGCACCCGAACCGCAACCTGAACCCACGTCCGAGGCGGCTGATCGTCAAGGGCGGCGCGGTATTCGGCGGCGTGACCATCAAGAACTAGACGATGCATCCCATCCTGGCGTCACGGCGCCTCCTCATCTATCTGCTGGCGTGGTTGCCAGCGGGCGCGCTGCTCACCTATCTGACTTGGGCGGGCGGCGGATTCCGGCTGCCGCAGGCTGCCGCCGTAATGGCGCCCGCCTGTTTCGTATATGCCTTCGTCTGCCTCTCGCCCTGGTATCTATGCCGGAGCCGCGCGTTCAGTTTGGCGATATTGCCTGAGCTGTCCGTTACGTTTGGTTCCGCAGCGGCGGCAGGCGGGTTGTTGCTGGCCGGCATCGCCTGGGCGGTGGCCGCCGGGCTGAAGATCGACGCCACGGGCCACCTGCCGCTCTGGTTCGGCGTGGGCGCGCTGCTCTACCTGCTCTCGACCGGGTTGCACTACGCCGGCCTGGCGGCTGAGCAATCGCGCCAGGCCGAAGCGCGCGAAGCTGAGGCCCGCACGCTGGCGCGCGAGGCCGAGTTGCAAGCGCTGCGGCTGCAAATCCATCCGCATTTCCTGTTCAACAGCCTGCATTCGATCGCGGCGCTGGCCTCCGTGGATGGCGCGCGTGCACGCGAAATGTGCATCCGGCTTTCCGATTTTCTGCGAATCAGCCTGGGGCTGGGCAGCCGGCCGACGATTCCACTGGGCGAGGAACTGGACCTGGCACGCAACTATCTCGAGCTGGAGCGTGTGCGCTTCAGCGACCGCTTGCGGGTCGAGATCGAAATCGAAAACGGGTGCGAGAGTTGCGCGGTGCCGGCGCTGCTGTTGCAGCCGCTGGTGGAAAACGCGGTGAAGCACGGCATTGCGGGGATGGTGGAAGGCGGCACGATTCGCCTGGAAGCGCGCAGGGACGGGGGCGATGCCGTGGTCACCGTGACCAACCCGTTCGATGCCGAAGCGCCGCCGCAGCAGCGCCTGGGAGTGGGGCTGGCGCAAGTGCGGCGCCGGTTGGAAGTGCGGTACGGCGAGGCGGCGCGGCTGGATGCAGGGACGGCGGAGGGCGTTTATCGGGTAGTGGTGAGGGTGCCTTGCGAGGCAGGGTAGGGCGCTGCCGGGATGCGAACTGGTTTGCGGCGAGTGCCGTCGTCACTCGGGAGATGTATAGGTTGTCGCATGGCGGGCTCTCTAGTGATGTCTGACTGCGAGGTCGGCTAGTCGAACCTTGGGGACGATCAGCGTGCGGCTCAGCTCGGCGACCCGATGCCTGGCTGTCAAAACCAGCCTCTGCGAAGGGTCGTGGTGCAGCGCAGCCAGGCCCCAAGCGGGTTGAACCCCGGTCATGGTAGCGGGAAGTAGTATGGGTTGGCCCGCATACGAAAACACGGGGCTGGCGGAGAACCAGACGGGCGACGGGGACGGGTCGAACAGCAGGATGGACCACGTGGCCTTACCAGCGATCACGCCATTGGCGTCGCGAAGGCTGTAGGTCCAACCGGAATCGGCCGGCCGAATGGCGGTACGCGAGACGAAATATCCTCCGAAGGGTGCCTCTATCAGCTTGACGTTGCCGTATCGCGGCACGCGGGTCCAGCCGCCCGCCGGACGTATCTCGGCCCTCGACTCGCGTTCGTACAAGTCGAGTGCAATCGTCACCGCTACGTCGACGCGATCCGGTTTTCCCCAAGCCTCCGCCTTTATGGCCATGTCGTAGGTGCTAAACCAGATCCAGTCTCGTCCGTCGCCGGCCGTAGTGATTCTGGAATTGTCCGGACCGTAAGCGAACGACGCTACATTTTTCATGACCGGCCAGACAGGGTCCACTGTGACCCGCGGGTGAGTCATCAACTCTCGCGGCCAACCACTGAACTCCAGTGGTCTGCCCGTCAGATACTTCTCCAAGCTCTCCGCGCGGGCTGGAGTCGCACGTTCTGCATCAGCACTGAGTCGTGCCGTGACATTGCGGAACCGCGGGTCCTCGTGCGGCGCATCCGGCCAGTCCATTCGTAACCACAAGCCGATGCCGGGCGGCACCAATCCGAAGCACGCGATCGCTAGCAGCATCACCATTACGGTGCGGCGGCGCGCGAATTGCCAGACGATGAGCGGAACTCCCAAGGCGGGCGCCAGCCAAGGCGCGGCAGCGTCGATCCATGCCGGCTCCGCGTGTACCAGGCCGGGAAGGACATTCGAGAAGTGAGGCCTAAGACCGCTTAGGGCAACGTAGAAGACCAGCCAGGACAGAAGGCCAGCCAAGGCGAAGTCGTGCGTCGCGCGGGTGAGCATGGCCACCACGAACGGCAGGATGAGAAACGCGAGAAGCCAGGCTTGGCGCCAGAGCAAACCGGGAATCAGATCGAGCGGGTTGAAACCGCTGGCGAGTAAGACGTAAAAATCGGAAATCAACAGCGGCAGCGCCATAAATGCGGCGAGGAAGAGCAACTTAGCCGCCAGCAGGCTCTTCCACGAATAAGGCCTCGTGGTCCAGAACTGACGTTCGCCGACGAGGCTTTCCCCATGGACCGCCGCGCCGATGGTGAGCCACCACGCCAGCATCATCAACAGTGAGAGCAGCGAATCGTTAGTGAAGAGCCGATAAGTTTGCGGCACCGGCAGGTCAATCGACGCCTGCCAGGCATTCAGCGCCGTGAGTGACAACACAGCGGCGAGATAGGGCCAGCAATGCCGGACGTCTTTGCGGAAGATATGAATGGCTTGTCGCATGAGGGCTCCCGTTCAGGCGGCCTTGGCATGACGGCCGGCCATCGCAAGCGCCACGAAGATCTCGCGCAGGGACATGGCATGAAAGGCAACGCTGCGGGCATCCGGGAAGACGCTTTGGATTTGCGACGGCGTCCGGTCCGCGTCGAATTGGCTGTCGATGAAGCGGAGCACGGCGGCGGAGGATTCCGGGCGCATCCACGCGGCGGGCCAATCGGCGGGCAGCGGAGGCGGGGCGTCGAAGGTGAGTTCCACCAGGCGAAAGCGGTTGGCCAGGGTGGCCATCTCTTCGGTGAAGCGCAGGCGGCCCTCCTCGATAAAGCCAACGTGGCTGGCGAAGTTTTCGATTTCGGCCAGGTCGTGCGAGGAGATCAGAATCGTGGTTCCCTCGGCGCGCTCCAGCAGGCTTTTGGTGAACTCATCGCGGACCAAGGCGTCGAGGCCGGTGAAGGGCTCGTCGAGGATTACCAGTTCGGGTCGATAGGCCAGCGACGAAACCAGCGCGGCTTTCATCCTCATGCCGCGCGAGAGATGGCGCAGCTTGCGGTCGCGCGGTAGCTCGAACTGGCGCACCAAATCATCAGCCACCGCGTCGTCCCAGGTGGGGTAAAAAGGACGCAGGTAGCGCAGGAAGTAGTCCACCGTCATCCACTCGGGCATCTCCTGGTTCTCAGAGACGTAGCCGATGCGGGCAAACTCGCGCGGCGAGAGGCGGCGCGAGTCCACGCCCAGCACCTCGGCAGAGCCGGCGGTGGATCGCAGGATGTTCATCAGCAGCTTGATGGTGGTGGTTTTGCCGGCGCCGTTGGGGCCGATCAGCGCGTAGATGCTGCCCTCGGGTACGGCGAGGGTCAATGCGTTGACCGCTTCGGTGTGGCGGAAGGCTTTCGACAGGTTGTCGGTGGAGATGGGGTTACTCATTGGTTTTGCGCCCGCCTTTCGCGGGTTGCGCCGGCCCGGTGCCGCCCAGCTTCTGCCAGTGGCGCGCTACGGCGGCCAGCACGTCGTCGAGTTGCATGCCGAGTTTCCTGGCTTCCACCACGAGCCCTTCGAGTTCGCCACCCAGAAGGCTGGCGCGCGCGGCGGCGGTTGGCTTAGGAAGCGACGCGGCCACCACCGTCCCAATGCCAGGCAGAACCTCAACCAGCCCTTGCGCGGTCAGTTGCATGACCACCTTGTGGGCGGTGTTGGGATTGACCTTGAGTTCCTTGCTGAGCGCGCGGACGGACGGGAACGGGTCGCCGGGACGGAGTTGGCCGCTCACGATGGCCTTGGTGGCCGCGTAGACAATCTGCTCGGAGAGAGCGACGCCGGGCTGAAAGACCAGGCGGAACGGGATCACAAGTGTATTATTACTGATAGTACAGCTATCATGCAAGAAAAAAATCGGCACGGCGCTGCAAACGCGGGCCAATCGGGTCTGCCTCACGGCGCTTTACGATAGCGTCCGGCGTTTCCAACGCGGCGCGCTAGACGATGACGACGATTTTGCCGATTTGGGCGTTGGACTCCATGTAGCGGTGGGCATCGACGATTTGGGCGAGGGGGAAAGTCCTGTCGATACGCGGCTGGAATGCACCGGAGGCGAGATGGCTGAAGACGTACTGCTTGGCCGTCGCAAGGGCAGCGGGATCGCTGACGATCTCGAACAGGGTGTAGCCCTTGACCGTGAGGTGCTTGCTGAGAACGGCGAATAGGGGGAACGGAGTGGGGCCGGCGGCAAGCGCTCCGTATTCGAAGACGATGCCGCTCGCGGAGGCGGCCGCAGCGAGGGCTTCCAACCCCTTGCCGCCAACGGGGTCGAAGACGATGCGCGCGCCGTTGCCCGACGTGATCTGGTTGACCCGAGCGGCCAGGTCTTCCTCTTCCGTGGCGATGACGTGGCCGGCGCCGATCGAGAGCAATTCGGCTTTCTTGCGAGAGGTGCGCGTGGTGGCGATGCTGACGGCGCCTTCGGCTTTGGCAATCTCAATAGCGGCAATGCCCACGCTGCTGCTGGCGGCGGTGATGAGCACGTAATCCCCTTTGGCGAGGTGGCCCTGGTGAATCAGGGCGCCGTAGGCGGTAAGGTACTGCATCCAGATGCTGGTTCCCTCTTCGTAGGAGAGCCTCTCGGGGTAAGCGGCAATCGCGCCTACGGGTACGATGGCGGCTTCGCCGTAAACGCCATAGTCGCTGGCCAGAAAAGAGGGGATGGTGCTGACCGTCTTGCCGAGCCAGCCTGGATCGACAGAGGGCCCGACAGCTTCGACGATTCCAGAAGCTTCGTAACCAAGCTTGGAGGGTAGCTTGGGCTGGACGAGGTACCTGCCCAGGCGGAACATGATCTCCGCGCGGTTGAGACCGATCGCCTTCACACGGAGACGAACCTCTCCGGCGGCAGGCTGCGGAAGCGGGAGGTCGTCCAGTTGAAGGACTTCCGGACCGCCGGTTCGATGAAAGCGAACGATCTTTACCGTCGCTGGGATTTCATTTGGCATTGGTACACTTCCATTGGGATTGCATTTGTTTCGATGCAGATGCGACCAAAGAAGATGCAGGCGTCCGGAACTCCGGCCGGGCAAGTGACAATCCACACAAGCCCTCTGCAATCAATCATTCACCGTTATGTAACAGAACTGAAACAATTTAGCTGCTGCGGCAAGACGGAAGCGGCTTAAAATAGGTAGCATATGATGCGACAAGCCGCTGTTGCCGGCAGGGTCGAGCAGCGCCGAACCCGAATCAAGATTCTGAATGGTCCCACCATGATTTGCGACGCGGAAGGCTGCCACGCGAAGGCCGCGTATCTGTTCCGCGAGGAAGATGGGCCCATAGCGGCGTATTGCAAGGTTCATGGCGATGAATCCGCATCCAGGGCCGGCATCCCGTTGCCGACGTCCAAGATCACCATACTCCGCAGCATGCCAATTGGAGCGATGGCAGCTCGCCTGGTTTCCTAAGGCTTCGCGCCGTGTAATGTGGTGCGTGATCCGAAGCACCGCTCCCGAAGATTCGCGGCTCCGCCTGGAGGCGTGAGTTTGGACCGATGGCGCCCACACGAGGAGTAACCAAAAGAGAGTAACGGGAAGAACAGCCGAGAGGACTCTCGGCTCTGCAGACTGGAAATTCTGCGCCACGATTTCCGTTCGGGCTAGCCGCGCGGTTTCAGCCGGGCGCGGCCGCGATCGCGTTTCTTGGGCGGCTGGCGGCGCTGCCGGATGAACCATTCCTGCGAGTTCAGCTTGGATTTCGCGCCCGCTTTCCGGCGGGTGTAGGCGCCCGTGGTGTTCATCTCGCGCGCCTTCACGTTATCGGCCAGATACACCGCCAGCACGTCGTCGCGCAGGTGGCGGATCATGGCGGGCTCGCGGATGGGCGCCAGGACTTCCACGCGATGGTCGATGTTGCGTGGCATGAGATCGGCGCTGCCGATGTGGACCTCTTCCGCGCCGCCATTGCGGAAGTAGTAAATCCGGCTATGTTCCAGGAAGCGGCCGACGATGCTCGAAACCTCAATATGATCGCTCACGCCCGGCACGCCGGGGCGCAGGCAACAGATGCCGCGCACGAGCAACTGGATGCGCACGCCGGCCTGCGACGCCTTGTACAGCGAGCGGATGATCCTGGGGTCTACCAGCGAATTCATCTTGAAGATCAGGTGGGCCTTGCCGCCGGACTTGGCGTGCTTGATTTCGCGCTCGATCAGGGCGTCCAGCTTGGAGCGAAGATTCACCGGCGCCACCAGCAGCTTCTTGTAGTCGGACTTGTGCGAGTAGCCGGTGAGGTAGTTGAACAGGTCGCTGACATCGTCGGCGACGGCGTCATCGCAAGTGAACAGGCCGATGTCGGTATACAAATGGGCCGTCACGGCATTGTAGTTGCCGGTGGAAAGGTGAACATAGCGGGCGATGCGGTCCTGCTCGCGCCGCACCACCAGCGCCACCTTGCAGTGGATTTTGAGGCCGATCAAGCCGTAGACCACGTGCACGCCGGTACGTTCCAACGCGCGCGCCCACTCGATGTTGCTTTCCTCGTCGAAGCGCGCCTTGAGCTCGACCAGCGCGGCCACCTGCTTGTCTTCCTCGACCGCTTCCAGCAGCGCCTCGACCACCGGCGCATTGCGGCCCACGCGGTAGAGACACGTCTTGATGGCCAGCACGGCGGGATCGCGGGCGGCTTTGCGCAGGAACTCGATCACCGGCTGGAAGGAATCGAAGGGGTGGTGCAGCAGGATATCGCGATTGCGGATCATGCCGAAAATGTCTTCCTCGTCGGAAGCTTCGGCAAGTCCGCCTGGGATGGCGGGCAGGAAGGGCGTCTCGCGCAGATCCGGGCGATCCAGGCTGTGCAGGCTCATCAGACGCTTCAGGGACAAGGGGCGCACCGAGCGGTAGACCTCGCTCGGCCCGATCTCCAGGTTGTTGATGAGAATGCTGAGCATCGAGGCGGGCATGTCTTCGGTGACTAGGAGGCGGACCACGCTCTGGAAACGGCGCTGGCGAAGACCCTCCTCGACGGTTTCGAGCAGGTCCTCGGCCTCCAGTTCCTTGATCGCCATATCGGCGTCGCGGGTGATGTGGAAGGGGTGCGCTTCGAGGATCTCCATGCCGGGAAACAGCACGCCGAGCTTGGCGGCGATCACCTGCTCCAGCCACACCAGGTCGATGCGCCTGGGCTTGCCACGTTTGGTCGCGGCCTTCGCGCTTGCGCTTACCGGCACCAGTTGGGGCAGCGAATCGGGGACTTTGACGCGGGCGAAGTGTTCGTTGCCGGAGTGGTCGCGAATCGATACCGCCAGGTTCAGGCTGAGGTTCGAAATGTGAGGAAAGGGCCGGCCCGGATCGAAGGCGAGCGGGGTGAGCACGGGGAACACGGTTTCGTCGAAATACTGAGCGGCCTGCTGGCGGTGCGCCTCGGTCAGTTCGGCGTAATCGTGCACAAAAATGCCCTGCTCCCGAAGCGCCGCTAGCAAGTGCTCGAGTGTGCGGAGCGCTTCGGCCAGCAGCCGCTTCACCTCGCGGCGGATGGCCACCAGTTGCGCGCGCGGGCTCATTCCATCCGGCCCCGCTTCGAGCGAGCCGGCTTCCATCTGCGCCGCCAGGCCCGCCACGCGCACCATGAAGAATTCATCCAGGTTGGAGCCGAGAATCGACAGGAACTTGACACGCTCCAGCAGCGGGTTAGTTTCGTCCTCGGCCTCCTCGAGGACGCGGCGCTGAAAGGCCAGCAGACTCAACTCGCGATTCACGTAAAGCGCCGGATCCTTCAGATCCAGCGGCGCCGGGGCGGCGGTGGCCTGGTGTGCGACGCCGGCCGCAGCGGCTCTGGCTTGCATCTTCTTGGGCATGGGTAGTGCCTGCCGCAGTCAGTTGCGACTCTACTACTTTCTCACGAAACCGGGGCTGCTTGCGTTACAGGAAGGTTTATGGACGGGAGGCGAACGGTCCACTTAGCCGGTTGACGACTCAGGAAGTGTCCTGACCTTTGCAGGTCGCGCGAGACCTTACCGCCCGCTGCACAGCTGCCCACCCTATTTCGATTCGATTCTGCAAAGCAGGACGCGGACGTTGCGTCTTCGGCGAGCGGAGGCGCGACGCTGCGTGTGTTTTCACGCAGTAATGAACGGTCACAGGGGGAGCTTCAGCGGCACGTGCCCAGGCGCACGATTCCCAGCCCTGCCGATCACGAGTGCGTCTGACGCCAGCGCGCTTCACACTGCTGTAATGCAGACCGCCGTCGAACAACGGTATAAAGGAGATGGGACGCGCCCGTCCCAATCCACGGCAAGCGAGAACGAGTGACACCAACCGAAGAGCCGATCATCCAGGCCCGCGCGATCGAGAAGTTTTACGGCCCCGCCGAGGCCCGCATACAGGTGCTGGCAGCCACCGACCTGGCTGTGTACCCGGGCGAGATTCTGGCGCTGCTCGGGCCATCGGGCTCGGGCAAATCCACCATGCTGCGGATGCTTTCCGGGCTGGCGCCGCCGTCGTCGGGCCAGGTGCTTTGGCACGGCCAGCCGGTGGTGGGGCCTTGCCCGAACGTCTCCATCGTCTTCCAGAGCTTCGCGCTGTTCCCGTGGCTGACGGTGATCGAAAACGTGGAAGCGCCGCTCAAGGCGCGTGGCATCGCAGAAAAAGAGCGCACGCAGCGGGCGCTGCACATTCTCGATTCGGTGGGCTTGGACGGATTCGAACAAGCGTACCCGAAAGAACTTTCCGGCGGCATGAAGCAGCGCGTTGGCTTTGCACGAGCGCTGGTTGTGGAACCGGAAGTGCTGTTCATGGACGAGCCATTTTCCGCGCTCGACGTGCTCACGGCCGAGAACCTGCGCTCGGAACTCTTAGAGCTGTGGGATGGCAAAAAGATGCCCACGCGCGCGGTGTTCCTCGTCACTCACAACATCGAAGAAGCGGTGACGCTGGCCGACCGCGTAGTGGTGCTGGGGAAGAACCCGGGGCACGTGCGCACCGATTTCCGCGTCGCCATGCCGCGGCCGCGCGACCATCACGACCCGCGCTTTCTGGAAGCGGTGGATTACATTTACCGCGTGTTGACGCAGCCCGACCTGGTGCCCACGCCGCTGCCCGAACCGGAAGCGGCTCTGGCGGCAGCCGGCGCGGCGCGCGGCAAGTATCCGATGATGCCGCATGCGCGCCCCGGCGGAATCGCCGGCCTGCTGGAGTTATTGCTGGACCGCGGAGGCCGCGACGACATTTACCACCTGGCGGACGATCTGGCCTTTGAAATCGACGATCTGTTGCCGATCGTGGAGGCCGCCTCGCTGCTGGGTTACATCAATGTGAAAGAAGGCGACGCGGAGATCACCGACGAGGGAAAGCGCTTCGCCGAGGCCGGCATCCTCCGCCGCAAGGAACTTTTCCGTGTGGCCGCCGAGCGGGTTCCGCTGATCCGCCAGATCAATCGCGCGCTGGCGAGCAAAGCCGACCACTCGATGGACGCCGATTTCTTCCACGACCTGCTGGATGAGCACTTCAGCGACGAGGAATCCGAGCGGCAGCTCGAAACGGCCGTCACCTGGGGGCGCTACGCGGAGCTGTTCGACCGCGATTCCTCGGGACGCTTCTTCATCCCCGAAGAGACGCCGCAGCCGGCGGGCGATGAGGCCGGCGTTCGCTGATGGCCTTCCCGCTGCTGGGCCGTTCGTCGATTCGGGAACGCAATTGGTCTGTCCTGGTGGACGCGCTGGTATTCGCCGCGGTTCTGGCGGGCATCTATGCGGTGCTGGCCACGGTGAAGTACTGGATGGGAGTGGTGACGCCGGCCGCCCACATCTCGCGGTCGCCCGCGGCGCTTCCCGTTTACGCGTTCTACTCGCTGGTGCGAATGGGCGTGGCATACGTGCTGAGCCTCGCATTTGCCGTCGCCTACGGTTACATCGCCGCCAATAACAGGCGCGTGGAGATGGTGATGATCGCGGTGCTGGACATCCTCCAGTCGATCCCGGTGCTCAGCTTTCTGCCTGGCGTGATGCTTGCGATGGTGGCGCTGTTCCCGACGCGGCAGTTGGGCGTGGAGCTGGGTTCGATCATACTCATCTTTACCGGCCAGGTGTGGAACATGGCGTTCAGCTTCTATTCCTCGCTGAAGTCCATTCCGCGCGAGCTGCGCGAGGCGGCTCTCATCAACCATTTCAGCGCCGTGCAGCGCTTCGTGGAGCTGGAACTGCCGTTTGGCACCATCGGCCTGGTGTGGAACTCGATCGTGTCGATGGCGGGCGGGTGGTTCTTCCTGATGGCGTGCGAGATGTTCGTGCTGGGCAAGCACGACTTCCGCTTGCCGGGTTTGGGCTCCTATTTGCAGACTGCGGCGGGCACCGGCGATACGGCGGGAATCGTGTGGGGCCTGGCGGCCATGATTGCGGTGATCGTGCTGCTCGATCAACTGGTGTGGCGGCCCGCCATCGCCTGGTCGGAAAAATTCAAGATGGAGCAGGTGGAGAGCGCCGCAGAAGTCACATCGCCGATTCTCCAGGTGCTGCGCAACTCGGATGTCTCACGGTGGGTCGAGAAACGCGCCGTAGAGCCGCTCTGGGAACGGCTGACAACCAGCCCACCGCGGGCGACATCCGTGAAGGCCGCGCGCACGTCACACCTCGGCCGAATTGCGGGCGCCATCGCGCTGCTGGCGCTGGCGGTGGCGGTACCGTATCTGCTTGTGAAAGCTGCGTTGCTGTTGAAGGGCCTTCGCAGCGCGGAACTGCTGGCGACGTTGCAGGCGGCGGGGGCGAGCTTCGGGCGCGTGGCGGCGTCACTGGGGATTGCGTCCCTGTGGGCGATTCCGGCGGGCGTGGCGATCGGCTTCAGCCCGCGGCTGGCGAAGGTGGCGCAACCGCTGGCGCAAATCGCCGCCTCGGTGCCGGCCACGGCGCTGTTCCCGGTGGTGCTGCTGGGCCTGGTGCGGCTGGGCGGCGGGCTGGGCGTGGGCTCCATCATCCTGATGCTGCTGGGAACGCAGTGGTACATTCTGTTCAACGTGATTGCCGGCGCCATGGCAATTCCAACCGAGCTGCGCGAAGCGGCGGCGGTTTTCCATTTCACCCGATGGCAGCGCTGGCGGACGCTGATCCTGCCGGGCATTTTCCCCTACCTGGTGACCGGCCTGGTGACTGCTTCGGGCGGCGCCTGGAACGCCAGCATCGTCGCCGAATATTTTCACTTCCAGGGAAAGATCATGACGACGCTGGGCCTGGGGGCGCAGATCAGCTCCGCCACCGATTCCGGCAACAGCCAATTGCTACTGGTTTCCACCATGGTGATGGCGATGCTGGTGGTGTGCGTCAACCGGCTGGTGTGGCGCCCGCTGTATCGCCTGGCCGAATCGCGATTCCGGCTGGACAGCTAACAAGCATCCAATGACGATTTTGGGGAATTACCAGTCGCATGGTGTCTGCCCGAACAGGACGGGCAAGCTAAAGCATGCCCCACCCAGCGCTGCGCGTAGGGTTGGTGGCCATGGTTTAACTTGCCAATGGGACACGGGGGCGCGCTATACCTCGCCGTCGTACCAATCGTAAACCAGGGTCCGATCGGCGGCGCGCCAGCGCTGCGGGGACGTGGTTTCCATCCAGTCGAGCGGCTCGAGACCGGGCGTCTGTGTGCGCGCGGAACGGGCGAAGGCGGCGCGAATGGCCGCACGCTCTTTGGCGCCTGTCACAGCCGGATCGGCGGATACAAATAGAGGCGTGCCGCTGCGCGAGACAAGGTCCAGCCATTGCCCGGTGAGGCGGGGCGGAATCGCGGCCGTCACCGGCACGCAATCGGCGTCGGCGGTGAAGAACGTGCCATGTTGCGGCAGGCGGAACGCCAGCGTGTTGATACCCATCTTGCGTGTGCGCGACCATTCGCGGCCGCTGGTATCGTCGCCGATGCGTTGCAGTTCGAACAGCCCGGCGCCCAGATGGCCGATGGTGTTGCAGCCGATCAGCAGCGCCTCGCCGGCAGCACGGCGAACTGCCGTGTAGAACGCAGTCACGATTTCAGCGGTGGTGCGGGAACGGTCGGCGAAGCGGCATTGGCTTCCGCTCAGATCGTCGGGCATCTCGAATCCCCAGCGCCCGAACAGATCGTAAGTCGAAAAGTCGTGCTTGATCATGTCGAAGCCCCAGCCACGCAGGGTCGCGATCTCGCGCTCGACGTAGGCCAGCGAATCGGGCACACTCGGATCGAGCACGAAGTAGGGCGCGCCAAGTCCGCCAGCGGCCCGCTTTCCCTTCAGGCGCAAAGACTCGGGCAGCTTTTCGATGGTCAGCAGCAGACGCACCCAAATGCCCGGCCGCACGCCGCGCTTCTTCATGTCGGCAGCCAGCGCGGACATGTCGGGGAAGCCGGGGATGGTCCGATCCACAGGTCCGGCGCCCTCGCCAGCCGCCTCATAGCCCATGTCGAGCACCATCCATGGGCGATTCGTCTCCGCAGCGGCGAGATCGGCCATCATGTCGCTATCGCGCAGCAACGCGGCAGCGGTCAGGTTGTTGCCGTACGTGTAATACCAATTGTTGCCGCCATAGACCGGCTGCGCAGGAAGGCGAGGTTTGTCGCACAGACGCCGGCAGAAGGCGCGCGCGGCGAGCCACGGCGAATCGTTCGCGGAATCGCGATAGGTCACGACAGTGGCCGCCTCGAGTTTGCGGGAGCCGAGTTCCACACCCACGCCACCACTGCGCACGTCTAGCCAAAGCGTCACGCCGGCGGAATCGACCTGCCAGCACGCGATGGCCGAAGCGCCAGTCTTCACACCGTAGCCCGCCAGCGTGTGTCCGTCGCTGGCCAGGAAGTACCAAGGCAGGCGCCGGTACGGCACGACGCATCGCCATTCGAGAGCGCCGTAGCTGCGCTCCCATTGGTCGCCGAGGAAACGATAGCCGGCCGGAAATGCGCCCTTCCAGCGCAGCCCGATCCAATCGATCGCGCCACCCGGAGCCTCGACGTGAATCGCCAACTCTCCTGCCACACGCGGCGCGGTGGTGACGACTACATCGCGGGCTTTCCACTCGGTCGCGGCCGGCGCCAGCGCCAGCCGCTCCGCACCGCGAAGGACGGCTACAGCGTCGGGCACGCGCGCAATCTCCGGCAGCGCGGCCGGAGTGGCATGCTTGGCGCCGGTCGGCTGGGCGGCGGGAAGCGCGCTCTGCGCGGCGGCAAGCGCAGGAGTCAATAGGAATGCACGACGATCCATGGCTATCCAGTAGACTAACAGAGTGCGAAAAACCGCGACAAACGCGCTGGCGTACCGAACCGCCGATCACCCGTTCGCGCACCGCAAGCGTCCACGGGAAGGAAAGCCGAGACGGCTCGCGGCTCTGCAAACTGGAGAGCCTGTGCCACAACCTATGGCAAGTTTTTCCGCAACAGCGGATACACGGCGCGAGCGAATTCAGTGGCTGCATCGGTCGCGGCCCGGTCCTGACCGTTGAACGATGGCACCACGATGCGCACCAGTGCGACGTCCGTGCGGTGGTCGCGCAGCGCGTCCACAAGAATCCGGGACTTGGCTTCCCATTCGCCGGCGATGGCATGACGCGGCGTCTGATACCAATACAAGACGGCGGAACGAGAGAGGCCCTTGGAAACGACGTAGAGGGTGGCGTCCAGCTCGCCAGCCTGCGTTTCGACGCGGACGGTGCCGGTCGATACCGGCAGCCATCCGGCGCCTGGCAGGCAGACCCGTGGCGAATGCGGCTGGCGGTCGCCCTTGCTCTGTGAATTGAACCAGGCGACAAATAGATCGGCTTGCGAGCCCGGCCCGGCGGAAGTTCCCGTGTAATACAAGCGCTGCAGCAGCCGGTCGGCCCGAAGCTGGGCTTGCACCTCAGGCTCGATCGGGATCTCGGCCGATTGGCTCCAGCGGCCGATCTGGTGGGGCAGCGCGGTCAACTCAGGAGCCGCGGGCACACGCTCGGCGTGCCCTGCCCATTGCACGGCGAGGGCTTCGGCAATGAGCAACACGGGGACGAGGATCTTGAGTGGATCAGGCATGATAACGCGCACCGACCGCGTGGAACAACTGGCGCGAACCGGCCAGCACCGCCAGGCAGACGAGGAAGATCGCGGCTCCCATGACTGCATGCGGAGTGCCCGAATCGAGCGCCGGAATGGCCGCCGCGGCAGCCACGCGCAGCGCATTGGCCAAAATCGCCAACGGCACCGCCACCACCAGCAGCGCTACTCTCATCCAAGGCTTCGGGTCCAAGACATAGGCCAACACTACCGCCATGAACCCGAGCGGCAGAAGGTAGCGGATGCCACTGCACGCCTCGGCGACCGCGACACGATGCCCGCCCACATCAAGAATATTTCCTTCGCGAATCACGCCGATGCCGCCGGCGGACAACATGGCCGCCGCCATCCGGCTGGCCAGCAACTGCAACGGCAGCGTGCCCATATTGTACACGAAGGCCAGCTTGGGGAGCATGAAGAGACTGAGCAGGAGGGGAAAGGCCCACGCTCGCAGCCGGCCGAAACCCGCCAGACAGACAATCGCACCGGCGGCGGAAAGCAAGAACGCCACCGAGGCGGCGAACAATCCTACGCCCAGGACGGCCGCGAAATGCACGGCTGCACCCGCGATCAGCAGCGGGATGCCCCACCAGCTTGGCTGTATTGGCACGGCGCGCCACCGGCTGCGCTCGTTCCAAACGACCCATGCGATCACGAGCGGAACCAGGAAGCCATGCCCCATGTCTTCGTCGTTCCACCACTGTGCGGCCATCCCGCGCAGAGTCGAGACGTGACAAGCGAGCAATGCCACCACGGCCGCCACCGCGGCCCAGCGAGATCTCATTAACCCATTCTACTGTGTGCGGGAAAAGCGCGGAATAGCCTACGCGGATTCCCAGCGGCGGGCGAAACGGCGGGCTATCAGGAAGAGAAGCGCGCCGGCTCCGAGCAGCACGGCTACCTGGGGAGCCAAATGCGATACCGGCTCGTCGCGCCAGAAAACTTTGGTGTAACCGTCGATGGCCCAGGCGTTGACCGTCAGCAGTCCGACTTTCTGCATGGCCGGACTCATCAGAAAGCGTGGGAACATGCTGCCGCCGAGCGCGGACATAGTCAGGATGAGCAGAGTGGCAATCGAGGCTTGCTGGGCGCGCGTGCGCGATATACTGGCCAGCAACATGCCGAATGCCGCCACCGCGAACGAGGTAGCGACAGTCATCGTGAAGAATCCGGGTAAGTGCGTGAATAAGTCGAGATGAAAGACCGCGGCCCCCCATAGGAACATCAGCGTGAGTTGAGAGCAGGCGAGTAACATGCAGTAAGTCAACTTACCGGCAAGCAGCGTGGTCATGCTTACGCGGGCACTCAGGATGCGGTCGAGCGCGCCACTGTCGACTTCGTCCAGCAGGGTGCCCGCGGCCCCGCTGGCGGTGAACATCAGGAACATGACGCCGATGCCGGCGGCGTAGAAGGCGATCATGGGACTCTTCTTGTTCTCGCCCACGACGTCGCGCATTTCGACCGCAATCAAACCGCCGGAGGCATCGCTCCCGGCTCCGGCCGCGGAGCCTGTTTGCGCGTCGCTTCGTGCCGCCCGGTCGCGCATTTGAGCGAGGCTCGAATCCAATTTGTCGCGCTGCTGCGGCGTCAGACCGCCGCTGGCAAAGGCGAGATACCGCACACCCACCTCCGCCATGGAACTGGAGAAAGCGGTCATGGCGATGTTCTGCAACATGCCCGCGGCCATCTGCCCCGCCACCGGGTTGGAACTGTCGTGAAGGATCCGGATCGGCTTGCGGCCGGGTGCGGGCACGAGAGAGATGGGAGTGGCGCCAAAACCCGCGGGAATCACGATCGCAACCGGAGCGGTACCGCCCTTGACGGCGGCTTCGGCGGCGGCGGCTGAGTACTCGGGCGGTTGCGGCTCCCCCTTCTGGGACTTGGGCCGCGTATCGGTAGTGAGCGAGCCTTCCCGGTGCAAGCCGAGAATCAGGCGCCCGGAGGCGGCACTGTGATCTTCATCCACCACCAGGACGTGAACGCGCGGCGTCGAGCTGACAGACATGGGGCCGAATACGAGGGCAAAGATGCTGAAGAAGGCGACCGGCAAAACGAAGCTGAGGACGAGAGCCCCGCGATCGCGGCGCAGTGCCAGGAAGCCGTTGCGGACGATGGTGGAGATCATTGGCGGAGGTCCCTTCCTGTGAGCTTCAGGAACACGGATTCGAGATTGGGCCGGCGCAAAACCAGATCGATGACTTCGATGCCATCGCGAGCGGCTGCGTCGAGCAACGCGGCAATATCGGAGGGGCGGTCGATGGGGAAATGCGCGACGCCGTCCCGCAGCGTTCCGCCGCGCGACGCCGTCCAGGCCGCCGCGCTGGAGGATGCGGCAAGACGCATGAGCACGTCGCTGCGCGTGCCAAACGACTGCGCGACCAACTCATCCTTGGAACCCTGGGCGATGATCCGGCCATGATCCACGATGGCGACGCGGTCGCACAGGCGCTCGGCCTCTTCCATATAGTGCGTTGTGTAAATCACGGTGGCGCCCTCGGCGCGGAGAGCTTCCACCATTTCGAAAATGCGATTGCGCGATTGCGGATCGACGCCGACGGTCGGCTCGTCGAGCAGGACGATGCGCGGACGATGGATCAGGCCGGCGGCCATGTTGAGACGCCGCCGCATGCCGCCGGAAAGCGTCTTGGCGAAAGAACCGGCGCGGTCGGAGAGAGAGGCCCATTCGAGGCACCACGCGATCGCCTCGCGCAGAGCTTTGCCGCGCAGCCCCTGGTAACGGCCGAAGGCGTCCAGATTCTCGCGAGCGGTGAGGAGCGGATACAGCGCGAGCTCCTGAGGCACCCAGCCCAGTTCGCGGCGGGCCGCGAGGGAACTGGCCGGATGGCCGAAGACGCGCACGCTGCCCGAATCGGTCCGCACGCGGCCGACGATGCTGCGGATCAGCGTGGACTTGCCCGCGCCATTGGGACCGAGCAGGCCAAGACAAGCGCGCTCTTCGACATCGAGCGAAATACCGGCGACGGCGGTGAGGTCGCCGAAGCGCTTGACGATGGAATCGATCTGTAATGGGAGGGAGCTGTTGCAGGCTGGTGTGCTGGTCGCCATTCAAGAACATAGTACGCGAATAGCAGGAGCGGAGTTCAATGGCACGCGCGTAGTTTCATGGGTTCGGGCAGGCTAAAGCGCGCCCCACCCTGCGGTTGACTGCCCTTTCCGCCGGATGGTACTCTGAGCCTTCCACTAGACGGGCCGATCCCTCACGCCGCGAGTTCCCATGGATGCACTTTTGCACGACCTAGGGCAACTAATGCTGAAAGCGCTACCCACCTTTCTGCTGGTGGTGGCGCTTAACTTCTATCTAAAGTACATATTCTTCAAACCTTTGGAGAAAGTGCTCCAGCGCCGCTACGATGCGACCGAAGGCGCGCGCAAACTGGCCGCGGAAGCGCTCGATCGGGCTGCGGCAAAGACGGAGCAGTTTGAATCGGCCTTGCGGGCAGCTCGCACCGAGGTCTACCAGACACAAGAGCAGGCGCACCGGCAACTGGCCGAGCGTCAGGGCGCCGATCTGCTGGCGTTGCGGCAGCACGCCGAGGAGTTGGTCCGGGAAGCGCAGCGGCAGCTTGCCGCGGACGCCGAGATTCTGAAACGCGAACTGGCGGCAGGGAGCGACGCGTTGGCCGATCAAATCGCGGATTCCATTCTGCGCGGGAGAGCGGCATGAAGCGCCTGCTGCTGGCGGTATCGCTCGCGGTTCTAGCCGCCGGCCTGCCGGCCGCGGCGCTGGCGGCGGAGCCCGTAAAAAAGGACGCCGAAGCCAGCAACGAAGGCAGTCTGAAAGTTTGGGAGTGGGCGAACTTCTTGATCCTGGTGGGCGGCCTTGGCTACCTGATCCGCAAACACGCCGGCCCCTTTTACGCGGCGCGCGCGGCGGGGATCGGCAAGGACCTGGCGGAATCGGAGCGCGTTGCCAAGGACGCCGAAGCACGCTCCGCCGAAGTCGAGCGCCGCCTGGCCAGCCTGGACGCGGAAATCGCCGCGCTGCGCGCCGAATCGCAGAAAGGAGCGGCCGCCGAAGTCGAGCGCTTCGCGCAGCAAACCGCCGCTGAAATCGCCAAGATCGGGGCTAACGGCGAGCAGGAAATCCAAGCCGCGCAAAAAGCGGCGCGCCTCGGCTTGCAACGTTACGCAGCGCAACTGGCGGTGGATTTGGCGGAACAGAAAGTGCGCGCCCGCATGGACGCGAGCACCGAGGACCGCCTGGTAGGCAGCTTTGTGCGCGACCTGCACTCTCCCGCCGGTAAGAGCTGAGCCACCATGCCTGTTTCGGCAGTAGCCACGCGATACTCGAACGCCCTCGCCGATGTGGTGACGGCCGCCGGCTCGGCCCTCAAGCCGCAGACAGCGGTGGCCGAACTGCGTTCATTCGAAAGCGCACTGGCCTCGGCCGAACTGCGCAACGCCCTCATCACGCCGGCGGTGCCCGTGGCGCGCAAGCGGGCCGTGATCGGCCGCGTGGCGGACATATTGAAGCTGTCGCCCATCACGCGCAATTTTCTATTTGTATTGATCGACCATCGGCGGATCGCCGGGTTTAGCGACGTGGTGAATGCGTTCGAGCAGATACTCGATGAGCGTCTGGGGTTCGCCCGCGCGCAGGTGGATTCGGCGCGCGAATTGTCCGAGGCGCAGCGAACGGCGCTCACAGCGGCTCTCGAGAAGGCCAGCGACAAGCGGCTGCGCGCGCAGTTCGCGGTGGACCCGTCGCTGATCGGCGGCGTGGTGGCACGCATCGGCTCCACGGTGTATGACGGCTCGGTGCGCGGCCAGTTGCAGGTGCTGAAGCGGCGGCTCCGCGCGGAAAGTTCATCGTAACGGAAAAAATATGGCGCAGATTCGAGCGGACGAAATTACCAGCATTCTCCGCCAGGAGATTGAGCACTACGAAAAGGCGATTGACGTCTCCGAGGTCGGGTCGGTGATTTCGGTGGGCGACGGCATCGCCAGAATTCACGGCCTGGAAAAGGTGATGGCCGGCGAGCTGATCGAGTTCCCCCACGATGTGGCGGGCATCGCCATGAACCTGGAAGAAGACCAAGTTGGCTCGGTGCTGCTGGGCGACTACACGGAGATCAAGGAAGGCGACGAGGTGCGGCGCACGCGTCGCATCATGTCGGTGCCGGTGGGCGACGCGCTGATCGGCCGCGTGGTGGATGCGCTCGGCCATCCGATCGACGACAAGGGCCCCCTCAACACGACGCAGTTCAACCCGGTGGAGCGCCTGGCGCCCGGCGTAGTGGCGCGGCAACCGGTGAAAGAGCCGATGCAGACGGGCATCAAGGCCATCGACGCGATGATCCCGATCGGCCGCGGACAGCGCGAGTTGATCATCGGCGACCGGCAGACCGGCAAGACGGCCATTGCGCTCGACACCATCATCAACCAAAAGGGCGGCGACATGATTTGCATCTATGTCGCGATCGGCCAGAAGCGCTCGACGGTGGCGCAGGTGGTGAAGACGCTGCAGGATGCCGGCGCCATGGAGTACACGATCGTCGTGGCGGCAACCGCGTCGGACCCGGCTCCGATGCAGTACATCGCGCCGTTTTCCGGCTGCGCGATGGGCGAGTTTTTCCGCGATGGCGGACGCCACGCACTGTGCATTTACGACGATCTTTCCAAGCACGCCGCCGCGTATCGCGAAATCTCGCTGCTGCTGCGGCGGCCGCCGGGGCGCGAAGCCTATCCGGGCGACGTCTTCTATCTGCACAGCCGCCTGCTCGAGCGCGCCGCCAAGTTGAGTGCCAAGCAGGGCGGCGGCTCGCTGACCGCGCTGCCGTTTATCGAAACCCAGGCCGGCGACGTGTCCGCGTACATTCCGACCAACGTGATTTCCATCACCGATGGCCAGATTTTTCTGGAAGCCGATCTGTTCAACTCGAACGTGCGGCCGGCCATCAACGTGGGCATTTCGGTCAGCCGCGTCGGCGGCAACGCGCAGATCAAGGCGATGAAGCAGATCGCCGGCAGCATGCGCCTGGATCTGGCGCAGTACAGGGACCTGGCGGCGTTCGCGCAGTTTGGCAGCGATTTGGATAAAGCGTCGCTGGCGCAGCTTAACCGCGGCAAGCATCTGGTGGAAATTCTCAAACAGAACCAATACCAGCCGCTGCCTGTAGAGAAGCAGATCGCGATTATTTTTGCCGGTACGCAGGGCTACCTGGACGATATCGCGGTGGAGCAGTGCCGCAAGTTCGAAGACGAACTGTATCGCTTCATCGAAAACGCCCGCCCTGGGCTTTGGGAAGAAATCCGCACCAAAAAGGCGCTGGACGACGAACTGCGCGCCAAGCTCAAGGGCGCAGTGGAAGAATTCAAGGCGCGGTTTGTGGCCGATTTGAAGACCGCGGAACCGGCGCATGCCTAACCTGATCGACATCCGGCGGCGCATCCGCTCGGTGAAGAACACGCAGCAGATCACCAAGGCCATGAAGATGGTCTCGGCGGCGAAGCTGCG
>Ga0074045_10000954_pt1 | contig 28360 bp, 28 predicted proteins | sample BogForMeECP23OM2_FD_94442 | JGI IMG/M metagenome (GOLD analysis project Ga0074045, IMG submission 94442) | Bog forest soil microbial communities from Calvert Island, British Columbia, Canada - Bog Forest MetaG ECP23OM2 | ecosystem: Environmental > Terrestrial > Soil > Wetlands ...
AGATGAGATCTACGGATACGAGGAGCGGAAATTTCTAGAACCTCCGCTCGTTTTCGCGGGACTGCCGCCGATAACGCGTGCGATCTTGGAGGAAGCTCAAGAGGCGCACCGTTGGGGACTGTCGCGATCCGTATTTGCCGTTTGCCGTTCGCTTCTGGAGGATGCAATCCGACGCGTGCTGACTCATCGACTGGTCGACACCGCTATACCGATCGAACGAGAGAGCTTGGAATTACTCATTAGCTGCCTGCCCGATCACCTTCTCAACCCGCAGGACCGGCGTCTTGCACACCGGATTCGAAAGGCTGGCAACGATGCCCTTCACAGCCCCGGCAATACCCTCAAGGAAGAACCGATCGAGATTCTTTCCATGACAGCCAAGCTTGTGAAGCTCCTTATCGAAGCGAATGCCACCTCGCAATAATAGTCGCCCCGTTTGACCAAAGCGATTTTGTCCATGGAGACTTGACGCAGATCGCAGACTCGCCTGCTCGTTCCGTTCGCAAAGCCGCACTCTGCTAGTTCGGTCGGCTGATGGTGGGCTGGTCGCTGCTGGCAAGCGTCTCGACCGGCGCGTTGACCACCTTGCTCGCGATCAGTTGCGCGATCACCGAGTCGTCGCGGCCGATCTCGTGCAGAATCGCGACGCTGTGCTGACCGGTCACCGGCGCGGGCCGCAGATTCCACGCGTTCGCGTTGCTGAAACGCACCGTATGGCCGACCTCGGTCACTTTGCCCGCGGTGAAGTGCTCCTCCGTCACGATCACGCCACGCGCACGCATCGTCGGCTCGCTGACGACCTCGGCGGCGCTGAACTGCGCCGGTACGGTGCAGGGCACGTCTTCGGCGCGCAGTCGCCGGAGCGCCGAGGGTGTCGGAAGCTGCGCCAGCGCAGTTTGGATCGTTTGCGCGGCCGCGCTGCGATCGAATCTCTCACGACGGGCGTTCGCAAAGCTCGGCCACACCGCTTCGATACCGAGCGCGCGCCGCACTCCCGTCCATTCACGATCGCTGTAGCAGGCGATCACGATCCAGCCGTCGGCGGTGCGATAGAGCGCGTTGGCCGGCGAATGGCCACGCTGATCTTGGTCAAGTGGGAAGGTCTCCGACAGGCTGTCGCGCAGACCGTGCACATCCGACATCGAGAACAAGCCGGCCCCGGTCTGCGGCACCTCCAGATATTGCCCGATCCCGCTCTGCTCGCGTTCGAACAGCGCCGCCAAAACCATCGTGCACGAGGTCAACCCGCAGCCGTAATCCATGTGGGTCAAGTAATGGTCGGGGTGTTGCCGTCGCCGCCGGTCCGTACCAGCATCCCGGTGAGCGCCGAGTGCAGCGGCTCGAAAGTCGGCAGCTTGGCCCAGGGACCTTCGTTCCCGTAACCCGATGAGTGGCAGAAGATAAGGCGCGGATTGATCGCGCGGAGCTGTTCCCAGCCGACCCCCAGCCGCTCCATCGCACCCGCGCGCAGATTATGATGGACCACGTCGGCCCTGCGCACGAGGTCGAGCGCGATTTGCCGTCCGGCGTCGGACTTGAGATCGACCGCGATACTCTCCTTGCCGCGTTGCACGCCGAGGAACGAGCCGAGCTGCGGCCCGCGCATCGGATCGCCGCCGTATTCCTCGACCTTGATCACGCGCGCGCCGAGGTCGGCAAACAGCCGGTTCGCGAAGGGCCCGGCCATATAGGCGCCAAAGTCGAGCACCAGTATCCCTTCGAGCGGGCCGACCCGCCGCGACGGCGTGCGCGCCGCGCCGTTGACCCGCGCTGGGCCGTTGACCGTCGGCTGAACGCCAGCTTGCAGGATCGCGTTGTGCTGACCGGGCGCCGGCACTTCGCGTCGCAGCTCGAGCGGCGTGCGGCTGTACTTGGCGAGTTTGCCGAGCATCCGCTGGCCGTCGGGCGCGATCTCGACCAGCCCGTTCTTTTCCATCTGCTCGAGCCATAGCGCCTCGCCCGGTTTGAGCGCGGGCATGCAGCAGACGTCGGCTTGGGCGAGGACGTCGCACCAATGGCTGGACGTTTGCGTCTTGAAGAAACCATCGAGGTAGCCCCACAAATCCTGCGCGACGGCTGGGTCGAGCGGGGTCGCCAGAATATGGACGCCCGCGTTTGCGACGATCAGATCCTCCCGGCCGACGACCTTCAGCATCCGATCGAACGCACCGCGCGGTCCCGTATGCACCTGAATCCAGTAGCCGTCGGCGCACTCGAAAAGACCGACAATCAGCCGCAGATTACTCGGGCGTGTCGTAATCCGGCTGCCGGGCAGCAACACGGGCCCCATTTTATCGCCGCCCAGCCAGCGCGCATTGCTCAGGATCGCGGCGCCGTCGAGCAGCGATGTCGTGACGGTCTGGCCCGCGCCGCTATGCGCCCGCTCGTAGAGCGCGCCCAGGATACCGATTTGCAGCATCCAGGCGGCGCCATAGATCGCGTGCGGCCAGCCGAGAAAGTGCGGCCCGTCAGCGCGCACGCCCTGCTGGAAATTCTGCATCCCGTACTGCGCTTCGATCAGCTCGCCGCAGACCGGGTAGTTGGCGCCGCTCCCGGCCATCTCGAGCTCGTCGGCGAGCCGGGGATAGGCGGTCAGCACCGCGAGGATCTGCGGGCCGTGGCGATCGATCCCGTCGAGCAAGCCACCAGGCTTGGCCGTCCAGGGCTGGGCCGTATCGATAATCACGTCGGCGCAATCGCGCAGCGCGCGCCAACTGCCGTCGCGGAGCTGGGCCGCGCCGAGCGTGACGCTCTGCTGTCCGCGCAGCCAGACTTGCGATCCGGCGAGCGCCCGCACCGGGTCGCCGCCCTCCGGCTCGACCCGAATCACTTCCGCGCCGAGGTCGGCGAGGACCATCCCGGCGATCGCCGCGGCCGGTGAACGTTCCGAAAGGTCGAGTATGCGCGCCTGCTTATGCAGTGGTCCTGGCATCGCTGAATCCTCCTTATTTTAACCGCGGCTCGCAGACTCGCCCGCACCCCATGCTCGCTGACGCTCCGCTTCCGGATTTGCCGCGGCTCGCAGACTCGCTATCTTAACGCGACTCGCGGACTCGTTTGCTCGTTCCCCTTCGCTCCACTGGCGCTCGCCCGCACCCCATGCTCGCTGACGCTCCGCTTCCGGATCGCGGATTCGCCTCTGCGCTCCGCTAGCGTTAGCGTTAGCGTCAGTGAATACAGATTCCTCCCGGGTGGAGCGGGTCGGAGGCCGTCACGCTCCGGATCGGAGCGGCATTGCCCTGCGCGTTGCCGGCAAAGAACAGCACGCCGCCGATCGCGCCCGCCGCGATTTCGCCGGCGGCGTCGGTGGTGACGCCCGTCGGCTGGGTGAGCGCCTTGCTCGTGATCGTTGCGCTGCGCGTCCAGCTCTCCGGTCCGCTCGACCCGAAGAAGGCGAGCGAATTATCGGCCTCATTCGCGACGTAGACGTTCATCACGTCGTCGACCGCGAGATGGCCGGGGGCATGCAAACCCCCGAGACGCGTGATCGGAGTCGCGTCGCCGTTGGCGTCCGCGGCGAAGACCAGAACCTGGTTCAACGTCCGTTCGGCCACGAAAACGCGCCCCGAACCGTCGATCGCGACGCCCCGGGGATCGTGAATCCCGGTGTCGGCGCCTTCGATCACGCGGTCGGGCACCAGATTGCCGTTGGCGCCGCCGGAAAACCATTCGAGCCTGCCCACCCCGCTACCCGCGTCGGCGACAAAGAAACTGCCCGCCGCGTTGACCGCGATCGCCGTGGGATGCTCCAGGCGGGTGTTCGAGCCCTCGTAATTCTTGAAGATCTGGTACTGCGTGCCCTTGTGCGGCGCGTAAACGCGAATGTTCCCGTTGGCGTTGGCAACGAACGCCTCGCCGGCAAAATCCACGGCGACGTCGACCGGCTGGTCGGGCACATCCTCGGTGATCACCTGAAGCGGGGTGGCCGAGCCGGCCGCATCATCTTCATAGATGACGAGCTGGCGGCGTTCCGGAACCGTTACGAAGAGTTTTTCCGTCGCGGCGGAAGCATCCTCGTGGCGCGTGCATCCGGCAACGAGCAAGACCGCCAACGTCAGGAGGGCCGCACCCGACGGCAGTGCCGCGGAGCGTCGCGACCGGAAGTAAACTGGATTCATCAAGCTTCCATCGAAGTCGAAATTGATCGCCTAATCGTGCCCCAAGCCGCAACTGCCGTCCAGCACGAAAGGATACTCACGCCAGTGTCGCGGATCGGTGCCGAGTGCGGGGCTGGCCAAGCTCCGCAAACGTCCCATTTTGCGCCGCGACTTGCTGATTTACGAAACGTTGGCGGATGAGCGCTATCGAGCAGCAGGCATGGAGCTTGCGGACGATAAACGCCCGGCCTGGGATACCGATCGCAAGGAGCCGACAGAGAGCAAGGCGGTGAATTAAGAGTGAGCGAGAAAATTACTGACGAAGTAAACGAAGCCTCGCCGATCGCGGATGACGCCGACGGACTGGGGACACGCGAGGAGCTGATCCGGGCGCGCGATTCGGCGCTGCAATCCGCCCGTTTGCGCAGCGAGTTTCTCGGCAACATGAGCCACGAAATCCGCACGCCATTGAACGGAATCGTCGGCATGAGCCGGCTCCTGCTCGATACGCGGCTCAGCCATGAACAGCGCGAGATGCTGGCTATCGTGCGGCAGAGTGCCGACACGCTCGTCAAAATCGTCACTGAAATCCTCGATTTCGCGAAGCTTTCCGCCGGCGGCGTCAGTCTCGAGGAGCGCGACTTCGAGCTTGGCGCGGCGATCGAAAGCGTGATCGCGCTGTTCGCCGAGCAGGCGCAGCACAAAGGTGTTGAATTGGCCTCCTATGTCGACGCCGAGGTGCCGGGGCTGCTGCGCGGCGATCCCGCGCGACTCTGTCAGGTGCTGATGAGCCTGGTCGGTAACGCGGTCAAATTCACGCCCGCCGGCGAGGTCACGCTGCGGGTCGGACTGGTCAGCGACGCCCGCGAGGACGTGACGTTGCGTTTCGCGGTCAAGGACAGCGGCGTCGGGATTCCGCTCACGGGGCAACGCCATCTGTTCCAGGCTTTCGGCCGCGCGGAGGCCACCACCACCCGCCAGTTCGGGGGCAGCGGACTCGGCCTCGCCATCTGCGCACAATTGGTCGAGCTGATGGACGGCAATATTGGCGTCGAGAGCGGCGCGGGCGAGGGCGCGCTCTTCTGGTTCACGGCGAAGCTGCGCAAGCCGTCCGCCGCGGCGATGCCGCGGGGTCCGGCCGGCGCGGCGCTCGACGGGATGAGGATGCTGGTCAATGACCAGAGCCCGACCGCCGCGCGGCTCGTGCAGGAGCATGCGCACGCCTGGGGGATCCAGTGCGATTTGGCGGCGAGCGCCGCCGCCACGATGGTCGCGCTGAAGACCGCCGCGGCCACCGGTCAGCCCTACGCCGTTGCCCTGATCGAAATCCCGGACCGGTCGCCCGGCAGCCTCACGCTCGCGCGCGCGATCAAGGCCGATCCCGCGCTCGCCCGGACCCGCGTGCTTGGGATGTACGCGCTCGGCGCGCATCCGGACGAGCGGCGCACGCGCGCGGCCGGTATCCGGGCGGTGCTCGCCAAGCCGATCAAACAGACCCAGCTCTTCAACCTGCTCAGCATCATACGCCAGACCGTGGGCGAGACGGCGGCGCTGCGGCCTGACCAGGACCCGGCACGGCGCCGGCGGGGACGGGCGATCGCCAGCAACCTGCCGCCCGAGGTGCGGGCGCGGACCCGGATCCTGCTGGTTGAGGATAGTCCGGTAAATCAGCGGGTGCAGATGAGAATACTCGAACGGATCGATTTCGCCGCCGACACGGCCAACAATGGCCAGGAGGCGCTCGCCGCCCTCGAACAGCATCCGTACGACATCGTGTTGATGGACTGCCAGATGCCGGGACTGGAGGGCTACAATGCGACCCGCGAGATTCGCCGCCGCGAGACCAATGGCCGGCACACCGTGATTATCGGCGTCACCGCCAACGCGCTCAGCGGCGACCGCGAGGAATGCCTCGCGATCGGGATGGACGATTACGTCGCGAAGCCCGTGGCACCCGAGGACCTGGCTGCAACGCTCGAGAAGTGGGTAACGCCGGCCGTGACACCCTGAAGGTCAGCTTTTCCCGTTCTCCCGCCATCAGCGTCGATCTTTACGATCGGCCATTTTTTGATGACGATTGGTGTGATTTGGCATATAGAGATGTCAAATTTACCCAATATTGCCTCGTTTATTATATCCTGAGACATGCCAATCCGAGAGACAGCGCGTATAAACATAAAAAATATGCTTGCGTTAAGTTAAAAGCAGTTTAGACTGAGAAAAAGAAAGCAAGACACGAGCTGTAGCCTTCTTCAATGTGAAGTCTGCGGCTCGTAGCCAAAATTTGAACGGAGCACAAGAGAGCATCTCTTAGGGGTGACCAATGAGCCTGAAACTCGACGAACTGCGGAAACGTCTGCTGCAACAACCTCCTCTGGATAATGGAAGTTATGCGATGCCGCCCGCCAGCGCCGAACTCCCCGGTGCGCCGCCGGAAGCGGAGAGGCTCCCTGCGAAGCCCGAGTTCAAAGCGGTCGAGCCCGTTAAGTCGATTGAACCGACCGTGGTCAAGACCATAGAGATCGGTCAGGCGAAAGAGCGACCGGCGGCGCCGAAGGAAGCGACCGTCACGACGCTCAGCGGACGCCCGAACGCGGCGATGCCAAAGGCCGAGGCGCCGTTCAACCAGAACCAGCTAGTCGAATCGGTCGGGAAACTGTTCGAGCAGACCAAGACCTTTCAGGTACGTTTCGACGAGCTGACGCAGGCGATCGACGTGATCGAGCGCCTCACGGAATCAGCGGGCCGCCTGTTTGGACCGCTGCGCGCGTTTCACACGCAGCTTTCGCAGTTGTCGGTCTCGTTCGAATCGATGCGTTCCTTCCAGATCCAGTTGGCCGAGCTGGGCAAGACCTTCGAGCCGATGAAGATCGTTCATGATCAGATGACGCAGCTTTCCGACTCGATCCAGTCGAATCTGGCCCAGTTGGTCAAAGCCCTCGACCCGGCCAAGGATTTTCGCGACCGTATCATGACGTTGGCCCATACGCTCGAGCAGGCGAATGAGCTGCAGGCCGATTTCGGCGAGCTCTATTCGGCCTTCCGCGCGGGGAGCGCCAGTGTCATTGACGGCGGCAGGCTTGAGCGGAACGACTCCCGCCAGAGCGCCGTCAACTAGCAGCCATTCAGATTCGTGAGCAAAGCCGCGAGGGTTCACCCCCCTTCGCGGCTTTTTTTCGTGTCATTCCCGGATTCTCGCGACGCGAAGCCAAAATTTGGCTAATTTATGACATTCTGATTAGTAAGAAGCGTCAGGAGCTCTTCTTCACTGCCAGAAGTTTGCGAGAGACTGACGTAGAGAGTTCGTACGAGTCCTAGCCTATCGTATAAAACATTATTCAAGCTAAGTTTCGTATCAATAGCGCAGGTTTCGAGCAAAGGAGCAGCTCCAGTGACCAAAGAGTCCGACCTGCGCGAAGACCACAATCGGGATTTGTCGCTGGAGATGAGATGAGTTCAAAACTCGAGGAGCTGCGCCGACGCTTTCAGGGTCAGCCGTCAAAGGGCGAGGAAGCGCGGGTCGGATCGGTGCCGGGCGAAGCCGCGAAGAGCGCCGAGGCGGCGTCAGAGGCCGCGCGCGCCAGATTGACGGCGATCAGCGGTCCGCCCGCCCGAGCCAGTGCGATGGCTGACGCTGTAGCCAAAATCTTCGATCAGACCCGCGGCTTCAAGCCCGCCTTCGACGACTTGGTCGGGGCGATCGACGTGCTCGATCGGCTGGGCGAAACGACGGCGCGTTCCTTCGGCCCCTTGCAGGCCTTTCAGGCCCATCTGGTCTATTTGGTCGCCTGCTTCGAACCGGTGCAAACGTTCCAGGAAAGCCTTCGTCAGTTGGCCCAGAACTTCGCCCCGGCCCGGCCGCTCCACGACGAGATGGCGCGGCTTACGGAGTCGCTGCAGACCGAGATCGCGACCTTGGCCAGGATGCTCGAACCCGCCAAGGATTTCCGCGAACGAATCCTCGGGCTCGCGCGATCGTTCAATCAGGTCAACGAACTGCTCGACGAACTGGCCGAATTGCAGGCGGCGCTCGCCGCCGCACAGGCCGCGGCGCCCAAGCAGAGCGCGGCCAGCTCGGCCCGCGACGACCTCATCAAGGCCGTCGAGCAGGGCGTCGTCCGCAGCGACTTCGGCGAAGATCGCTAAGGCGTGGGTGGCCCAGACAGGTCGCGCGGATGCGCTCCGCTAACTTAAGAATCTTGACGCAGCTCGCAGAGACTTGATTTGGCCGCGCGTCGCAGACTCGGATTCCTTAACGCGACTCGCAGACTCGTTCGCTCGTTCCGCTTCGCTCCACTGGTGCGCCCCCGTTCCGTGCCTCCGGCACGGTAGTCTTTAAAACAGCGGCAGTTTCAGCCCGGCCGTCACCAGCGCGCCGCTGAGCACCCCGGTCAGCGCCTCACCCGCGACCATCCCGGCGGCGATCAGCAGCCCGCGTCCGGCCGGGCTGTCAGCTCTGTCCGACAATACGAATCGCAAGATCGCGCCGGCCAGAATCGTGGCGCCCAGTCCGAACGGCAGGTAGAGACCGATCGCGACCGGCATGATCGGCGTCCGCCAGCGGCTTTGGCGGCGCTCGAGTGCGCGATCGGTGACAAGCAGGCCCGCGGCGAGGATCGCCCCCGTCGCGATCGTGCCCCAAGGCAGCCCACCACGAAAAACTCCCTGTGCCACTTTCGCCATCAGGAAGGCTTGCGGCGCCGCCAGCGCATGCGATGACGCGCCCGCCACCCCGGCGATCCCATAGCCGCGGATCAGCAAATTCAGGATAGGCCCCATCACCAACGCGGCGACCGCCGCACCGAACAGCACTGCGAGCTCGAGCGCCCACGGCGAGGCCCGCAGATGGAAGCCAGTGGCCAAGTCGTGCAGCGAGTCTCCGGCCATCGCGGCGGCCGTACAGACCACCGCGCCCGCCAGGATCGCCAGCCGCGGCCCGATTTCGACCCCCACCCCGAGGAACTTCAGAATAAGCGCGATCGCGAGCAAAACAATAATCGTCACACCCGAGACCGGGTTGTTCGACGCCCCGACGATCCCGGTCAGGTAACCGGCCACGGCGGTCGCAAAAAAGCCGATCACCAGGAGCGTGAGCGCGAGCGCCAGGCTCAGCCAAAAACGATGACTCAGAAAATACGTGATCGCGCAGATCGCCGGGATACAGAGCGCGACCGCGGCCGTCACGACGCTCGCGGAGAGGTCCGTGTCTTCGCGGGCCCGCTCAACCGGGGCGTGACGGCTCCGCACCATCCGCAGACTCTCGGCGATACCCCGGGTGATGGCGCGTCGCAGCCGCCACAGCGTCGCCGCGCCGCCCACGAGCATCGCACCGACGCCGAGATAGCGGGTCTGCTCGATCCATACTTTATGGGCCGCGGCGGCCGCGCCCAGTCCGGCCAGCTCCGGATGAGCCGCGCTGACGATGGGAATCGCGACGATCCAGCCGATCACGCCGCCCAAAAAAATCAGAATCGCGATCTCGATCCCGACGATATAACCCACGCCGAGCAGCGCCGCCGACAGATTCGCCGAGAAAGCGAAAGCGGCGCGGCCGATCCATCCCGCGCCCGCGAGCGCGTCCGGCACGAGCCCCAGGACGTCCTGCGCGACCTTGAGCAGGGCCGCTGCAATCCCGCCGAGCGCCAGCGCGCCAGCGCTCGCGCCACCACTCTCGCCCGCTCGCAAAACTTCGGCGCAAGCCTGCCCTTCGGGAAAGGGCAGCCGCTCCTCGACGATATAGGTGCGCCGCAGAAAGACCACCAGCAGACTGCCCATAGTGCCGCCGGCCAGACAGAGCATCGTCACGTCCCAATAGGGCAGTCCGCCGCGGTCACCGAGGATCACCAGCGCGGGAAAGGTAAAGATCGCGCCGGCCGCGACCGCCTCGCCGGCGGACGCGATCGTCTGTACGACATTGTTTTCGAGGATCGTCCCGCGACCGAGCATCCGCAGAATCGCCATCGATATTACCGCGGCCGGAATACTCGCCGAGACCGTCATCCCGGCATAGAGGCCGAGATAGGCGTTGGCGGCGCCGAGGATTAGCGCGAGGATCGCGCCGAGAACGAAACCGCGCAGCGTGAGCTCGCGGACCGGCGCCGACAGATCGGCTTGAGCGATGAGGTCGGATCGCGCCACGCCGGAACTATACGCGATCAGGTGTGCCGACGCTGCGATAGGTCGCTTACCTCCGAAGTAATTGTCATGAGAGCGGTGAATGGCGAGATTGCCGGGAGAGGAAAGACGGCGCTGGCCGCTCTGCCTCGATCAGTAAATCAAACGTGGAGGGTTACGAAAATGTCAGCACTGGAAGATGTCAGGAGAATTACCGAGCGAATCGTGACGGCTTCGGCCAAGGGCGACTTCGCCCCTTTTGTGAGCGCGATGGATGACGACCTGGAAGTCTTCGATCACGTCCCCTATCGCTTCGAGGACAAGGGATCGTTCCTCGAATATCTGCAAAGCGTGATGGCGGGTGCGGAATCGACGACCTTTGCGTTCCATCAGCCGTCGTGCCGTACGTTCAACGACGACGCCGCGGTGATAAACGCGTATGACCGGATTGCGACGGTTCCCAAAGGCGGCGCCTCTCCGCAGGTGCAATGCGGGCGCACTACTTTGGTGCTGGTGAAGAAAGGCGCCGACTGGAAGATCGTCAGCGCGCACTTCTCGCCGCTGCCAAAGGAATAGGCGGACGTCGAGCCAAAATGCAGCGACGCCGGGGCGCGGGAGACCGTCGCCTCGGTGTCGCGGGTGAATCCGGCCACGACGGACCGATCGCGGCCGTAGATCAGGAGCAAAGATGTCAATGCAAACCGAAGGTAGTACGCAAACCAGCCAAACTATAGCGCTGATACGTCGTTTCAACGAGGTCTTCCTGCGTCACGATCCCTCCGCTTTGCCGGAGTTGGTGGCAAGCGATTGCATAATCGAGAATACGACCCCGGCGCCTGACGGGGCGCGGTGCGTGGGACGCGACGCCTGTGTAGAGCAGTGGACGGCGATCGCGACCGCGCCCGGCACTCACTTCGACCTCGAAGAGACTTACGCGGCTGACGACCGCGCCATCATTCGATGGCGCTTCTATCGGGGCGACGGCGAAGCCAATTCGGTTCGCGGCGTGAATCTGATGCGGGTCCGCGACGGTCAGATCGTCGAAGCAATGGGATACGTCAAAGGGACTTAGGCGGGATGACGCGATTGGCCGTACCGTGAGCGCCAGCAGTGGGTGTCGATTACCTCGGAGGTAATCGACGCCCGCCGGTGCCGGCTGTTACGCTTTGCGCATGCATACCAACGGCGATGGAGTGACGCATGAGCCCGGGGGAGTCGGACCCCTACTGCGCCGCTGGCGCGAAGCCCGTCATCTAAGCCAGCTCGATTTGGCCCTAGAAGCCGAGGTCTCCTCCCGCCACGTCAGTTTTATTGAGACCGGCCGCGCGGAGCCGAGCCGCGCGATGCTGCTCACGCTCGCAAACGTGCTCGACATACCGTTGCGCGAGCGGAACTTTCTGCTGCTGGCCGGGGGTTACGCACCGATATACGGCGAGACCGCTTTCGACGATCCCCGGATGACTCGGGTCAGGGCGGCGGTCGAGATAATCTTGAAATCCAACGAGCCGCGGAGCGCCTACGCCCACGATCGTCACTGGAACATCGTGATGGCGAACGCGGCCTTCGTTCGCTTCCTGACCGTCGTGTCTGGCAAGCCGCCCGCCGGTCTCGCGCCTTTCAGCGTGTCGTCCGCGCCGCGCCTGAACGTACTGCGTCTGGTCTTCGATCCGAACGGGGTCCGCCGACTGATCGTGAATTGGGAGACCATCGCCAAATCGATGCTGCAAGAGGCCTACCGGCGTCTGGCATGGGCGCGCGACGATACCTTAAAAGCGTTGATTACCGAGATACTGAGTTACCCGGGAGTCCCCGCGCGATGGCGCGAAGCGGACCTTGAATCGGCGCACGATCTGATCCTGTCGATGGAACTAAACCTCAACGGCAGCATCGCGAGAATGTTCAGCACGGTCACTGCCGTCGCAACGCCGAACGACGTCACTCTGCAGGACCTGCATATCGAGGCATTTTACCCAGCCGATCAGGAGACCGAAGTGTTGCTCTCGTCTCCCCCGTGGACCGGGTAACCTAAGGGCGGGCGATTCAACACCGTCGCCCGACGCGGAGTTCTGCGCCTCGCGCCTACGAGGATCGGCCTTCTGTGGAAGTGATCTTGGTGGTGGGTTGGCCGGCCTGCTTCCAGCCGCGAATCCCGTCGCCCATCACGCTGACGTCCTCATAGCCTGCCTTGACCGCCCGGCGGGCCGCTTCATGCGAGGCCGTGCAGAGGGTGTTCGCGCAGTAGAAGACCAGGGTGGCGTCCTTGTCGGTCGGCAGAAGCGCCAGATCATAATTGTCGTCGGAATTGAGCAGGGTTGCGCCCGGAATCACGCCGTATTGGTCACGCGTCTCCGCGGCGTTAGCGTCATAGATGTGGAGCGAATTATTTTTGTTCGTCTCCATCAGCGCCTTCAGATCGGCGACGTGAATCAGCTTGAAGGTTTCGAGCGTCGGGTCGTTATTGCCGTGGCCCATCAGTTGAGAGAGGTCGAAGGCCCGCGCCGGCGAGGTCGCCAAGCCGGTCACGGCGGCCAGCAAGGTCGCACCGAGGATAATTCGTCGGATATTCATGGAGCAAAATCCTCCTCCTTCCTTGCTATCACGCGCCGTACGGTCCGCCAATCACGCTAATTATCATGTCTGTAGCCAATTCTCGCGAGGAAGGCCGTCGATGCGGACGAACTCTCCTTCATTGTCGGTAACGATGGTATAGCCTAGCGCGATAGCCTGAGCGGCAATGAGCAGATCGTTGCCGCTGATCGGTCTGACGGCCTGTTCAAGCCGGGTGCGGAGCAGGCCATAGGCGGCATCGGCGGGTGCCTCGAAGGATAGGACGTCAAGGGCGCCAAGCACCGCTTCAAGCTGAGTTGTGAGCCGTGGCGATCCCTTCTTCGCAGCCCCGTAACGTAATTCCGACGTGACAATGATACTGGTACAGACTTGCGCTTCGCCAACCTTGCGGATGTGTTCGGCCACACGGCCCTCTGGGTTGCGGATGAGATCGGAGACAACATTGGTATCGAGCAAATAACGCATCAAACTTCGACGGGCTCAGGGGCCGAGTCGGCGATCGGGGGAAAATCCTCATCGAGCGGCGCAAGGGTCGCCAGCAGCGCCAGCAGGGTTCTCGGCGGGGCGGGCTCGATGATCAGCCTTTCGCCCTCCTTCCTCATGATCGCGTCCTCGCCAGGAAGCTCGAACTCGCGGGGAATCCGCACTGCCTGGTTTCGGCCGTTCTTGAAAAGCTTGACGTGTCGTTCGGGAACCATCACCGCCTCCATTAGCATATGCCATAGCATATGCCAGATGGCTTCGTTTGTCTACCGTTTCAAGCCTTGCAGCGTATAGACGGATGGCCGCGAAGGCCTCTCGATTGAAAGTGTCGAGCGATTCTCGCCTCGGCATCAGACCTGGCTGAGCTGAGCCGGTCCCGCCGATTTGAGCAATGCGGAAAGGCATGGCAGAGTTACGGGCGCGGAGGTGACGGCCAAAATGCATGGAGTATCGCAATGAGTGACGACTTTCGGGCGCGGGCGCGCAAGCTCCCCAAGGGCAATCTGTTCGACGATTTTCAGGTCGGGCAAGTCTTTCAGCATCATTGGGGGCGGACGTTGAGCGAGAGCGACAACACCCTGTTCTCGACCCTGACGTTGAGCTACAATCCGCTTTACTTCAACGCGCCCTATGCGCGCGCCCACGGTCATCGCCAGCCGGTGGTGAATCCGATGCTGGTCTTCCTGACGGTGTTCGGCCTTTCGGTCGAGGACCTGAGCGAGGCGGGCGGGCTTTTTCTGGGCGTCGATAACCTGACTTTCCAGCGGCGGGTCTATCCGGGCGCGACCCTGATCGCCCGCAGCACGGTGGTCGACAAACGCGAATCGGCCAGCCGGCCCGACTCGGGAATCGTGACCTGGCATACCGAGGGCTTTCTCGCCGACCAACTGCCGGCGGCGGACGAGAGCCAGCGCGTGGTCGATTTTCGCCGTTCCAATCTGATTCCGAAAAGAGGGCCAGCGGCATGAGTTACCTGACTGAAGAACGCACGATGATCCAGAATACGGCGCGCGACTTCGCGATGAAGGAAGTGCTGCCGATCGCCAACAAGCTCGACCCGGTCGAAGGCGACATGCCGATGGAGTTGCGCAACAAGATGGGCGAGCTGGGCTATTTCGGCATCCTGATTCCCGAGGAGTATGGCGGACTCGGCCTCGGCTGCTTCGAGTACGCGCTGGTCGCCGAGGAGCTGGCGCGGGGCTGGATGAGCGTCGCGAGCATCATCGCACGCGGCAACGGCATCTGGGGCGCCACCACCGAAGAGCAGAAACGCAAGTATTTCCCCAAGATGGCGCGCGGTGAATTCCTCGGCGCTTTCTCGCTCTCGGAGCCCGACGCCGGCTCCGACCTCGCCGCCGTCTCCTGCCGCGCGACCCGCGACGGCGACGACTACGTGATCAACGGCACCAAGACCTGGTGCACCTTTGCCGACGGCGCGGACTTCATCCACCTGTTCGCGCGCACTTCGCCGCCGGAGGGCAAACGCCGTCACGTCGGAATCACGCAATTCATGATCGAGAAGGAACGCGGCAGCCTGCCGCCCGGCTGCTCCGGCACGCCGATTCGCAAAATCGGCTACTTCGGCTGGCGCACCTGGGAGCTGCACTTCGACAACTGCCGTATCCCCGCCACGACCCTGATCGGCGAAGAGGGGCGCGGCTTCTACACGATGATGGCGTTTCTGGAAGTGGCCCGGGTCCACACCGCCGCACGTGCGATCGGACTTTCGCGCGGCGCGCTCGAGGATTCGCTGACCTACGCCACCCGCCGTCCGCTTTTCAAGCGGCCGATCGCGGAGTTTCAGGCGAACCGTTTCAAGCTGGCCGAGATGGCCGCCAATATCGAAGCCGCCCGCCAGCTGATGTACGCGGTCGCCACCGACGTCGACAGCAAACGGCGCTGCGACAAAGAGGCCTCGATGGTGAAGTGGTTCGCCACCGAGATGGCCGAGCGGGTGACCAGCGACGCCCTACAGATTCATGGCGGCTACGGCTACACCAAGGACCTGCCGATCGAACGCTACTGGCGCGACGCGCGGCTGACGAAAATCTTCGAGGGCACCTCGCAGATTCAGTTGCGCATCATCTCGGATCGCCTGCTCGGAGGAATGCCCGAATGAGTATCGAAGCCGCCACGCTGACCGGCAAAAACAACTACTTCGAGGACTTCGCCGTCGGCGACGTTTACGAGCATGCGCGCGGCAAGACGGTCGAGGGTCTCGAGAACGTGCTGATCACGAATCTCGTGCTCAACACCGCGCAGGCCCACTTCAACGAGCATCTCGCGGAACGGCTCCCGCAAGGCCATCGCATTACCTTCGGCGGCGTGACCGCGTCGCTTGTGATCGGGCTCGCGATGCAGGATACGGGCGAGAACGCGGTGGAAGAGGTCGGGCTCGACAAGGTGCACTTCCGCATCCCGGTGCTGCACGGCGATACGCTGTACGCCTTCACCGAGGTGGTCGCCACGGAAGCGGCGCCCGCCGACCCTCGGGGCCATCGCGAGGTCGGGCTGGTCCATTTCCGCCATTGGGGCGTTAATCAGCGCGGCGAGACGGTGTTCGAGGGCGAACGGCGAACGCTGATCAAGAAGCGCACGTTCAGCACGAATGGACTCGGTATTGGCGACGAAACTGCCGCACCGGCGCCCGTGGCTCGCCGACGGACTGCCGCCAAAGCGCAGCGGCGCGCGGTGAAGCGGGCGGCGCCCGCCGCGACGAAAACCGCACGATCACCGAAGAGCGCCAAATTCAAGCCGAAAGCGCGACCCAAAAAGCGCTAGGAGCAATCACCATGCGTTTGCGACGATGTGAGCTATCCACGCCCGGCAGCAACGAGAAGATGATCGAGCGCGCGCTCGGCTCCAAGGCCGACGTGGTCTTTCTCGATCTCGAAGACGCGGTCGCCCCCAACCAGAAGGTCGAGGCGCGCGGCAAGGTGATCAAGGCGCTGAAGACGCTTGACTGGGGCAAGAAAACCCGCGCCTTCCGCATGAACAATATCGAAACCGAATACGCCTACCAGGACGTGATCGAAGTCGTAGAGCAGGCCGGCGAGTTTCTCGACGTCATCATTATTCCGAAGGTCAAAGCGGCGCGTGACGTCTTCTGGGTCGACACCCTGCTCACACAGATCGAGACGCGATTGCGCCGCAAGCGCAAGATAGCGCTCGAGTGCCTGATCGAAGAGGTCGAGGCGCTGATCAACGTCGAGGAGATCGCGAAGGCGTCGCCGCGGCTCGAAGCGATCATCTTCGGCCCGGGCGATTTCAGTGCGTCGCAGGGCGTGCGGATGGGCAAGACGATCGGCGGCTCGGTCACCAGCTATCCCGGCGACATCTGGCATTACGCGCGCAGCAAAATAGTGGTCGCGGCACGCGCGGCGGGAATCGAGGCAATCGACGGCCCTTACGCGGACTTCAAAAATCCCGACGGCTACCGCGAAGAGGCGACACGCTCGGCCACGATGGGCTTCGCCGGCAAGTGGGCGATCCATCCCAGCCAGATCGAGCTGGCGAATGAGCTCTATTCGCCGTCGCAGGAAGAGGTCGATCGCGCGCGCCAGCTCGAAACCGCGTATGCGAAAGCCGAGGCGGAGGGCCTCGGCGCCGTCACTTTCGACGGTGTGATGATCGACGCCGCGTCCGTGCGCATTATCCGCAACGTGATCGACAAGGCGAATCTGATCGGGATGTAGCCGCGGGCGCGTAGTGTTGTTCGCGCCAGCCCTTTCTCCCACGTGGCGAATTCGCTAAAGCTCGTTTGAGGGCAAACCGGATAGGCCACGACGGCATGCGCGACCAGCGCACAACGGCGAGGCGAACTCCCGCTGACGTGACGTTGGCCGCAGTGACCGCTGAACCGCACCGTGGGGTGGAACAATGATACGTGCAGGCGCAGGCTATTCGGTGGCGGTCAATCCGCGGACGGCGGCCCTCGAGGCCACGCAGTCAGCGCTGCGGCAAGCCGGATTGCGGACCGCGGACGCCGCGACCTGTTTCGCCAGCAGCAATCATGGTGGGGCCTTTCCCCTTCTGGTGCGGACCGTCGGTGAAACGGCCGGCACTGGGGAAGTGACCGGCTGCGGCAGTATCGGCATAATCGCGGGAGGCCGCGAAATCGAGTCGGGGCCGGGGGTCGCAGTGCTGGTCTTCGGCGGACCCGCGATCACTGTGGCGCGCTTCTTCGTGCCGCAATTGCGCCGCCGCGCGCAGGAAGCCGCCTCCGAGCTGGCCGCGATGGTTCGCCCGCGGCTGGGCTCGACGAACTTGCTTTGCGTCTTTGCCGATACCTACAACCTGGAGCCTGAACCGTTTGTCGCGGCGTTGAACAGCGAGCTGCCCGGCGTCACGATCGTCGGCGGTGGGGCGACCGAAGACGGCGCGATCGGCGAGACGTTTCAATTTTGCGGCGACGTCGTCAGCTCGAACTCGATTTCGGCGATGCTTCTGGCGGGTGATTTCGAGGTTACCGTCGGCGCCGCGCTGGCCTGCGCGCCGATCGGCCCGGCCCACCGCGTCACGGTGGTCAACGACAACGTAATCCTGGAACTCGACGGCCGCCGCGCCTACGACGTTTTCGCCGAAGCCGCCGGTCCGCTGGCGCAGGATCTGCGCCGCGCGCTCAGTTTTGTTTCGCTGGGGGTTCCCGCGGTTAGCGGGGCGTCGCAGCTCGAGCGCGGCCAGTTTTACGTCCGCAATGTGGTGGGCGCGAGCGCCGAGCGCGGCGCGATCGCGGTGGCCTGCCGTCCCCAGGCCGGCGACGTCGTCGGTTTCGTGCTGCGCGGCGCGGAACGCTCCCGCGCCGAACTCAAAGCGATGCTTGAGACACTGGGCACGCGCACGGTTCGACCACCCGCCTTTGGTCTCTATTTCGACTGCATCTCACGCGGCAGCGGTCTGTACAATCTGCCCGATCACGATTCGGCCTATATCGGACAGCAGTTGGGCAACGTACCGATTACGGGGCTCTTCACCGGCTTTGAAATTGGCCCACTGGCGGGCTCCAACGGCGTGCTGCAATATACCGGCGTGCTCGCCCTGGTAGGGGACAAGGCCGACTGAGCGGCGGGTTCGATGCAGGTCGGCCGCAATGCTCGCGCCCATCGCGCCGGTCTGGCGCAGTGTGCTTGCAGTTCCGCGAAGGTTAGTGGTAGCTGAAACAGCGTAATGACGACGTTCGGCCCGCTTGGTTCGGTCGGGCGAAACGGAGGCAAGGCACCTTGGATTTTGGTTTTTCAGAAGAACAGGAGATGTTGCGGGACGCCGCCAAGCGCTTCCTGACGGATAATTGCTCGACCAAGTTCGTCCGCCAGATGATGGCTGACGCCACGGCGCACGATCCCGGCTTCTGGCAGAAGCTGGTGTTGCAGGGATGGCCGGGTTTGCTGATTCCGGAGCAATACGGCGGGGCGAACGGCACCTTCCTTGACCTGACGGTCGTGGTCGAGGAGATGGGCAAGGCGTTGGTGCCGGGGCCGTTCCTGGCGGCGGCGCTGCTCGGCGCCCCAACTTTTATCGAAGGGGCCTCCGACGCGCTCAAGAGCGAGTTCCTGCCCAAGATGGCCGAGGGCAAGTTCATCGCCACCGTGGCGATCGCCGAAGCGGCCGGCCGCTTCGACGCCGGCGGGATCGAATTGAAGGCGACCCGCAAGGGCTCGGGCTATACGCTGAGCGGGGAGAAATTTTTCGTGCCGGACGCGCACGTGGCCGACGCGATCGTGGTCGCCGCGCGTACCGGCGCCGGCGAAGACGGGATCACGCTGCTCTGCGTCCCCGCCAAGGAAAAAGGCGTAACCGTCACCCAGCTCAAGACGGTCGATATGACGCGGCGCGCGTGCCACGTGAAATTCGACGACGTCCAGGCCGATACGGTGATCGGCAAGGAAAACGCCGGATGGCCGGTGTTGCGCCGGGTCCTCGATATCGCGACCGCCGCCCTCTCGACCGAGATGGTCGGGACCGCGCAAAAGGCCCTTGATATAGCGGTCGAGTACGCCAAGACCCGAGTGCAGTTCGGCAAGCCGATCGGCTCCTTTCAGGCGGTCAAGCACAAGTGTGTCGACATGATGGTGGCGGTCGAGAACGCCCGCTCGCTGACTTATTATGCCGCGTGGACCGTCGACGAGCGGGTCGCGGAGGCGCAGAGCGCCGTGCCGATGGCAAAGGCGTACGCCTCGGACATGGCAAAAAACGTAACTTCCGAAGCGATCCAGGTGCATGGCGGTATCGGCTTCACCTGGGAGCATGACATGCACCTCTACCATCGGCGCGCACTGGCCGGCGAGGCCAATTTCGGCAACGCCCCGATCCATCGCGAGACGGTGGCCAAGTCGTTGCTGAGCTGACCCCGTAAACATTTTGATTAGCCCGAAGGGCGCGTACCCGTCATGGGGCGCGCCCTTCCGCTTTTCCGCGGAGCACCAAACGCAGACGGGGCGCGCCCCGTAAAGAGCGCGCCCCGCCTGGTTGTCAGCCTGTTTGAGAGCCGGCCTGTGGCAGGCTCGTTAGCGCATGATCATCATCAAACCGCCCGGGCTGCCGTACTTGACGCCGTCCATGTATTCCTTCGGCGCATTGATACCAAGGTAGGGCTTCCGCTTCGCCGGGTTGCCGAAACCGGACCAGATGGTCTCGTGCTGATTCTGAAAATCCATCGCCATCGAGGAGACGCCGTCCCAGCTGGTTCCCAGCCCTGGCACGTTGTCGGACCCGTCGTTGTAATAGGCAATCGACTTCCACAGCTTGTGGTTCGAGTCGTACAGGTCGACCCAGTTGCCGTTCCAGTGCTCCTTGTCGGCATAGATGATCCGGCTCGAATAGCAGTAGCCGGCCGCTTCGCTCGGAATCCGATGAATGTCGGCAAGCGCGTGTTCGCGTACTTCCCACTTACCCCACGAGGGCTTCGGGAAGCCGAGCGGCATCAGATAGCCGTCCGGGAAAATCGCGCCATCGGTATTGAAGTGCGCCAGCGTCAGGATCTTGCGATCACCAAGGAAGTCGCCGGTATAGATCGACGTACTGCCGTTGAACCCGTTGGTCTTCGCGTCGTCGTAGCTCCAGTCAAAGCCGAACACCGGCGAGCAGCGTGCTGTGCTGGCCAGACGCAGCGAACGGCGCAGCGCGGGCACGAACACGTAAGTATCCGGGAAGGGAGTCTTTTCCTGGTCGATGTAAAAGAGATTGAGCGAGGAGGTGTAGCGTGCTTGTTCGGGCGTCTCTTCCATCAGCCATTCCGTGTACCAGGTACCCGGAGCGTAAGTCATGGTCGGCGGGAAGTTCGGATCCGTGATGTAAGCACTCCAGCGATAGACCACGTCAATGGTCGTCTGGTTGACGTTGCCGTAGCGGTCGTTCGCCCACACTGAACCAACGTTATCCGGAGCGTTCACGTAAACCGCCGGCTGGTATGCCCAGAAGGCGTTCGCGAGAATCTTCCAGCCCTTGTTGGGATCCTGCGGGTTGGGGAAGGGCGTGCCGCCATGATAGTTGTGCAGCACGTAGTGGCCGTTGGGCAACACTTCGACCGTGGTCTGTGAACCGTACTTCTCGGTTGTGTCGCGCCATTATATAGGAAGGAAGTTATGGATCGTCGGGCCCACTTCGAGCTCGGCGCCATCAGGTATCTTCCAGAAATATTTGCCCTCGAACAGCTTCTGCATCCCGAGCGGCAGGACGTTCTTGTACTGCTGCCAGTTGGCCGGCGTGATCTTCGTCCCCATCGGGAGGTCGCCCTGACCGGCCGTGTCCTTCAACCACTGATCCATTTCGCTGCGGTCGGTCGACTGCGACCATCCCAGCGACGGCAACAGGGCGATTACCAGCCCTGCTGCCACTAACCGAGCCAAATTCTTCATAGGTTCTACCCCTATTGGTTGAGGTCCCACCGCAACCCATAACAGGTAACAGCTGGACAGTTTACCTAAACCGCGCCCGCTAAATCCCCAATTTCCCCGCGGACGTGACCCGTGCTTATACGGTCAAACAAATCGAACTGTCAACACGTTCCGTCTGACCGCATCCGCGCGCGGCGCGTCCGCGAGACGGTCCCGGGCAGGCCGTCTCCGCTCTGTCACAACTAACTCCGTTCGCGATCGATTGGTTCCCGCTGCAATCTTCGGCGCGGAGGGCGCGCCGCACGCGGCGCCGTCCTCATTCCAGTGATGCATTCGCAGCGCCGATGATCGTCAACGCGAGGCTGCGCATATACACCTGGCGACTGCTTATTGAGTAAGCAGAGGTGTATTAGCGACCACGCATGCGAACAGCGGCGACGACAAATGATGGGGTTGTTCAGGATTGCGGGGAGAGGATTTGAACCTCTGACCTCCGGGTTATGAGCCCGGCGAGCTACCAGACTGCTCCACCCCGCCCGCGCATACTAACGATCGGATCGCACGCGGGTCAACATAGGAGTCGAAGATAGCCCGGCGACTCGGGCCGCGCTCGACAAGTCGTCAGTCCGCGAGAATCCGGATATTGCACTCGCGATGGATTTTGCCAAATTCGATCAGCTCAAGCTCGATTGCCGTGGGATTCGGGGCGGGCTCGGTAAGCATCAGCTTGCGCGCCGTCGCCGGATCGATCCCGTCGGCTTCAACTGAAAGACCATGAGAGTCGCACATGATAAAGGCCATCTAATCGTCACTCCTTGAGAGACTACGGTAGCGGAGGCGGCTGGTCTTTGGCGAATGTGCGTGCGCGTGCCAATATGCGTTCACGCTTCTGCCGCTTTTGTGCTACTTCGTTGGAAAATTTTCGCAGGAGCTTACGGGTCGCGAGCCGCGAGGGCAAGTCGGCCACGCACGCCACGGGGGCGGGCGAGTCCGCGCGCCGCGGCCGAAGTAAAGACGGGCGAAGGAGTTGAGAAAGTATGAGCCTCAAGGGTAAAGCCGCCGCGATCGGTATCGCCGAACTGAAACCATGGAAGGAACCACCCGCCGGGGTTACGCCGCTCAAGCTGATGTTCCAGCTCACGGCCGACGCTCTGCGGGACGCGGGACTCGAAAAGCGCGACCTCGACGGGCTGCTCGTCGGCGTGCCGTTCGCCGATCCGGGGATGATCTATCCGGCCAGCCTGGCCGAAGTCCTCGGTATCAATCCGCGGATGCTCAACGTGGTTGATATCGGCGGAGCGAGCGCCGCCGGGATGATCTGGCGCGCCGCCGCGGCGATCGACGCCGGGCTCTGCAATGCCGTGCTCTGTATCGTCGCGGACCTGAACAAAATGGGCGATCAGAAAGTTCCGGTAGTCTCGGTGCAACGCGAGTTCGAGGCGCCGTACGGCAATATAGGCGCGAACTGCGGCTATGCGATGATCGCGAATCGCCATATGTACGAATACGGCACCACGCCGCAACAGATGGCAAAGGTCGCCGTCGACCAGCGGAAGAGCGCCGTCAAGAATCCGCTCGCCGCCTTCGGGGATAAGCTGATCACGATCGATGATGTGCTCAACTCGCGCGTGATCGTCGACCCGCTCCATCTTTTCGAGATCGTGAGCCCCTGCAGCGGCGGCTCGGCGGTGATCGTCGCCTCACCGGAAATCGCCAAGCGGGCGAAGCAGCCACCCATCTGGCTGCTCGGCGCCGGCGAATACGCGAATCATGCGTCGATCACCTATGCCCCGTCGATCACCGAGTCGCCCATCAAACCGGCGGCCGACACCGCGTTCAAGATGGCGGGGGTTGAGCGCAAGGATATCGATCTGGTCTGCCCCTACGATTGCTACACGATAACGGTGCTGGTCACGCTCGAGGACGCTGGCTTCTGCAAGAAAGGTCAGGGTGGGCCCTTCGCGATGGAACACGATTTGTCTTACGCGGGCGACTTTCCCTGCAACACGCACGGCGGCCAGCTCTCCTTCGGACAGCCCGGGCTGGGCGGCGGGATGAGCCACGTGACCGAGGCCATCAGGCAGTTGATGGGCCGGGGCGAGGGACGTCAGGTCAAGGATGCGACGCTGGCCTTCGTCAACGGCAATGGCGGAATCATGAGTGAGCAGGTGAGCCTCGTCCTGGAGCGCCGATGATGGATACCTACGTAAAGCCTCTACCGAAGCCGACCGAGACCAGCCGGCCGTTCTGGGACGCCGCCAAACAGCATCGTTTGCAACTGCAGCACTGCGGTGGCTGCCAGTCGTTCATCTACTATCCGCGCGACCGCTGCCCGCATTGCCTCTCCGACCAGCTCGAATGGCGGCCGGTCAGCGGCAAGGGCAAGGTTTACAGCTACACGACGGTGCGCCGCGCGTCGGTGCGTTCGTTTGCCGACAAACCCTATGTGCTCGCGATTGTCGAACTGAACGAGGGGGTCCGGATGACGACGAATATCGAAGCGCCGCCGGAGACCGTCAGAATCGGGATGCCGGTGACAGTCCTCTTCGACGACGTCACGCCCGAGCGCACGCTGGTGAAGTTCAGGCCCACGAGCTAGATGCATCTGCGGCGGGAGGGCGGACTAAACCCGCCGCCCGCGCCCTTACGGGTTGTTGATCACCTTCTCGGTGCGCAGCTCTTCGATCTGTTCGCGCGTGAACCCGGTCTCGCGCAGGATCTCCTCAGTATGCTCGCCGAGCGCGGGCGGGCGGCGCCAGAACTTCGCCGGCGTCTCACTGAAGCGCATCCCGGGATTAACCGTGCGCACCGGCCCGGCCTGCGGATGCTCCCACACGGTAAAGCTTTCGTTCGCGACAATCTCCGGATCGCTGAAGAGCGTGTCGTAGGTGTGCACCGGCCCGCCGGGGCAGTCGGCCGCTTCGATAACCTCGAGCCAGTGTGCGCTCTCGCGCTCCGGAAAAAGCTTCGCGATGCCGCGCAGACAGGTGCGCATCCGCTCGCGTCGATCGGCGACTTCCCACCACTCCGGATGGCCCAGGCCGTCGACCAGCCGCTTCCACTGATCGTCGGTGTAAGGCGCGATAGTGACGTAGCCGTCCTTGGTGCGGAACGGATCCATACTCGCGTTCTTCGGCGTCTGATGCTTGTACTCGTCCTCGGGGATAAAGGCGTAACCGACCATCGTGTCGTTGGCGACAAAGTTCATCATCGCCTCGACCATCGGGACCCGGAGATATTGCCCGACGCCACGATTACGCGCCGAGTGCAGCGCGGCGACGATACCGATCGCGGCGGTCAGGCCGCTGACCTTGTCGGCGAGGACGGTTTTCACGGCGGTCGGCTTGCCACCGGGACCACCCTGCACCGTCGCCATCCCGGTAAAGCCCTGAATCACTGGATCGTACGCCGGCGCGTCGGCCATCTCGCCCTTGGGGGCGAACCCGTGAATCGCGCAATAGACGATCTTCGGATTGATTTTGCGGATGTCGGCATAGCCGATTCCCAGGCGATCGGCCACCCCGGGGCGGTTGTTCTCGATCATTGCATCGCACTTCGCCGCGAGCCGGCGGATCAGGTCGCGGCCGTGCTCCTTGCGCAGATCGATCACCATCCCGCGCTTGTTGCGATTGAACATCAGGAAGTAGGCGCCGACGCGATTCTTGGCGGGCCGCGTAATCAGCCGCGCGGTATCCCCCGTGGGCGCCTCGATCTTGATCACGTCAGCGCCCAGGTCGCCCAGCATCATGGTGCAAAACGGGCCGGAGACGGCCTGGGTGAGGTCGAGAATGCGAAATCCTGCGAGCGGTCCGTCGGCCATTATATTGTATCCTCGCGCGCGCTCGTGGCGGCTTAAACGATTACCTTGTCTTTGCGTAGTTCTTCGATTTGCGCGCGCTCAATGCCGGCTTCACGCAGCACTTCTTCGGTATGCTCGCCCAGTAGCGGCGGCCGCCGCCACATCCGCGCCGGGGTTTCGCTGTAGCGCCAGCCTGGGCTCGGCGTCCGCACCGTGCCGGCTTGCGGATGCTCGTAAACCGTGAAGCTCTCATTGGCCACGACTTCCGGATCGCTGAAGAGCGTTTCGTAAGAGTGGACTGGGCCGCCCGGACAATCGGCGTCCTTGATGACCTTGAGCCAGTGCGCGGTTTCGCGCTCGGGAAATAATTTGGCGATGCCGCGGAGGCAGGTCACCAGCCGTTCGCGGCGGTCGGGAATCTGCCACCACTCCGGATGGCCGACGCCGGTGGTCAGCCCTTCCCATTGCTCGTCGGTGAAGGGTGAGATCGTCACGTAACCGTCCTTGGTGCGGAACGGATCGATACTGAAACTCTTCGGCGCCTGATCCCTGAAATCGTCCTCGGGGAAAGCGTAACCGATCATCGAGTCGTTGGCCGCAAACGCCATCATCGCGTCGAGCATCGGCACCCGGACGTATTGTCCGACGCCACGGCTGCGCGCGGCGTGCAGGGCCGCGATGATGCTGAGCGCGGCGGTCATGCCGCTGATCTTGTCGGCCAGCGCCATCCGCACCGCGACCGGCTTTTCGCCGCGGCCGCCCTGCACCGCCGCCATCCCGCTGTAGCCCTGGATCACGGGATCGAAGGCGGGAGCGTTGGCGCGCGGGCCCTTGGCGCCGAAGCCATGAATCGCGCAGTAGACGATCCGGGGATTCACCTTGCGGATATCGGCGTAGCCGACGCCCAGCCGATCGGCGACGCCGGGACGATTATTCTCGATCATCGCGTCGCACTTGGCCGCAAGCATCCGCACGAGGTCGGCCGCGCGATTCTGCTTGAGATCGATCACGATACTGCGCTTGTTGCGGTTGAAGGCGAGAAAGCCCGCCCCGACGTCATTTTTGCGCGGCTGACCGATGCGGCGCGTCGTGTCGCCCTCCGGCGGCTCCACCTTGATTATGTCCGCACCGAGATCCCCCAGCGTCTGTGTGCAGTACGGACCGGAGACCACTTGCGTGAGATCCAGAATACGAAAACCAGTCAGCGGTCCTTCGGCCATCGATCTGTTCCTTCTTGCGCGCCCGAGCGGTGCTGCCTGATTAACGCGCTGACTCGTGTCCCGTCAAGTTGAACTTCGCTGCGATTATTTGAGCCGCGCGTGTGCGAGTGAAGGTAATTCGCGCCGCACGCGTTCGAGATACTCCATATCCAGTGGCGCGATCACGACCCCTTCCTGATCGGAGGCGCGCGCCAGCACTCGCCCCCACGGATCGACGATCATCGAGTTGCCGTAATCACTGAACCCGTGGACATTGGGACCAAACTGGGCTGGCGCAAGAACGTAGCACTGGTCTTCGATCGCGCGGGCGCGAATCAGAGTGTCCCAGTGGGCCTCGCCGGTGGGGAAAGTGAACGCGCTGGGAATCATCAGGATACGCGCGCCGGCAAAAGCGAGGCGCCGATAAAGTTCGGGAAAACGCAAGTCGTAGCAGATGCTCAGGCCAACCGTGCCGAGTTTGGTGCTGGCGGTGACCACTTCCTCGCCTGGAATTTTGGCGTCCGATTCCTTGATCGTGACGCGACCCGGAAGGTCGACGTCGAACAGATGGATCTTGCGGTAGAGAGCGAGGCGGGCACCGTCCGGCCCGAACAGCACCGAGGTGTTGTACCGTCGGCCTTGACCCGGCACATGTTCGGTGATGGAACCGGCGAGCAGATTGATTTCGAGTTCACGCGCCAGCCCGCCCATCAGGGTCAGGCTTGGCCCGTCGAGGGTTTCCGCCGCCGCCGCTTCCTCCGTCCGTTTGCCCCGCCAGTTGAAAACCTCCGGGAGTGCGACCAGCCGCGCGCCGCGGGCCGCGGCGAGTCGAATCAAGCCTTCCGCCTTCTCCAGGTTGGCAGCCTTGTCGGCGGTGGTCGTCATCTGAATCGCGGCGGCGAGATGGGTCATCGAGAGCTCCTGCCTGGGTTGGCCAACTACTAATAACGCGGGACTGCCGGATCGACGGTCAGCGACCATTCATCGATGCCGCCGCTCAGGTTCGCGACGCGGGCGAAACCCATCCGCGCGAGGTACGTCGCGACCCGGGCGCTGCGCATCCCGTGATGGCACATGACCACCCATTCCGCGTCGCGATCGAGCTCGGCGAGCCGCGCCGGAATATCGTTCATCGGAATATGGACGGCGCCCGGCAAAGCCGCGACCAGGACTTCCTCGGGCTCGCGCACGTCGAGCACGGCCAGCGCGTCGCCGCGGTCGAGACGCTGTTTGAGTTCAATCGGTTCGAGCTCACCAATTTCTGTCATCTATCACACTGCTTTAGCTTGAACGTCGCCAGTTGATCTTGGTTGTGCGATGGTTGAGAGTCAACGACCAAGTAGCCGCAAATATTCGGAAAAGAACAGCCCACCGATGCCTCCTGACGATTATCATGCACAGCGGCTCGCCGAGTACGACCGGCGGGTCGCCGAATTCCAGAAAAAAGGAACCTTCGGCGCGGCCGTGATGCTGACCGCGCTCGAGGAGGCCGAACGCGGCGCTCACGAGGGCGAGGTTCCCGTCGGCGCGCTCGTCATCCGGGAGAATCGCGTGATTGGCGCCGGGCACAATCTGCCGATCGGAATGTGCGACCCGACCGCTCATGCGGAGGTGCTCGCGATCCGCGACGCCTGCGCCCACCTCGGCGAATATCGGCTTGATGGCGCGGCAGTTTACGTCACGCTCGAGCCTTGCGTGATGTGCGTCGGCGCGCTGCTCAACGCGCGGATCGCGCAGGTCTACTACGGCGCGCGCGACGACAAGGCGGGCGCGCTGGGCTCGGTCTATGACCTTGGCCGCGACGGCCGGCTGAATCACCGCTTCGAGGTGTACGGCGGAATCATGGCGGCGGAAAGTGCGCAGCTCCTGCGCGACTTCTTCGCACGCCGCCGCAAGTGATCAGCGGGACTTTAAGCGGGATCACGCGAATCTCCGGCTCCAGTGAGCAGCTTACTCAAGGCTCGGTCGGGTTGACTGCGGCGGCGCGCGTGCTAGAGCGTCTTCCAGCGGTTTGACTGAGCGGCGCCCGGTAAAAAGGGCGAAGGAGCTTCAACGATGAAATTCGGGTTGCTCTACAACACTGACTACCACCCGGAGGCGCACGGCTCGGCGGCGCGCTACTACAACGAAATCCTCGAACAGACCGAGCTTGCCGAAGAGCTTGGCTATCATGCCGTATGGTTCGGCGAGCATCACTACTCGGGCTATTCGTTCGGTTCGCCGCCGGTGATCGCGATGGCGGCGGCCGCCCGCACCAAGCGGATCAGG
>Ga0074045_10000955_pt1 | contig 28343 bp, 15 predicted proteins | sample BogForMeECP23OM2_FD_94442 | JGI IMG/M metagenome (GOLD analysis project Ga0074045, IMG submission 94442) | Bog forest soil microbial communities from Calvert Island, British Columbia, Canada - Bog Forest MetaG ECP23OM2 | ecosystem: Environmental > Terrestrial > Soil > Wetlands ...
GCCTTCAAGCCCCAACGACCGCGTGAACCTCGGCTTCATCGGTTTCGGCATTCGCGGCAACATTCTGCTCGAAGCGGCAAAGGAAACCGGTCAGGCAAACTTAGTGGAAGTCTGTGATTGTTACCTGGGACACCTCGAACGGGCAAAAGAGCGTACCGACGGCAAGATCGCCACAAACTTCGCACAGTACAAGAAATTGCTCGACCGGAAGGACATTGACGCTGTTGTTATCGCCACCCCCGATCATTGGCACCTGCCCATCGTGCTCGACGCGCTCAGCGCCGGCAAGGACGTCTACATTGAAAAGCCCATGACCCACACTATCGAAGATGGCCCCAAAATCGTCGAGGCAGCGCGTCGCACCAAGCGCATCGTTCAGGTGGGCAGCCAGTGGGTCTCCTGTAATCAGCACAAAAAGGCACGCGAAATCGTCGCTTCCGGAAAACTCGGCAAAGTCACCAAGGTGACTGCCTCGTACAACCGTAACAGCTCCACGGGCTCCTGGAACTATCCCATTCCGCTCGACCTCCAAGAAGGCGTCAACTTCAATTGGACCGAATGGCTTGGTCCTGCGCCCAAAGTCCCCTATAACCCCGAACGTGTCTTCCGCTATCGCAAGTATTGGAACTATTCCGGCGGCATCTCCACCGATCTTTTCGTTCACCTCATCACGTCCATCAACTTCATCCTGGGCGCTGAGATGCCGAAGAATGTTGTCGCTTCCGGCGGAATCCTCTTCCGTAATGATGGGCGTGAAGTGCCCGATACGCTCGACGCGCTCTTGGACTACGGCAGCTTCCGCGTCAACATGGCCTCGACGTTCAACAGCGCTTCCACAGCAGGACAGGGAATCCAATTCTTGGGCACGGACGGCTCACTCTCCATACTCCTCGGCGGAGCGATGACCGAACTCGCAGAGTACAAAGCGGAGGGCTACGGCTACTCGATCGACAGCTGGCCAAAAGCGATGCAGGATGCCTTCATGAATCAAGGTAACCATCGTCAGGAATCGCAGGGAACCGGTCTGAGGCCGGAGCCGCAGAACATTGCCTTTGAAGACAAGCCCGACGCCACCGTCCTTCACCTCGCCAGCTTCTTCGACTCCGTTCGCACGCGTCAGCCAGGTTATGAAACGGCCGAGGTCGGTCACCACGCCGCCGCTGCCGGACACATGGTCAACCTCTCCTGCCGCACCGGCAAGCGAATCACCTGGGACTCCGTCTCCAGCACGGCCCGGGAAGGCTAGTCCAAGCGACATCTTGTGCTTTCCCAACTTGGGCGTTTTCTGAGCCATCGCCCGTTATCGACCTGGTTCCGGGGCTGCCTTTTTGATGTTCTGCGCGAAGCAAAAATCGGGAACTAGGAATGGAGTCCTCCCAAAATTCCCCACTGAGGGGAAGTGAGGGACAGTGCGAAAAGAGGTAAGTCCTTACGTGTACGTTCGGACCACCCCTTTACAAAACGCTCCGGAGACATGGTTTACACCTCCAGGCTGGATTAATCCAGCCTGGAGGTGTCCATGCCGTGGAAGGAGCGGTCCATCGTGGAAGAACGCATGCGGTTTGTGTTGCGGCTCAAGGATGGGGAGAGCATGGCTTCGCTGTGCCGCGAGTTCGGCATCTCACGAGTTACCGGATACAAAATCTATGAACGCTACAATGAGTGCGGGCTAAATGGATTAACGGACCGGCGCGCACCCCCTACCGCTACGCCAATAAGCTACCTGCCCAGATCGAAGCAATGATTGTTACCATGCGGCGAGAGAAGTCTACTTGGGGCGCTCGCAAGCTTCGCGAACGCCGGTATCGGGGGAAAGCACTCTCTCCTTGGGGGTCCCAGCATTCTGCACTGCAGCAATCCGAGTGGTTAGGGTGGGCTTTGCACTTTGCGCCATTCTGCACCTCCAATCGTGAATCGAATGCGAATGAGCAGGCAGCTTAGAGGAAGGTTCCTATGCCTTAGGCTCGGCGCTTGCGCTTCGGTAAGCGACGAGCGGGTTTCTTGCGCTGCGCTAGGCGCACCTGCAATTCCTCGACGAGACCGCGGAGTTGTTCGATTTCGCTGTCCTGCGCCTTTGGTGGCGACGAGCGGCCTGCCAGCAGGTTGCTTACGTAATCGAACGGGGTCGAAGCGGCGTTCTTCGTCTCCAATAGCCTGGTGCTAACGGAGTTCTGGGCCCGCTGATAAAGGTCGAGCGTACTGTCCAGATACCAGGACAAAAAATCGTGAGTGCCCTTATCGGAGGCTCGGACGATCTGCGTCAGAAGTTGCAGGGGCAGGGCAATCCGACGTTCCTTGGCGTTCTCCGCGATAATCTGGGTGAGGATAATGTGGGTCACGTCCTTGCCGGTGCGCCCGTCCACAACGCGGACATCGCTGCCATCGCGAACCATGCGGGCGATGTCCTCCAGCTTCACATAGCGGCTGGCACCCGTATCGTTGAGCCGCCGATCGCTGTATTTGCGGATGAAAACTTCGGGATTTTTCATATCGCCCCCGGAGGATGCCAGACTTCTGACCCGGCTTCCAGAAAGAGCTTGACACGGGGGGAACGGGGCCGTACCGTGAAGCTGGATACTGCAGTGCAGTATACCGCGGAATGAGAGGAGATTCAATCATGATCCCGAAAGAAACAAAATCATCTCGGGCCTCACCGCCCGTGAACCCGTTGATGGGGTGGGCCCGACAAGGCATCCAGAGTTTTGTGGCTGCGCAGAAAATCCTGCTGGATCTAGCGGCTCAAGAAAATGCGCTGCTCGTCGGAATGGTCCGGGAGAATCTTGGCAAACCAATTTCCCGGCCGGCCGCCACGCTAGCAGGGTTGGCGGACATGGGTGTCAGGAACTTCACATCAGCGGGGAAAATCCTGCTGGACTTGGCCGCCGGTGAGACCGCGCTGGTGGTGGATGGCGTGAAGGAAGGATTGCGGCTTCCTGCGGCCGGGAGCGCTGTGGCCGAGGTGGCCCGCCACCGCGTGGATACTATTGTCGGCATGCAGAAGCACTTGCTGAATGAGGCCGCAGAGCAGACTCATGCCATGGCCGAATCCTATCAAGAAGGCAAAGGCCTGATGGCCGGGGCGAGGGTGGTCGAACTTGCACGGCGTGGCATCGAGGGCTTTGTGGAGAGTGAGAAGAAGTTCCTCGACCTGGCTGCACATGAGATCAACGCTGCTAACAAGGGGGGCAAACCGAATGGAAAGCCGAGGGAAAGGATGGAAGTGTTGACTAAACTGGCGCGGCAAGGCGCCGAGAAATACATTGATGCGCAGAAAAGACTCTTGGAACTAGCTATGGAGGAGTTGGACACGGTCCAGAAAGTCAGGGGCGATCGCAAGGTAGCCGGGCGGAAGCCTTTGCAGCAGTCCTGGGGAGAACTGACGGAGAAGGGCGTTAAGAACCTGGTGGCGGCGGAGAAGTCGTTGCTAAATCTGGCCATCAAACCGAAGAGGGGCGTAGCTCATGAGGCTGGCCCACGGGCGCGGGGCAGGAGAGTGCATGTAAGAGCGCACAAGACAGCAGGAGCGAGAACAACTGTTGCCGTTTAGGGCGGTCCCACTCGGCGCCACATAAGCGGCGTCAATCCTACCAAGTTGGAAACTGCGTTGCCGATTCCTGCCAACTCGGCGGGAATCGGCGGCAAGTTGGCCGATTCGGGAGTTACCAGGCAGTCGTGTCTTGCTCTGCTCACTTTCTTGGGTAGCCTGAGGAAAACATGACTCCTCGTCGACGGGTGGTGCGAAAAAAGCGAAAAGCGGAGCCGTCGCCTATCTGGCATGAGTGGCTGGTGGGAGTGGAGTTGGTGTTTCTACGGCTGTCTCCGCTTTACTGGGGATATGGAATACCCCACGGAGATGGCTCGGCTGTCATCCTGGTTCCGGGGTTTCTGAGTACGGACCTCTACTTGACCCAGTTTCCGCAGTTGGCTATGCCGCATTGGGTACGAAGCATTTTATTCTGGTATCCAGCTGAACGCCGATTGCCCCTGAACCGCCCAGGCTGTGCCCGATAAGATGAACTTTTCCGGCAGTAATCTTGCTTGCCTGCTGGATGGTTTCATTTAAGTGGCGACGGATTAAGAGGTCAATCGCAATGGCTCCGGCGTCGCAGATGCCTGACTACGTTACTTCAGTAATTACCCTGGGGGCGCCAATTCGGGGCGTTGCGGGGCATGCGTCCATCTTGCTGGCCGCGGATCTCGTGCGAAAGCAAATCCTCGAAAAACACGGCCGTGGCGTACTACCGACTTGTTACTCGTCCCGTTGCACCTGTGATTTTCTCGAGTCGCTCAAAGGTACACTCCCGAGATCGGTGCGCCAGACTGCCATCTACACTAAGAATGACGGGATTGTGGACTGGCATGTCTGCCGAACGGGCCAGCCGGCAGTCGACGTTGAGGTATCAGCCACGCACATCGGAATGGTGTTCAGCCCACTTGTATACAGTGTCGTCGCACATCGTCTGGCAGGGGATTGAAGTCAAAGGGCCTTAGCCATAACAGACGTGATGGTGTGTGCTCTCTCATGGTGCTCTGCGGAGTACTCTTTACAATGCGAACCGAATTTCCCCTTGCTTTCCTGCACACCTCGTAGAGTGCTCGGCGCTGCACCCCATACCAGGACGCCCCATCAGGCCGGGGGCCAGAAGCTGACATGATTGCTGCTGTCGAGGTAGCGGTCAGAACGGAGTTCGAGGCCGCGTCCGATTGCATATCCGCGGACATCCTCCTCCGAGATGCGGACCGTTTACCCTAGCGAAGCTCGGTCAGAAAGTGCTGACGAGCATCGATGGCAGGCAACTCGGCCTCCATACCGAGAGTTTTAATCGAGGCCTTTGCAGAACCAGAAGAAACTGTGTTTGAAAGTGCAATAGGACTCAATTTGCGTGTGGCTGGAGACGCAGAAAAGTGAGGAATGGCGCAAGTGAGAGAGGCTAGGCGGCCAAAGGTATTGGGCAAAGAGGACTTACGAAAGTGAGGAGATTGGCTCTGTTAGTGCAGATGAAATGGTGGGTACTTGTATAAGGTGGGGTTCCGCAATGAGTGCTAGTTGACAAAGCATCCAATCAACGACGCATAAATCCAGGGCGTTTTGCCAACTAGCAGACTACCTGCTCACGGTCGCCCAGATCGGGAACAAGAGAGTAAGCCTGTGCCTCATTGCCAAGGACTCCGAGAGATAGAGTTCGGGGGCAGCCATGGGCACGAGCGATTCGGTGCAGGAGCGAATGCAAGTCCCTCGTGTTGAAGAATGCCTCAGTGAAGAACGAATTGCCCACCTGGAAGGTCTAGTTAGTCAAGCCAGAACTGCCGCCGTCGTCCTCACCCAATTCACCCAAGAGGACGTCGATCGCATCGTTAAATCCATGGTCCTGGCTGGCTTGGGACAATCTCAACATCTCGCCCGCCTCGCCGTTGAGGAAACCAAGCTCGGAGTTATGGAAGACAAGGTCATCAAGAACATGGTGGCTACGGAATTCGTCTACAACTATATAAAGGATAAGCGCACTGTTGGGATCATTCGTGAGTTTCCGGAGCGCAATCTCGTGGAGATGGCTGAGCCGATCGGAGTGATATTTGCGATTACGCCGATTACTAACCCCACTTCTACGGTGCTGTTTAAATGCATAATGGCCATCAAGACGCGCAACGCTCTCATATTCAGTCCCCATCCAGGCGCGTGGCGTTGTTCCTCCGAGGCCGTAAAGATCATGTATGAGGCGGCGCTGAAACATGGTGCGCCCGAAGGGGTTTTTTCTTGCCTGGATTCGCACACGCTGCAGGACAACGCCTACCTAATGCGGCACAAAGACGTCGGTCTGATTGATGCCACCGGTGGGCCGGGCGCAGTCAAAGCTGCCTATAGCTCCGGTAAACCGGCATTGGGTGTAGGGCCGGGCAACACACCGGTCTATTTGGAAAAAACGGCGGACCTGAATACGGCCGTGGTGGACATCATCGTCTCCAAAACCTTCGATAACGGAACCATCTGCGCATCAGAACAAACGGTGGTGATCGACGATGAGATTTATGACCTCGTGCTGGAGAAGTTTGCGGAACTCGGCGCGCACATTTGTAACGAGCAAGAGACAGAACTGCTGGCGGGCACGGTAATCGACCCTCTGACTGCGCGTATGCAGCCCACGGCCGTCGGGCAAAAGGCTACTGATATCGCCCGTCTTGTGGGTCTTTCCGTCAAGCCAAACACCAAGCTCCTGATCGCGCAGGTTTATGGCGTCGGTCGCGAATATCCCTTGTCGGTTGAGAAGCTATTCCCTGTGCTTTCGGTCTATCGAGCGAAATCAATCGATGAAGCACTCAGGGTGTGCGTCGACGTAAATCATGCCGGTGGTCTTGGACACACGGCGGTTGTTTTCTCGCGCAACGATGAAGTCATCCGCAAGTTCAGTGAGATCATGAACGCGGGGCGGATCATCGTGAACTCACCAGGCTCAGTCGGAGCGGTGGGCGGAGTTTACAACGATCTGGTGCCTACCTTCTCTTTCGGATGCGGCACTGGCGGCGGCAACAGCACCACCGACAACGTTAATATCTATCATTATCTCAATATCAAGCGTGTGGCTCGGAGAACGCAAGCCCATATGTGGTTCCGAGTTCCAAATCAGATTTATTTCAACATGAACGCGGTGGAGAATGTGCGCCAGTTTCCATCGTACTCCACCATCATCGTTACTAATCCGGCTTTGGAGCATCTTGGGTACGTGGACCTTGTCCGACGCTACATCCCGGAAGGAACCCACGTCCACGTCTCGGTCATCCCCGATGCGGAGCCCGAGGTCAGTACGGTCACGCAAGGAGTGGAGGCGCTCAATTTCTACAAAGCGGACCAAATCATCGCGCTAGGCGGCGGGTCGGTGATTGATGCGGCTAAGATCATGAAACTCAAATACGAGTCGCCGGGGGCTGACCTGGAGGAGCTGGCCACGCCCTTCCTGGATCTGCGCAAGCGCGTGATCCAGTATCCGACCGAGAGAATTACCAGAGTGCGGCTGATTGCGATCTCCACCACCAGCGGAACGGGGAGCGAAGTTACGCCCTTTGCCGTCCTGACCAATAAAGAGCGCGGGAGCAAGGTGACTCTTGCCGACTACTCGCTGAGTCCGGATGTCGCTATCGTTGATCCCCAATTTGTTATGTCCATGCCGAGAGGCCTTACCGCCGATACAGGCATCGACTGCCTAACCCACGCGTTGGAAGCCGGCGTTTCCAGTTATGCTTCGGCCTATACCGACGCCAACGCCATGCAGGCGATCCGGCTGGTGTTCAAGTACCTACCCCTCGCTTACCAGCATCCCCGCGATGAAGAGGCGCGTTGCATGATGCACAATGCCGCCTGCATTGCGGCGATGGCGTTTTCCAATGCGTCGGTGGGTGTGAATCATGCGCTGGCGCATGCCTTCGGGGCGCGCTTCGGAGTTGCACACGGCCGGGCCAATGCACTCATGCTGCCGCACGTCGTTGCGTATAACGCGGCTGTGCCCACTAAGTTCCTGCCCTCGCCGTACCAGAAGGGGTATGTCGCGCATAAGAAATACGCCACAGTCGCAGATTTGTTGGGTCTGGGCGGCCACTCGATTGAAGAAAAAGTGCAGAACTTGGTAGCAGCGACAGAAAAGTTACTCGACCAGCTGGACTTCCCGCGTTCGATCGCCGACTTGGGAATCTCGCTGGAAGAGTTTACGAGGGCAATGCCTGATTTAACCAAACTTGCCTTTGACGATCCGTCTTGGCTGTCGAACCCTCGTATGCCACTGATGAGCGAACTGGCCGAGTTGTTTTGGAAGGCTTATCAGGGGCGAGGTATGGCGGTGGTGGCCTATGCATCTCGGCAACAAACTGTGTAGTGAATGGTGGTGCCTATGGCAATGACCGCGGTGTGGCTCAAGATTGATGAGGAGACCGTTGTCCAAGCATTGCAGCATGCCGGGGGAAGACTGGGCAGTGTCGAGGACGAAGTGGTTTTGGATTTCTCTTCCGTCCGTCGGATCGATCCGAGTGCGCTCAGAGTGATGGAACAGTTTGTGGGCATAGCGGACGACAAAAACGTCACGATCGTGTTGCGGGGCGTCAGCGTCGATATTTATAAAGTGCTCAAACTGGTGAAGCTAGCGCCACGATTTGTTTTTTCGAACTAAGAGGCGCAATTGTTTGTCAACTGAAGTTCGGCAACTGAATAGGAGATCAACCGTGCAGAACGCCGGGCATGGTGACGCGCAGAGTGACCGCCTTTCATGGGGTGACACTGTTTTCCTGAACCTCGAACGTGAGGGCATGCCCCTCAACGTGGCCTGTGTCTGCGTGTGTGATGGTGACATCCCTTTCAAGGACTGCCTCCAGTTTGTTGAGTCGAAGTTGCCGCTGATTCCCCGCTACCTGAAGCGCGTGGTGCCCTCGCTGTTTAACATCGGTCCTCCTAGCTGGGAGTACGATCCCACCTTCGACATTCGCAGCCACGTGGTTGAGGTAACACTCAAACGCGGTTCTGACGCAGAGTTGAAGACGCTTGCGGGGAAAATTCTGAGCACGGTGATGGACCGGCGGCGCCCTTTGTGGGATCTGACCGTTGTGCATGGGCTGAAAGGTAATCGTAGCGGGCTCATTCTCCGTCTCCACCACTGCCTCGCCGACGGCATTGCCGGGGTCGGGATCATGAATGTGCTCATGGATGCAAGCCCAGTGGCGCCTCGCCTGCCCAGACGAAGACTACGTCGCCGAGTGCCGCCACCGCGTGACGTCTTAAGTTCCATAGCTAACGGCTGCGTCGATTCCTATTCTGATTTTGTCAAGCGAATTCTAGCCGCGCTGACGGACCTATCAAGCATGGTCGAGCGTTCCCTCGCGAATAGCGCAAGCCTTGTCACCGACGAGTTTACGCGTATCCTCCCGGAACTCAGCTCTCCCACAGAGCGGCTGCGTTTCAACGTTCTCTACCGCGGACCGCAGAAATTCGCCTGCACGGAAATTCCGCTGGCGGACGTCAAAGCCATCCGCCACAACTGCGGAACCAGCGTGAACGACGTTCTTCTCGCACTTGTCACGTCCACCGTCCGACGTTACCTCGAACTGCATGGCGACCACGTTAAGGGGCGGCTGCTTCGCTTGATGGTTCCGGTCAATCTGCGCGGCGGCGACAGTCCGGGCGAATTGGGGAATCGCATCTCCCTGGTCCCGGTTACCATTCCGCTGGATATTCGCAATTCTCGGAAGCTGCTCGCCGGAGTCCATCAGAGAACTGAGTTTCTCAAACGCGCACATGCCGCCGAATTGGTTTGCTTGGCCGGTGGGTTGATCAGCATGTTCCCGAATTCTGCCCAGGCGCTGGGCGGGAAGATACTGAATCGGTTGCCGTTCACGCCTTTTAACATGGTCTGCACTAACGTGCCGGGGCCGCAGTATCCGCTCTACCTACTCGGTCACAAAATCCTGCACTGTTACCCCTATGTGCCCGTCGGAGGAGAAATGGCACTCAACTGCGCCATCTTGACTTACAACGACACGGCGTATTTTGGGTTTAGTGGGGATGTGCATGCAGCACCGGATCTGCGGCGTTTGGAAAAGCTTTTGAGATTGAGCTTCACGGAACTCAGAGACGCCGCCGGAGTCAGACCCGCACGTCAGAGAGAGAAAAAGAAAGAGAGGAGAGTAAGCACGGAGAAGAGGGGCGTGTCGACGTCTCCGCCAACATCGCCTCCAGCCTCTATCTCCCTTGGGCCTCTCGTTTCGGTCGAATCAGCAGCAGCACCAGGGTCCCCAGACACGGAGAAAAAAACCTTGACGCAGTTGATCGCCTAAGGATCGTCAAGCAAGTGAGTAGAGAACGTGCAAGACATAGAATCAGTTGCGCAATTGACATCCTGGTTGGTCACGGGCCGAATCTTATTTCTACTCATCCATCTGCTAGGTGTCGCATTATTTTCCTACATTGTGGCGCAGCGGATGGTGCCGTTCATCCGGGGAGAACGGGATTTTCGTTTTGATCAGCCATGGGTTCGGATGGGAAGGGTTCTGAAATATTGGCTGGGTCAGTGGAAGCAGCCACGCTATAGGGCCGCAGGTATCTTTCATATCTTCATTTTTGCCGGCTTCCTGGTTCTGGCCATTCGGGCCTTTTCTGTGTTGATTGTTGGCGTCTCCGAGAATTTCATCATGCCCGGTCTATCAGGAAGGGCCGGTTATATCTACGACATAATCACGGATTACGCTGCCACCATTGTGTTCCTCTGCATGGTGATCGCTGTGGTTCGCCGCCTGGTTTTCAAACCGGCGCGCTACGCTGTGCCGGCAGGGTATGGCAAAAGCCACACGGCCGATGCCATCTTTCTTCTGTCACTGATCGCGTTACTCATGTTGGCCGACAGCCTTTTTGCAGCGGTTAAGGCCGCCGCGCAGTCGCCGCAAGGCCAGCCCGTTGAAGTGTTGGCGGCATTTTCGCTTCCGTGGATGTTTCGACATGTTCTCGTCTCAACTCCTTTGTCCACACTCGGGAGGCTCTGCTTCGGCACTTATCTTGTCCATGAACTGACCTTCTACTTCTTGTTGTGCTATCGGCCCTTTGGAATCCAGTTCCACGTGGAGACCTCCGTCTTTAATATTTACTTCGCAAAGTTGGATCGGGAGATTCTAAAACCGGTCAGATGGGGTGTTAGCGATGAGCATCTGGATGAGGTGAAGTCCTTCGGGGTAAAGACGTTCGAAGACTTCACCTGGAAGCACATGCTCGATTTCTATTCCTGTGCCGACTGCGGGCGGTGTTCAGACAATTGCCCGGCTAACGCGGTGGGAAGGCCGTTGTCACCGCGATTCATCACCATCAAAGCGCGGGACTACAGTTTCGAGCACTATCCGGTTTTTGGACGCGTGAACAAAGGGACGGCGCTGGTTGGCAGCGTCTACTCGCAGGATGAAATCTGGTCCTGCACGACCTGCGGCGCTTGTGAAGAAGAATGCCCGTTGCTGGTGGAATACATCGACAAGATTGTCGATTTGCGGCGAGGCATGGTCGATGAAGGGAATGTGCCCCAGTGCCTACAGAAGCCGCTGAAGGCGCTGGAGAACCGCGGCAATCCTTACGGCAAGGTGGAGAAGAAAAGACCCGATTGGGCGAGCGCCAAGGAATTCCAGCAAACCTGTCGTGTCAGAACCATTGATCATAGCAATGGCACGGGAACTCTGTATTTTGTCGACAGCATCACCTCCTACGATGATCGCATGCAGTCGATCGGGCGGGCCACGGCGAAGATCCTCAACCACGTCGGAGAAAATTTCGGAATCTTGGGCGCGGCGGAAAGAGATAGCGGCCATGAAGTCCGGCGGTTCGGCGAAGAAACGCTTTTCATGGCCCTGCGGGACCACAACGTGGAGGCCATCAAAGCGTCCGGAGTCCGTCGCATCGTTACTGCTGACCCGCATGCTTACAACGCGCTGAAACATGACTACAAGGACGTGCCACCTGTGGAGCACATCAGCCAGGTGATCGCCAGAGAAGTGAAAGCCGGCAAGATCAAATTCAATCCGGTAGAAAACACAAACAATGTCTACACCTACCACGACCCCTGCTATCTGGGCCGCCACAACCAAATCTACGATGACCCACGTGATGTTCTGGATGCGATTCCCGGTTTGAAGAGAGTCGAAATGAGACGGTCGCGAGACCGCTCATTTTGCTGCGGTGGTGGTGGACTAATGCTGTTCTACGAGCCGAAAGAAGACCAAAGGATGGGAGTAAAGAGAGTGCAGATGGCGGCGGAAGCCGGAGCCAACGTGATCGTCACGGCCTGCCCATTCTGCATGGTGAATATCGAAGATGCGATCAAGGTCGCAGGTTTGGAAGGGAAAATGACCGCCATCGACCTGGCGGAACTGGTGGACCGACAAATCGCGCGTGAATACCCCGATGCAATAGAAGAGCAGGCTGCTCAACCCAAGGAATGCGTGATGTCTTCGATCAATAGTCCCAAGTGAAGTTGGAGTTAAGCCATTCGTGGAGGTGACCGTGGAGATTCTAGTTTGCGTCAGAAGAGTGCCCGACACTTCGGAAAACGAGATTGCACTCAACAGTGCGGGAAACGATATCGAGCGTGACGAGTTGGTCTATTCGATCAACGAACCCGACAACTATGCGGTCGAAGAAGCCCTGCAGATCGTCGCTAAGGTCGGTGGAAACGTCATGGTTGCCACCGTTGGCGGCGAAGAGGATGAAGAGGTGCTGCGCCGGGAGATGGCCATGGGCGCGAACCATGGGGTGCTGATCATAGATGAAGCCTTCAGCGGATCAGACGGCAGGGGCATCGCCACCATCCTCAAAGCCTTCGTGCAAAAGGGGCATTACGACCTCATTTTGACTGGGGTTCAGGCCGAAGACGGTGGTGCCCAGATCGGCGGAATGCTAGCGGCGCTGCTCGACTATCCGTTTGCTTCTCTCGTCAATTCCATTGAAGTGCTCGACAGCCAGAAGTTGAAAGTCAGCCGTGAAATCGAAGGCGGTAACAAGGAATTAAATGAGATTGATCTGCCTTGTGTCCTCTCGATTCAAACCGGCATCAATGAACCACGTTATGTCGGTATGCGAGGCATCCGGCAGGTGGCCTCGGTGCCCATCCCAACTTTCAGCGCAGCGGAACTTGGAATTGCCGTGAGCACTATAGGAGAGGCTGCGGCGAAAGTGAAACACGTCGACTACTTCGTCCCCTCGCTGGGCAAAGGTGCCGAAATTCTGCACGGCAGCCGGGAAGAAAACATCAACAAAGTTCTGGAGTTAGTGGCAGCCAAAGGAGGGTTGAAATAATGGCTCGCATTTTCGCTTACATCGCACACAAAAGTGGCATCGCCGCCGATTCCGCGTTCGAACTGGCGGCCGCGGTACGAAAGATCGATGCTGCTGCTACGCCGACGGCCATTCTCACCGGTTGGGGTGCGGACCTCGATGCGGCGTGCAACACCCTCGGCGCTTCCTACCCGGAGGTTTGGAAAATCGCAAACGAAGTTCTTGCGTACCCCAATGCTGAATTGGTCCGCAAAGCACTGCAGAAGGTCCTGCCAAGCAACAGCATTGTGTTAATAGCCCATGAGCATTTCGGAATCGATCTGGCGCCGGGTCTTTCCATCAAGATGAATTCGGCCTTTGTTTCGGACGTGCTGGACATTGCTGGGGTTGAAGCCGCCGCTATGAAAGTAGTCCGCCAGGAATTCGGAGGACAGGTGAGCACTCATGTTCGATGTGACACTTCATCGGGTGCGGTTCTCACGATACGTCCGGGTGCTTTCAAGTCGACGGAGATTGCGGCGGGACGCGGCCACGTTGTCGACAAATCAGGCGAGGTGGGCTCTCTTACAGCGGGCCGACGGTATTTGGAAATCGTCGTTGCCGAAGCGGGTGATGTGGATATTACCAAGTACAACGTTTTGGTTTCTATCGGCCGTGGCATTCAGGAAAAAGACAATGTGGCCATCGCGTTGGAATTGGCTGAGGCCATGGGTGCGGCGGTTAGTTGCTCGAGACCGGTGGTCGACGCGAAGTGGATGGAGAAGTCACGTCAGGTGGGTTCATCCGGGAAAACCGTCAAGCCAAAAGTCTATTTGGCATGCGGCATCAGCGGCGCGTTCCAACATCTGGCCGGCATTAAGGGTAGTCCGTACCTGATCGCCATTAACAAGAATCCGAAGGCTCCGATCTTTCAGGTGGCTGATGTCGGAATTGTCGACGACATTCTGGAATTCTTGCCGGAATTGACCAACAAAGTCCGCGAAATGCGCAACGTTGCAACAAAGTGAGGCACGGCCCATGATCGCAAATAAAACGCTGAAGCTGAGTTTGAAATCACTTAAGGATTTCGCAAAGAAACGCCTGCCCGACGAAGTGCTCCGTGAGCTAGATGATCGCGATGAATGTCCGCTCGATGTTGTTCACGACATGTGCAGTCCGGACCAATTAGGCATTCAACTCCTGTTCATTCCTGAGGAGTTCGGCGGCCTGGGTGGCGGGGCCTTCGATGTGTATTGCATCTGTGAGGAGATGGCGCGCATCGATCTGGGGGTCGCCACCTCTGTGCTGGCCACGTTTCTCGGCAGCGATCCGATCACTGTCGGCGCTACTCCGGAGCAAAAGAAAACGTGGTTGACGCGTATCGCCGAGGAAGGTTTGTTATTTGCCTACGGCGCCACGGAGCCGGAAGCCGGCAGCGACTTAGGAGCACTCCGCACTACGGCGGACCCAGTCAGCCAAGACGGCCGCGTCATCGGCTACAAGATCAATGGGAACAAACAGTGGATCAGCAACGGTGGAGTGGCGGATGCCTACACGGTTTTGGCCAATACACCCAGCGGTCCGAGTTGGTTCATCCTGGAGAAAGGCACGAAAGGTTTCACCCACGATGAGCCGGAAGATAAGCACGGCATCCGCCTCAGCAACACGGCGGCGCTTGCGTTCAATGACGTCTATGTCGACGCCGACCGGCTCGTCGGTGGTGTCGAAGGCCAGGGGTTGAATCAAGCGCAGGCGGTGTTCGGCTATACGCGCCTGATGGTAGCGGCATTCGGCCTGGGGGCCGGTTGGGCTGCGCTCGATCGAGCAATTCCTTATTCCACCAAGCGTATTCAGGCTGGCGCGCCACTCTCGCAAAAACAAGGATACACACACAAGCTGATCGTGCCGCACGTGGCCCGTCTTGAAGCTGCCCGTGCCTACATCGAGGAAACTGCGGAGCGCATCGACGCTGGTGCCGAAGGAAGTCTGAACACCGAGGGCGCTATCGCGAAGTACATGGCAACCGAAGCTGGCAATGCAGCCGCCGAGGCCAGCATCCAGGCGCTCGGTGGCTACGGTTACACGCATGAATACATGGTGGAGAAAATCAGTCGCGACGTTCGAATCACAACGATTTATGAAGGCACCTCCGAGATCATGGAGATGACCATCAGCCGCGACCGTTGGCAGTCTCATCTCAAAACGCGGGGACAGCACTATCACGAGCGAGCGCGAGAATTCGAAGCGTTACACGCGCGTCAGTCGAGCGTGGGTGCTGATATAGCGGCACTCGCTTTGCACGCATTGGCTGAAGTTATGGAAAGAGCGCGAGCAGCGCGGCTGACCCGCTATCAACATATCCTGCTCCGTCTCGGCGAGTTGATCGCATACGCAGAGTGCACGGGTAGCTTGGCTCGTCGCGCAGCGCTTTTGTCCGAAGGCAAGCTCAAGGAAAAAGCGAACCGGCGGTTCGACGCGACCGGGCTGGCAGCGATCAGTCGCATCTTTGCCCGTGACGCCGCCCTCAAGGTGGCCGAAGACGGTTTGCGTTGGGTCGTCGGAGCCGGGGGCATAAGCGCTGCCGAGATTGCCGGGTTTGAATCCAGTTTGGGATTGCCCGCCATTCACAACGCGCAGTCGGGCCTCATTTCCGACATGGATTACGTAGCGGATGCGCTGTACGGCCGCGCCGCCAAGCATACGGAAGTGGCTGCATAGCATTTATAGCTGGATTTTGCAGGAGTCTCATCATGGAAAGCACTTCTTATCGCGCCATAGCAATTGTGGGAGTTGGAGCCGTTTTACCCGATGCTCCGAATGTCGCGTCTTTCTGGAAAAACGTGAAGGATGGCCGCTACAGCATCAGCGAGGTTGCACGCAACCGCTGGGACCCGGCGCTTTACTTTGATCCCGATCACAGCGCCCCGGACAAGACATACTCAAAGATCGGTGGCTGGGTGCGGGAGCACGTATGGGACCCCATCAAGTGGCATTTGCCCATCCCACCGCGCGTCGTCGATGCCATGGACGAGTCGCAAAAATGGGCAATCGCCTGCACACGCGAAGCATTAGAAGACTATGGCTACCCCAATCGGCCGCTGGACGCCAATCGCACGGCTGTCATCCTTGGCAATGCCATGGCCGGTGAGAAGCACTATTTCACGGCGTTACGCGCGTACTTTCCAGAATACGCGCGTGAACTTGCTGAAACTGACAGTTTCGCCGCGTTGCCCGAGGCCGTCCGCCGCGACATTACGCGCGAACTGCACAACCGGATGAGCAAGCTTTTTCCTGAAATTACCGAAGACAGTATGCCCGGAGAATTGGCCAACTGCATTGCCGGCCGTATTGCGAACGTTTTCAACTTCCACGGCCCCAACTACGTTTGTGACGCCGCCTGCGCCTCTGCGATGGCAGCGATCAGCTCCGCCTCAGAAGGATTGGTAGAACACGATTTCGACGTGGCAGTCACCGGAGGCATTGATCGCAACATGGGCGCCTCGACCTTCATCAAGTTCTGCAAGATCGGCGCGCTCTCGGCTACCGGCACTCGGCCCTACGCCGAAGGGGCTGACGGCTTCGTCATGGGCGAAGGCACCGCGATCTTTATTCTCAAGCGTCTGGCCGATGCCGAGCACGACGGTGACAAGATCTACGCCGTGCTGCGCGGCATAGGCGGAGCGAGCGACGGCAAGGGAAAAAGCATCACCGCGCCCAACCCGATCGGCCAAAAATTGGCCATCGAGCGTGCCTGGCAGAATGCTGGATTATCGCCGGCTACAGTGACGCTGATCGAGGGTCATGGCACATCCACGCGCGTGGGTGACGTTGTCGAAGTGCAAAGCATGATCGATGTGCTCACTAGTTTTCATCTCGCTAACGGTTCGGTGGCTCTTGGTTCAGTCAAATCAAACTTCGGGCACCTCAAAGGAGCGGCCGGCGCAGCCGGACTGCTGAAAACTGCGCTCGCGCTTCGGGATAAGGTACTGCCTCCCAGCGTGCATTGTGAGCATCCCAATCCGGATATCGACTTTGCGCACTCTCCTCTCTACGTCAATACCGAATTGAAACCTTGGACGATGCCGGAAGATGGCGTGCGCAGGGCCGGTTTGAGCGCTTTTGGTTTTGGCGGCACCAATTTCCACGCTGTCCTCGAAGAATACATTCCCGGCAGGTTAAACGGAAACGGCAAGCGGTCGGTGGCAGTCAGTGAGGTTCCATCGAAGTTGGAAGAGCCAATCCCAATGTTGGTAGTGAATATGGCAGGCACTTCCTCCGCTTCTGACTCTCCTCATTACAAAGCTCCGTTACGCGGCGCACTGGTAGTCGGCGCTGCTTCCGAACCCGCACTCGCCGAGCGTTTGCGCGCGGTGGAGAAGGACGCCAAAGCAGGCCGTGCACCGGCGCCAACTGCCCCGGCGGAATCAGACCTACGCGCCCCCGAACGCGTGGCCATCGACTATGCCAACGCCACCGAGCTGGCGGACAAAGCAGGCAATGCACTCAAAGCGCTAGCGACCAATCAGGCAGGTGTGTGGAAAGCCCTGCGTGCACAAGGCATCTTCCGCGGTCTTGGCCCGGCTCCCAAGGTGGCGTTTCTCTACACCGGTCAAGGCTCGCAGTACGTAAACATGCTCCAGCTGCTCCGAGCAACGGAGCCGATTGTGGCTGAAACTTTTTCCGAAGCTGATCGCGTGATGATGCCGTTGCTGGGCAAGCCGCTCAGCAAATTTATCTTCGTCGACTTAGCCGACGTCACTGCCGTCGCCAAGGCTGAGGACGATCTGCGCCAAACTGCGATTACTCAGCCAGCCGTGCTGGCAACCGACCTCGCGCTAACCCGGCTCTTGGCCGCTTACGGCATCCAGCCTGACTTCACCATGGGACATAGTCTGGGCGAGTACGGGGCTCTGGTCGCGGCTGGCGCCCTTCCCTTTGCAGATTCTCTTGAAGCCGTCAGCGCTCGCGGCCGCGGGATGACCCAGGTGGCGATGGAAGACAACGGCCTCATGGCCGCCGTGTTTGCTCCTCTGGAAGAAGTCGAGCGAATTCTGAAGACCATCAAAGGCTACGTCGTGATCGCCAATGTCAACAGCAACCGTCAGGCAGTAATAGGCGGCGCGAGTAAGGCAGTCGAGCAGGCCACGGAAGCCTTCAAAAAAGCTGGCTATGACGTGGCTGGATTAACGGTGAGTCACGCCTTCCACACTTCCATCGTGGCGGGGGCGAGCAAGCCGCTGCGGCAGGTTCTCGACCGACTACGACTCGAATCGCCCCGTTTGCCAATCGTCGCGAACACAAACGGCGAGTTTTATCCCATGGGACCCGATGCAGTGCCTCAGATGCTGGACATTCTCACGCAGCAGGTCGCCTCGCCCGTCCAATTCGTTAAGGGATTGCACACGCTTTACGACGCCGGCGCTCGCATGTATGTTGAGGTGGGACCGAAAAAGGCATTACAGGGATTCGCCGAGGATGTGCTTGGAAGCCGCAGCGATGTAGTTTCGCTGTTTACCAATCATCCGAAGGTCGGTGACATCGTCGCGTTCAATCAGGCCCTTTGCGGTCTTTATGCGGCGGGACTCGGCCGTGGAACCGCGGAAGGCTTGCGCGAGCCCTCCGTGACGTCCGTGCCGGCTGTTTCCTCACCCATGGAAAACTCAAAATCCATCACTGTAGAAGCAACTGCGAAAAGTGCCTCTCTCGCGCCAGGCACTTCTGCACCAGTGGCGCCTTCGAACGGCGATCGCTACATCGAGCTCGGGCGTTTGTTCGCTGATGTTCTCGATCGCGGCTACGAGATCTACCACGGCCGGAATGGCGCCCCAAACGGTGCCCCGGTGGTCATCACCGGAGCGGCGTTAGGCCTGCCGGGAACCGAGCACATCTTCGATGACGCCAACATCGCACGCATTCTGCGCGGGGATCAATTTATCGATTCCATCCCCAAGCGTTTCCGGAGCGCCATGCTCGACAAGCACATCACGCGCCTGGTTAAGAGCGAGAGCGGAGAAGCCAGGTTCGACACGATCAGTGATGTCGCGGACGTCATCAAGCTGGCCGGCCGCGGAGGAGCTTTCAAGCTGGAAGATGAATTTGGAGTTTCCTCCGAGCGCGTGGGCGCACTCGACCGTGTCACCCAACTGGCGATCGCTGCGGGTATCGATGCATTGCGCGATGCCGGCATCCCGCTGGTCATGCGCTATAAAACCACTACCAGAGGTACGCAATTGCCGGATCGCTGGGGATTGCCAGGCGCTTTGCGCGACGATACCGGTGTGATTTTTGCCTCCGCTTTCCCCGGATACGACTCTTTTGCTGAGGAAATGGCGCGTTATTACGCGGACCACGAACACCGCGAACAGTTGGCCCTACTCGAGAGCCTGCTGACTCGTGCGGTCGAAGCGAATGGTGATTCCATTCTGGTGCAGGAAATCAACCGGCATATCGATGAACTGGACGTCGCCCTCAACAAAGAACCGTATGTATTCAACCGCCGTTTCCTGCTCCGAGTTTTGTCCATGGGACATTCGCAGTTTGCCGAATTCATCGGGGCCCGCGGCCCCAACACGCAGGTCAACGCTGCCTGCGCGAGTACCACACAGGCGGTGGCCTTGGCGGAGGACTGGATCCACGCCGGGCGCTGCAGCCGCGTCATTGTCATCTCCGCCGACGACGTTACCTCTGACCATCTGATCGATTGGATGGGCGCCGGCTTTTTGGCCAGTGGAGCGGCAGCTACCGACGAAGTGGTCGCGGATGCCGCCATTCCTTTCGACCGCCGCCGGCACGGCATGATTATCGGCATGGGAGCCGCAGCTCTTGTGGTGGAGAGCGCGGACGCCGCGCGTGAACGAGGAATACAGCCTATCTGCGAAGTGTTAGCTACGGTGAGCGGCAACAGCGCCTTCCACGGCACTCGTCTTGATGTCCAGCACATCGGCCAGGTCATGGAGGCCCTCGTGGCCAAAGCCGAAGCTCGCAGCAACATTTCACGTAATCAGATCGCGCCACAGACAGTTTTCGTTTCGCATGAGACGTATACACCGGCGCGCGGCGGCAGCGCCTCCGCCGAAATTCACGCGCTTCGTCGGGTGTTTGGCGAGGTCGCAGATCGTATCGTGATCGCCAACACCAAGGGCTTTACCGGTCATGCCATGGGCACAGGTATCGAAGATGTTGTCGCAGTCAAGGCTTTGGAAACCGGTTGCGTGCCCCCGGTCGCCAACTTTAAGGAAATTGACCCGGAGTTGGGAGAGTTGAACCTGTCGAAAGGCGGCTTCTATCCCGTGGAGTACGCTTTGCATTTGGGAGCGGGCTTCGGATCGCAGATCAGCATGATGCTGCTGCGTTGGATCAAGACCACAGACGGTAAGCGCCCCAGGCCGAGCGATCTCGGCTATGCCTACCGCATCTCTGATGCTACCGCCTGGAATGCTTGGCTCCATAGCGTCGCGGGCTGTCCCGCCGTCGATTTGGAAGTAGTCCATCGCACTCTGCGTGTACGCGATGCAGGCTCGGAAGCCCACGTCCCCGAAGCCGCACAGAAGTTACAAACCGCAACAGCAAAAACGAAGGCGTCAACCCACACGCCGCAGATGCCGCTGTCGCCAGTCCCCGATGCGAGACCGGTGCAGCCGCTGATCCCAGTCGTTGAACCGGCATTGAAAGTTCAAGCCTCCGCTCCCGTCACTTCCGCCCCGCCAAAACCGGCGGCAAAGGACGATGCGGTGAAAGAGAGAATATTGGCACTGGTGGCCGAGAAAACTGGCTATCCGAAAGACATGCTAGACCTGGATCTCGATCTAGAGGCGGACCTGGGAGTCGACACTGTGAAGCAGGCTGAAGTCTTTGCCACAATCCGCGAGGCGTACAACATTCCACGCGATGAGAACCGTAAGCTCCGCGATTATCCAACATTGGCTCATGTCATACGTTTCGTGCATGAGAAGCGGCCAGATTTGGCTGCAGCTCCGGCGACGGCGAAGGAAGAAGCCGTCGCGACCCCGAATGCCCCCGCAGTCGCTGAGAATCCGGCGCCTACCGCTCCATTTGAGCAAGTCGTCGTTGGCGATCCAGTCAAGGAACGCATTCTTGCGCTAGTGGTCGAGAAGACTGGCTATCCGAAAGACATGCTGGATTTGGATCTTGATCTCGAAGCCGACCTTGGCGTTGACACCGTCAAACAGGCAGAGATGTTCGCAGCTATCCGCGAGATCTACAGCATTCCGCGCGACGAGAACCGCAAGCTGCGGGATTACCCAACCCTGGCGCACGTGATCCGCTTCGTGTTTGAGCAGCGCCCCGACCTAGCTGTAGCCCCGGGGGTCGCAAAGGAAGAAGTCAAACTGACCACGCCGAAAGCTGCCGTGGTTGCTGAAAAACCAGCAGCCGTTTCGACGTCTGCGCAGGTCGTCGATGCAGACACCGTCAAGGAACGCATTCTCACGTTAGTGGTCGAGAAGACTGGCTATCCGAAAGACATGCTGGATTTGGATCTCGATCTCGAGGCCGACCTTGGCGTTGATACCGTGAAACAGGCGGAAATGTTCGCAGCTATCCGCGAGATCTACAGCATTCCGCGCGACGAGAACCGCAAGCTGCGGGATTACCCAACCCTCGCGCACGTAATCCGGTTCGTATACGAGAAGCGGCCGGACCTTGCCGGGGTGTCTGCAACTACATCTTCACCAACGATCACCGAGCCAACTGTGCCGGTACCGCTCCCAGTAGCGGCCCAAACGCTCCCAGAGGATTCTATCAAGGAGAAAGTGCTGGATATCGTGGCCGAGAAGTCGGGCTATCCCAAAGACATGTTGGACCTGGATCTCGATCTGGAAGCGGACCTCGGCATTGACACTGTTAAGCAGGCGGAGATGTTCGCCGCCGTACGAGCGGCGTACAACGTTCCGCGCGACGAGAATCTAAAGCTGCGCGATTTCCCTACCTTAGCCCATGTGATCAAGTTCGCTCGCGATCGGCAACCCGGCTTGGCTAAAGTGGCTGCTCCAGACTCTTCCACCATGCAAGACCATCAAGTATCGGCGCAGGAAAAACCGGCGGTGCCTGCAGCTTCAGGCTCGAAGCCTGCGACGACTGTGCGTCCGATCCCCGCCAGTTTCGATGCCACCAATCGTATCCCGCGCCGCGTACCTGTTCCCAACTTGCGCCCGCCACTTGTTGTTTGCAAGCCGACCGGTGTGACGCTCGGGTCTGGTTCGCGAGTGGTCGTCATGCCGGACAAATCTGGTGTAGGAGATGCCTTGGCGCAACGGCTACAGACATTGGGCGTCGAAGTCCTCCGCCTCAACGAGACGCTGGATGCAGAAGCGTTGAAGAATCTGCTGGAAAGCTGGGTGGCCGCCGGCCCGGTGCACGGCGTGTACTGGCTGCCCGCGCTAGACAACGAGGGAAACCTCAGCGAAATGGACCTCGCCACCTGGCACGAAGCCCTGCGGATACGTGTCAAATCACTCTATGCCACCATGCGCATTCTTTATGAGAAGGTTGCGGCACCGGGCACATGCCTCGTGTCAGCGACAAGGCTCGGTGGACAGCATGGTTACGATGAGGCTGGAGCGATAGCGCCGTTAGGCGGTGCTGTCGTGGGCTTCACCAAAGCGTACAAGCGCGAGCGGATGGACGCTCTGGTCAAAGCGGTCGACTTTGAAGCGGAACGAAAACCGTCAGAGGTCGCCGACATCCTGATTGAGGAAACCCTGCGCGATCCCGGCGCAATCGAAATTGGGTACAAGGAAGGGTTGCGGTGGACAGTTGGTCTGCAAGACCAGCTCGCCGCCGATGGCAAGCCTGCACTAAGCTTGGACAATAAGACCGTCTTCCTTGTCACCGGCGCGGCCGGAAGTATCGTATCGGCAATCACCGCCGATTTGGCAACGGCCTCCGGAGGCACGTTCTACCTGCTCGACCTGGTGCCCGAGCCTGATCCAGAGAATCCGGATCTCAAGCGCTTCGTCACCGACAAGGAGGGCCTCAAGCGTGATCTGTTCGCACGTATCCAAGCGCGCGGAGAACGCGCCACGCCGGCCCTCGTGGAAAAAGAGCTGGCGTCACTGGAGCGAGCGCAAGCAGCACACTCCGCGATCACTGCTGTACGAGCCGCTGGCGGTACAGCGCATTACTTCAGCGCCAACCTCACCGACGCAGACAACGTAGCCAAAATCATCAAGCAAGTGCGGGAGCGCAGTGGACACATTGATGTGCTGCTGCATGCCGCCGGAACGGAACGTAGCCACTTCCTACCGGACAAGGATCCGCGTGAATTCGATCTAGTCTTCGACGTCAAAAGCGACGGCTGGTTCAATCTTCTGCATGCTATAGGCGACATGCCCCTTAGGGCGACGGTGGCCTTTAGTTCGATTGCCGGGCGGTTCGGCAATGCTGGGCAAACGGACTACAGCTCGGCCAACGACCTGTTGTGCAAGATCACCTCGAGCTTCCGCACCACACGGCCGGCTACACGTGGCATGGTCATCGACTGGACGGCATGGGGCGGCATCGGCATGGCCACGCGTGGCTCCATCCCTAAGATGATGGAACTGGCAGGCATAGACATGCTGTCACCAGAGGCGGGAATCCCTTTGATTCGCCGCGAGCTTACTGTGGGAGGCACCAAAGGCGAAATTGTCATCGGGAAGCGCCTCGGTGTTTTGTCGAGAGAATGGGATGCCACTGGCGTGCTGGATGCCTCGGTGGCAGAAGTCTCGGGAGGACTTCCGGCACAAGGTCCAATGATCGGCAAGATAGCAAGCATGACCCTGCAGAGCGGCCTCACAATCGAGACGACACTGGACCCGGCGGTTCAGCCGTTTCTCCACGATCATCAGATTGAGGGCACGCCGGTGCTGCCCGGAGTCATGGGCATCGAGGCGTTCGCCGAAGCTGCGCTATGCCTGCTTCCCGGCTGGCAAGTGGCAGCGATCGAAGATGTGAACTTCTTCGCACCATTCAAATTCTATCGAAACGAACCGCGCGTGGTGACGGTCGAGGTGTTCATCTATCCGCAGCGCGACACCCTGCTGGCGGACTGCCGGTTGACCGGTCGCCGGTCCTTCCCGAACCAGGTCGAGCCACAAGTGACAACGCACTTCACTGCACGTGTGCGGCTCACGAAGCAGATGCCCAAAGCGCTGATGGCTTCGGCGCCAAGCTCGCCGAACGGACATATCATCAAATCTGCCGATATCTACCGGCTCTACTTCCACGGGCCCGCATACCAAGTTCTGGAGCAGGCGTGGCTCGATGGAGATAGGGTTCTTGGCCGGATGGCGAAGAGTCTGCCAAGCAATCATCTTCCGACCGAGAAGCCAACGCTTATGGCGCCGCGGCTCATCGAGCTTTGCTTCCAGACCTCCGGGCTGTGGGAGATGAGTGCGCTAGGCCGTATGGGTTTGCCTCGATACATTCGTCAGGTCAGCTTGCTACGTCCCCCAGATAGGGCCGAAGACGATTTATTTGCTGTAGTCATGCCCAAGCCGGATCAAGGAAGTTTTGACGCGGAAGTTGTTGATTCAGCAGGAAACCAATATGTGCAACTGCTCGGCTACCGCACCGTGGCGCTGCCTAACGTCATCGATACAGAACCTCTGAAGGGACTGCAGGCTGTCGCAGGGTAGGAATTGTATTTCTTGCTGTTGAACCGTTGCCGATGTGAGGCGTTATGCTACAAGACTTTCAACGCGTAGCCATCGTGAATCGTGGCGAAGCCGCCATGCGTTTCATCCACGCGGCCCGTGATTTCAATCAGGAGGAAGGCACATCGCTGCACACCATAGCTCTTTTCACCGAGCCTGACCGCCATAGCATGTTTGTGCGCGAAGCAGACGAAGCAGTGTGTCTCGGTCCCGCCCACATCGTCGACCCAAACATGCAGGGTCTCAAAAGTAGTTACGTCGACTATCCCGCGCTCGAACGCGCACTGGCGGCCGCGCGTGCGGATGCGGTCTGGGTAGGATGGGGATTTGTCGCCGAGCACGCCGCATTCGCTGACCTTTGTCGCGAATTGGGCATTGTATTCATCGGTCCGGATGGCGATGTAATGCGTCGAGTAGGCGACAAGATCGCCTCAAAACGATTGGCTGAGGAGGCGCATATAACCGTTGTGCCCTGGAGCAATGGACCAGTGGAAACCCTCGAAGCCGCCTGGGACCATGCCGAGCGCTTGGGTTATCCACTCCTTATTAAGGCCACCGCTGGAGGCGGCGGTCACGGAATACGCTTGGTGAGTTCGGCAGGACAGCTTCCGCAGGCCTTTGCAAGTGCTCAGGCTGAGGCATTCAAGGCCTTCGGGAACCCCACTGTCTTCCTAGAACAATTGGTGAAACGCGCGCGTCACGTCGAGGTACAGATTATTGCCGACCGTTACGGCACGACGTGGCCTGCCGGCGTACGTGACTGCACCATCCAGCGACATCACCAAAAAATCCTCGAAGAAGCACCTTCATCGGCGCTTTCTCCGCAGCAAGATTCCTCTCTACGCGAAGCTGCTGTGCGCCTCAGTCGAGCGACGGCCTATCACAACGCTGGCACCGTCGAATTCCTGTATGAACCAGACATGGACCGTTTCTCGTTCATGGAGATGAACACTCGTTTACAAGTTGAACATCCGGTTACAGAGTGCACTACCGGGCTCGATCTCGTGAAACTTCAGATTCACGTCGCACGCGGAGGCCGCCTGGAAGGCGAAGCGCCGCGCACCAGCGGTCATGCCATCGAGGTGAGGCTGAATGCGGAAGATCCCGATAACGGCTTTGCTCCGGCTCCAGGCCTGATCGAGCGGTTCAGAATTCTACTAGGCCCGGGCGTGCGCGTTGACACCGGAGTAGCTGAGGGCGATGCCATCCCTGCGGAATTCGATTCGATGATCGCGAAGATTATCGCCTATGGCCGAAATCGGAAAGAGGCGCTGTCACGCCTCCAACGTGCGCTGCGCGAGAGCGTTGTCGTCGTCAGAGGCGGCACCAGTAATAAAGCGTTCTTGCTGGAACTGTTGAATCGCCCCGAGCTTCAGTCTGGAGAATTTCATAACGGGTGGCTGGACCAATTAGCGGCGACCGGTGGCCACCTCTCTAGACGTTACGCCGAGGTGGCTCTGGTTCAAGCAGCCATCGAAGCCTACGACGCGAAGCTCGCCGTGGAGCAGGCGCAATTTTATGCATCAGCGGTTCGTGGGCGGCCGCAGGTTCGCAGTGATGTGGGCTGGACTGCAGAGTTGCGCTATCGCGGCCATTGTTATGTCCCCAAAACTTATCGCCTCGGGCCTCAGCGATACCGCGTGGAGATGGATGGAACACGCATTGATGCCCAAATCGAACGTTGGGGTCAGTTCGAATGTTGGCTCACCGTCTTCGGGCGGCGTTTTCGCGTCGTCTCTGTAGTGCAAGGATTAAGTTACCGGATCGAGGTTGACGGCGTATCCCATCAGATCGATCGAGATGATGGAGGTATCGTGCACGCGCCGGCGCCCGCGGTAGTCGTTTCCATTTTCGTGAAGTCCGGCGACACCGTTGCGGTTGGAGACCGTCTGGGTGTGCTCGAGGCCATGAAAATGGAAATGCAACTCGTAGCTCCGTTCTCCGGAAAAGTCCGCCAGGTGATGGTCATGCCCAACATTCAGGTCGATACCGGAGCTCCACTTCTGCAGATCGATCCGGTTGCCGATGGCAACACCGTTGCCAACGCGGAGCGAGTGCTCTTTGGCGCATCCATCACTCCGACGGAAGAACCAACCGCCATTCAGTCTATTTGCACTCAGAGCCTCGATGAGCTCCGCCAACTCATGTTGGGTTTTGACGTCGATCCAAAACATACCGGGCGGCTGCTCTCCGAATGGAGCGACAGTTGCCCCTTGGACAACGATGAAATAAGAGAACATGAGGATGAAATCCTTAACATTTTTGTTGATATCCGTTCGCTGTTTCAGCGCGAACCGCAAGTCAATCACCAAGCCGGTGCCGAAGAACCCAGCGCCGAAGCCTATCTTTTTTCTTATTTGCGCATGCTGGAGACGCACGGTGAACGACTACCCCGCACCTTTATCAGTGCACTCCAAAAAGCATTGGCCCACTACGATGTGAAATCGCTCGAACGCTCTGCTGAACTAGAGGAGAGCTTGCTCTGGATCTACAAGTCACATCAACGCGCAGAGCAGCAGGTGGCGTTCGTTGTGAGCATCCTGGAACGGCGCCTGCAACTTCGGTCGCCGCACGCGGAAGAGTCCTTTCGAACGCTTCTGGACCGGATGGCCTCCATGACCAACGGGATCTTTCCCGCTATTACCGACCTAGCCCGAGAAGTTCGCTATCGCTACTTCGACCAGCCGCTGTTCGAGAGGGTACGTCAGCTGGTCTACGAGCAAATGGAGAGAAATCTCGCCTATTTGGCTGCTAATCCCGATTCCGCAGATCGCCACGATAGAATCCGTGCGCTAATCGAATGTCCACAGCCATTGTTCGCTCTTATCTCCAGCCGATTCGCAACCGCCGACCAGTCCCTGCGCAAATTGATGTTGGAGGCGCTGACTAGGCGGTACTACCGGATTCGAAAACTCACGAATTTTCGATCCTTGATTGTGGATGGACAGTGCTGCGCGTCGGCTGAGTACGATCATGAGGGAAAGCACCTTCACGTGTTCACCACGCACTCCGACTACAGCCAACTCCACACTGCGGCGCGAGTGCTGTTTCCAATGATTTCCGAAGTCCCGTCCGATCACGACATCGTTATCGATTTTTACGCTTTTCAATCTGGCAGGTTGAGCGATCCTGAGGCTACCGAGAAGGAAGTATGCTCGGTGCTCAACCAAGTCGGCTTCCCGCGCTCCATCCGGCGCATCGTCGCTTCAGTGGCCGGCACCGGGCACAGCCAGGGAACAGTCGCCTTGCATTTCACCTATCGTCCTAACGGTGATTCGTATCAGGAGGAGAAGCTCTATCGCGGAATTCACCCCATGCTGGCAAAACGGTTGCATCTCTGGCGGCTGAGCAATTTCAACATTGAACGCTTGCCGTCAGTTGAAGATGTTTACCTGATTCATGCCGTGGCCCGCGATAACCCGAAGGATGAGCGGTTACTCGCCTGCGCGGAAGTGCGCGACGTTACGCCCGTACGAGATGACGAGGGGCGTATCGTGCAACTGCCCCATCTCGAGCGCATGTTAATGGAAGCGATGGCTAGCATACGGTTGTTTCAGTCACGACGGCCCACTTATCAACGGCTCCATTGGAACCGCATATTGCTGAACGTGTGGCCGACGCTCAATCTTGGGCGCGATGAATTGCGCGACCTAGTGAATAAACTGGCTCCCTCCACCGAGGGCCTGGGGTTGGAACAAGTGATTGTGCGCGTGCGCATTCCCAGTCCGGCGACCGGCGAATTACGGGATATGGTCCTGCGTATCTCAAGCCCGGGGGGCAGGGGTATGCTCATAACTTTCCGGCCCGCCGACGACCAGCTTCGACCGATCAAGCCGCTGACCGAATACGGCCAGAAGGTCGTCCGCATGCGCCAGCGAGGACTTATCTACCCTTACGAACTCATCAAAATACTCACGCCCGCTCCCGAA
>Ga0074045_10000957_pt1 | contig 28329 bp, 26 predicted proteins | sample BogForMeECP23OM2_FD_94442 | JGI IMG/M metagenome (GOLD analysis project Ga0074045, IMG submission 94442) | Bog forest soil microbial communities from Calvert Island, British Columbia, Canada - Bog Forest MetaG ECP23OM2 | ecosystem: Environmental > Terrestrial > Soil > Wetlands ...
CGGCAGCTGGTATCGGCTCACGGCGGTTTCCGAGGCGAGCACCAGCCACGCTGCGCCATCGGTAATCTGCGAGCTGTTGCCCGCTGTGACCGTGCCGTAGCGGCGATCGAAGAACGGCTTGAGCTTGGCGAGATTCTCCGGCGTCGAGTCCTCGCGCACTCCATCATCCTTGTCGTAGAGATGGCCGTCGTGGTCGAAAAGGGGCTCGATCTCGGCCGCAAAATAGCCTGCTTTCTGGGCGGCGAGGACGCGCTGATGACTGCGCGCCGAGAACTCGTCCATTTCGCGCCGCGTGATACCGAAACGAAACGCCAGGTTTTCCGCCGTCTGGCCCATGAGCAGCCCCACCATCGGGTCGGTGAGCCCTTTCATGATGCCGATGACCGGTGTGATCGCCTCTGCCGGGTTGAGCTGCAGGAATGTCCGAGCCTTCTCGCCAAAGCCCTTCGCGCTGCTGAACCGAGCGAACCAGAGCACCATCTTGTCCGAGTAAAGGAGCGGTGCCCGCGAGAGGGCATCGACGCCACCTGCGAGCACCAGATGCGAACGTCCGCAGCGGATGTTGGCGATGGCGGAATCGAGCGCCTGCATGCCCGATGCGCAGTTGCGCATCACCGTCCACCCCGGCACTTTCTCGCCGCACCCCATGCGCAGGGCGACCACGCGACCGATGTTGACCTCGTCGGGGGATGGGCTGGCACAGCCGAGAATGACTTCGTCGAGTTCGTCCGGCGCAAAGCGCTGGCGCATGAGCAGCGCTCGTCCCGCCTGCGTGGCCAAATCGGACGCGGCAAACGGACCGGGACGATTGCGCGCCTTGAGAAACGGCGTGCGCGCACCATCGACAACATAGATGGGTTGTGTCATGGCCACCTCTCGATGCGAGGGAAGGAGCGAACGCGACGCCAGGCTGCCTTACGCAGCCGCCTTGCGCTCAATCGTTTCAGCCGACGTCGGCGAAACCACGGGGAGTCGCATCTCCGACGCGCCCAGGTCCGGCGCGAAGTCGTCGACGCGAATGACGGCTTCGACCAAGCGCCTCGCGCGTCGCACCACGGCCAGCTCGTCGGCCGTGATGACGCTGGCCGCCAGCGCCGCGGTGGCGCCGTCCTCGCCGCCCTTGATGGCGAGACGGCCGGCCTTCCGCGCCTCGCGGATGCGCGCCTCGACCGGCTCGGCGGCCAGTGTGGCCTCGAGCGCGGACTCGATCGCGCGAACCGTATCCTGCTCTGCCTGCGGCATATACATGCCCGCGGTGAGCCGGTCGCGTGTCGCCGACGGTTCGATCAGTAGCCTCGCGACGTCGTGGCCGAGCTGGTCCGAAGGAATGACATACGGCCGGCCAAGCGGAAAGACCGTCCGCCACATCACCGCTGCGATCAATCGGTTGGGGAAATTTGAAATGACTCCTTCGAGCGCGATCTGCGTCTTGAACATCGCGTCCCAGATCGCCCAGTGCATGAGTGGCGCGTCGCCGGGTTGTCGGCCCTCGTCCTCGAAGCGCTTGAGCGTCGTCGAACAGAGAAACAGGTACGACAACACGTCGCCCAGCCGCGCCGAGAGCTTTTCCTTGCGCTTGAGCGCCCCGCCGAGCACACCCATCGACACGTCGGCGAGAAAGGCCAGGGCGGCCGAGAAGCGCGTCAACTGCTGGTAGTAGCGACGCGTCTCCGGCGCGACGTCGGGCACCGGGACGACGTGCGACCCGAGGATGCCCATGACAAACGTGCGCGCGAAGTTCGACAGCAGGAAGCCGATATGCCCGAACAACGCCTGATCGAAGGCGATCGACGCCGCATGCGCGTCCGCTTCACGTGTCGCGGCCATTTCCTTGAGCACATAGGGGTGGCAGCGAATGGCACCCTGGCCGAAGATGATGAGGCTGCGCGTGAGGATGTTGGCACCTTCCACGGTAATGGACACCGGAATCTGCATGTACGCGGCACCGAGAAAATTCGAAGGCCCCATGCAGATGCCTTTCCCGCCGGCGATGTCCATCGCGTCGACCGCGATCTGCCGGCCGCGCTCCGTGAGATGGTATTTGGCGATCGCGGAAAGGACGGCAGGCTTTTCGCCGCTATCGACCATGCCGGCAGTCGCCGTGCGCATCGCGTCCATCGAGTAGAGATACCCGCCCATTCTTGCCAGCGGCTCCTCGACGCCCTCGAACTTGCCGATCGGGGTCTTGAACTGGCTGCGTACACGCGCATACCCGCCAGTGGCGCGCACCACCATTTTGGACATGCCGGTGTTGAGGGACGGCAGCGAGATCGCGCGCCCTGCGGCGAGGCTTTCCATGAGCATGCGCCAGCCCTTGCCGAGCATCGGGGCGCCGCCGATGACCCAGTCGAGCGGAATGAATACGTCCTTGCCCCAGTTCGGGCCGTTCTGGAACACCGCCGAGAGCGGCATATGGCGGCGCCCGATTTGGACGCCCGGATGATCGGTCGGTATCAGCGCGCAGGTAATGCCCAGGTCCTCCTGCTCGCCCACCAGGTGTTCGGGATCGAACGCGCGGAAGGCGAGGCCCAGCAACGTCGCCACCGGGCCCAGCGTGATGTAGCGCTTCTCCCAGGTAAGTCTCAACCCCAGCACCTGCCTTCCCTGGTATTCGCCCATGCAGACGATGCCGGCATCGGGAATCGCCGCCGCATCGGAACCGGCGTGTGGATTGGTCAGCGCAAAGCAGGGAATCTCCAGCCCTTTCGCGAGGCGCGGCAGGTAATAGCGCTTCTGCTCGTCGGTGCCATAGTGCAGTAGCAATTCGCCTGGGCCCAGCGAATTGGGCACCATCACGGTGACCACGAGCGCGCTGCAGCGCGATGCGAGCTTGGCCACAACCTGCGAATGCGCAAATGCCGAAAATCCCAAGCCGCCGTATTGCTTGGGGATGATCATGCCGAGAAAGCCCTTGTCCTTGATGTACTGCCACACCGCCGGCGGCAGGTCTCTGTAGATATGCGTGGTCTCCCAGTCGGTGACCATGGCGCACACTTCCTCGCATTCGTGATCGACAAAGGATTGCTCCTCGGCGGTCAGCTGCGGCCGCGGCAGTGCAAGCAGCTTCTTCCAATCGGGTCGGCCGGAGAACAATTCGGCATCCCAGCCGACGGTCCCGGCTTCGATCGCTTCGCGTTCAGTCGAGGTCATCGGCGGCAAGATCTTGCGGAACAATGCCAGTACGCCGTCGCTGATCAGGCTGCGTCGCAGCGGCACGAAGTTGAGCGGGATGGCGAGCACGACGAGACCGACTGCGAGCACGATCAGCAGCAACGGTGGCAGCAAATGCGCAAGCCAGGCGACGGCCAGCGCGGCCGCCAGTGCCCCGGTCCACAGCCACCCCGCGGCATTGCGGTAGGCGAGGGCGAAGAAGCCGACGATAACAACTGCTATCCAGATGGCGGTCAGCATAAGTGCTCCTACCGGGTAAGGAACTCGCGGCTGGCATCGCCGTCGAGCTCGGACAGATCAGGCAGCGGGGCCTTGAGGCCCGCGATCAGGAATGGCGCGAGGCGACGCAACAGCATCTCGTCGTTCCCCGCCTCTCCGCGCAGCGCAGCGATCAGCTTGAGCGCATCGGTGCCCGCGAGGGTGAACGAAAGGGCGCCCATGACGAAGTGGAGACGCCAGGCGAGCTCCTTGCGCGGCAGGTGCGGCAAGGCCCGTCCGAACGCGGCTTTGAAGCGCGCGATCATCACCGCGTACTGGCCGGACAGGAAATGGCGGATGAACGGCGCCGGATCGGCATAGGCCCGGCCGAGCAGGCGCAGAAAATTCTTGCCGCCGCGCTCGCGATCGCGCGCGAGCTTCAGTGCCGGGATGAACATGGCGGCGAGAATCTTCTCGCAGGATAGGGGCCTGGGCGCCGACGCGTGCTCGAAGTGGGTAAGGAGCGCGACGCGCTCCTGGTTCATCGGATCGAGACGGCGCGTGAGAACGGCCTCGAACAGGTCTTCCTTGCAGCCAAAGTGATAGTTGACCGCAGCCAGGTTGACGCACGCCGTCGCCGTGATCTGGCGCAACGACGTCGCTTCGAAGCCATGCTCCATGAACAACTCTTCGGCGGCGTCAAGAATCCTGTCCTTGGTCGCCGAATTTTTCGGCGCATCGAATGGAATGACTCTTCCTCCCATTGCCGGTCTCCCAAGTACTGGCGCCCTCGCGTCGCGCGCGAGGGTCATTTAAACGTTTGTTTGAATTTTGCGCATGTTACGTTACGGCGGCCCGGGTGCGCTGTCAATCCACGCGCCGCACGCTATCATGCCGCCTGGGGCGCAGGCCCGGCTCCGCCCGCGTTGTCCACGCCATACACGGCATCGATGGCATCCTTGAATTTGGCGAGCACCAGCGGGCGCTTCAGCTTGAGCGTCGGAGTCAACAATCCATTGTCGATGCTCCACGCTTCCGGCGTGGCGATGACGTGGCGCACGCGCGCCCAGCGCGGAAACGCCTTCAGCTGTTCGTTGGCGCGGGCGATCAGGGTTTTCTCGTCGCGCTCTTTCGTCACCGCAAGCAGCGTCAGGAACGGCCGCCCCTCTCCGACGAGCATCACTTGCTCGAACGCCGGATCGCGCAAGAGCGCGAATTCCGCGTCCTGCGGTGGCAGCTTTTCGCCGTTGGACATCACCAGGATGTCCTTGAGGCGCCCACGGATGTAGATCTTGCCGTCGCGGATCGCGGCGATGTCGCCGGTATGCAGCCAGCCGTCGGCGTCGATCGCGGCTTTCGTCGCCGCGTCGTTGCGCCAGTAGCCTTGCATGACGTTGCCGCCGCGCGCCAGCAATTCCCCACCGTCACCGAGCTTGACCTCGACCCCGGCCAGCGGGGGCCCGACCGATTCCGGGTCGTTGTCCCCCTCTCGGTTGACCGAGATCACCGGCGCAGCCTCGGTCATGCCGTAGCCCTGCAGCATGGTCAGCCCCAGGCCAATAAACGTGTGCGCGATGTGCGGATCGAGGGCGGCGCCGCCAACGATCGTCAACCGCATCCTGCCGCCGAGACGGGCGAGGACGGGCCTGGCTACCGCCGCGCGCAGCAGCGGTGTCAACTCGCGATCGAGCCACCTTTCCTGGTGGTTCTCGACCCGCCAACCGCGCGCGACACATTGCTTGAACAACCATCGTTTCACCGGCGACGCGGCGAGTGCCTGGTCAAGGCGGGCGTAAAATTTTTCGAAGATGCGCGGCACGCCGAACATGACGTTAGGTGCCTGCGAGGCCAAGTCCTCGGCAAGATCCGCTACGCTGCGAGCATAGGCCACCTTGGCGCCGATCGAGAGCGGCAAGTAATAACCACCGGTGCGCTCGAACATATGCGACAGCGGCAGAATGGATAGAAACAGGTCGGTCGGCCGCGCCATGCCGGTCTGCTGGCAGGCCGTCACGTTGGCGATGATGTTGCCATGCGACAGCATCACACCCTTCGGCCGCCCCGCTGTGCCTGACGTGTAGCAGATCGTTGCAAGCGAGTTTTCCGGCAGCGACCGGAACTGCGGTTCGTCCGCCTTGACGGACAGCAGGGAAGCGACCGTTGCCGTTGCATCGCCCGCATCGGCGTGCAGCACATAAATCGGCGGCAGCGGGCTGGCGGAGCCCTTGAGGGCATTCGCCATCTTCGTCCCGTCAACGACGACGAGCCGGGCCTCGGCATTCGCAACACACCATGCGATGTTGTCAGCGTTGTCGTCGACATACAGCGGGACGACGACGAGTCCCAGACCGAGCAGCGCCAGATCGAGTGCGACCCAGTCGACGCCATTCCTGAGACAGATCGCGACGCGATCACCGGCAGATAGACCGAGCGTCAAGAGCCCCGCCTGCCAGCGGCCGATCCGTGCCGCGATTTCGGCGGCATTGACGTCGTGCCACGCTCCGCGGTCGAAATGGCGGTAGAGCACCTTGTCGCGTTCGCTCAGGTGCTGCCGGAAATATTCACCAATGTTGGCCACGGTGCCCTCCTCCCGCGCACCAAGACGCGCTGCTGGCACGATTCTGCCGCCTTTGCCTGAGCGGGTCCATGGTTTTGCCTGCCCCACGGCCGGAGCGCCGCGAGTTGGCTATACTGACAGCCGATCCCGGGAGGCCTGACGATGCCCACGATTTCGATCAAGCGCCGCCACGCGCTCAGCCATGCCAAGGCGAAGGCTGCCGCCGACGCCATCGCGCGCGACTTGAACAAGCGCTTTGATCTCGCCTACGAATGGGATCGCGACGATGTGTCCTTCGAGCGCCCAGGCCTGTCCGGGAACATGCATGTGGGCAAGAACGATGTTCGCCTTGACGTGCAGCTGTCGTTGCTGCTGACGCCGCTCAAAGGTCCGATCGAGCGTGAGATCAACAAGGAACTCGACATGCTGTTTGGCAAGGCCTAGCGCCTCACGGTTCCGGAAACGGCGCGCGCTCGCCCGCGAAAATCGCGTTCATCAAAGCGGTCTCGCGCGTCTCGATGGTCGCCAGGAATTCTCCCGCCCCGTTCATCCGCCGGAAAGCGGCTACGCCGCGCTCGAGGAAGTGCTGCAGCGTTCCCAGGCCTGCCAGGCGCGCCGGCTGCCGCATGGCGGCGAGCGTCGAGCGGACGAGCGGCTTGCCGACGTAATGGTCCATGGCCCGGCCGATCGTGACGATGAGCTCGATCTGGCGTTCCCGTTGATGGCGCTTGCCAAGCGCACGATAGGCGTCGCAATACGTCGCAACTGACAGCGGCGCGCTCACCGCGAGCTGCGCCAGCAGCGCACGGTCGAGTTCATGCGACAACGTGGAAAGCTCCATCGCGCGCAAGACCATGACAATGACACCCTCGGGCAGGACCCTGACCATCATCGGGGTGACGCGTGCGAGATCGGTGTCGCGGCGACTGAAGTCGCCCGGGCCATAGAGGTCGGTCTGAAAGAATTCAATCGCCCGCGCGTAGCGTTGCTCACGCGCGATATCGGCGTAGGTTGCGCGCAGCCTTTTCGATTGCCACGCAGCGAGCCGATCGAGCGCCGCTGCCAGCCGCGGCGCAGCCGCGCGTTGCTCGTGCAGCACGCGAGCGCGCTCGAGTTGATGCACCAGCTCGGTTTCAGCGGCGGTCGGCATGAATTCCTCGGCACGCTCGGCGCAGTCGCGTCAGGTGGCAATGCAGCAGACGGCAAATGCTCGATGCCTCGCATTCCCCGCACCCGCCGGCGCTATTTAGATTGTTTTCTCTAAATGCCGGGGCTAGAGTGCCCCGGAGCGTGCACCTTATCGCATCCGGTCACTTCCCGTGGGAAATTCCGATTCGCCCTCGCCTCGCATTAGCCGTCGCACGCTGCTTAAGGCAGGCGTGGCGGGCGGCGCAGCACTGCTCTTCGCGCGCTGGCTCTATACCTCGACCGCGCCTTCCCCACAAAGCACTCTGGACAGCGGCGGGTTCGATCCGGCCGCGCGCGCTGTCGTCGCGGCAATAATCCCTGTCTTTCTTGACGGCGCGCTGCCCAGCGGAGCGGAGGCGGCGAGCGCCAGAACGGCAACGCTGCATGATGTCGAACAGCTGGTGGCCGGTCTGCCACCGGCCATGCGCAAGGAGCTTGGCGAGTTGTTCTCGTTGCTCGCCTTTCCTCCGACACGATGCTTGATCGCGGGAGTCTGGTCGCCGTGGACCGACGCGACACGCGAGGCGATCGCCGCGTTTCTGGCGCGCTGGAGCGACAGTCGTTTCATGCTCCTGCGCTCGGCGTATGCCGCATTGCATCAGCTGGTGTTTTCGGCGTGGTATGCGAATCCCCGGGCATGGCCTGCGATCGGCTACCCCGGACCGCCGTCGTTGGAATCCGGCTGATGGCGGCCCCCCTCTTGCCCTCCTCGCGGCCACCTGACCCCTTCCGCATCGGACTCGCGGCCGGCTGGAAGGTGATCGACGCCTCGACGCTTGCCCAAGACCGCACGTTCGAAGCCGACGTCGCGATCGTCGGCAGCGGTGCCGGGGGCGGCACCGCTGCCGAGGTTCTCTGCGACGCCGGCCTTTCGGTGCTCATGATCGAGGAGGGCCCGCTCGCCACGTCGTCGGACTTTCGCATGCGCGAATCGGACGCCTATCCGCAGCTCTACCAGGAATCGGCGAGTCGCAAGACCAGCGACAAGGCGATCAACATCCTCCAGGGCCGCTGCGTCGGTGGCGGCACGACGGTCAACTGGACGGCGTGCTTCCGCACGCCCGAGGCGACGCTGCGCTATTGGCACGAGATGTTCGGGCTCGGTGGATTTGGGGCCGCCGATCTGGCGCCCTGGTTCGAGCGCGTGGAACGCCGGCTTGGCATTGCGCCCTGGGCTGCCGTCCCGAACGAGAACAACGAGGTGCTGCGACGCGGCGCGCAGGCGCTTGGGGTGGAGGCGGCCACCATGCGTCGTAACGTTGTCGGTTGCTGGAATATCGGCTACTGCGGCATGGGCTGTCCCACCAACGCCAAACAGTCGATGCTCGTCACCACGATCCCGGCCGCGCTCTCGCGTGGGGCAACGCTGCTGACACGCACCCGCGCCTGGAAGCTCGCGCTGGAACCGGGCAACCGGATCGGTGCACTCGAATGCATCGGTCTGGACGCGCGCGGAACGGATCCGACGCCGCGGCGGATTGTCGTGCGCGCGAAGATCTTCATCGCCGCGGCAGGCGCGATCGGGACGCCCGCATTGCTGTTGCGCAGCAAGGTTCCCGATCCGTATGGCGTCGTCGGCAAACGGACCTTTCTGCATCCGACCGTTGTGTCGGCGGCGATGATGCCGGAGCCCGTCGGCGGCTTTTCGGGCGCGCCGCAATCCATCTACTCCGATCAGTTTCTGGCGGGTGCACCCGACGGCCCCATCGGCTACAAGCTCGAGGTGGCGCCGATTCATCCACTGCTCGCCGCAACCACGCTCCCCGGTCTCGGCCAGGCGCACGCGCGCTCGATGCACGAGCTGCCGCACCTGCAGGTCATCATCGCCCTGCTGCGCGACGGATTTCATCCCGACAGCCCGGGCGGGACTGTGGTCCTGCGCAGCGACGGTTCGCCCGTCCTCGACTATGGGCTCAATGACTACTTCTGGGAGGGCGCACGACGCGCCTTCGCAACGATGGCGCAGATCCAGTTTGCCGCCGGCGCCCGGAGCGTCATGCCGGTGCACGGCTCCGCGCCTAGCTTCACGCGCTGGAGCGAGGCGCGCGAGGCGATTGCCGCATTGCCCTTAGCCCCGCTGGTCACGCCCGTCGTCAGCGCCCACGTCATGGGCGGCTGCCCGATCGGTCCCGACGTACACCGGGCCGCGGTCGACTCGAGCGGTCGCTATCACCACCTGGAGAATCTGTACGTGCTCGACGGCTCGATTTTTCCCACCAGTATCGGCGCCAATCCGCAATTGTCCATCTACGCCGTAAGCGCGAAGCTTGCCAGCGCACTCGGCGAAGCATTGCACCCACCCCGCCTCGGGCAAAGCGATTAGGGTGATTGCTCTAACGCCACACGCTACTCTGATTGTTGCAGTCGATCTCATCTCAAGGAAGGAGCGATATCATGCTGAAGCAAGTTGCAGGAAATGGCAGCGCCAACCGTGTCGCCGATCTGGCGTTCGCGGCTTCGCGCCAAGTGTGGCTGGCGGGGCTGGGTGCGGCAACCGTGACGCGGCAATGGGCGCGCAACGATGCGGGCGGCGTATTCCGTGCCTTGGTCAAGGAAGGTTCGACTGTCGAGGCGCGTGCGCTGCGTCGTATCGGCCGCCAGGTCGATTCGTCGATCGTGCTCGCGACGACCGCATGGAGCCGGGCGCGTGACGCTGCGCACACGACGCTCAACGGCCTGGTCGAAACCGCCGCCGCGGTTCTGCCGGGCAGGAAGGCCGTGCGCGCCGGAAAGCGCCGCGTTACGGCTGTGGCCAAGAAACCCCGCCGGGCTGCGAAGCGAGCAGCGACGCGCAAGACACGCGGCAACAAGCGTTCGGCCTAGCGGCGGGGCGGCGGCGCTCCCTCGTCCCGGCCCGAATGGGGCGGTGATGACCTCAAGGCGGCCGACTACGCGGCTTCACGCCGCGCGGGCAGTGGCGCGCCGCCCGCGCGTGGGTCTCGCCCTCGCGGGCGGAGGGCCGTTGGGCGCCATTTACGAGATCGGTGCCCTGCTTGCCCTCGCCGAGGCGCTTCAAGGCGTCGATTTTAACGATCTCGACGTCTATGTCGGCGTTTCGTCCGGCAGCTTCGTCGCCGCGGCTCTGGCCAACGGCATCTCGCCGGCGCAGATGTATCGCTTGTTCATCGAGGAAGGCGCCGATGCGGAGCTTGCGCCGGCGCTGTTCCTGCGCCCGGCGATCGGCGAATTCGTGCGCCGCGGGCTGACGGTCCCACGGCTCCTCGCGTCCGCCATCGGCGATTTCCTCCGCCAGCCGTTTCGTCGTGGCGCGGCGGCGTCGTTCGCCACTCTGGGGCGCGCGGTGCCGACCGGCCTGTTCGACCAGCGCGCCATCGACGCGTTTCTTGTGCGCATGTTCGCGACCGGGGGACGCACGGCTGATTTTCGCAAGCTCGGACGGAAGCTGTTCCTGGTCGCCACCAATCTAGATACCGGAGCGTCAATCACATTCGGCAAGGCGGGGTTCGACGACGTGCCCATCAACAAGGCCATTGCGGCATCGGCAGCGCTGCCCGGTTTGTTTCCGCCGGTCGAAATCGACGGCAAACACTATGTCGACGGCGCGCTGAACAAGACGCTGCACGCCTCGGTGGCGCTCGACGAGGGCGTCAATCTCTTGCTGTGCGTCAACCCGCTGGTACCGTTCGACGCGAGCCTCGCTGCGCGCGACGCCCGTCTCTCCGTCGAAACCATTCATGAGGGTGGGCTGCCGCTCGTTCTGGCGCAGACATTCCGGGCGATCATCCATTCGCGCATGAAAGTCGGTATGGAAAAGTATCGCCGCCAGTATCCGCACGCCGACATCCTCCTGTTCGAGCCCGATCGCGAGGATGCCGACATGTTTTTTGCCAATATCTTTAGCTACACACAGCGCAAACGGATCTGCGAGGCGGCCTATCGCAAGACGCGGCAGCGCCTGCTCGAGCGACGGGCAATCCTGCGCCCGGTGCTCGCCCGGCATGGAATCCGCCTCGATGTCGCACGCCTCGCCGAGCCGCACCGCTCGATTCGCGCAGCGCTCACCGCTCCACGCTCGCTGTCAATGCTGCCGCCGAGCATGCATAGCGCGGTTAGCGACCTCACCTGCACGCTGGGCCTGCTAGAGCATTGGCTTGCGCCCGTGCGTGCCCTCATGCATTCCAAGTGAGTGTAGACCCTGCGTCTCGCGCATCCTACACTGCGGCCTTGACCCAACCTGGATTGGATTCATGGCGGAGCGCAAACGCCCGCGTCGCACGCGAGAGCGCATCCTCGAAACCGCGTTGCTGCTATTCAACCGCCTCGGCGAGCCCAACGTCACCACCGCGGATATCGCGGGCGAGATGGAGATCAGTCCGGGCAATTTGTACTATCACTTCCGCAACAAGGACGAGATCGTTGCCGAGCTGTTCGCGATGTTCGAGCGCCGGCTCGACGGCCTGCTAACGGAGCCGGAGGGGCGCCATGCGGGAGTCGAGGACTTGTGGTTGCTCCTGCATCTCCTGTTCGAGGCAATGTGGGAGCACCGCTTCCTATTCCGCGACCTGGATGAGATCCTGTCGCGAAATCGCAAGCTCGCCACGCGCTTTGCGCTCATCATGCATCGCGGTTCGCGCACCGTGATAGAGTTGTGCCGGTCGATGGTCGCGACCGGCGCCATGGACGCATCAGAGCGTGAGATCGCTGCTCTCGCCGATAACGTGGCCCTCATCGCAACCTACTGGATTTCGTACCAGAGGATATCGGCAGGCGCTGGAAAAGCGGTACCGATCAGCCTTGATCGCGCCGCCTACCAAGTGTTGTCCTCGATCGCGCCGTTTCTGCGCGGTGATGCGCGTAGGCTGCTTGAACGCTTGAGCCGGGACTACGAATAGGTACCCCGCGCGGAGGAATCTCATGGCAAAGAAATGGGCAAAGTTCCCCCACCCCGCCACGGCGTATACCTATGACCGCGCGGCGCTCAAGAAGCATTGGGATCGGCTGCACCGCGGGGACTGCGAGCCCATGCCAAAGGACGTTGCCGTGCTCGACGCGTGGCGGCATTACCACGCGGGCGAGTTTCAGCAAGCGGTGCAAATCGGAATCGCGGCTGACGGTGCAGGCGTCAACGCCGCAATCAAGGCGCAGTCGATCTATGCCCACTACCTCGAACGGGGCGCCAAGGAAAAGCTCGCTTTGTTCGAGGAGGCGGCTGGCTGGGCGGCGGAACGGCGCGTGCGCGCGCCCAACGACGCCAATGCGCATTATCTCTACGCCTACGCGTTGGGACGCTACAGCCAGGGCATTTCGGTGGCGAAGGCGCTGGCGCAGGGCTTCGGCGGCAAGATCAAGGATGCGCTGACCCTGGCGCTCAAGCTTTCGCCGAAGCATGCCGACGCGCACATCGCTTACGGTGCATACCAGGCGGAAGTGATCAACAAGGTTGGCGGCCTGGTTGCAGGCATGACCTACGGTGCCAAGAAGGAGTCAGCCCTCGAGCATTACCAGAGGGCGCTGAAACTCCACCCGGAATCCGCGATCGCGCGCATCGAGTACGGCAACGGTTTGATCCTGCTCTTCGGCAAGGGCCGCCTCGACGACGCAACCGCGCTCTATGAGCAGGCGGCCAAATGCGAGCCCATGGACGCGATGGAGTGCCTCGACGTCGAGCTCGCACGATCCGAGCTTGCGTAGCGTGCCGCCCCGCAGAAAGGCCGGCCCGGAGCCCGCTGCCCGCGCCTGACCGCATGCCCGCGCCAGCGACTTCGCCAGCCGTCCCGCTGCGCGCCGATCGGTCGCTCTATCCGGCCGTCGCTGCGGCCTGCTGTTCAAACCGCTCCGGGGTCGGCGCCCGCTCCCACGGCCACGGCGCCATCAATGTCGCCAGCACCAGCTTCTCGAACTCGGGTGCAAAGCGCGCGATCACGTTCTCCGGATCGGGACATAGCACGCAGTCGGTGACCAGGCCGAATTGCACGTCGCCGGCATAAGTGATGATCGAGACACCCATGCCGATGTCGCCCGATTGCGGCACCCAGAACATCAGCCGATCGATTCGCGCGCGGGCAAAGAAAAGCCTCTGCTGCGGCCCGGGCACATTGGTCATCACCGCGGTTGCGTTCTTGGCCAGCATCGCAAGCAGCTCATCCTGCAGCAACTGCGGACCGGCGCCCATCGCCGCCAGGATTCCCAGCGCGATTACCGGCTGATACGACCCCTTGAGCGCCTCCATGTTGGCGCGCACCACGTAGAGCCGCTCCAGGGGATTCGCAATGCCGATCGGCAGATTGAGAAAGACGAGCCCGAAGCGGTTGCCGAGCTGGGCAGCGTCTCCCGGCGCACGCAGGTTCACCGGCACGAGGGCGCGGATCGTCACGCCATCAATGGCCGCGCCACGACGCACGAGGTACGAGCGCAGCGCGCCGGCGACCGACGAGAGCAGCACGTCATTGACCGAGCAGCCGAGTGCCTTGCCCACCGCTTTCACCTCATCCAGTGGAATCGGGTCAGCCCAGGCAACGCGCTTGACCACGCCGGGCTTGCCCTTGAAGGGCGTCGCCGAATCCTCGCCCATCAGTGCAAGCTTGGCGATCTCGGTCGCCAGCGCGCCGCCTTGGCCTGCAAGCTCGAGTGCTCTTGCCGGGTCCTGCCACAGCGCAGCGCCCTTCTCGATCAGCGTCGACCCGGTCCTGGTCACCATCTTCAGAACGCCCGCAAGGGGGGCGCCGAGCAGTTGCGCCAGCGGATCGGCTTCATCGTCCTCGAGCCTCGACCGCCGCGGCACGGGGCCGGCGGCGCTGCCGCCTCGGTCGGCATCGGTCATCGACAGCAGCACCCGGATGAGGGCGATGCCGTCGGCATAGCAATGATGGATGCGCAGGATCAATGCGCTGCCGCCCTGATAGTTCGCGACCACGTGGTATTGCCAAAGCGGATGTGCCGGGTCCAGCGGGGTGCTGAGCAGCTTGCTCACGACCGCTTCGAGCTCGACATCGCCCGCACCTCGCGGCAGCACGATCGTCTGGATGTGGCGCGCGAGAGCGAATGCGGGGTCGGTCTGCCACTCGTAGCCTCCGCCGGGTGTCTGCACCGGGCGCTGGCGGAAACGCGCAAAGCGCAGAAAGCGACGGTGGAGGGTCGACTTCATGCGCGGCATGGCGGGGCGCCCGCCGAGAACGAGCACCCCACAGATCATCATCAGGTTGCTCGGGCGATCCATCCGCAGCCAGGCGACATCCACGCTGGACATGCGTTCGCGTTTTTTGGCGGACATCGGATTGCTCGTGATAGACGCGGCGGCTAAAGTAGCATAGAAGTGGCGGCGTCGAAATCGATCCTCGCGCTGCCCGACCCGAGGAGGAGCATATGCCCGCCGCAGCAAAGGATCTCACGACGCAGTTCGAGGCAGCCACAGTCGCCGCCAAACAAACCAAGAAGCGCCCGGATAACCCGACGCTGCTCAAGCTCTATTCGCTCTACAAACAGGCGACCGATGGCGACGTGAAGGGCGACCGGCCCGGCGGCTTCGATTTCGTCGCTGGCGCGAAGTACGACGCCTGGGCCAAGCTCAGGGGCATGAGCAAGGACGACGCCATGCAGAACTACATCAAGCAGGTGGAGCGATTGAATCGCCCCTAGCCCGCCCGCAGGCAAGGACCGGCACCGATCCCTGCGGGCGCGCTATCGCGGCGCCGCTTTGGCGAGCTTGCTCGCCCCGCGCACGGTTTTCTTCGCGCTCTTGCCTGCCGTCGCCAAGGTTCTTGCAGCCGTGTTGGTCGCGGTCGAAACGGTTCGGCCGGCCTGCCGCGTCGCATGCTTTACCGCCCCCTTGACCATCCTCTTGACCGGCGTGACCGGCCGGCGCTGGATGCCCTGGGCCTTGAGCAGCGCGTTGACCGCCGCGGCGAGTTCGTCGACACGTTGTGCCAGTTTCTCGACGTCCGTGGCCGAGTAGACGCCAAGACGCCCCAACGCGCGCGCGACGCGATTTTCGAACACCTGCTCAAGCTTGTCCCAGGTCTCGCCGGCCATCGCCTGCATTTCCTTCGCCTTCGCCTTGGCCGCCCCGCGCGCAGCGCCGGCTGCGTCGACGGCCGCAGTGCGTGTCTTCGCCTCGACATGCTCTCCGTGCTTAACCAAGCCATCGAACATCTTCATCCCCTCCTGTTGCGCCTTCGCAAACGCCCCCAGACCGGCGAGCCAAATCTGGCGGGACGACCCTTGGATCACGTGCGACCGATCCTTCGTCTGTTCGACCTTACGCGAAGCAAATTCGGCTTTGGCCTTCTTCAGCATCGTATCTCTCCTCGCCGCATGCGCGGGCTCAACAGGGTTTCATTCTAAGTGCCCGGCCTAGAGCAATCATACTAAACGCAACGACCGCCGGGAGTTCGCCAGCGAACGCGGCCGCAGCCTATACCGGCGGAATAATCGAGCGCATGCTCGCATTGGCCGCTGTCTTCTTCGACACGTTCGCTGGATCCGTCGCCCGGTGCTCGCGCAGCCGTATAATTGCCGCGCAAGTGGCGCTCGAGGAGGATTCGCAATGGCTTATTTCATTACCGGCGGTACCGGTTTCATCGGCCGCTTTCTGGTCGCCAACCTTCTCAAACGACGCGAGCCTGTCTACCTTCTCGTCCGCAAGAGCTCGCTCAGGAAACTCGACGCGTTGCGTGCCGAGTGGGGGGCGGGCGAAGATCGCGTGATCGCGGTCGTCGGCGACCTGACCACGTCGCAACTCGGGGTCACTGACGCCGAACTCAAGCAGCTCAAAGGAAAGATCAGCCACCTGTTCCACCTCGCCGCCGTATACGATCTGGCGGCATCGGCGGAGGCGCAGGAGGCGGCCAATGTTGAGGGCACGCGGCATGCGGTCGAGTTCGCAGAGACCGTGCAGGCAGGATGCTTCCACCACGTGAGCTCGATCGCCGCCGCAGGGCTCTACGACGGCGTCTTTCGCGAGGACATGTTCGAGGAGGCAGAGGAACTCGATCATCCGTACTTCAAAACCAAGCACGATTCCGAGGGAATCGTGCGTCGCCAGTGCCAACGCCCATGGCGCATCTACCGGCCAGGGTTTGTCGTCGGCCATTCGAAGACGGGCTACATCGACAAGATCGACGGCCCGTACTATTTCTTCAAGCCAATCCAGAAGCTGCGGCGGATGCTGCCGCCATGGATGCCCACGATCGGCATCGAAGGCGGCCGAATCAATATTGTCCCCGTCGACTTCGTCGCCGACGCTCTCGACTACCTCGCGCACAAAAATGGCCTGGACGGCAAGTGCTACCACCTGACCGATCCCGAGCCCTACCGCGTCGGCGAGGCGCTCAACATCTTCGCTCGCGCTGCGCATGCGCCGCTGATGACCATGCGCATCAATGCGCGCATGTTCGGCTTCATTCCGACGCCGATCCTGTACGGCATCGGGTCGCTCGCGCCGGTGAAGCGAATGATTCATGCGGTGCTCAAAGACCTAGGCGTACCGAAGGACGTGTTCCAGTTCATCAACTGGCCGACGCGCTACGACAACCGCGAGGCGACCAAAGCACTCAAGGGCTCCGGCATCGCAGTCCCGCCGCTCGAGCGCTACGCGCCCGCGGTCTGGGATTATTGGGAGCGCAATCTTGACCCTGACCTGTTCATTGACCGCAGCCTTTCCGGCCGCGTCAAGGACCGGGTGGTCGTCATCACCGGTGCCTCTTCCGGAATCGGCAGGGCGACTGCGCTCAAGCTTGCCGCGGCCGGGGCCAAGGCCATGCTGGTCGCGCGCGGCGAGGAGAAGCTCGTCGATGTGAAGAAGGAAATCGAAGAGCGTGGTGGCAAGGCGTGGATCTACGCGTGCGACGTCTCCGACATGGCCGCGTGCGACGCGCTGGTTGCAAAAATCCTCAGCGACCACGGTGCATGCGATTATCTGATCAACAATGCCGGGCGCTCAATTCGCCGCGGTGTGCTCAACTCGCTCGACCGCTTTCATGACTTCGAACGGACGATGCAGCTCAATTATTTCGGTGCACTGCGTCTGATCATGGGCTTCCTGCCGCCGATGGTGGCAAAGAAACGCGGGCACATCATCAATATCTCGTCGATCGGCGTGTTGTCGAACGCGCCGCGTTTCTCCGCCTATGTCGCCTCCAAGTCGGCTCTCGATTCGTTTGCCGCCTGTGCCGCATCGGAATTCGTTGACAAGGGTGTCGACTTCACCACGATCAACATGCCGCTGGTGCGCACGCCGATGATCGCTCCCACCAGGATGTACGAGAGCGTTCCGACGCTCTCGCCGGATCAGGCTGCCGAGCTTGTCGTCGAAGCGATCGTATACAGGCCGGTGCGCATCGCGACTCGTCTGGGCATCTTCGGTGCGGTTTGCCATGCGATGGCGCCGAAGCTCACGCAAATTCTCCTCAACACGGCGTTCAACATGTTCCCCGACTCGCCCGCCGCTGCGGGCAAAAAGGAAGGAGAGGCAAAGCTTTCGCCGGAGCAGATGGCATTTGTCCAGTTCACGCAGGGGATACACTGGTAGCGCTTCATCGGAGCCCGCGCGAAAACGAGGTTCGGGCAGGCAGGTGCGTGCAAGCCCGCGATGCCCGGCGCGCTCACCCTGTGGCTTGGATGCCGGCGTCGACCAACCCCCGTGATCTCCCCGCCGAACGTGATCAGCGCAAGGACAAGTGTGCCTCGCTGGCAGCATGCGGAGGCGGCTCAGCCGTAGCCGAAACGTTCAGGATTTTGTCGGCAACGATGCTCATGACACGGCGATCGCCGACCAACGCATTGTGCCCGATGGCGATGAGCGCGATATTCTCAGCGCTCGCGAGCACCGCGCTTGCCTGCGGCGCAACCATGCTGTCGTGCCGTGACCAGATCGACGTGATCGGCACCGGCGCAGCCGTGCCCTCGTCGCGATTGAGTTCTGCCAGCCACCGATTGCCGGGGTGCATCTGCGCCAAACAGATTCCCGGAAAGCTGTACGCAAGCATGCTTCCGTGATGCGGGGTGCCGACGGTAATCAGCACGGCGACACGCTCACAACCGAAGCGACGCAGATACTCTCGCGCCACGAGGCCGCCCATGCTCTGGGTGACAAGCACCACGCGCTCGGCACCGGTCGCGGCACGGACCTCCTCGATCCGGGTGCCGAGCTGCTCGGCGAAGGATTCGATGTTGGCCAGGGGTGGCCCGTAGTTCACGGTATAGACGGGCGAGATGTCTCGCTGCCGGAGGAAGCGCCGCAGCCTGAACCACACGCCATCGTTGACCAGCACCCCGTGCACCAGGATCACTGGTCGTGCGGACGGCCCGGGCGTTGGGTCGTGGATTAGCAACCGATGCAACACCATCACTGGCCATGACGATGCGACTGCCCAGACCTCGTTCAGAAACATCAGCAGCGTGGCCGCACATCCCAGGCGCGCCTCGGGCGGCCGTGGCGTGCGCCAGACCCACGCCAGCGTGAACCAAAGCGGGACGAGGGCCAGCGCCGGCGCGAAGTAGGCCAGCGGAGCGCCGACGGCAAACCACCAGACGGGGGCCCCGTGCGCAATCCAGTGCGACGCCCAGGAAACGTACCCGGCGATGCCTGCAACAAGGGCAATGAGAAGCAATAGGGCAGTCATGGCGCCGCAGCGCAAGAAGCGCGCTGCGGGCCTAGTGTAGCGCGGGTTTGACGGCCGCCCGCGCTGGCGTCGTCTCGTGGCCCCTTCAGGCGGCAGCGAGCGTCTTGCGAAAGCGGTTGAGCTGCTGCACCGTCTCCAGCGGCTGGCCGAACAACGACGACAGATTCTTCAGGATCATGCGCGAGACACGGCGCTCCCATTCGCCGTCGAAGCGAATCTGATGATCGAGCCACCGTTCCAGCCAAGCCGGATCCGGCAGGCGGCTCTGTATCGTGTCATTGGGAAAGAGCTTCTTGTTCACGTGCAGGTTCGTCGGATGCAACGGCTTGCCGGCGCGATTGGGGCTCGCCATCAACACGCCGATTTTCGCGAACGCGCGTCGCGCTTCTGCCCCGGAGCGCTCGAGCGCACGACGCATGAAACGCAGGTACGCCCCGCCATGTCGCGCCTCGTCCTGGGAGATCAGTCGGTAGATGTGCCGAATCACCGGCTCGGTGTGCCACGTGGCGGCGCGACGATACCAGTGGTTGAGTCGGATCTCGCCGCAGAAATGAAGCATCAGCGTTTCCAGCGCGGGCGCCGGGTCAAACTCGAAGCGCACCGCGTGCAACTCTTCCTCGGTAGGCACCAGCTCGGGACGGAAGCGCCGCAGATATTCTTGCAGCACCAGCGAATGCTTTTGCTCCTCGTAGAACCATATTGACATGAACGCCGAGAAGTCGCTGTCGCCGTGATTGTCGCGCAGAAACATCTCGGTTGCGGGGAGCGCCGCCCATTCGGTAATGGCGTTCATCTTGATCGTGCGCGCCTGCTCATCGGAGAGACGCGCGGCGTCGAAGCGATCCCAGGGGACATCGTCCTGGAGACTCCAGCGCATCTGCTCAAAAGCCTTGAACAACTCGTGGTAGAGCATGGGTGGGTTCCTGCTGGGAAGCCGGCCGCAGCGACGAAGTGCTTGCCGCGTTTTCTTATACGCCGCAGCGGCTGCTGCGGACGCAGGCAGAGTGCCTAGCGTAACACCGTCGGCCGCGATGGTACCACCCGCGTCGAGAAGCGCAAATGACTCTGCGCTTCGCGCAAAGCGGGCTAGCGGGAACTGCCTGTTCCTAGCTCGGCACGCCAGTCCTTGAGGGCGACGAGCGTGTCGCCTATCTCGGCGATCAGCTGCACGCCCGGCAAGCTCTTGCGCAGCCGGCGCGTGATTTCCCCACCGGCCCAGAGCGCCACGGCGGGAGGCAACTGCCGCCGCAACGTGGCCAGCGCCTCGCCGATCTGCCGCAGGGGATAGGCCAACGAGAACGAAAGCGCAACGACGTGCGCCTTGTGCGCCAGCGCCGCGCGACGGATATCCTCGAAGGGCGTCTGCGTGCCGAGCGAAATGCATTGCGCGCCCTCGGGCGAAACGAGCGCGTCAACCATGAGCAGCCCGATGCCATGCTGCTCACCGGGCACGGTCGTGAGCAGCATTCGCGGTGAGCCGCCTTGCCGTGGCATGGCGTACAGTGCGCCGCGCAACGCAACCTGCAGTTGTTCGGTATACAAGTGCTCCTCGAAAACCTGCAGCTCGCCACGCATCCATGCCTCGCCAACCGCGCGATTGAGGGGCGCGATGGTGTCGACGACGAAGCGCTGCACGCCTTGGCGCAACATCAGGCTCGAAAGGGTCGTGTGCAATCCCGGCGCGTCGTGCGCCTTGAGCAGCGTCAGCACGTCGCGCTCGATCGCCGGGGCAAGCGCCTCGCGTCGCGGATGGACCCGCTTCTCCGCCAACGCATTGAGTTCATCGAGCGACTGCCGAATCAGCTTCCCCGGCCGAAGGCCAGTGTCCATGAGCCGCTTGACCGCGCGCAGCTTGGCAACTTCGTCTGGAGCGTATTGCCGTTCGGCGTTGTTGTCGCGCTGGGGATCGGGGAAACCGTAGCGCCGCTCCCACATGCGCAGCACATCCTTCGACAGCCCGGTTTCGCGCTCGACCGCGCTGATGTTAAGCGAGGGGCTCGGGGTTTCCACGACTGTTTTCGTCCTAGACAACAGAAGGATATCATGGCATGACCCCACTAGAAAAGGGGAATGTCCATGGACAAATATATTTGATATACTGCCCATTCATCGCCGAACCGAATGCCGCCGATGCGCCGCCCTACCCCGCCCTTGCCCGTTTTCGCCTTGCTCGCCGCCGCCGTGTTTTTCGCCGGTCACGCCGCTGCGCAGGGCCCCGGCGCGGACGCCGGTGCGTGCCCGGCGCTGCTCGATCACGAGTTCAACCGCTTGCAGACAGGCAAGCCGGAGACGCTGTGCCAGTATCGCGGCAAGGTGCTCCTCATCGTCAACACGGCCAGCTACTGCGGCTATACCCACCAATACGAGGGGCTCGAGGCGCTGTATCGCAAATACAAGGAACGTGGCCTGGTTGTCGTGGGTTTTCCGTCGAATGATTTTGGCGGCCAGGAACCGGGGAGCAATCACGAAATCGCGGAGTTCTGCCGCCTGACCTACGGCGTGCAGTTTCCCATGTTCGAAAAGTCCAGCGTCACGAGTCTGCAGACCAATCCCCTCTATGCCGAATTGGTCGCCCGCACGGGTGACGCACCGAAGTGGAATTTTCACAAGTACCTCATCGACCGCAACGGCAATCCGGCCGGCACCTTCGCCAGCAAGACCGAGCCCGACGACCGCGAGTTCGTGGCGCGGTTGGAAAAGCTGCTCGCGGATAAACCTTCCTCGACAAAGGGCTGACGTTGAATGAACGCACCCGAGTATCTGCAACTGCCCGATACGCAATCGCTGCCCGACACACGCGAACTTCCGATCCAGCGCGTGGGGGTGAAGGGACTGCGCTATCCCCTCGATCTGCGCACGGCTGAAGGCGACGCGCAGCACACTATCGCCGAATTCGCGATGTACGTGGGCCTGGCGCAGGATGTCAAGGGCGCGCACATGTCGCGTTTTGTCGAAATCCTCGAGGAAAAGCGCGCGCCGCTCGATATGGATGGCTTGCGCGCCATGCATCGGCGCATGCTCGAGCGCCTCGACGCCGTAACCGGCCGCATCGAGATCCGGTTTCCCTACTTCATCCGCAAGGCTGCGCCGGTATCAGGGGTGGAAAGCCTGCTCGATTACGACGCGTGTCTCGTGGCGGAAACAGGCAACAACGGGAACACGCGCCTCTGGATGGAGCTGATGGCGCCGGTGACGAGTCTTTGCCCTTGTTCGAAAAAGATATCCGATTACGGGGCGCACAATCAGCGCTCGCATATTACCGTCCGGGTCGAGATCACGGTGGGCGAGATGGGTCTCGAAGAACTCGCGCGCGTCGCCGAGGACGCGGCATCGTGCGAAGTCTTTGGCTTGCTCAAGCGCGCCGATGAAAAGTTCGTCACCGAGCGCGCCTACGACAATCCCAAGTTCGTCGAAGACCTGGTGCGCGATATTGCGCTCAGGCTTCAGCGCGACCCGCGGATCAGACACTTCCAGGTCGCGTCGGAAAATTTTGAATCCATCCATAATCATTCTGCGTATGCAGAGATCGCGGGCGTAGGCGCGGGGCTCGTCGACTGACCGCTGCCGAGTATCGATCGCGGGGGACCGGCTCCCGCCGCCCGCGCCGATCCTTTCAGGGAGGGAGCTTGCGCGTCGCGATCATCGGTGCCGGCATCGCCGGCCTGGGCTGTGCTTGGCTGCTCACGCGCCAGGGCCGGCGCGTCACACTGTTCGAGGCCAACGACTACCTCGGCGGCCACACGCACACGGTTGACGTGACCCTTGACGGCACGACCGCCCCCGTCGATACCGGCTTCCTCGTCTACAACGACCGCACCTACCCGAGGCTCGTCGCCTTATTCGACGAACTGGGCGTCGCGTCGACCCCCAGCGCGATGACTTTCTCGGCACGGAACGATGCCGCCGGCATCGAGTGGTCCGGCACCAATCTCCGCTCCCTCCTCGCCCAGCCGACGAACGCGCTGCGGCCCGCGTTCTGGCGCATGCTGATCGACGTCCTGCGCTTCAATCGCGAGACGACCGCGATGCAGCGCGAAGGGCGTATCGACGCCGTGACGCTGGGCGAATTTCTCGATGCAAGAGGCTATTCCACGCCGTTTCGCGAGTGGTACCTGTTGCCGATGGCGGCGGCAATCTGGTCTTCGTCCGCGCGCGAAATCCTCGCTTTTCCGCTGCCAACGCTGGTGCGCTTCTGTCACCTCCACGGCCTGCTGCGAATCGTCGACCGTCCACTGTGGCGGACAGTCGCCGGCGGCGGGCGCGATTACGTGAACCGGATCGCCGCGCAGCTGAGCGACGTGCGGTGCTCGACGCGGGTGCATCGAATCCGCCGCTGCGGCGACTACGTCGAGGTCGATACGCCTGTTCGGGCAGGGGAGCGCTTTGACGCGATCGTCCTGGCCTGCCACAGCGATCAGTCGCTTGCGCTGCTCGAGGATGCCTCACGCGAGGAATCGGCGCTGTTGGGGAGCGTTCGCTTTCAGCCCAACCGCGTTGCGCTGCACACCGACACCCGACTAATGCCCAAGAGCCGGCGCGCATGGTCGGCGTGGAATCATCTCGCCGTCGACGACTCGGCCGGTGAGCGGCCCGTCGCCGTGAGCTACTGGCTAAACGAGCTGCAGCGGCTGCCGTTCAAGACCCCTTTGCTGTGCACCCTCAATCCGCCCTTTGCGCCACGCGCCGAAACGCTCCTCGCCGAATATGAGTACGCCCACCCGCTCGTCAAGTCCGCCGCTATCACCGCGCAGCAGAAATTCGCACATTTGCAGGGTCAGCGACATACCTGGTACGCCGGTGCCTGGCTCGGGTACGGCTTCCACGAAGATGGCCTTGCCTCGGCGCATGTCGTCGCGCAGGGCATCGCCGCACGCTCCGCGATCGCCACCGCGGAATTGGCGGCGGCTTGAAAGCGGCCTGAAGCCGATGCGGATTGCAACGTCCTCGTTGATCCATGGCGAAGTCATGCATCGCCGCCGTCGCCCGGTAGGAAACGCTTTCACGTATCGCTCCTTCTGCCTGGCACTGCCCCTGGCGCAGATTGGCGATCTGGAAAGGCTCGGCCTCGCGCACAACCGACGCGCGTTGGTCAGCTTCTTCGATCGCGATCATGGAGAACGCGATGGTTCGGCGCTCGAACCGTGGTTGCGACGGCTTCTAGCCGCCGAGAACATAGTCGCCGATGGAGAAATTATTCTCTACGCATTCCCGCGCATGTTCGGCTATGTATTCAACCCTGTCAGCTTCTGGCTCTGCCACGATCGCGAAGGCCATGTGCGCGCCGTGCTGTGCGAGGTATGCAACACGTTTGGCGAACACCACAACTACCTCCTCGCCCATCCCGACAATCGACCTCTGGTGTCGGGAGAAACCGTCGCCAGCCGCAAAGTCTTTCACGTCTCACCGTTTTGCGAGACAAAAGGCAGCTACCGTTTTCGCTTCCACTTTGCCGCGGATCGCTGGCTTGCCCGCATCGACTATCACGATGGCGTCGACGAAAGCGACACTGCGTTGCCCGAGCCGCTGCTCGAAACGTCGGTTTCGGGCATCGCTGAGCCGCTGTCGCCGACTGCCGTACGCGGGCTGCTGTGGCGTTATCGATGGTTTACTCTGGGCGTGATAATGCGCATTCACTGGCAGGCGATGAAGCTCTGGGCGAAGCAGGTACCCTATGTCCCCAAACCGGAGCCGCCGCTGCAACGGACGACACGATGAGCTCCTTTCAGACCTCCCTTGCGCCGGACGCCCGCCGGCAGGCAACGCCCGCCTCCAGCCGATTGATCATGGCACTGCTCGATCGCATCGAGAGCGGGGCGCTTGCCTTTACCACGCCGGACGGGGTTACCCGCCGTTTCGGCTCCAGCGAAGCCGCTGCGGGGATGGCGCGCACCGCCGAGCTTCATCTGCGTGACTGGGCGGTTTGCCGCCATGTCGTCGTCGGTGGCGACATCGCGTTTGCTGAAAGCTACATGGATGGGCGCTGGGAGACTAGCGACCTGGTCGCGTTGCTCACCCTGTTGGCGTGCAATCAGCGCGCGCTGGAGCACGCTTTCTACGGCCGTCGCTGGCGCCAGCTTGTATTCCGCCTGCGGCATCTCCTGCGCCGCAACAGCAAGCGTCGCGCGCCACGCAACATCGCCGCACACTACGACCTCGGCAACGAGTTTTACGGGCTCTGGCTCGATCCGACGATGACCTATTCGGCGGCGCTCTTCGAAGGCGACATGACCCGTCCGCTTGCAGCGGCTCAACAGGCGAAATATGCCCGCGTGTTGCGACAGCTCGCACCGTCGCAAGACGCACAGTTGCTTGAGCTGGGCTGTGGCTGGGGTGGATTCGCGAAAGCCGCAGCCGAAGCAGGTTGCCGGGTTACCGGTGTAAGCCTCTCCGCCGCCCAGACCGCTTATGCCCGTGAAGGCATGGCGCGAGCAGGGTACGCCGATCGGGTGAGCCTGCAGTTGCAGGATTACCGCGACGTGACCGGATGTTACGACGGCGTCGCCTCGATCGAAATGTTCGAAGCCGTTGGAGAACGCTATTGGCCGGAATATTTCCATGCGGTGCGGCGTGCGCTCAAGCCGCGTGCGCGCGCCTGCATCCAGACGATTACCATCGCCGACGAGCGCTTCCGCCAATACCGCCAAGGCAGCGATTTCATTCAACAGTACATTTTCCCCGGTGGCATGCTTTGCTCGCCGTCGCGCTTCGTCGCCGAAGCGAATCGGGCCGGTCTCCAGGTTGAAGACGTCTACCACTTCGGCCACGATTACGGGGAGACGCTCCAGCGCTGGCTCACCACGTTCGATGCCAACGTCGACGCCGTGCGTGCCCAGGGGTTCGATGATCGATTCATTCGCTGCTGGCGCTTCTACCTTGCCTACTGTGTCGCCGGTTTCGCCAGCAAGACAACCGATGTCGCGCAATACACACTGTCCGCGGCGTAGCGCCGCACCACACTTCGAGCCGCCCCGTGCCATGGTGCCTTCGGCGAGCGCTAAGTGCGTGGCCGCTGTCGTGGCGCCGTGACCGTCGCCGCCTCTCTATCCGTGCCGCGCGTGCGCACGACCACGGTGTTGGCGTACGGCGTGTTTGGCATGCCGCTCGCCATGGCCGCGCTGCCGCTTTACGTGCATCTGCCCAAGTTCTACGGCGATCACCTGGGCGTGGATCTCGCATTGCTCGGTGGAGTGCTCCTCGCATTGCGGCTTGCCGACGCTATAGTCGATCCTCTGCTCGGCGTGCTCTCCGATCGCGGAGGCCCTCGCAAACGCTGGCTTGCGTTCGCGGCACCGGCACTTGCGCTCGGTATGGTCGGGCTGTTCCTGCCGCTGCCGCGTGGCCAGGCAGGGCTGGTAGTCTGGCTCGCCGCGATGCTGGCTATCGTCTATTTCGCCTTCAGCCTGGCGACGATCAACCACAATGCCTGGGGCGCAGAGCTGTCGGCGGACCCGCTCGAGCGCACGCGAATCACGGCGGTACGCGAGGGGCTCGCGCTCTGCGGCGTGGTCATCGCTGCAGTGCTGCCGAGCTTCCTCGGCGGAAACGACGGCGGGCTGGGACGCTTCGCAATCCTGTTCGCAGGCTTCACGCTCGCCTGTGTCGTCATCACATTGCGCTTCACCCCCAGCGGCGCGGTGCCCCTTGTCGACCGCAGCAACCATGCGCGGTGGCTGGACCTGATTAGGCGACCGCTGGCCGATACGTTTTTTCGCAAGCTACTCGTCGTGTTCATGCTCAATGGCATCGCCGCCGCAATTCCGGCGACGCTCGTGCTGTTCTATATCGCCGACGTGCTCGACGCCGAGTCGCGGCAGGGTCTTTTTCTCGCTCTCTATTTCATTTCTGGCGCCGGGGGCATGCCGGTGTGGGTGCGTCTATCCGCACGCGTTGGCAAGCCTCAGGCGTGGCTGGTCGCAATGGGCGTCGCCATCGGCGCATTCGTCTGGGCGTCGCGCCTCGGTGCGGGGGACACGACCGCATTTGCAGCGATCTGCGTTCTTTCCGGTATGGCACTTGGCGCCGATCTCGCGCTGCCGCCGTCGCTATTGGCCGACGTCATCGGTCGCCGAGGGCGCATGGAGGGAACCGGCAGCTATTTCGGGATCTGGACCCTCGCGACCAAGCTCAACCTCGCGCTTGCCGCCGGAATTTCTCTGCCACTGCTCGAGGCGCTGGGTTACCAACCCGGCGGACGCGACGCGGCGGCGCTGACCGCGCTGGCCATCGTCTACGCCTTCGTGCCCTGCCTGCTCAAGCTGGGCGCGGGCGCGGCTTTGCTCTGGTTTTCACCGCCCGCATGGGGTCGACGATGGCGCTGAATCCACCGCTGCCCGCGTGGCGCAACTGCCGCGTCTGGGTGATTGGTGCGTCGAGCGGCATCGGCGCGGCGACCGCCCGGTTGCTGCTCGCATCGGGCGCTCGCGTCGCGATCTCGGCGCGCCAGGTGGAGCGGCTGGGCGAAGTTGCCGAGGGCCAGGCCAACGCGCGCATCGAGCCGCTCGACTTCACCGACAGCTCGCAGGTCGCTGCAGCATGGCAGCGCATTCGCGACGCATGGGGCGGAGTCGACTTGATCCTCATCGTCGCCGGAACGCATGCAGAGATCCGGGCGTGGGAATTGACCGAGCAGAACGCCATGGCGCTGCTGGAAACCAACCTGCACGCCGTCATCAAGACAACGGCCGTCGTGCTGCCGGCGCTGCTTGCGCAAGGGAAGGGGGCCATCGGTATCGTATCCAGCGTCGCCGGCTACCGCGGCCTGCCCAAGGCGTTGATCTATGGGGCATCGAAAGCGGCGTTGATCAATTTCGCCGAAACACTCTACCTCGACTTGCACGCGAAAGGCCTGGGCGTTTATCTGATCAATCCGGGTTTCGTCAAAACGCCGCTGACCGACAAAAACGAGTTTCGCATGCCGCATCTGATAACGGCGGAAGAGGCGGCGAGCGCTATTCTCGCTGGCCTCGTCGCAGGCGAGTTCGAGATCGATTTCCCGAAAGCGTTCACGCGGCAGCTCAAGTTCCTGCGCATCCTGCCCTACCGCTGGTACTTCCCGATTATCCGCAAGGTGACCGGGCTATGACGGACCCCCGGGCGCTGGCGCGAATTGTCGCGTTTTTCGAGCATATCGCCGCGGGCGATGTTGCCCGCATCGGCGACATCTATGCAGAGAACGCATACTTCCGGGACCCTTTCAACGAAGTGCGCGGCGTCGCTGCGATCGCCCGCGTCTACGCGCACATGTTCGAGCGACTCGACGATTGCCGGTTCGTGGTTACCGAGACGCTCGCCGATAACGAAGACGCCTTACTGGTCTGGGACTTCACCTTTCGCATCCGGCGCTGGCGTCCGGGCCGAACGCTGGCCATTCACGGCACCTCGCATATCAAGTTGGCCGCCGCGGGCAAGGTCGCCTATCACCGTGATTATTGGGACGCGGCCGAAGAGCTCTACGCCAAGCTGCCACTGATCGGGCCCGTGATGCGTTTGCTCCGCAGGGCCCTGGCTTGAAGGACTTTGACAGGGCATTGCTCGATCCAAGATAATAGCGCCCCTTTCGGCGAGCTAGCTCAGCTGGTTAGAGCAGAGGAATCATAATCCTTTGGTCGGGGGTTCGAGTCCCTCGCTCGCTACCAA